>Ga0207684_10006156_pt1 | contig 10973 bp, 11 predicted proteins | sample KBSK5501metaG_FD_184342 | JGI IMG/M metagenome (GOLD analysis project Ga0207684, IMG submission 184342) | Corn, switchgrass and miscanthus rhizosphere microbial communities from Kellogg Biological Station, Michigan, USA - KBS K5-50-1 metaG... | ecosystem: Host-associated > Plants > Roots >... | reverse complement strand
TCTCTGCGCGTAACGGCTCCATCTCCTCGCGGGGAACCGAGCTGTAGGCACGGCTGGCATCGACAAATGCGGTGAAGAGGCCCATCACCCAGGACAGGTGCGTACTCCACTCGGGGTGAAACTGCGTCGCCACCATCAGCGGGACGGGGACAGGTCCTCGAACGCCTCGATCACTCCATCAGGGGCCGCGGCGGACACCTCCAGGCCTGGGGCTAGCATCTCGACCGCCTGGTGGTGCATGGACAACACGGCATCGAGCACGGGCCGGCCCAGTTCGCCTCTCCCTTTCACCGCCAGCGCCAGTCGGCTGTCCGGTCGCGCCAGTTGCACTGGATGCGTGATCCAGTTGGAGGAGGAGACCCGCCCTCTGGCGCGATGGCGCAACAGCTTCGGACGATCTTTGGGCCACTGGGCAGGTAGATCCTGGTACAGCGTCCCGCCCAGCGCCACGTTCATGAGCTGCATACCCCAGCAAATACCCAGTGTCGGCAGGCAGATCAGCCAAGACAGCAGCGCGAAGGTGTGATCATCGCTGAGGAGTTGCAGGGGATCGTAGCCCTCCAGTAGAGGGAGCGCTGGGATGAGACAGGGAAAGCCGCCTGCCTCCAGGATGGCCTGCGCAGTGGGCGCATCGCTGCCATAGACCGGCCAGCCCCCATCGCGCAGGATGCCGCTGGCTGCTAGCAGACCGATGCGTGGCCGACCGCGCCTCGGAGGGGTGCCCTGCTGCACCTGTTCGCCGATCCACTGCTCGATCAAATCGCTGACGGACGTGTCTCTCACCACCTGCATGCCGGTTTGTCCAAGAACGCTCACGTAGTTTCTCCTGTTGCGTAAATAACTGTGGCCTGCGTGATGCGTGCAAGAACAGGCTTTGCGCTTCTGCCTGATGCTCCTGCAAGGAGGGCGCCGTCTGTCCAAGGGGGCGCATCACGCGACCTTGTACAAATGTACCTGATAGGTCGGCCAAAAATCCCTCTTTTTATACTGAATTGGTGAGAGACAACGACCGTATTTGCGCGTGACAAGTGCCGGACCAGCACGTGAAGAGGTGTCCGTGCGACACAGCGCATCTCACGAGAAAAGTCGGTCAATGTGCTGGAAAAAATCGGTCAGGAGGTCGCCCAACGTGGAAGGAAGATGCAGTACACTTGTTGCGTGCCGACGAGGCACAGCAGCAGAGAGGAAGCAGCGGCGGTCAAGCTGAAGCGAATACATCCAGCTTTTCCCGGCCTGCAAAGAGACATATGGTACCGAGTTGGAGGAGACCCATGCACAGGTTGTCCCTCGCTTGCTTCCCGTCTAGAGTGATACGTCATGAAAAGCCGACAGGAAATGACACCGGCCAGGCGCAAACGCCTGCTCAAAACCTTTGGCTCGTGTCCAGCGGGCTATACCCACGACGATCTGGAGCGGTTCCTGGATTTGCTCTACGGGATGTTCAGCGACGTTTACACCCTCGCCGAACTGCGCCAGATCGTCGTCAGCGACCCGTTCGACCGCTCCGAGCACCCGCGCCAGCTCAAACTCGTGGAGTTGTCCGACTGGCTCGAGGCAGTGGTCGCCTGATCGCCTTTGCACGAGCGCGCCTCTCTGCTAAGAAGAGGGAATGGCGAACCTCCCTTTGCTTGTAAGAGCGGGCAAGGGGAGCTTCGCCTTTCTCAGGATTCGCGCGGGGTGCGCCCCTTCGCCCGGTAGCCTTTGCGCCTGATCTCCCGCGGACCCGGCATGCGCGTCGGCAGGTGGTCGCCGGGGCTGTACTTGCGCTTCTGCTGCTGGATGGTCGTGTCGTTCATGTGCATGTAGTTCTTGACCGTCGTCATGTCCTCATGCCCCAGCAGCTCCTGCAGGCTGAACGGGTCATTGCCCAGCACCAGGTAGCGCACTGCAAAGGTGTGGCGCAAGATGTGGGGGCTGACGCGCTTGCCGGTGATGCCGGCGCGTTTGCGAATGCGCGCGAAGAGCATCTCCACCCCGTTCTTGGTGAGCGGCGTGCGCGTCTCCGCGAGAAACAGGTGATCCTCCCCGGCGCTGCCCCACTCGGCCAGTTCCTCCTCGCCCGGGCGATGCCGGTCCAGGTAGTACAGCAGGTTGCGCAGGCAGTTGGCGCCCAGGGCCACGCGCCGCTCCTTCGAGCCCTTGCCCCTGACCGTGATCACGCCGTGCCTGCGGTCGAAGTCGCCCACGCGCAGTCCGCACAGTTCGGAGACGCGGATGCCGGTGTCGTAGAGCAGCCAGAGGATGGCCCGGTTACGCACGGCGGCGCGGTCCGCCATCGGCCCCGACTCGCCCGGCGGGGCGCAGGCCAGCAGGAGCCGCTCGAACTCTTCCGGCTCGATGGTGCGGATGAGCGGCTTGCCGACTTTGGGGAAGACCACGCGGTCGAACGGGTTGCGCTCGATGATCTCCTGATGCACCAACCAGTGGAAGAAGGCGCGCGCCGAGCGGGCGTAGGTTTGCACCGTGCGCTCGGTTCGGGCTTTGCCGTAGCTTCCCGGCGTTTTGCGCAGGTGGGCGAACCAAGCGCTGATGTCGGGGGCGTCCACCTCCCCGACCAGGGTGATCTCGCGTTCCTCTTGCAGAAAGTGCTGGAGGAGACCGAGGGAGGTGCGGTGCCATTGCAAGGTTTTCGGGCTATGGTTGCCACCCTCGTGATCGTTGACGTAGTCCTCAATCGCTCGCGCAAGGGTCGTGGTCGCGCGCCGCTTCGCGAGGGGCGCAGTGGATGCCCGCTTTCCTCTGGTGGTCTTTGTTTGCTCCGCCTGGGCATCCAGTTTGGCGCGCTGCGCGGCGGCGCGGGCTTCCGTCACCCGCTTAGAAGGTTTCACCGGTTGTTGTGAGTCCATAGCGTTGTCGACTCCTTTCTCTGGAGGGAGCGGACAACCAGACGGTGAGAGGCGACGAGGCAGATCGTTGCGAGCGCGACGAGGCAGATGGTCGCAAGGCAGATAGTCGCGTAACGCCTTTTCGCACAAAACAAAACCGCCTGCTCTGTCGCCTTTCGCCGTTCGGTTGTCACAAAACAGCTTCTGAGGCTCTTCCAGAGAGACGGTTTCTTGTGCAGAGCGGGAGACGGGGCTCGAACCCGCGACAGCCTGCTTGGAAGGCAGGCTGTCGCGATATCGCCGTTCGCTCGCTTGACATCGCCCTGACAGCCGGCTTTATATGATTTGATCGCAATGTGAGCGGGCCTGGCAAAAGATGTCACGCGCGCTTTTTTCGTCTTTCGGCAAAACAGGTCATGTGTTTTTGCCCTCGATTCCGGCAAAAGGCGTTGCGCGGAACTTGCGGCAGGAGGTCACACTGCTCCATACACTATAGCTGATCTCCTCATCTTTAGCAATGCTTTCTAGGAAAGAAGTTCTCACCATAAGCATTAATGCTTCGCTGGAGATCAGGAATGCCAGGGAGGCAGGATCAACCCAAGCTGTATTAATAGCTCTCCTCTTCAGGAATCGCCCAATCTATGGAGTTTCGTGTACCTCTCGACGTTTCAAGCCATCCGTCAAACACAGGCAAAACCTGCTCATCGCTGTCTCTTTGACCGAACGCGCGTCGCGTAAGGTGGTACAATGGGAGAGTAAGGTCACAGGTTCGGGGCGCCTCTGGATTGGCTATACCCTGCGCCAGGCCGCAGCACACGCTGAGGCCACACTGGCGGCGGCGTTCGATCAGGGCGACTGGAAATCCTGGTCAGCTCGGACGAACCACTAACGCCGTTTCCTCTAGGCTCGGCCCCCATCGACAGAGAGACTGAAGTGTGGGCCGCTGGCGTCACCTACAAGCGATCAGAAGAGGCTCGCAAAGAGGAGAGCGGCACACTGGATCTCTACACCAAGGTCTATAGCGCAAAGCGGCCCGAACTCTTCTTCAAGGCCAACCCTCGGCGAGTCGCCGGACCCGATGCACCCATCAGCATCCGTGCCGACTCAACCTGGGACGTCCCAGAGACAGAGCTTGCGCTCGTCATCAACGCCTCTGCCCAGATTATCGGCTACACCATTGGCAACGATATGAGTTCGCGCAGTATCGAGGGCGAAAATCCGTTGTACCTACCGCAAGCCAAAATCTATGCCAACTGCTGCGCGCTTGGTCCAGCTATTACCCCCGCCTGGGAGATAGCTGATCCCTACAACCTTGCCATCTGCCTCTTGATCGAGCGCGATGGTCAGGTCTACTGGCAAGGCGAAACCAGTACACGCGAACTCAAGCGAAGCTTCGAGGAATTGGTCAGCTACCTCTTCCTCGAGCAGGACTTTCCCGACGGAGTCATGCTCTGCACGGGGACTGCACTCGTCCCAGAGAGTCCATTCACCCTCCAGCAAGGCGACATCGTCCAGATCACCATCGACCAGCTTGGCCTCCTCCGTAATCCTGTCGCGCGTGGTAAGGGGAGACCGACGTGATCACTTCCCATCATGGTGCATTGCTCCACCAGCACTCTTTCTGGACAGTCTATGGACTTTGCGATCTGTAGCTCGCTGATTGCCTTCTCAGCGGCGAGATGAGCACAGATGATGATCCACTCTCACGAGAGCACGGCATCTGCCCCAACAGTGTTTCCGTCCCGGGCAGGTCCTGATCTTGCGCATACCTCACTGCAACGTGCGGATGGGTAAGGGCTGATAGGATAGCATTCGGGTGAGCAGCGCTGCATTTCGGGGGAACATGCCACCACTGCCCAGGTCGGGATTGGTCATCAGTAAGGCAGATGATCTCTACGTTACACAATCAAACATGGAGTAAAACCTCGTGTTCTCACAAGAAATCGTTCCCGTTCGATCACGAAGAGCAGGACCATTCTCGTTGCCGGAAATGTGCGAGTAAGCAACGAGCGACGCTGGTGGGAATCTCCAATGCGAGAGAAGAAAAGGGGGAAAATCCGACCCGTGGGTACGACTTCTCGTGACGGAATGCGCAAGATAAAAGAGGAATGTCTCCTGAAGAAACGAACAGGATAGAACTGTTCAAAGAAACGGTGACATGATGTCTGCTCAGTGGATACTATTGAAAGTGGCAACATTTCTTAGAAAGAGAAGGCATCCATGAGGAATGAAAATCCGATTGTGATTGAGGATCGCGAAGTACTGATCTACATGCTTTTCAGCAGGAGGTTTCTATGAGTACCCATAGTTGTATGATTGCTCCTCATTTGAAGGATGAGCTGTCCACGGCAGAAGGGGGCAAATACGGAAGGATGTTTCCCGACCTACCCAGCCCACAGACCGACGAGACCATATTGTTGACGCTGGGGAAATCCGGTTCAGTTATGGATGCCGCAGCAAGACCGTACGAGACTGGTGTATCGACTGACAACCCTGCCATCCCTGCCGGATGGACCTTCTTTGGGCAGTTCATCGCGCACGACATCACGGCCGATCGCAGCTTGCTCTTGCATCATGCCCGGCTGAATGAACTGCGCAACTTTCGAACACCGCGCCTCGATCTCGAATCGCTCTATGCAGCCAGACCCACAGGCAGCCCCTATCTCTATGATCTCGATGACGCCGACAAGTTTTTGCTGGGCATCAATGATCAAGGGGAGATGGAGGATCTGCCCAGAAACCGCCAGGGCCGGGCACTCCTGGGTGATCCACGTGATGACGTACACCTCATCATCTCACAGCTGCACCTGGCCTTCCTCAAGTTTCACAATGCGGTGGTCGATTACCTGAGAGCCAAAGGCGTGCCGAGCTCAGCTGTTTTCAGCCAGGCTCAGCGGCAGGTTCGATGGCATTACCAGTGGATCGTGGTCCATGAGTTCCTCCCGCTGACCGTGGGTGAGGACCTTATGGAAGAGCTGTTAAGCACAGGCTTGAAGTTCTATGCGTATCCTGACCAACCCTATATTCCTGTGGAGTTTGCAGATGCCGCATACCGCTATGGTCATAGCCAGATCAGGTCGCTTTACACGCTCAATGACCTTGGGGCAAAAGGGCAAGTCTTCCCAGACTGCGCTGGCACATGTCCTGTCCCCCATGACCGAGCCGTGGACTGGGCGTACTTCTTCCATGTCGATGAGAAACGACCACCGCAAGCGAGCAAGCGGATCGATACCGTGCTGGCCCATTCGCTCATCGATTTGCCTACCTCGGTGGTTGGGAACACAGAGATTCCCGAAAGCACTCTCTGGCCTATCGAGACCTGGTGAGAGGTGAAGCGCTCGACCTGCCATCGGGCGAAGCCATTGCTCGCGCCATGAGTATCGAACCACTCGCTCAAGACGAGGTCGGCTTGAGGGCTTTGGGGTGGTGGAGCGAGACCCCGCTCTGGTATTACATCCTGAAGGAAGCAGAGGTGCGCCACAGAGGGGAGCGCCTGGGTGAGGTTGGGGGTAGGATCGTTGCCGAGGTCCTGCTTGGGCTGATCGGTGGAGATCCCACTTCCTACCGCAACGCTGAGGTCGAGTGGCGGCCCGAACTGCCGGGTTCACAAGTGGGGCATTTTACGATGGCTGATCTGTTACGGTATGCCGGGGAAGCATGAAGGGAAAGTGCTTGCCCGCGTCTGTGCCAGGTTACCTCATAGGAGGAGATGTGGCCTATCTCCAATAGGAAGTGCTGCACAACACATGTGACCAGCGTTTGCCAGCAACTGATGAGAGAATCAGGGAACCCACGTATGAGCGAAATCAGACCGACAACCGGATGAAACACGCAGCGCATTGAGGCCTTTAGTGACGGCGTCTTCGCGGTCACAATTACCCTGCTGGTGCTCATCTTTCAGGTTCCCGAGTTGGCTGCCTCCGTCGTCTCACAGGAACTTGTGGCCCAAACTGCTGATCTCTGTGCTCAGTTTCGTGTTCGTGGGCATCTACTGGGTCGCGCATCACAATTCCTTCCACTCCATCCAACGGTCTGATCGCACCTTGCTCTGGCTCAACATTCAGTTGCTGATGTGCATTGTGTTTATCCCTTTCCCACAGCGCTCGTTGGTGAGTACCCACAGCAGCGGATCTCCATCGTCATCTATGGCGGCATGCTGGTCATTACTGCTCTGGTGCTCCAACTTCTCTTAGGCCTCTGTGGGTGATAATGATGCAACTTCATGAGCATACGGCCAGCTCGTTGTTCCCTTATGCTATATTCGCACGTAAACAACGATATATCGTTATTTTAAACTTCTTCACAAGAAGAAAGAGGTTCTTCTTCCCACTCCTATGGCGACGGGTTTGCATACAGACGTGGATGATACGCTTTCACCTATGAAGGGCTCAATAGGTTCATCAGGGGCGTTGATGAACGCTGACGTGCTCTTTCGATGAGCAGGTTCGTCGTCATTAGATGAAGCAGTTGAAGTGATATGACATCTGTTGTGTGTTGATGTCTCGCGCACATTCATCACTTTTCCCTCATGTTGGCTCGTTCATTCTATGTGCATCACCATACTGAGGATGTGATGGATCGCTGGAAACTGCTCGTCCCAGGCGCTGGTCTGCCAATCATCGAGCGCATCTGCTGGTGGGAGCCAGGGCGGCAGGGAGACCTGGATACGCCTGGCCAGCCCAATTACAAACGGTTCATATGCCTCTCGCAGCTCGACCAACTTTTGCTCGCTGACCGTGCTTTCACGCAAGTGAATGCCCGCTACTGCCAGCCTTTCTCTCACCTGGATCAAGTCGGAGGCTCCCAACCGGTTCACGCCAGACATGGGGGAGGCACCCAGCACCTGAGCCAGGTCTACGACGGCATGCCGAGCCGCCGCAAAGGTAAAGCGGGCCGCTTCAACCGGTGCACCCTCCATACTTGTCAGGAGGAGGGCGCAGGTATCCAAAATGACGGTCAGCGCTTCCACCCACGATTGTTGCTCGTGCTGCGACCGGTAGTAGGCCAGGATAGGAGAGGAGAGGTGACTCTCAAGTATATCGGCACACCATACCTCCCAATCATGCAGCAGTAGGCGCAGTTCCTCAGTCCCCTTGCCAGCCCGATTGCGACGCAGCAGTTCCACCGCCTTCGGCGGGGAACCGGCTCGCGCGTCCAACAAAGAGATGCGCAGCTCCCGCCGCGAGAACGCCTGGTAGAGCACGGGCACATAGCTGATCATCAGGGCCAGAAAAACGTAGCCCAATGCGGCCTCGCACACGACCAGGAAGCGTCCCAGACCTGGAAGGGAGGTAACATCGCCCAGGCCAAGCGTGAAAAAGGTGGTGCTACTCAGGTAGAGATACGTCAGGAAGCTGATCGGCTGGGAGGCAGCCAGCGGAAGCGCCAATCCCAAAGATGATCGCAAGTACATTCATCAGTTTCTCCTCCTCTGTTTGGCTTTTTGAGAGGTATCATACTTCAAGCAGTCATGGGAGAGCAAAGAATGAAGCTCGTCGTCTGCTGGCTCCATCACGGAAAGTGCTACCCAGCCGTGAGAAGGAGAGTAGTACGACTGTTCCATGAGCAAAACGCACGCACGCTGCTCTATGGCTCTCTCTTTCGGATCATCCTCAGATAAGGGAAAAGCTCTCCCTCATGTCTTCCTGAACAGGTGTTTTGAGCGTGAAAAAGGAACCGGTTGAAACCTTAAGCCAGGTAATTCCCAAAATTGAGGGAGGAAGACTCATTTTTTCGGGGACTCTATCATATGGAGTGATGGAGCGAAAGAGCGCAATGCAGAGCAGGAAATACGTGTCCGCCCCAACAGGAGACGCGCTGCCTCCCAGATCAGTTCGCCGAGGTCTGAGGTGCCTGTCGATCTGCTTGGACTGTCGCAGCCTGTGGCTCTGACGCCGAGCTTCCTGCTCGTTCGGGTTGCTTTCCCTCAATCAACCACCAGGCGCACATGGCGCTCAGCAGAGCCAGGGCTGCGCCAAGCAGCGCGACGAGACGAAATGCGCTCACAAATGACGCATCGACCGCTTGTTTGAGCGCTGTCTGCACCTCAGCGCTGATCGTGTTGGGGATGGTGATGCCAGCCAGTCTGGTACTCTGCCCCTCAATCACCTGGTACACAGCGGGGGACAGATGTAGGGTTGCCAGGTGACTCTGCAGGCTACTTGTGAAGACAGCCAGGGCGATGATCCCGAAGACGGCAACGGCCAGCAATCCGGCTGTGCGCGAGACCGCATTATTGATCCCAGATGCCACCCCAGCATGGCGTTGCTCCACCGCACCCATTACTGTCGTGGTGAGCGGAGCGACAGTGATACTCATGCCCAAACCCATCACGACCACCGCTGGGAAAAAGGTGGTCCAGTAGCTACTTGGGCCACTGGTGATGCCTGGTACGGCGAAGAGGGCAAAGCCGACGGCGGTGATCAGGGGTCCGATCACCAGCGGTAGTTTCGCGCCATAGCGATGGACCAGGCCACCAGCCCAGCGCGACAGCAGAAACATCAGCAGAATGAACGGAAGGAAGGCTGCCCCCGCAAGGGTCGGAGCATAGCCCTGCACTTGGATGAGATTGAACGGCAAGAAGAACGTGATGCCACCGAGCGCTCCGTACAGCAAGAGGGTGAGCAGATTGGCGCCACTAAAGGTGTGCGAACGGAAGAGCGTCAGTGGGACCATCGGGGCCGAGCTGCGCGCTTCTACCAGCAGGAAGCCGAGCAGGGCCACGACCCCAATCACCAGGGCGCCCAGCACCAGTGGCGTGCCTAAGCCAAGGGAGCCCGCCTCCAGCAGCCCATACACCAGCGCTCCTAACCCCAACGTCACCAGCAGCGTCCCCCACCAATCCAGTCTGCCCGATGCCTCTGGATCGCGACTCTCGGGGACGCGCCAGAACAGGACGACCAGCACGACTGCTGCCAGCGGGACATTGAGAAAGAACACCCAGCGCCAGGAGGCGTACTGGACTAACACGCCCCCAAGCACCGGACCCACCACGGTGGTGAGGGCGGAAAACCCCGACCAGGTGCCAAAGGCGCGCCCGCGTTGCTCCTCGCTAAAAGAAGCGCTGATAATCGCCAGGCTGCCAGGCACCAGCAGGGCAGCACCTATGCCCTGCACGGCTCGCGCCAGGATCAGGGACAGCACCGTTGGCGAGAGGCCGCACCAGATGGAGGACAGGGTGAAGACCGCGATGCCCAGGGCGAAGATGCGCCGTCGGCCGTACAGATCCCCCAGGGATCCTCCCACCAGAATGAGCGAGGAGAGAAAGAGCGCATAGGTTTCCACAATCCACTGCACATCGGTGGCGGTGGCGCCCAGGTCTTGCTGGATCACCGGCAAGGCGACATTGACGACGGAGCCATCAATAAATGCCATGCTTGATCCCAGGATGGTAGCGACGAGCACCCAGACCCCAACCTGTGGGGCACAAGGCGAGGCCCTAGTCCCAGAGCGTATCACGCCCTCATCACAGGGGGCTTTCACGAACGTGGCCATGGTGGTGCGCTTCTCCCTTCCTGAATCCGGCCCCTCCATTTCCTGGTGGTCCCAGAACAGATGCCCGTGTATTTCCTACTATCGTAGTATATCACCTCGTTGGTAAGTGCCAGAGGAGTCGATTGCGCTCTTCATCCGCATCATCAAAAGGGACAGTGCTCCAAACTCTGCTTCCTAATGCTTGGGTCTGTTAATGATACAATCTATGGAGAGATGAAAGCAAGTTCCCGTCGTGTCAAACGAGCAGAGGACAAGGTTTCGCGCATTGCCTTCTTTTACCCATTCCCGCGCCTGAAAGCCCTTGCGTTCACGCATGGGGATGAAAGGCGCGCCGCCGACAGGCGGGAAATCATTTCCACTTCTGTCTTGTCCAAAAAGAATTGATGAGTAGTTCTTCTGCCGACTTCCAACCGAATCGTGTTTGCAGGTTCCGCGGGCTCGCTCCCTCGGGTAAAAGCACGAGCGCCCCAATCGTTGGCTGTGCCAACCAATACATGAGTTGTGTAATGAGCGACGGCTCGCGCGTGCTGGTTGAACCGAACGAGTGGTGTGGGACGACACACCGGCGTCATTCCAGAAGCCCCCAGCTTGGAGCTGTGGGGAGTCGTCACGAAGAGAAAGTATGCTCTTGGCTATTCTCCCTAAGAGCGTCCC
>Ga0207684_10006154_pt1 | contig 10974 bp, 14 predicted proteins | sample KBSK5501metaG_FD_184342 | JGI IMG/M metagenome (GOLD analysis project Ga0207684, IMG submission 184342) | Corn, switchgrass and miscanthus rhizosphere microbial communities from Kellogg Biological Station, Michigan, USA - KBS K5-50-1 metaG... | ecosystem: Host-associated > Plants > Roots >... | reverse complement strand
TAGACGCGCATCGGGTCCAAGGGGTCCACGGCAATCGAAGTCACGAATCCCCCTTCGTGAACTCCGGCCCACTTTTTTTCGGCGCCGGTCGCGCGAGCGGGCAGCAGGAGGAAGAGCACGAAGCCGAAGAGCGCCGAGAGCGACCGCGCGCCGCGGACCCAATTCCTCGCGCGTCTCATGAGCTCACGGGGCGCCGCGCGGCGACGGCTTCCTTGATCTGCTGCACTTCCGGATGCTGGAACCCGAGGAGCTCTCCGACGCGGCGCGCGAGATGTCCCTCGGCCGAGGAAAGAGCTCCGTCCGCGTACACGACTTCCCAGATCGTCTCGACTAAGCGCCGCCTCTCTTCCCGCGACAGATTCTCATCCAGCAGTCGAGTGAAGTGGTAGAGATCGACGCTGGCCTGCCGTTCCTGCTCCGCGGCGCGGAACACCTCGCGCAGCTGCTGTTCGTCGACACCCCGCTCTTCGCGGATGTGCCGCGCGATCCGCTCGCGCTCCTCCGGCAGAAAGACGTCATCCGCGTGCGCGATCTCCAGCAGGAGGGCGCAGGCCGCCACCGTCACCGGATCGAGAAGTCCGGTGCTACCGCGCTCTTCGAGTCGGGGAGCGAAGAAGGCGCGCAAAGTGTCGAGTCCCATGGGACGAGTCTATCGGACGTGGGCGCCAGGCGAGAGGCTCTCGGCGCTGGGCGAAAACTCCGACGGAGATGAGGCTAACTCGGTTCCGGGCTTCGCTTAACCACCGCCCATTGCCCAGCGCCCATCGCCAGCCAAACGAAACCTTTCCTCCCCCAAATGCGTACTTGGTTACGGAGCCTGAATTATGAACCGACGCAAATTGGAGACACTCCTTCTCACACTCGAGTCGACGCCTGCCCTGCTCACCCGGGCCGCCGCGGAGCGGACGCGCTGCCAGCTGCAATGGAAGCCGGAGGCGGACGTCTTCTCCCTGATCGAGAATGTCTGGCACCTCGCCGACCTCGAACGGGAAGCTTACGGCGTGCGCATCGGCCGGCTCCTGGCCGAGGACGAGCCCACTTTTTCCGATTTCGACGGCGGTCGGATCGCGCGCGAGCGGCGCTATAACGACCGGGACCTCGCAGCGGGTCTGACCGCTTTCTGCGAAGCGCGCTTCCGCAACATCGAAACTCTGCGCCACGTCTCCCGCTCGGACTGGAAGCGACGGGCGAACCAGGAAGGCGTCGGCCGCATCACGCTCGAGGATCTCCCGCGGCAGATGGCCCGCCACGACGCGGCGCACACGCAGGAGATCGCCAACCTTCTCGCGAGCCTGCTCGAAGGCGAGCCCTGCGAGAAGAGCCCGTCCTCAGCGGTCGCGTAACCCACGTCGCTTCCGCTTACTCGGGGACCTGCGCCTCTCGGCGCACCGGCTCGCGGCTCGCCCAAAGGGGCTCGACCGCGAGCCTGGTCCCTCGCGCGCTCTCGCTCCCGCGGCGCGCGCCTCCTCCCCTCTGGGAGACTTCGCGCGCCGCGAGCTAATGGTCCTGGCTGGCGGAACTCATAGGCCTGTCGGCACGAGTCCCGAGTGCCGAGTCCCGAGTCTCGATTCCCGTTAGGGCTCTTCGCCGAGGACTTCGCGGGTCACGGATTTGCCCTTCATCTTCTCGCGCACGAATGCGATGATGCCGGGCAGTATCGACAGGAACACGACGATGACGATGACGAGCTCGATGTTCTTTCGGACCCACGCGAACTGACCCAGGTAGTAACCGATCAGGGTCATCGAAAGGACCCATCCCATTCCGCCGAAGACGTTGAAGGCGACGAAGCGGCGATAGTTCATCCGGCCCATTCCGGCCACGACGGGTGCGAACGTCCGCACGATCGGCATGAATCGGGCGAGGATGATCGTCTTTCCGCCGTGCTTCTCGTAGAAGTCGTGAGCGCGGCGCAGATGAGCCGGGTTGAAGAAGCGCGAGCGCGGCCGGTTGAAGAGGGCGGGGCCGGCTTTGCGGCCGATCCAGTATCCGACGGTATCTCCCACGACAGCCGCAGTGATCAGGACGGCATTCAGCCAGACGATGTCGAGCTTCCCCGCGGCCGCGAAGACTCCGGCAGTGACGAGAAGCGAATCCCCCGGCAGGAAGAAGCCCACCATGAGTCCCGTCTCCGCGAAGACGATCGCGGTCATCGCGGTCAATCCGCCGACGCGCACCAAAGTCTCGACGTCGGTGATCTGGTGGAGGAGCTGCTTCAACCAATGCACGGAAACAGGGTAACAGAGCCGGGAAACGGGAAACGGAAAACGGAAAACGGAAAACGAGCGAGAAAGAGCCTTCTTGGTTGTCGTTTCCCGTTTCCCGTTTTCCGTTTTACGATCCCACAATGGCTGACTACACCGACGCCCACGCAAAATCCGGGATCGACGCGAAGCTTCCGGCCATCGAGGCCTGGCCGAACCAATACGCGGACTACGAGATCACGGTCGAGATTCCCGAGTACAACGCGATCTGTCCGAAGACAGAGCTCCCGGACTTCGGCCACCTGACAATCCGGTACGTGCCCGACCGGCTCTGTCTGGAGCTCAAGTCGCTCAAGCTCTACATCGTGGCGTACCGCAACGTGGGGATCTTCTACGAGAACGCCGTCAACCGGATCCTCGAGGACTGTGTCGCGGCTTGCAAGCCGAAGGCGATGACCGTGACGGGTAAGTTTTCCTCGCGAGGTGGGATCTCTTCGGTGGTCGAGGCGAGGTATCCGAGGAAGTAGCTTTCAGTTCTCAGTTTTCAGTTCTCAGTTGGGGCCGCGGGAAACAAAACTGAAAACTGATCACTGACAACTGAGAACTACTTCGTAAACTCCTCCCACAACGCCTTCTTCAACATCGGCGCGACAAGCCCGGGGCGCCCGTTCCCGATGGCCTTGCCGTCGATTTCCACGATCGGGTAGGTCCAGAGCGTCGTCGAGGCGAGAAACACCTCCTCGGCGCCGAGCATCTCCTCAACCGTGAAGGCGCGCTCTTCCACGGAGAGGCCGAGGCGGCCGGCCGCCGCGATCGCGGCGCCGCGGGTGACTCCGGCCAGGATCCGCGGCCCGCTGGGCGCGGTTCGCACGACGCCGTCTCGAACCAGAAAGAGGTTCGCCTTCGTGGCCTCCCAGACCACGCCGTCCCGGACCAGAAGCGCGTCGATTGCCCCGGCCTCCTTCGCCTTCTGAAGCGCCATGACGTTGGCCAGGAGCATGACGGTCTTGATGTCGCAGCGGCCCCAACGTTCGTCCGCGGCCAGAATCGCCCGGCCCCCGTCGGAAGAAGGAAGCGGATCGGTCTCTCGGGCGAACGCATAGATCGTGGGCCGGGTACCCGGAGGAGGAAACGCGTGCGCTCGCGGCGCGGATCCCCGCGAGACCTGCGCGTAGACGATGGCGTCCTTGTCCGTCAGATCGTTGGCCTCGAGCAATCGTTGCGCCACGGGCGTGTAGAAAGCCGCGTCCGCTTCGATTCGCAGCGCCGCCAGGCCTTCGCGCAGCCGCTCGAGATGTTCGGGCAAATGGAAGGGCCGTCCCCGCCAGAAGCGCGCGACCTCGTAGAGAGCGTCGGCAAAGAGAAACCCGCGGTCCTCGGGCGAGATGCGCGCCTCTTCGCGGGGAAGGTATTCGCCGTTCAAGTAGACGATCATGAGGAGGATTGATTCATTGAATCATTGAATGATTGATTCATTGCCTCGTTAAGCCCCAATCAAACAATGAATCAATGGATCAATGAATCCATCTCAGGGGCCTCAACTCTTGGAAAAATCCTTCACTGCCTTGGCCAGGTCCTCGCTCCCCGTCAACTTCCGATACGCCTCTTCCGCGCGCGGCAGATCGCGCGTCAGAGCTTCCCGCCGCCCGCGGCGCAGGAGGTCCCGGGCGGATGCGAGAGCCAGAGGGCTGCGCGAGAGAAGCTCCTCGATCGCGCGACCCGTCTCCCGTTCGAGCGCGTCCGCTGGAGTGGAGCGGGTCGCAAAGCCGATCCGTGCCGCCTCCCGCCCCGAGTAGGTCTCGCCGCGAAGGACCCACTCGCAGGCTCGCGCCTCGCCGATCCGCACGGGCAACAGCACGGCGCCGCCCGGTGGAAAGCACGCGACGCGAATCTCGGGAAACCCGATTCGCACGTCGTCGGCGGCGAGGACGAGATCGCAGGCCGCCGCGATCTCCGCCCCTCCGCCGAGGCAAGCCCCGGAGACGCACGCGACCGTCACGGCAGGCGCGGCGACGAGACCTTCGAGGACGCTGCGCATCGCCAGAAGCATGCGATCGATCGCGGCCGCTTCGGGAGCGTGGTCGGCCAGGTCCACGCCTGCGGAGAACGCGCGCGGAAGGCCGGAGAGAACGAGGACGTCGGCGCCGGCCACATCGCGCAGCAACGCCGCCAACGTCTCGAGATCGGAGACACGCAGCACGTTGACCGGAGGCCGCTCGATCTTCAGCCGGGCCAGCCGCCCGTCCGCCGACCGCTCGAGCCGGATCTCGCCGGCGCTCACCCGTCTGCTCAAGTCATGACTCGCGTGCCGCCGGCGCTTGTTGCGGAGGGACCGCCGGTTATTTCTTGCTCTTGGCCGGTGCCTTCGACGGCGTCGGCCGCGGCGCCGCGGGAGTCGGAGTTTTCGCAGATCGCCCCTGCAAGGCGCGCATCGCCGCCCGGACGTTGGCAACGAGGTCCGGGGTCACGGCTCCCGATTGCAGACCCAGATCGGGCTGATGCAGTCTCGCGTCCAGCAGATCTTCCGGCACGTTTTCCGAAGCCATGCGAGCCGCGAGCTCATTGACTCTCTTGACATACCCGTACGTTTCGGCGAGCGACTCGCGCGTCCCGATGTTTCCATGGCCCGGCACGACCTTCGCGACATCCAGCTGGGCGAGGCGACCGATCACGGTCTCCCAGCCCTTCGGGTCCACGTCGGGAGACTGCATGTAAGGAGCGCGTCCGACCAGCGCGACGTCGCCCGAGAAGAGGACCTTTTCCTCCGGGAAGTACACGACGAGGTCTCCGTTGGTGTGCGCTGCTCCCAGGTAGTAGATCGCCGCCCGGCGCGACCCGGAGAAAAGCAGCAGCCTTTCGGACAAGGCCAGAAGCCCCGAGCGGGCGCGGGCGGCGGGGTCGATCAAAGCGGCCAGAGCGGACGCGCTGTTCTCGTGGCAGATCACCCTGGCTCCGGACGCCACGAACGGGGCCAAACCTTGGGCATGGTCTCCATGGGCATGGGTGATGATCACGAAGCGAACCGGTTTCCCGACGGTCTCCTGGATTTTTTCGAGGACGGCCTTGCCCGTCGCGGGATCGCCCCCCGCGTCGATCGCGACGACTTCGTCTCCCAGCGTGAACCAGCTCGCGTTGGAGCTCTGGTCGGTCGTCACGGTCCAGATACCGTCCGCGACCTTCTGAACCGTTCCGATCTTGCTGCTTTGCCCGGGCGAGGCCGCGGCCAGCGCCAGCATCCCGAGGGAAACCCCAAGCCGCGCGAGACGTGTCATTGCATCCCCTTTCTCTTGCCCGATGACCGCTTCAGGCCGGCGTCAACAGGCCGGCCCGGCCCGAGATTCCTTCGCGGCGGCCCTGCTTGACCGCGCGGGCGAACTCGGCGAAGAGGTTGCGAGACACCGGATCGCCGGCCAGATTCTCCGGATGCCACTGGACCGCGACCAGCCAGCCCTCCGATTCGGCGGACTCGATTCCCTCGATGAGCCCGTCCGGCGCGCTGGCGGAAAGCCGAAGGCCGGGCGCCGGCTCGCCGATCGCCTGATGGTGACGGCTGTTGACCGCGATTTCGGGACGCCCGACGATCCGGGCCAGCCGCGTGCCCGGACGGACCTCCACATCGTGGTCGAGGCGCGTCTTCTGGCGCGGAGGCTTCTGGTGGGTCAGAGACGAAGGCCGCTCGCTCGGAATGTCCTGAACGAGAGTTCCCCCCCGCGCAACGTTGATCACCTGAAGCCCCCGACAAATGCCGAGGATCGGAACCCCCGCCTCGCTGGCCTTCTGGAAAAGCGCGAAATCCGTCGTGTCGCGCCCCTCATCGAGCTCGACGCCCGCATCCGCTCGTGTCGTCTCACCGTAGCGTCGGGGATCGACGTCGCATCCCCCTCCCAATACGAGTCCGTCGAAGCGCCCCTCCGGCACCGTTCCCGGCTCCGCGATCTCGATCTCGTCGCGCTCGAAGCCCGCCTCGATCAACGACTGGACGTAGTCGTTCTCCTCGCGCTTCGTCGCGTCGCGGTCGAGGGTCAGAAGGATGCGCACGGGTAGATTCTAGCTCGCAGCCATTCGCTTCGACCGATCAGCCGCGCCGGACATCTATGGACGTTGCGGAAATCGCTGCGCGATTCCCGCAAGCGCCCACAGTCCACTACTGCAACTGGATAAGGACTTGTCGTAGAACGCACGCGAGGTGGACGGCCGTAGGAGCCGGCGTCTGTGCCGCCATGGAATGCTGGCGCCTGGCGGGCGCATCGGCTCTCTTGTCGAGCGCGCAGCGCTCGACCCACCATGAACGTGAAAGTTGACGAGCGGCTGCAGCTCAGGCGCGTCGCAGGCACCGCCGTCCGGCTGCGCGCCCGGGAGGCGACGGCGTTCCCCGCCCGCGGCCCTGTCCGAGGGCACACACCCGAATCGCGAGCTGCCACTGCGCGTCTGTGCCCGAGGACCGGAGCGGCGGCCCCGAGCCACCTCATGCGGCCAGGCCGCCGCGTGCCGCGAAGGGGAATGCCGGCTCCGCACGGGCGACGTTATCGTCGAGCGCGCAGCGCTCGACCCACCGTGAGCGTGAAAGTTGACGAGCCGGACTGCAAGCAGACGCCGGGTGACGCCGGACGAAGGCCTTGCGTGGGCGCGGAGGAACGCTTCCGATGCGCCGCAAGTTGACATCCGGCCGTAGCGCACGCGCGAGGTGGACGGCGGCAGGACCCGGCGTCTGCGGCTTGCAGGGCCGCTCGAGCTCATCTTTCGAAGAGAACCGCCATTCCCATTCCCCCGGAGACACACAGCGTCGCTATGCCGGATTTGGCATCGCGCCGCCGCATCTCGTGGAGGAGCGTCGTCGCGATGCGAGCGCCGGTCGCTCCGATCGGGTGGCCCAGCGCGATGGCGCCGCCGCTGACGTTGACGCGCGAGAGGTCCAAAGGCAGCTCGCGCGCGCAGGCGATCACCTGGGCCGCGAAGGCCTCGTTCAACTCGATCAGATCGATGTCGCCGAGCCGCCGGTTTGTCTTGGCCAGAAGCGCGCGGATCGCAGGAACGGGCCCGATTCCCATCCGGGCGGGCTCGACGCCAGCGGACTGCCAGGCCGTGACGCGGGCGAACGCCGCGACTCCGCCCTTCTTCGCCATTTCTTCCGTGCCGAGGACGAGCGCCGCCGCACCGTCCGTGATGCCGGAAGAGTTGCCCGCATGAACGGTCCCCTGCTCCGAGTCGAATACGGGAGAGAGCTTCGCGAGCGTCTCCAGCGACGTGTCGGGGCGCGGGTGCTCGTCGCGCTCGACTAACGTTTTCTTTTTCCCGGGCACTTCCACCGGCACGATCTCCTCCGCAAAGCGGCCCTCGGCGATCGCCTCCGCCGCGCGCCTCTGCGACTCAACCGCATAGGCGTCCTGCTCCGCGCGCAGGATCGAGTACTCCTTGACGAGATTCTCTGCCGTCGCTCCCATCAGCTCTCCGCAGAGCGGGCAGAGGAAGCCGTCGCGGTACATCGCGTCCACGATTTCGCCGTGCCCCATGCGCTGGCCGAAGCGCGCCCGCGGCAGCAGATAGGGCGTTGCAGACATGCACTCGGTCCCTCCGACCAGCACGGCTTCGTTCTCGCCCGCCGCGATCGAAAGGGCTCCGAGAGTCAGGGCCTTGAGCGAGGACGCGCAGGCTTTGTTCACCGTGAAGGCCGGCACCGAGTCGGGAATGCCTGCCCGGTGAGAAACCTGCCGGGCCGTGTTCGGTCCGCCCCCCGCCTGGCGCGCGTGCCCGAAGATCGTCTCGTCGATCGCCGCTGGAGGCAGACCCGACCGCTCGATCGCCGCCCGCGCCGCTACCTCTCCCAGGTCGGCGGCGCTCATCGAAGCAAAGCTGCCGCCGAATTTGCCGATGGGGGTTCTTGCAGCGCTTAAGACGTAAACGTCCCTCACGGCTGGATGGTACTGCACCACTCTTGAGCTTCAGACGGGGGGACGGGGGGATCTGGGAGCGCCGCGCTCGTGTTTCGCTTCTCCCCCCCGTCCCCCAGTCTCCCCGTCCCCCCGTCCGCCCTCACGTCACAAGGGGCAGCTTCACGGCGAAGGTGGTCCGCCGGCCGGGCTCACTCTCAACTGTCACGGTCCCCTTGTGCGCCTCCACGATCCAACGCACGATGGAGAGCCCGAGCCCAGAGCCGCCTTGGTAGGCGCGCCGGGCGCGGTCGCTGCGGAAGAACCGCTCGAAGACAAAGGGGAGATCCGCGGCGGGAATGCCGATTCCGGTATCGGAGACCTCGATCGAAGCCTCTGCCGGCGTCGAGAAGAGCCGCAATCGGATCGTTCCGCCCGGTTCGCTGTATCGAATCGAGTTCTCGATCAGGTTGTGGAGCACTTGCTGCATCCGGTCGGCGTCGATGAACGCCCGCACCGCATCGCCCGGCGTCTCCAGTTTGAGCTCGAGCTCCCGGTCCGCAGCCGCCGGCCCCAGCTCGCGCGTCACGTCCGACAGAAAGCGGACCAGGTCCACGTTGGCGAAGGAAAGCGTGACCCGGCCGCTCTGCCCGCGAGCCAGGAACAGGAGATTCTGGGAGACGCGAGTCAGATGCCGCACCTCGAGAAGCGCGTTGGCGATCGCTTCGCGATATTCCTCCGGCGGCCGGTCTTCTTCCAGCACGACCTCGAGCGAGCCGCGCAGAATGGTCAGAGGCGTTCGCAGCTCATGAGAGACGTCGGCGATAAACTGCTGCTGCTCCTTCTCCGCCGCCGAGACAGCGTCCAGCCGCGCGTTGATCCTCTCCGCGATGTCGCGCCACTCCCCCGCCAGATCCGCGGCGGGAATGCGCTTCAATGGATGCTGCTCGGTTTCCGTCAGGCGCTCGAGCAGCGCCCCGCGTTCGGCACGCTCGGGTGGGGACTCCTTCTTTCGGGAAGAGAAGAAGTCGGTGACTCTCAACTCTCGACCACTGGCGCCAGCAGCCCGATCCCGAGCGCATCGCCTCGGATCCCGAGCGTCACCCTTCTTCTCCGGCGGCTCCGCGGACCCGGTAACCCACTCCGCGTACCGTCTGGATCAGCTTCTCGCGGTCGCCGGCATCGATTTTCTTGCGCAAGGCGTTGATGTAGACATCGATGATATTGGTCGAAAGGTCCAGCGAGTCCTCCCAGATCCGTGCCTGGATCTCGGACCGGGGAACGACCTTGCCGCGGCGGCGCAGCAGCAGCTCGAACAACGCGCCTTCCCGAGCGGTCAGCCGGACGACCTCGCCTTCGCGCAGGATCTCGCGCGATTCCGGATCGTAAGTCAGGTCGGCGAAAGACAGCGGTCCGGCCGGCGTCGCTTCCGTGCGGCGCGACAGCGCGCGCAACCGGGCGAGCAGCTCCCGAAACGAGAACGGCTTGACCAGATAGTCGTCGGCACCCGCGTCCAGCCCTTCGATCTTGTTCTCCACGGTGTCGCGCGCGGTCAGCATCAGGATCTTCGACTGGATGCCCCGCGCGCGGAGCTGACGGCAGAGCTCGAGGCCGTCGCGGGAGCCTGGCAGGAGAAGGTCCAGGATCAAGAGATCGTAGGGAGATGTCTCGATGCGGGCGAAAGCGGTGTCCGCATCTCCGGCGACTTCGACGGAATAGCCCTTCTCCGTCAGTCCCTTCTTCAGGAACTGGGAGATCTTTTCCTCGTCCTCGACGACGAGAACCTTCATGCCGAATCCTCTTCCGCCGGCGGAGCCCCGGCCTCGCGGCCCGTTTTCATCCGCGAGAAGAGAAGCGCGACGCCGGCTCCGACCGCGAAGCCGCCGGCGAAGCCCGAGACGTTGCCCTTGGTCGCGATCGACACGAGGGCACCGGCGGCCACGCAGAGCAAGAGCAACGCGCGCGAAACTTCGGCGGGAGGAACCAGTCGAAGGCTCACTGATCCTCTTCGACGATAGGCGCCTGCTGGCCGTGCGCGGCGAGAAGAATCCGACGGATCGTTTTCATGTTCCGTCCTTTCTTCGAACGGAAAGGCAGTTCTATCACCGGTTACCCCCGGAACGACCCCGGCCCCGGACCGAGCCTTTCGAAATATGATCCACGGAGCAAAGGAGGATTCATGAAGACAATCGGAAGAACCGCCCCTGCGTGTTTCGCGGTGGCGGCGCTGATCTGGGCCGGCTGCGCCTCCGCCAAGGCGCCGGACGGCCCGACGGCAAAGGCCACGCTCGAATCCAAGAGCGGATCGGGCGTGACTGGCACGGTAACCTTCACCGAGCTCGCGACGGGCGGCGTGCGCATGCGCGTACACATCGAGCACGCGTCTCCGGGCACCCATGGCCTGCACATCCATGAAAAGGGGGACTGCTCGGATCCGGAGGCGAAGAACGCCGGGGGTCATTTCAATCCGGGCGGAATGCCGCACGCCGGACCGAAGGAGACGAAACGGCACGCCGGCGACTTCGGCAACATCGAGATCAAGGCCGACGGAACAGGTGACCTCGACATCACCTCGGACATGCTGACCGTCAAGCCGGGGCCCAACTCCGTCGTCGGACGCGGCGTCGTCTTTCACGAGAAGGCGGACGACCTGACCACGCAGCCCACGGGCAACGCGGGCGGACGGTTTGCGTGCGGGGTGATTCAGTAAGAAGAAGTCGGTAGTCGATAGTTGGTAGTGAAGAGGGCGGCCACCCGGCCGCCCTCTTTTCGTAGCGGCCTGCTGCGCGGCTCGAGTGATATCCTCGGGCTCGATTCCAAACATGAACATGCTCCTCGGTGGACGCCGCCAGGCCGTGCGATTCATCCTGCTCGCCGCCTGCGCCGCTTCCGCGCCGGCGGTC
>Ga0207684_10006153_pt1 | contig 10975 bp, 10 predicted proteins | sample KBSK5501metaG_FD_184342 | JGI IMG/M metagenome (GOLD analysis project Ga0207684, IMG submission 184342) | Corn, switchgrass and miscanthus rhizosphere microbial communities from Kellogg Biological Station, Michigan, USA - KBS K5-50-1 metaG... | ecosystem: Host-associated > Plants > Roots >... | reverse complement strand
CACGAGCAACGCATCGAGCCGGGGCGGTGCGGCCAACGCCGCATCGACGATCTCAACCTCCGCGGTCTCGGGACACAGCGCTCGAACATACGCTTCGGCGTTCTCGATCGTGCGATCGGGGGCAAAACGAAAATTCAAGTTGAGCGTGGCCCGATCGGGCAACACGTTTCGCGATCGGCCGCCCTCGATCAGGGTGACGTTCAAGACTTCACGATAGACCGCCTCCCCCATCCGCACCTCGCGGAGGGGCAGCCCGGCGACTCGAGTGAGTAACGGAAGGGCGAGATGGATGGCATTTCGCCCCATCCAGGGACGCGCGCTGTGAGCCGCCACGCCGCGGATGCTGACGCGCGCGTGCATCGTGCCCTGACAGCCCAGCTCGATCAAGTTGTTGGTCGGCTCGAGAAGAAGGGCCAGATCGGCTTTGGCGAGCTCGGGTTCGGAATCCAGAAGCGGTCCTAGACCGTTTCCCGAAATCGGACCTTCCTCTCCATCATAGAAGACCAGGCTGAGCCGGACCGATCTCGGGGCGTTCGACTGGGCGAGGGCGAGCATCACGGCGAGACCCGACTTCATGTCGCTCGAACCAAGGCCCACGATTTCGTCCCCCTGTTGCGCGGGAGACGGCCCCCCCTGATCGGGCACGGTGTCCAGATGGCCGGCCAGGATAAGGTGAGGATGACCCTGGCCGAGATCGCCGAGGACGCAATGTCCTTTCCGGCGCACCCGCAGAGACGGCACCGCTTCGAGCATGCCCTGCACGCGATCGGCGATCGCGCCCTCGTTTCCCGTCAGGCTGGAGATCCGCACCAACTCGAGCGTTCGTTCGGCGAGCTCGGTCTGGAGGGAGAGGCGTGGGGTCATGCGCCCTAGCATACGATTCTTGGCCTCGAGAGCCCAGGGAGTGTGCTGTACCGGCCCGGTGAAACGTCAGTCCCAGTCCTGGCTCGTGCGATCCGCTTTGCGGCGGCCACGCTCTTTCTTCAGTTCCAGCCGTTTCTCGACCGCGGCTTTGCGGGGCTTGGTGGGCCGGCGCGGCTTGGGCTTGACGAGCAGTGTCTCGAGCTTCATGCGGAGGCGCGCGACCGCGTCGTTGAGATTGCGGGTCAACGACCGTTCACGACGTCCGATCACGACCAGGCCGCTCGGGCGGTGGAGCAGCCGCACCGCGGTCAACGTTTTGTTGCGATGCTGCCCCCCCGGACCCGAGGCGCGAAACGGCACCACATTGCATTCCTTGAGGAGCGCTTCATCGCCTTCGGGCAAGGTGTAGGACGCGCGAAGCTCTTCGGGCGAGAGGATCACGAAACGACCGGGCTCGAACGCCGCTCCGCCACCCCTTCGAGCGCGCGCAAACGCCGGATGCGCTCATCGAGCGGTGGATGCGTAGACAGCAATCCACGCGACCGGGTCTCGAACGGCTTGAACGGGTTCACGATGTAGAGATGTTGGGTGGCCCGGTTGGCCACCTCGAGCACTTCCTGATCCTTGCCGAGCTTCTCCAGGGCGGAAGCGAGGCCTTCCGGGTTACGCGTCAACTCGACCGCCGACGCGTCGGCCAGATATTCCCGCTCCCGCGAGGCGGCGAGCTGAATGAGCTTGCCCAGGATCGGCGCCACGATGGAGAAGAGAATCGCGAAGATGGCGATGACGGCCATGAACGCGTTGCCGTCACGGCTCGAGCGCCGCCGGCCTCCGCCCCACCACATCCAGCGCCGGAATCCGTCCGCCAAGAGGGCCAGGAGTCCCACCATGACCGCGAGCAGCATGGCGAACCGGATGTCGTAGTTCCGCACGTGACTCATCTCGTGAGCCAGCACGCCCTGCAACTCCTCGCGATTCAGGCGATCGCGAAGGCCTTTGGTGATGGCCACCACCGCATTTCGGGGACCGCGTCCCGTCGCGAACGCGTTCATCGCCGTGTCGTCGATCAAGTACACGCGCGGCATCGGCAACCCTGCCGCGATGCTCAACTCCTCGACGACGTTGAAGAGCTGGGGATCGTCTTCCTTCTTGATGGGCTTGGCGCCGCTCATGGCGAGGATCGCGCCCGCTCCCGCCTCGTAGCTGAAGAAGGCGAGGATCGCGCCCAAGCCCAATCCCCCCAAGGCCGGCAGGAGACCGGCGCGGGCGTCCGCGCCGGTCGCGTAGAGGGTGAACACGTAGATCGTGATCGTGAAGAAGGCTAAGAACCCGACCACCAAGAATGCCGACTTCCGGCGGTTTTCGGCGATCAGGTCCCGGAACGTGCGTGGCATGTTCGTCGCCTTAGAACGCGACCTTGGGCGCTTCCCGCTCGGTCATGTTCTGGATTTCGAAGAACTCCGCGGGCATGAAGCCGAGCATCCGCGCGAAAAGGACGGCGGGGAAGCTCTGCGCACGCGTGTTGTAGTTGGCCGCGGTGTCGTTGTAGTTCTGGCGCGCGAAGGAAATGCGATTCTCCGTCGAGGCCAGCTCTTCCTGCAGCTGCAGGAAATTCTCGTTGGCTTTGAGGTTCGGATAGGCCTCCGCCACGGCAAAGAGTTGCCGGAGCGCGCCGGTGAGCACGTTTTCCGCCTGAGCCTGCGCCGCCACGCCCTGAGCGGCCACTGCCGCATTGCGCGCCTGAATGACGCGCTCGAGCGTCTGCTTCTCGTGGGCCGCGTAGCCCTTCACCGTCTCGACAAGATTCGGGATCAAGTCGTAGCGGCGCTTGAGCTGCACGTCGATCTGGCTCCAGGCGCTCTTCACCTGCTGGCGAAGCCCGACCAAACTGTTGTAGATGCCGATGGCGGCCATCACAACGACAACCACCAGTCCGAGAAAGATCAAGATGCCTAACATGGTCTCCTCCTCACCGATTCCACGGGAAGCGGTGGCGGAACGGAACCGTTTCGAGGGCCGCCCAACCGGCGGCACTCATTCCAAGAACATCCTTACGTAGCCTAGGGTGCGAAGTTGCGAAAAAGCGAACGACCCCTGGATGAGCGTAAGCCCAATGACTGCTTTTGGCTATGCGTTCCGACCCGCGCACGCGGCGACGGTTTTGATCCCTTTTTCCCAGCCCGTTTCCGGGGTGAGGAGGCTGGTCACGATCAGGTTCTCTTCCTCGAAATCGTAGAAGTAGCCGGGGTGAACGAGCACACCCTCCTCGAGGAGAGCCAGGGCGAACGCCTCGTCGCTCCATCCGGGCGGGAGCTCCAACACTGCATACCAACCGCCTTCGCGCGCGCGTTCGATCAGGCTGGACGTGGAGCGAATCGCATCCTTCAAACACGCGGCGTTCCGGCTTATGCGCTCCCGAATGCGCCGCTGAATCGAGAACCGATTTTCGAGCAACAACGGTGCGGCGTCCTGGATGGCGGTGCTCACAGAGAGATACGCGTCGGCAATGAAGGCGAGGCGTTCCAGCGCGGCCCGCTTTGGCTCGTCCGGACCGCTCACTCGAATCCAGGCCAGCTTGGCTTGGGGCAACGAACAGAGTTTGGAAAGACCTCCCAGAGAAAACACGAGCGACTCACGGTGGTGATCCGCAATACGAACCGGTGTGAACGGCAATTCGGGTTCTGGATAATCGAAGAACACTTCATCCACGATGAGCGGCAACTCCCCGGTGAGGCCCCCCAAGCGTTCGATCTCGTGCGTGTTCAGATACGAGCCGGTGGGGTTGTTCGGATGGACGACGACCAGGGCTCGCGAACGCTTGGATCGCGGACCTTGGAGCGTGTCGAAATCGAGCGTCCAACGCCGGCCGGTGTAACCGAGCGCGTACGTCTTCGGGACTAACCCCTCCAGCATCGTCAAATGCTCGAAGAGCGGATAGCTGGGCGAGGGTACGAGCACTTCGTCTTCCGAATCGCCGAGGAGTTTGAAGAGGAAGGAATAGGCTTCGCTCGTGCTCGCGGTGAGCACGATGTCATCCGGATCCACATGCGGCCCGTAATACTCGGCCACCGCCTTCCGCGCCGAAGCCAGTCCACGCGGGTCGGGGTCGTAGGTGGGGCTCATGGGAAGAGACGGAACGGATTCGAAGATCAATCCCGCTTGGGTCGGGTTGGTCTCGATGAGATTCAGGAAATCCGGATCGGTGGCGCGGCGCTCTTGAGCCTTCGCCATGAACGGGTTGGTGTTCTCGAGCGATGGAACGCGGCTCGAAAAAAGATCGCGCTCAGACATCTAAGGGCCAGACGCGGAGCATCTCCTTGGCCGTCTGGACGTGAATGGTTACCGTATCCTCGAGCCGCCGGGCGTAGCCTCCCGCCAACATGACCACCGCCTTGGCTCCCACCGCCTTCGTCGTCTCGAAAACGAGCCGGTCGCGCCGGCCAAGACCGTCGAGACTGAGACCGAGCCCTCCCAATTGGTCCTCACGATAGGGATCTGCTCCCGCCACGTAGAAGACCAGCCCCGGCTTTCGATCCCGCACTGAAATTTCCAGACCTCGGTCCAGTTCCCCCAGGTACTCGTCGTCCGGTGTGCCGTCGGCCAGTCCGATGTCGAGGTCGCTTTTTTCCTTCAGGGGATAGTTGTCCTCCTGGTGAATGGAGAACGTGAACACGCGATCCTCGCCCTGAAAGATGCGGGCGGTGCCGTTTCCCTGGTGCACGTCGAGATCGACGACGGAAATTCTTTCGATCCCTCCTTCCAGAGCGACCCGGGCCGCTACGGCAACGTCGTTGAGATAGCAAAAGCCTTCCGCCCGATCGGCAAACGCGTGATGAAACCCTCCGCCCACGTGCATGGCCGCTCCCCGGGCGAGACAGAGCTCCGTCGCGGCCAGGCTCCCCCCCACCGCGGTCTCGAACCAGCGCACGATGTCTCGATTGAGGGGCAACTCCGACGAGGCCGTGGCGAGGGTCCAGCGCAACCCCTCGAATTCATCGAGATATTTGCGGGTGTGCACCCGTTCCAGCACCGCGCGATCGGCCTGTTCCGCTTCCTGAAACGCATGAGCAGGGATGAGCTCTTCGGTCAGGAGGCGCTCACGAATCCTTCGATATTTCTCGGTGGGAAAAACGTGGCCGCCCAGATCGGTTTCGTAAAGATGGCTAAAGACGAACGCGGGCGTGGGCATGAAGGCATGGCGGAGGGTTCTAAAACCCTCCGCCTTCCTTAAATGATAGCGTCAGGATCACTGCGCCTTGATGGTAACGCTCTCGATTACCACCGGCTGCATGGGCTTGTTCTTGTCGTCGGTGCGCACCTTGGCGATCGCGTTCACGACGTCCATGCCCTCCATCACCTCGCCGAAAATCGTGTGCTTATCGTTGAGATGCGGCGTGGGTACCTGGGTGATGAAGAACTGACTGCCGTTGGTGCCGGGGCCTGCGTTGGCCATGGCGAGAATACCGGGATGATCGAATCGCAAGGAGGGCGAGAACTCGTCCTGGAATTTCCCTCCCCAGAGAGAGTCTCCGCTGTACCCCGTGCCGGTCGGGTCGCCGCCCTGGATCATGAACTGGTCGATCACGCGATGGAACGTGATGCCGTCATAGTAGCCCTTCGCGGCCAAGCCCTTGAAGTTGGCCACCGTTACGGGCGCCTGCTTGGGGAAGAAGCGCAAGGTGATCGTCCCCATGCTCGTCTTCATGACCGCGATCTCGTTGGCGGGACCGGGGTCCTTGTTCATGCTTCTGGTCACGATGGGATTTCCTTCGGCCGATTTCCCGGCCGTGGTGGTAGTGGTCGCCGTCCTGGCCGTGTTCGTCGAATCCCCCGAGGCGGTGCCGCTTGTTTCCGGCGCGGCGCTCGTCGATTCCTGGGAGGTCGTGGTCGTGCTTTGACTGGTTTTGGTTTCGCTCTTTTTGTTGCAGCCCGTTGCTGCCAAGAGAAGCATCAAACTGAAAGACAGGAAAACTTTCATGGTTGGTCTCCGTTACGCCGGATGATGGTGAACGCCCGGGCTGACGCCGGAAAAGGTGCTGGAGTGTAGACGCTTCCCCTTCCGCCTTCAACCGGCCTATTTGACGACCTTTTAGAGGTGGGGCAGAATCGGTGCCATGTTGACGATCAACCACCAGGGGCGTTTTGGCCTCGTCTTCGGGGTGGCGAACCATCGCAGTTTGGCCGCGGCAATCGGCGAGAAACTGGCCGCCTCGGGAGCCCGTCTGGCCTTCGCGTACCAAAATGAACGCCTGCGCGATATGTGCGACAAGGCCACCCAGGACATTCCCGACCGCACGTTGCTCGAGTGCGACGTGACTCGAGACGACGATCTCGAGCGCACGTTTGGTCGGGTCAAGGAAGAGTTTGGGGGGCTCGATTTTCTGGTCCACAGCGTGGCCTTCGCCCAGCGCGAAGACCTCGAGGGCGCCTACCGCAACACGAGTCGTGAGGGTTTTCGGCTGGCATTGGAAATCTCCGCCTACTCGCTCTTGCCAATGTCGCGTCTGGCCGCGCCCCTCATGGAAGGGCGAAAGGGCTCGATCATCACCCTGTCCTATCTCGGCGCGGAGCGCGCCGTGGCCAGCTACAACGTGATGGGAACGGCCAAAGCAGCGCTCGAGCAAGCGGTGAAGCAACTGGCCCTCGATCTGGGGCCTTCGAACATCCGCGTGAACGCGATCTCGGCCGGTCCGGTCAACACCCTCGCCGCCCGAGGCATCAGCGGGTTTCGCGACATATTGAAGATCTACGAGGAACGCGCTCCCCTGCGGCGCAACATTACCCAGGAGGAGGTCGGCAATGCCGCGCTCTTCTTGTTGAGCGATCTCGCGAGCGGCATCACCGGCACCACGCTCCACGTGGATTGCGGGTACCACATCGTCGGCTACTAAGCGGTCATATCTCGGCGGGAGATAGCGCCTCGTTCTCTGCAACCGGTCCGACGCCGGTTTCGGCGGCGGCCTCCGCGATGGGTTCATCCCACAACTCATCCATGGTTTCCTGCCGCCAGTTCGCGACCGAGCGAAAATGCCGGCGATGGAGCCAGCAGGGGCCGAGTCGTTTCAACGCGTCCCGATGTTCGGGAGTGGGATAGCCCTTGTGATTCGCGAACCCATATCCTGGATAACGAAGGTCGAGCCGGCGCATGAGACTGTCGCGAAAATGCTTGGCAAGCAGACTCGCGCAGGCGATCTGATAGAAGTGTTCGTCGCCTTTGATATGCGCCTCTTGGGGAATGTCGATGGACGGGATCTTTCGCGCGTCCACGAGGATGAGGTCCGGCACAGGATTGAGTCGGGACACGGCGCGGCGCATAGCCTCTAGGGTGGCCCAGTAAATGTTGATGCGATCGATTTCGCGCGGGCCGGAAATGCCGATGGCCGCCCCCACCGCTTCGTCTAAAATCGCACGGGCGAGCTCTGCGCGCACCTCCGGGTCGAGGACTTGTTTGGAATCGTTGACCCCGCGAATGGCGGATTCCTCGGGCATGATCACGGCGGCCGCCACGACCGGGCCGGCGAGCGGCGCCACCCCGACCTCGTCTACTCCGGCCAGCGACCGAACGCCGCGCTCACGATAGGGCGCTTCCCGGCGGCGAAGGCTCCACATCACCGGAACCTTGCGGATCTTCTTGGGTGCGCTTCGTGCTTGGTCGCTCACGATCGGGCATCGTAAGATCCCCGGGGCGCCGCGACAACCTGAATCCTTCGTGAAAGGGCGGATGTGGTCAGGATCTACACCAAAACCGGAGACGAGGGCGAGACCTCGCTCTTCGGCGGCGATCGGGTGGGCAAAAACGATCCCCGGATCGAGGCCTACGGTTCGCTGGATGAACTGAACGCGTATTTGGGCTGGTTCCGGAGTATCACGCGGGAAGAGGATCTGGCCCGGCTCGTGCTTTCGATTCAGCCGGTGCTGTTCGATCTGGGCGCGCACCTGGCCACCCCTCCCGAAGCGGAAAAAGCGCACCGCATTCTGCCGCCGCTGGAACAAAGCAAGGTGACCGAGATCGAACGAAGCATCGACACATTGGAAACCGAGCTCAATCCGTTGACCGCGTTCGTTCTTCCCGGCGGCACTCCTGAAAGCGCAGTGCTGCAGGTCACCCGAGCGGTGGCCCGCCGGGCGGAGCGCGCGGTCGTGCGCGCGGGCCGGAAACACAACGTGGAGGTCCCCGCGATCGGCTTGGCGTATCTCAATCGCTTGTCGGATTTGCTTTTCGTGATGGCTCGGGTAGTGAACCGGCGTCAGGGGGGAAACGAAGAGCTATGGACCCCGGAACGCCCGGTCCGTTGACGGGCTGTTGAGTCATGCGCGAATTCATTCCGCTCCCCGATCATTCCGAACGACTGATGACTACTGGGGAAGGCCGCTGGCGACTCGAGCGGGACCGTCTCCCCGATCTGGCCGACCACGATTTATTGTTCAAGCTGCTCGTGGCCGGTATTCGAGCCGACGATCGCCCCACTCCATCGGGCCGCATTCAAGGGGTTCAAGTGGGAGAGATTGCGGCCGTCGGCGATGGCGTTACCCGATGGAGTCCCTCGGACCGGGCGCTCTTGGTTCCGGATACGAGCCGCCCTCACGATTCCGGAATTGCGAATTATCTCCACACTGCCGACTCTTCTGAAAACCAGCATGGCCTTCGCGTGTTCCAGTTACCCGACCGGATGAACGCCGAGGACGCCACGCTCCTCCCTTCCGCGGCCTTGGCCGCCCATATCCTGCGGAAAGCCGCGCTCCCCAAAGGCGGACGGTTGCTCGTGGTCGGACTCGGTTTGGTCGGACAGATCCTGGTGCTGTTCGCCCGCCATCAGCGCGTGGAGAAGATCCTGGGAGCGGATCCGTCATCGACCTTGCGGGCCAAGGGCGAATGGAGCGGGGCCACCGGAATCGTGCGACTTCCGGAGGAATCGATCGAGGAGGCCGTTCTGGCCATGACCCGCCGACAAGGCGTGGATGCCGCGGTCATCCTGTCGTCCAACGCCGGATGGACCGCCGAGGCATCGCGAGTCATTTCCGAACGAGGCACGCTCATTCTTGCCGCCGAGTTTTCACCGGGGTTCAGTCTCAGCGTTGCTCCCGCGTGGATTCAGCGGAACGAGATTCGCATTCAGGGCGTTCGGGGATTTGGAGATCCCGACTTGCGGGAAGCCATGCGGGCGATCGATCAGGGAACGCTGAACGCGGAGAGTTACGTCTCGAGACGGACGCCATGGTCGGATCTGTCTGCGGTCGGGTTGGAATCCTCGTATTGGGATCATGGAACGCATGTCTTGATCGAGGGCCCCGAATAGGGCGTTGAAAACCCTCGAAACAAGGCCCATAATCATGACGATCCCCCACCTCGCGGGCTGGAGAACCGGCCATGTCGAGGGCCCACCGTTTCGCCGCAACATCTTGGTTCTTGGATCGTCGGCATTGCCGAGCGATTTTGTCGCTTGTTTTCCTATCAATTGCGGTAATTTCCGGCGTTACGGGCCTCTGGGGCTGCTCTTCTGAAACCAATTCTCCAAACCGTCCTCCCACGGTTGAATTGACCGCCGGTCCCACCGAGGGCGATACCGTTCGCTACAACGTTCCGATCTCCTGGGCGGGCGAGGACGCCGATGGCTCCGTCGTTCGTTACGAGTACGCGATCGACCCGAACTCCTCGTTTTCCGAGGATGAGATTGCCAACGGTGGACCGGGGATCGTTTCGAAGCTGATCAAAGGCCAGGACGGCGCTCCGGATACGACACGGGTCACTAAAGCTTCGGGAGCCTCATTCGACTGGGTTCACACCCAAGAGGAGTCCCGTCGCTTTCAGTTTTCGACCCCGATTTCTGACTCGACTTTCGTCCAGGACCTGATCGTTCCTACCGGGCGATTCTATGGAATGCATGCGGTTTACGTGCGCGCAGTGGACGACGACGGAGCGCCGTCTTCTCCAGATAAGGTCGCTTTCACCGCGAAAACGATCGCGCCTCGCTCGCGGATCACGGCTCCCGACTTGACGCCCCTGTACGGAATTACCCTTGGAAATCGTCTCGCGGTCAGGTGGACTGGATCGGATCCCGATGCCGGAACGAGGCGGCCGGGCGGGTACGAAATCGCTGTTGTTCGGTTGGACCCACCATATCCCATTATCGTCTGGCCACCTCCCCTCGAAGTGATCTTCAGAAACGCAACGTGGACCCGAATCTCAGGAGGTTCTTTTGTAACAGACACCCTGACAGTTCCTCAGATCTATTACTTCGGTTTGCGTGCCGTAGATGAAAATGGGGTGATTGAACCGTTCCTGAACCAGGGGAGAAATGTATTTAGCTTTATGACCCAGGCCGGTGCCGGAACCCCTCAGATTTTTGTCTCTTTCGGTGGGCTCGTCTATACATTTCCCAGCCCGGGGATGACCGTGCCCTTGCAAGTTCCCGCCAATCGCCAAATTCGCATCTCCTTGAGCTGCAGCGCCGAAACATATGGCCAGAAATGCAATGGCTTCCGCTGGGGATCAGACTTTGAACATCTTGGAGAATGGACATACGAAAACCAGCCACACCTGACATTCCCGAACGCAGGCACCCATATCTTCTACGTACAGGCACGTGATGATCTGGGCAATGTCACGACCGCGGCCCTGATCTTCCACGTCATTTCTTTTTCCTTCGAGCGGGAAGTATTGCTGGTCGACGACTCGTTCGACACTTTAGCGCCAAGCGATGCGGATCACGATGCATTCTGGCGTGACATGATTTCTTACTATGTCGAGGAATCCGATGTATCGGCCGACCAGATCGGGGAGTTCGCTGTATTCGGTGATGGAGATCGAGGAAACCTGCAGCCCAACGTGCCTCTTCTCAGTGATCTCATAAGGTACAAGGTTCTGATCTGGGAAAACCTCGGCTCGGGTTACAACTCGGACGGCGCTCTGTATCGCGCAACCGTCATGTCGCCGCTCTTGGCTACCTATCTCCAAGCCGGAGGGAAGTTATGGTTGGGGGGTCGCATGACGGTAGCCGCCACTACAGGAAATTACGCGGGGACTGGAGCCGATCTCGCCTATCCCAAGACCGAGCTGGGTGCGGGCGACTGGGCCTGGGACTTCCTGAAACTCCATTCCAGCAAGATCAAC
>Ga0207684_10006151_pt1 | contig 10976 bp, 16 predicted proteins | sample KBSK5501metaG_FD_184342 | JGI IMG/M metagenome (GOLD analysis project Ga0207684, IMG submission 184342) | Corn, switchgrass and miscanthus rhizosphere microbial communities from Kellogg Biological Station, Michigan, USA - KBS K5-50-1 metaG... | ecosystem: Host-associated > Plants > Roots >... | reverse complement strand
GCGTCCCCTCCACGCCAAAGCCCAAATGGCGGCCCGCCGCCAACCATCCATGGAAACGCAAGATGCAGATGCCAGAGTGACAAAGTCTCAGAACCATTGGGAGGACGAGGTCACTGAACTACGACAGGGGCTGGCTTTCGCGACGGCAACGCTCGGGCTCCTTTCGGTCGCGCGCGGCCCGGTTGCCCACTCGGTTTAGACTTCAATGCATCGACCTCGAAAACGTGGATCCGCAGACAGCCGCGCAGCAAGCAGTCGATCCGGATCGGCTTCTCGAAGGCGAAGATCCGGAGACTCCCTACCCGGAAGACGCCCGCCGCTGGATCGAGGTTTACACCGAACTCCTGAGCTTCAAGGAGCGCGCCCTGGCGACAGCGCACGAGGGACTCGCCAAGATGCCGCAAGCGGATGCCCGGCGGGAGGCCGTGCGAACGGATTTCTCCGTCCTGGAGGCAGAGCGTGACCGTCTCCGGCGCCGGCTGGAGTTCTGGAAGCGGCGCCACCTGGACCTCTCCATAACCGACGCGCCGCCGCCACAACGGTCGGAGTGATTACATGCCGGATCGGTTGTCGTCGCGCGTCAATTAGGTGACCACGGAATCGTGAACCCAACGTAGCTTCCTTTCCCTGATTTCCAGGTCATCGATCCCCCGTGGGCTTGAACGATCGCGCTCACGAGCGTCAAACCCAGTCCAATCCCCTCTTTGGTATCGGCGCCCTGAGCGAAGGGAGCGAAAAGCTCGGTGGCGTTCGGACCCAAGCCCGTGCCTTCGTCCGCCACTCGCATCTCGATTAATGGACCGAGTGGTTCGATCGCTAGCTGGATGCGGCCGCCTGGTTTCCCATACTTGGCGGCATTCTCAATGAGATTGACAAGGCACAATCTCAAGTAAAAGCGATCGCCAACGACGTGGCCGGCAGCTGCGCGAGGGTTGGATTCGAGGCGTACTTTCCAGTACGCGCACAGGGGAGCGGCTGCGTTCAGCGCGTCGTCGATCAGCGAGCCCAATGAAATGGACCCCTTACGGATGGGCAGGCCGACGGTCTGGGCCCGGCTCCCCTCCTGTAATTCGACGGCCAGCCGATTGAGCTGGCGGAGGTTCTCGCGGATCTCTCCAAGTATCTGGTTCCTCCGCTCGGGGTCTCGTTGGATCTCGTCCGAGGCAAGCATCTCCGCGTACCCGGCGATGAGGCCCGTCGGGGTCCGCAACTGGTGCGCCACCAGCCGCAAGATGCCTGGCCAGCGACGGTCGGAGGTACGCAAGCTACGAGTTCACCTCCCGAAGATATTCTAGCACTCCTATAACTTTCCATGGGCTTGTGCCCGCTCCTGCCTCTTGACAGGCAGTCCTACGCGGTCCACGCTGTGTGACGATGGGGAGGCCGAAGGCCCAGGACTACGCCGCCCGGATCGGCGAGTTGAGACGGTTGGGGCACGAACTGCGGACGCCCCTGACCCTGATTCAAGGCTACATCAGCTTGCTCGAAGACGAACAGCTCGCCTCCGCTAAGCGCCGGGAGGCCTGTGCCCTGGTGCGCGAGCAGTGCGCTGAGATGAACCGCGTCATCAGCGCCTACCTCGACGATCCGTCGGACCACCAGCACCTGCCGGTCGAGACCAAGGCTCCTGGTCTTGCGACCGCACGATAACCGCGAGCCGAGCCGAGCTCCGTAATCTTGACGCCCTTCCTGAACTGATTTACGCTCTCCTCGAGGTATTCGCCACGTGACCGACGAGAACAGCCAAACCGACCTGGTTCGCTGCGACGGGTGCCAGGAGATGATCCGGCCGGTGACCGAGCACACGGTCAGCCTGGTCGCCGGCACGGTGGTGACCGTTCATGCGTGTCCGTCTTGTGGGCCGCAAAAGGTGTCGGTCGCGAGCCCCTTCAGTTAGATAGGCGGCGGCGCCGGCGGCAGAGTCGGACTGAGCGTGCAAGAAGGTGCAGACCTGGGGACTGGGCTTCGACGCCCCTTTATTAATGGTTCCCTAAGCCACATGACATCGAGCCTTCGAGTCTGGCTGGATCACGCATAATTTGGCTTCCACTTTGTCTTCCACCGGTGAGACCGCGACGCATTGTCTGGCTCTTCAAGTCGAAGACCTCCATGTCAGCTATGGTCCGAAGCGGGCAGTTGACGGCGTGTCCCTCAGAATTAACGAGGGGGAGATCTTTGGGTTGCTGGGGCCGAACGGAGCCGGGAAAACGAGCACGCTCAGCGCTATTGAGGGTCTGGTCCGGCCCGACTCTGGCTCGATCCGAATCGGCGAGGTCGACGCGAGAGAAAATCCCACTGCGGCGAAAGCACGGATGGGCGTCCAGCTTCAGTCGACGAGCTTCCAGTCCGATCTAACGATCCGCGAGATCGTCAGGCTCTACGCGGGCCTCTACGGAGTGCCGCTCACCCGAGCCGAGATCGACGACCTCCTCGCCAACATCCACCTTGAAGAGGACGTGTCAAAGCGCTTCAGCCAACTGTCGGGTGGACAGCAAAAACGGGTCTCGCTGCTGATTGCCACCATCCATAACCCACCACTCGTGCTCCTCGATGAACCAACCGCCGGCCTGGACCCACAAGCTCGCCGGCAGCTATGGGATCGCATCGAGCGCCTGCGCGACACCGGCCGGAGCATCCTCCTGACCACGCATTCCATGGAAGAGGCGCAGGCCGTCTGTCAACGGGTGGCGATCATCGATCGCGGCAAGCTCCTCACGGTAGACACGCCGGCCAGGCTCATCGAGAAACACAAGGATGACCCCCGCGTGCGCAAGGTGGCCCATGGCCAGGTCACACTCGACGACGTCTTCATCGGATTGACGGGCAGCGAGCTCCGCGATTGAGATGAGTAGCCCGGCGGTCGCTCCATCTGTGCGTGTTCCGACGTTGTCGGGAATACTGACGGCCCTCCTTCGGGCCGACTTCACGGTTCAGCTGCGCAATGGGCGCGCCCTCGTGCTGGCCTTGCTCCCGCCGCTCGTTCTGCTGTATGCGCAGTTCGCCGGCAAGCGGGGTGTTCAACTCGGCGACCCTCTCTTCCGGGTCGCGACGTCCATCACGTTCGGTATCGCGTCCATTGCCATCCTGGGCTATACGGCGACCGTCGCCAGGGATAGGGAGAAGGGCGTCTTTCAACGCCTGCGGGTCTCGCCCGCTCCGACCTGGACGATTATCGTCAGCCGGCTAGCCGTCCAGCTCGTCTCAATGCTGGTGATGACAGTGGTAGTCCTGGTGGCGGCGGCGGCCGTCGAGAAGGTGTCGCTCGATCCGGCAGCCTACCTTCTGACCCTGCTCGCTGTGATCTTCACCTCGGCCGTATTCCTGGCCGTGGGACAGGCTCTGGTCGGCCTCATCAAATCCACGGACACCATCAACGCGGTGGGCCGGCTCGTCTACCTGCCGTTGTTCGGCCTTGGCCTCTTTGCTCATTCCGAGATTTTCGGAACCACGTTTGAGACGATTTCGCGCTGGTCCCCTGCCGGAGCCGTGTCGACCTTGCTCGGGGGTGCCATGCACCCGGCTGCCTGGAGCGCCGACACCTGGTGGGCCTTGCTGGCGAGCGTCATTTATTCAGTCGTGTTTGCTGGGGTTGGCATCCGGTGGTTTCAGTGGAGCACCCGCTAAGGAGCCTCCGTTGCTCCCGACGAAACCGAAATGCAGTGAGGCCAAGCTCGAGAACTATCACACTGTGGTGGTCGAGCTCCAGCGGACGCTCCGCGGACGGTCCGCGGCAGGCCTTCGGGCGACTATGCGGCTAGCATGGAGTTGATGAGCGACGGAAGGGGCAGCCCTCCCGAAGCCGCCAGGCGCGTGATCCACAACCCGATCAGCGGCGAGCGGATCGTGATCCGCACCAGCGCCGGGGAGACCGGCGGCCGGCTGCTCGTTTTCGATCTCTCCCTGCCGCCCGGTGGCCATGTTCCCGCCCGCCACGCGCATCCGATCCAGGAGGAGCGCTTCACGGTTATGCAGGGCCGCATGCGGTTCAGCTTTGCGGGCAACACCATGCTGGTAAATCCGGGCGAGAGCGTGGTTGTGCCGAAAGGTCAGGCGCATTGGTTCGGCAATCCCGGACCGGAGCCCTCTCTTGCGCGGGTCGAAGTGCGCCCGGCCCTCCGTACCCAGGAATTCTTCGAGGCGAACGAGGCCATCGCCCACGCCGGCCATTTCCTCGGCACGCGGCTGCCACGCCTTTCGGATCTGGCGGCGGTTCTGCTCGAGTATCAGCCCGAGGTCTCGGTCCCGAACGTGCCGGCCGTCCTGCTCAGGCGCATCCTCGCCCCGCTCGCCTGGTTGGGCCGCCGCCGCCTCCGCGCGCGCTGAGGGTGCGGAACGCCGCCCGGGACCTTCGACGATTCACCAACATCCTGGCCGTCTTTCCGCATCCCGATGATGAGACCGTCACCTGCGGTGGCCTGATCCGTCGCTTCGCCAACGCCGGCGCCACGGTCACCCTCCTGCTGCTCACCGGCGGCGAGCGCGGCACTCCGACAGGCGCGCCGGACAACGCGCTCAAGACAACCCGTCGAGGTGAAGCCGACCAAGCGGCTCACATTCTCGGCATCGCGCGCGTGATCCACCAGGATTTCGGCGACGGCCAACTGCTCGAGCAGCGTGAGCAGGTCATGCAGGCTCTCGTGCGCACGATCGCGCAAATCGGTCCTGATCTCATCCTGACGTACGACCTCGCCGGCCTCGATGGCCATCTGGATCACGTCGCGTGCTCGGCGATGCTGACCGAGCTGAAGACACCGGTGCTCAACGTTCCCATGTGGTACGTGGCGCTACCCGGTTGGGTGCTCGGCGCCTTGCGCCTGATTGGCCAGATGGCAAGAGGCCCGGCGGTCGAAGCGAGCCGGGCGCTGCCCACGCATCGGCTGTTCATCGGAACCGCTGTCGTGCCGAAGATACGAGCCTGGCAGGCGCATCGCAGTCAGCGCGGGGCGATTCGCAAAGGACTGAGCCGGCTCGTGCCAATGTGGCTCGCCGTTACCGGGTGGCCCTTCGAATATTTCGCCGAAGTGTCGTGATGGTCGAGCTGCGACTGAAGCGACCCGAACAACCCCTGACCGCGGCGTGGAGCGAGCTGGCCATCGCGCCGCGCGGTTCGACAATCCTCGGCATCAGCTTCCGCCCCAGGCAGGTCGAAGCCCTCGGATTGGAGGGGCCGGCCACGCTGCGAGCGCTGCTCGCGTTTCCCTTCCACATGATCCGACTGGGGGCATATTGGAATCGCCTTGAGCCCAGGGCCGGCACTTTCGACACCAGCGAGCTCGATTGGCAGCTCGATGCTGCGGAGCGCGCGGGCAAGCGTGTCATCCTTGCCGTCGGTGCCGTCAAGACCTTCGGCTATCCGGAGTTCTTCGCGCCTTCCCATTACCTCGAAAAGCCTCTTCGCGAAGGCTCGCTCATCGAGCCGGACGCCTACCCCGCGCTGCTCGCCGGGGCGACAGAGTTCATCGCACGGCTGGTGACGCGGTATCGCGATCGCCGGTCGATCGTCGCCTGGCAGCTGGAGCATGAGGCGGTCGACCCGCTCGGCGTCGAGCACTCCTGGCGACTTTCGGTCTCGTTTGTCGAGCGGGAGCTGCAGGCGCTGCTGGCAGCGGATGCGTCGCGCCCAGTGATGATGAACGGGTTCCTGCCGACGTCGTCGCTCGTCCAAGTCACCCAGTGGTGGCGCACGCGCGACCAGGGGGACTCGCTGGACCTGGCCGCGGGACTGGCGGACATCGTGGGGATCGATTACTATCCGCGCCACGCGCTGCGGCGTCTTGGAGGTCGCACCTTATACCTCGAGACCGCCGAGCGTCCCTGGGAGCGAGCGCGGCGTGAGCGTCTGTTCGCAGCGGTGCGGGCGCGCGGCAAGCAGTTGATGGTGTCCGAGGGACAGGCCGAGCCCTGGGAGGCGGTCACCGTGCCCCCCAACCCCCAGCGGCAGGCGTCGTACAGCTGCCCGCCCGAGCAGCTGATCCGAAACTACGACACGGCGATGGCGTGGTCACCACCGGGACCGGCGCTGCATGCCTACCTCTTCTGGGGCGCAGAGTACTGGGTGCGGCGGGATCGCGCCGGCGACCCGAGCTACTTGCAGGCCTTCGGTCGCATCCTCGAGCGGGCCTGACGAACGTTAGAGGACGAAGGGAATCAGCCGCCTCGTTCGGCGCATGTAAGCGCGGTACGGCTCGCCGAGGCCCTCGATAAGGGCCCGCTCTTCGACTCGGATCCGGTACGCGTATCCCGCGATTGGGAGTAGGAATGCCAGCAGCGAGAGCGTGTTGGTGCAACACAGGAGAATGCCCGCAATCGTCAGCAGGCTGCCCGTGTAGGACGGATGTCGCACGTACTGGTATGGTCCCCGCTCGACCACCCGCCGCTCAGCACAGATGCCCACGGTGACCGTGAATGACCGGCCGAGCACCGAGATTGCGCACCAGCGCAAGACCAGGCCTAGCAGCATAAGCGCGAGCCCCAGGGCGAAAATCGCGTGCCGACCCATCCGGATCGCGGCTCCCTGAAGAAAGATGGCGCAGCCGAATCCAGCCGCCACCCCGGTCCAGACCGATGCGACGAGAAGGGTCCGTGAGCCGCGATCACGCGTTTCAGCTCCCCTTGGAAGCCGATACCGCCAGCCGATGTACAGCTCACTGGTTGCCCAGGCGCAAAACAGGACCCAGAACGCCAGGATCTCAGCGACGACCGCGCCCGGGCCAACCAGAAACTGGGCGCGCACAGCGTCATTGTCGCTAACGAAGGCGCGGCTTCATCGCACCGCCGAAACGCATAGCCTGTGTGCCGACGACCGACCTCGAGATCCCGCGCCGCGTAGAGCATCTGCCCGTTGCCGACGATGAGGTCCACGCGTTGCTCATCGAGGCGAAGACAACCGTCAATACTGGAGCGGTCGCCAACGACCGGACGGGTGGCTAAGACTTCGTCCAGCGTCTCGATCATTACCCAAGCGACCTGCGCGACGTGATCTGATACGGGCCGTCACCGCATGACCTCAAATAGACTTCCTTAGTGCAGAGCTCGAGCGGGTTCGACGACGAGCGCGCCTCTGTCGATGCGATCGTCGAGGCTGCAGTCGAGCAAGGCCAGGTGCCTGGCGTGGTCGCCGCCGTCGCCCGCGGCAAAGAAGTGCACATTGCTGTGGCGGGAGTCATGGCGATCGGCGGGGCGCCGATGCAGCGCGACACGCTATTCCGCATCACCTCGATGACCAAGCCGATGACAGCGACCGCCGTGCTCTCGTTCGTCGACGACGGCCTCCTGAAAATCGACGACCCCGTCGATCGATGGCTGCCCGAGCTTGCCGACCGTCAGGTGCTGCGACGTCCTGACGGTCCGCTCGACGATACGGTCCCGGCGCAGCGCCCGATTACGGTGCGCGACTTGCTTACCTTCACCTGGGGCTTCGGGATGCAAGGCGCGATGTTAATGGCCGCAGAGCCGTGGCCGATCTTCACCGCGACGATCGAACGCGAGCTGGCGACGTTCGGCCCGCCGCAGCCCGCCACCGTGCCTGACCCGGACACCTGGATTGCGCGTCTGGGGGAGCTGCCGCTGCTTGCCCAACCTGGAGAACGCTGGCTGTACCAAACCGGTTCGCAAGTCCTCGGCGTGCTGGCGTCGCGGCTCGCGGCCAAGCCGTTTGACCAGGTGCTCCGCGAGCGTCTGCTAGACCCGCTCGGCATGCGGGACACTGGATTCCACGCACCCGACATCGGTCGGCTTGCCACGGCGTACGAGAGACGAGACGGCCGTCTGGAGGTGGCCGACGCGCCGGACGGGCAATGGTCGCGCCCACCGGCGTTCGCGGATGGCGGCGCCGGACTGGTCTCCTCCGCCGACGACGTTGTCGCGTTCGGACGCATGCTGCTCCGCGGCGGTGGCCAGATTCTCGCATCGCCGACCGTTGCCGAGATGACCCGCAACCAACTTACCCAGGCTCAGCGCGAGAACGTCTGGCCCGGCTTCAGCTTTCTGGACGATCGCGGCTGGGGCTACGGCGTGTCGGTTCTCGACGATGGCCGGTATTCGTGGGACGGCGGGTTTGGCACGACGTGGTCGAACGTGCCGTCGCAGGATCTCACTGTCGTGGTCCTCACGCAGCGCGCCGCCGACGAGACGGGTATGCACTCGCGCGCCATCGAGGCCGCCATACGTTCGAATCCGCTACTGGCTACTTAACGAACACTATTCCAACGCCGACGAGGTCCTCAGCTCATCCTCCGAGGGATTAGGCCGCGGGCCCGGGCGGCAATACGACGGTTCGAAATAGCGTCCGCCAGGGGTGACCACCTCGCTGGCGCCGACCACCGCCCAAGGTTGGACGGATCAAAATTCCTCAAACTCCGGCTCTGATCCAAGCTGCTCGTCCTTGCGTGCCGGATCGAATTCGGACTTCTCCGAGGCATCCCACTTGTCCGAGGTGTCGAACTTCTCGGCAGGCAATGCGAGCAGCGCGTGATGCCCGATCCGGTGCCAAGATCGAGGACGCGGCCCGCTTCTGACCGCACGGTCAGTGCGCAAGCGTTCGCGGTGCGGGGCCGAGACCGATGACGTGATGTGCCTTTAGCGGCTCACCCCAGCTGGCTGGGTCGTGCGCGATGATAGATCCTGGGCAGCGTCGATCGCGATTAGCGGGATGAATGTGTCCCGCTCCCGTGCAACAAGGCCAAAATGGACAAGGTACTCGACCGTCGCAGGCCCGACAGCGTGGATCAGCTCATGCCTTGGAACGGGAATCCCCAGGCAGAATGCTTTGATCAGTATGTGGAGGGCGTTCCCTGAGGTAAGCCTTCGGCGCGCGAACTTGCTTGTCCGCGGATTGTGCCTGAAGCTTGAGCTGGCGCCAACGGCCTGCCGCAACCCGCTTCGCTGTAGCCAGCCTGGCGCGATGCGTCGCCGAATTGGGAGACCAGCGTGTGACTGCCATCAGACCCAAACACAATCTAAAGGTCGGCATCGGTCCGCTTACATTCAAGGCAGCTGGTATAGAAGAGGCCGCGGCCGAGAGCTCGCTTCCCTTTTTCATCGAGTGGGGCTCTGGGACGATCTATCCTGGTTACGCTCTCGTCAAGCACCCAGGTGGCACTCCAGCGATCACTGGCATCCAGCTCCATGGTGATGCTGACCGGTTGGCTGTCTGGCTCAACGGGTACGCGCTTCCAGTCACCGTAAGTCCTGGCGACCCAATGTTTGCCGGGCTGGTTCTTTCCCGGGTCGACGGCGAAATCGTGCTCGGTGCGAGTCTGGTCTAAATTGTCGAGCACATAAGATCCTGTCAGCGAAGCCCCCGGGATTCGTAGCGGGAAATGGCCCCGTTAGCGCGCCACGGGACGGCGATATCGGTGTCAGGTAGGGACGTGCTTAGCGCTGCTTGGCGTAGTCCGGAGAACCCTTGAAGTCGAGCAGGATTACCGTTTCGTTGCCCACGGTCCAGGCATCGTGTCCAGGCAGGATGACGAAGCCGTCGCCGGCCTTGATCTCCTCCTCAGAGCCGTCACGACCGACGATCCTCATGCGCCCCTGAACGACGTAACCGACATGGTGGACCTCGCAGCGATCCGTCTTCGCGATCGGCTTGACGTGCTCAGACCACCTCCAGCCAGGCTCGTGGTGCGAGCGGCCGATGGTCACGCCGCCGACGCTCACGACCTCAAGCTTGCCCTTGCCGTATGGGCGCGTTTCGTCGGGAGAGTGAAGGCTCTTCTTGTGAACCGCAGCCTTCTTCTCGGTAGTGGGTGCGTCTGCCATCGCGACCTCCTTGGTAAACGACTCGGCGGCGATCGCCCCGTGGCGATTTCAAGTATGCGCCTTATGGTTTCGGCACTCGCAAAGCCTTTCGCCCGCGCTTGGGCAACATGCCGAGTCCAGATCAAGATATTCGAATAGTGTCCGCCGCGGGCTAGTTAACCGAACACTATTCCAACGCCCCTTCTTGATTTCAAAGATCTCGTCGAAGGGGTGCTAAGAAGACTCGAGCGGAGAGGCAAGCCCTGCAGGTAGCCGCGGCGGCCCTTTGGGACATCCTATCTCGTGCCGCTGTCGTTCCTGTGGGATGGTGCGACGATGCTGATCGCGACGCCGGTGTCGAGTCAGACGAGCCCAAATCTCCAGGCGACTGGCAAAGTCCGCGTCGGCCTCGGCCCGACTCGCGATGTCATGGTCATCGAAGGGACCATACAGACGCTGGATGCGCACGACGTCCCGTCGGACAAGGGCGATGCCTTTGCCGCCGCGACGGGCTTCGACCCGCGTACACGCTAACCATGCGCTACATATATTTCCGAATCCACCCGCGGCGGATGCAGGCGTGGCGGGAAGCGACGAGGCTTGACACGACCGCTGATACAACCGTATGGTTGTATCAGTGCAGATCGCGCCGCCGGACTTCGACCGCGTGTTCGCCGCCCTCGCGGATCACACACGCCGCGACATCGTCCGCCGCGCGCTCAGCGCCGAGGAAGGCGTCCTCGAGCTAGCCAGCCATTACCCGATGAGCTTCGCGGCGGTCCAGAAGCACGTCGCGGTTCTCGAGCGCGGCGGCCTGATCACGAAGCAGCGCATCGGCCGCCGCAAGATCGTCCGCACCAACCCCGAGGCGCTGCTCGTCGCGCGCCGCCTGCTCGACCAGTACGAGGGGCTGTGGCGGGCTCGGATCGACCGCATGAACGAGCTCATCGCCGAGATGGCCGGCACCAACGACACCCTGGAGACAAAGGAGAGCGAAGGATGACCGTCACCGCTGTCCGCAAGGATCCCCCGAGGCTCACCCTGACCATTGAGGCCGAATTCGATGCATCGGTCGAGCACATTTGGCAGCTGTGGGCGGATCCGCGCAAGCTCGAGCGCTGGTGGGGGCCGCCGACCTACCCTGCCACCTTCACCAAACACGATCTGGCGCCCGGCAGTCGCGTCGAGTACCACATGACCGGGCCCGCGGGCGACCAGCCGCACGGCTACTGGGA
>Ga0207684_10006150_pt1 | contig 10976 bp, 12 predicted proteins | sample KBSK5501metaG_FD_184342 | JGI IMG/M metagenome (GOLD analysis project Ga0207684, IMG submission 184342) | Corn, switchgrass and miscanthus rhizosphere microbial communities from Kellogg Biological Station, Michigan, USA - KBS K5-50-1 metaG... | ecosystem: Host-associated > Plants > Roots >... | reverse complement strand
CGACGCTGGTGGCCGATATAGCTACACTCTCGATGGTGCGAAGATCTACGGTACGCTCGGGATTGAGGGTACCACCTACGAGATTGGCTATGACTGCGTCCGTCGATCGCTCGGCGATGGCATCTCAGGAAAGACATTCCTTGATTTTGGCTGTGGCGCGGGCCGCAGCACAGTATTTCTGAAGGCACTGGGCGCTGAGCACGTGTACGGGGTTGATCACGATCCCTCCGCCTGGTCGACCGATGAAACCACTGTTCCGCCGTTCATCGTGATCAAGGCCATCAAATAGATTTGGCTGCGTCATTGCTGGCAGCTGACGCTGTGATTTCACCTTAATGAGGCGCGCATTCGACATCCTCTCCTGAGCCTGATGGAGTGCACTCTGGGTGCCGCGATGACGGCATGGCGGTGGTGACGAGGCGGTCCCTATCCGGACTGAAGCTCGTCGATCAACCGCTCCAGGCGCCTGCGGCCGCCGCCCAACCCGCTGACCATCATCGTGTACGAGCGTGGCACACCATCGTCAGCAGCAAGGATGTCAAGCCGCCGCCACATGGCTTTTCCGCCGTGAATCACCCGCACCTGCTCGCGCGGCAGCACGGCGAACGCCTCCTGGCCCGGAACAGGCCCGCTGAACAGGTAAATCCGGGTTGCGCTCACAGCGACCACCGGGAAGCGCGGCATTGGCACCGCGTCCTCAAGACGAGCCCGGCCAAGCTGATGACGCAGCACCGCCGCGCCGGCTGCCCGGCCGCCAGCTGCTCCGGCGGAGCTGACTGACGGCGAGTAACGCGATTCCAGGCTCTGCCCATTGCACCAGCACAACAACGGCTCCGGGGAGAATTGCCGCACCGCCTTGTCGATCCGGCGAGCAATGCTTGAAACCTGTGGATCTGCCGGGAAGGGCGCGAGCGAAGGAGGGTGTACCTTCCCGGTGACCGAGTCGTAGAGGTCTCAAGCAATGGCCGGCGCTGGAACGCCGGGCCGGGAAGGTACACCCATGCTCACAGTAGTGCCTGACGTGGCTGGCGCGCTGCCGGCCGGGGAGCCGTCGTCGCTGATCGACCAGATCGTGCGGGACGGCGCCCGGCAGATGCTGGCCGCGGCGCTGCAGGCCGAGGTCGCCGCGTACATCGGCCAGTTCACCGGGCTGCGCGATGAGGATGGACGGCGGATGGTGGTGCGTAACGGCACTGCCGAGCCGCGGACGGTGCTGACCAGCGCCGGGGCGGTGGAGGTGACCGCGCCGCGGGTGAACGACAAGCGCACCGACCCGGCCTCGGGCGAGCGGATGCGGTTCAGCTCGGCGATCCTGCCGCCGTGGGCGCGCAAGACCCCGCAGGTCAGCGAGGTGCTGCCGTTGCTGTACCTGCACGGCCTGTCGTCCGGGGACTTCGTGCCCGCGCTCGGGCAGTTCCTCGGCTCGCATGCCGGGCTGTCAGCCTCGACGGTGACCAGGCTGACCGGGACATGGAGCGCCGAGGCCGCGGCGTTCATGACCCGCGACCTGTCGCAGGCCGACTATGTCTACCTGTGGGTGGACGGGATCCACCTGGGCATCCGGCTGGGCGAGGGCAAGTTGTGCCTGCTGGTGATGATCGGGGTGCGCGCCGACGGGCGCAAGGAGCTGGTGGCGCTGGCTGACGGCTACCGGGAGTCCGCCGAGTCGTGGGCTGACCTGCTGCGCGATTGCGCCCGCCGGGGCATGCGCGCCCCGGTGCTGGCCGTCGGCGACGGGGCGCTGGGGTTCTGGACGGCGGTCCGCGAGGTGTTCCCGCAGGCTGCGACCCAGCGCTGCTGGTTCCACAAGATCGCGAACGTGCTCGGGGCGCTGCCGAAGTCCGCGCACCCGGGCGCGAAGAAGGCCCTGGCCGAGATCTGGAACGCCGAGGACAAGGACCACGCCCGCACGGCCGTCAAGGCCTTCGCCGCCGCTTACGGGGCGAAGTTCCCCAAGGCCGCCGCCAAGATCACCGAGGATGAGGAGGAACTGCTGGCGTTCTATGACTACCCGGCCGAGCACTGGGTGCACCTGCGCACCACCAACCCGATCGAATCTACTTTCGCCACGGTCAGGCTGCGGACGAAGGTCACCAAGGGTCACGGATCCAAGGCCGCCGCCCTGGCGATGGCCTTCAAGCTCATCGAGTCCGCCCAGCGCCGCTGGCGCATGGTCAACGCACCCCACCTGGTCGCGCTCGTCCGCGCCGGGTCGGCCTTCGTCAACGGCAAGCTCGTCGAACGACCCGAGGACGACACTGCCCAGGAGGCTCAGCCGGAAGCAGCCTAAAGATCTTGATCCACAGGTATTGACAATTACTCGATCCGGCTTGCTGGCATGCCAGAATCACAGGCTTGCCATGACCCGGACATTGTCTTGGCAATGCCCGCTTCTGGTTGATATGCCTGTGATCGTGTCAGCGGCTCCGGTGTTTCAGCGGAAACGTCCGTACACGCCGCTAACGCGCGGATCGAGCCGTCAGCTGACGAGATCCTTGGTGAGCCACATGATCAACTCGTCATCCATGATCACCTGCATCCCTTTGCCGAGCGGCCGCTGGCCCTGGCATGCGCCCCGGCCGTCCGGGATATAGCCGCGTCGTCCGTACAGCCGCTGAGCCGGGCCATACTCATCGAACAGGCCGACGGTGATGCCCAGCGTTGCGATACCCCGGTCGCGGGCAAGCTGCTCGGCCGTATCCATCAGCAGCGTCGCGACGCCCTGCCGCCGGAATGGCCCAGCTACCGCGACCTGGTGGACAAGCGGAATGCCGCGGCACCGGAACCCCGCATAACCGGACTCCCACAAGATCGCGACCAGGCCGATGACGTCGGGACCACGCATAGCTACCAGGCTTACACCCTCAGGTTCCGAGTGGCCGGCTAGGTATATCCGCGCCCCGGCCTCGCCGTCACATACCCATTCGGCAAGGAACCGGACGGCCGGCTCGGAATTACCCTTGTCGGCAGGCTGGACCGCAATGCCGGGAATGCCCATAGCACAAGACTGGCACACCACGAGCGAGGTACTCTCATGCCGCGGACAGGGCGAGCGCTAAGGCCACGGCACGGCTCATGCCGCATGGCGAGCGTTTCTGGCTGGGTCTTCTACGGCTTGGCTGCGGCGGCGATGAGGTGATGGCTGAAGCCGATAAGCGAGGGCTGTGTCTCGGCTGAGCGGGCTGCGAACAAGATCTGCTCGCGCCGGCGCGGATCTGTCCACTCCTGGCGCAGCGGCCAGCCCGGGCCCTCCACCCCGTAGATGGCCATACCGGTGAAACCAGCCTGTTCGATCTCGCTGGCCAGGCCGTCTGGAGTATGGAAGTAGGCGGTGGTGAAGAACTCGGGCCGGCCGACGGGATCGGGATTGCGGTGCTGGCCATCCAGCAGGTCCTGGTCCACGATCGGCCGGAAGTCCGGATCGTCTAGCCAGTCCTCGTACAGCCCGTCGAGCAGCGAGGCGAACCGGCAGACCGCCATGGCCAGCAGGCGGCCGCCCGGCCGCAGCACCCGCCGGGCCTCAGCCAGCGCCTGCTGGCGCTGCGCCGCCTCGGTCAGGTGGTACAGCGGCCCGAACAGCAGCACCGCGTCCTGGGACCCGGCTTGCTCCGCTAGCTCTCGCGCGTCGCCCTCGGCGGCGGTGAAGCCGGAGGCAGGATCGCTGCCGGCTGCCTGGCGTGCCTGCTCCACGTGCAGCGGCACCGGATCCACCAGATGCACGCGGTACCCGCGTCTGGCCAGCGGTGCGGCATAGGTGCCAGGGCCGCCGCCGACATCGAGCAGCCGCGCGGGCGGCCGGGGCAGCAGCCGGTCCAGCAACTCCATCGACCTGACGAACTCCAGGGACGGATTCCCGCCGGGGAACAGGCGAGAGCGTTCGTAGCCGGTTCCGTAGTGACTTTCGATCGCAGGATCACTCACCAGTACAGGCTGCCGCGAATATCCCGCCAGGGCCACTGAAAATTCGGTCTCGCCCGAGCTCGCAACCGACACGCTCATGACCCGGCTGTCAGTGGTCCTGGACTCGGAGGAGGTCTTGTTCGGCCAGCAGCTTGTCCAGCCTGGCGCGGAGTGCTTATGCGTCCCATTCTCCGCGGGTCGCCCGCCCGGCACCTGAGCACGGATACTCATTTCCTGGTGAGCTGATCAGCCCGGCCGCCGGCCAGGCGAGCCGGCGGAAGGCGTCCCCGCGAAACGGCGCTCATGCCGCGGACAGGGTCAAGCGCTACGGGAATGCTTGGCTTCCACGATCCTTGAATTCGGCAACCGCACGTGGCTGTGCGCGGCGCGAGGCTGCCATCGGGCAGTTAGAGTTCGATGCGCGAGCCCATGATGACGGTGCGCTCGCGGGGAAGCCCGAAGTATTCGGCGGCGTCCGCGGTGATCCGTGACGTCGCGATGAACAGACGCTTGCGCCAGCGGCTCATGCCCGGTGTATGGCCCTGGATGAGCTCGATGCGCGACACGAAGTACGACAGCTTGTCGTCGCGAAGGGACCTTTCGATGTTGGCGTCACGGATCCGCGGAAGGAGGTCCGGGACGTTCGTCTGGTCCATATAGCCGAAGCGGGCGGTGACGTGGATGATCCGGTCGTCTCTGTACCCGAGGTCGTCGATCTGCAGCCGCTCCGCCTCGGGCATGTGCGGTGCGGGCATCGTCTCGATCGAGAGGATGAGGACCTCCTCGTGGAGGATCTCGTTGTGTTCGACGTTGGCCCGCAGCGCTAGCGGGGCGGTGGCCTTGCCGCGGTTGAGGAAGATGGCGGTGCCCGGCACCCGGTGCAGCGGGGGCTTCATGGCGTGCAGCTGCGCGATGAACTCCGGCAGCGGCCCCTCCTCGCGGACCCGCTCCAGGGTGACTAGTTCGCGGCCCCGCTGCCAGGTGGTGAAGATGGTGAACGCGATGATGCCGATCAGCAGGGGGAGCCAGGCTCCGTGGGTCAGCTTCGTCAGGTTGGCGGCCAAGAAGAGCAGGTCGATAGCGAGCAGGATGCCGCCGCCCGTCAGCACGATCCACAGCGGCCAGCGCCACCGATGACGGGCGTAGTAGAAGAACAGCAGGGTCGTGATCGTGATCGTGCCGGTCACGGCCGTGCCGTAGGCGTAGGCCAGCGCGGCCGAGCTCCTGAACGCGAGCACGAGGGTGAGGACGGATACCAGCAGCAGCCAGTTGATCCACGGAATATAGATCTGGCCCATGACCTGTTCCGAGGTGTAGTGGATGCGCAGTCGCGGAAGGTAGCCGAGCCGCCCGGCCTGGTGTGCCACGGAGAAGGCGCCGCTGATCACCGCCTGCGAGGCGATGACGGTCGCCACGGTGGCGAGGAAAACCATCGGGAGCCGGGCCCACTCCGGGGCCAGCAGGAAGAACGGGTTGCTGATGCTGGCCGGGTGACCCAGGATCATGGCGCCTTGTCCCAGGTAATTCAGGATGCAGGCGGGGAAGACGACCAGTAGCCAGGCGCGGCTGACCGGCCTGCGGCCGAAATGCCCCATGTCCGCGTACAGCGCTTCGGCTCCGGTGACGGCCAGGACGACAGCGGTCAGGGAGAAGAACGCGGTGCCGAAGTGGTTGAAAAGGAAGCCGAGCGCGTAGCTGGGCGACAGCGCCTCCAGGATCACCGGATGGGCGGCGATGGCCTGCACGCCGAACACGGCGAGCACGGTGAACCAGACGGCCATGACCGGCCCGAATATTTTCCCCACAGCGCCCGTGCCCAGCCGCTGAACCAGAAACAGGGCGACGATGATCGCCACCGTGATGGGGATGACGAGGCCCGACACTGACGGTGCGGCGACCTTGACGCCCTCGACCGCGGAAAGCACCGAGATGGCGGGCGTGATCATGCTGTCGCCAAAGAACAGCGAGGCCCCGAAGATCCCGAGCGCCGCCAGCACCGCCTTCGCCCGGCGCCCGCCGGGCAGGGCCCGTCGGCGGATCAAGGCGATAAGCGCCATGATCCCGCCCTCGCCGTCGTTGTCGGCCCTCATCACGAGTAGGACGTACGTGATGGTGACGATGATCGTCACCGACCAGAAGATCAGCGAGACGACCCCGAAAATGCTGTCGTGTGACACCTTGACCGGGTGTGGATCGCCTGGATTGAAGACGGTCTGCACGGTATACAACGGGCTCGTCCCGATGTCCCCGAAGACAACCCCCAGAGCACCGACTGCGAGAGCTCCCTGGGCAGTAGCGCGTCGGCTCACGCTCAAAGTATCCGCCTACCGTGCGCCGACTCGCACGCGCCACCCTGGTGAACGATCCAAGAAGGACACCGCTCAGCAACGACACCCCACGATCCCGCCGCGGCACCACGGCTACCGTGACGCTACACGGGTCATGCAGCCACGCAGCACACAGCGGCCGGTTATGGTCTGGCGCCAACGACATTCGGGGAGAGCAGCACCGGGTGATGTCGAGAATGAGAGTTTCTGGAACCCCAAAGGGGTGTTGTCAGCCGGGCAGGTCCTCCGGCTGGCCGACTACCAGGGCGAACAGGTCAGCGATTCCCGCCAGGGTGGCGGACTGCAACGTCATGGCGGGCACGGGCACGCCCCCAGGCACGGGCAGCTCGCGGGTAGCGGTCGCGCTGGCTACGATGGTCGGCCGGCAGCCGAGGTTGAAGGCGTCCCGCGCCGTCGAGCTGACACACATGTGCGTCATGAACCCGGCGAGCACCAGGTCGTGTCGGCCTGTTTTTCGAGCTGGGCGCCAAGGTCGGTCTGGAAGAACGAGCTCGGGAAGTGCTTAACGACCACGGGTTCCCCGGCAGCGGGGGCAACCTCGCTGCTGATCTGGCCGATCTCGGTAGTTCGCCCGGTGCATTGTCCGGGTACGAACGTCCCGGCCGGTGGAAGCGGCGGAATTGCCGGTAGTTCACCCGATAGCCGTCGCAGGCCGGCCGGTCCTAGCGTCGAAGCATGTCACACAGCACGAAGCCGGCCCACCTTGGTATAGCCGAGCGCCCGCAGCTGGCCAGGATGCCCGCACTGATCATTCTGGCGTACGCCGTGGCCGTTTACCTGCTCTTCCTGGCGGTGTTCGGCTACGCGGCGGGCTTCTTCGCGGGAATTGGCGTGCCCAAGGGCATCGACCAGGGGACGCGCGCCGCCGTGCCGGTCGCTGTGGCCATCGACCTGCCACCAGCGTGGATCGTCCAGCCTCACCCACCGTGAATGGGTTCAGGCGGTCTGGCCAGCTCGCGTCGCTGCCACTGGCCCGGAGGCTGTCCGTGGTATCGGCGGAAGGCCGCGGCGAAGGCGTTCGGCGAGGCGTAGCCGGTCCGGTTGGCGATCTGGGCGAGGGTCAACTCGCCGGTCCGCAGGTAGTCGCGGGCGAGGGTCATCCGCCAGTCCGTGAGGTATCGCATGGGCGCTTGGCCGAGTGATCGTTCGAAGTTTCGGGCAAAGGCCGGGCGGGAGAGCCCGCTCAGGGACGCTAGTTCAGGCACGGTCCAGGGATGGCCGGGTTCGGCGTGGATCGCATGCAGAGCAGGGCTTAGCCGGGGATCAGTAGAGGCCTGATACCAGCGAGGGGCCGTCGGGCCCTGCTCAAAGCAAGCGCGCATGGCCAGCACCAGCAAGACATCGAGCAGGCGGTCGAGAACGGTCTGCTGCCCTGGGGCCGGGCCGCTCAGCTCCCGTGAGAGCAGCGCGATGACGTCGTGCAGTGGATCGTGGGCGGCGGCACGCAGCAGCAGGGTGGGCGGAAGAGCCCGGATGAGGCCACGACCAACGTCACCGGGGAATCGGTAGGCGCCGCACAGGAATACTGTCGCTCCCCGGTGGTCGATGTACTCGTCATCGGCATGCTCCTCACGGAAACGTTCCGGTGAGATGCAGACCGCATCCGGCTCGTGCGCGATGTGATGGTCCGGCCCTCCCGGCACGAGGGCCAGGTCACCTGGCGCAAGCTCCAGCGCGGCTCTCGGATCTTCGAGCCAGAGCCATGCGCGGCCCTGGACGACGGTGTGCAGAGCCAGCTGGATCGTCCCGGGCAGGCGCAGTCCCCACGGGGGCCGCGCTACCGACCGGGCGAAGACGCCGCCCGATGCGCGCGCTCTGGCGAGGTGATCCTGCAGTATGTCCACGGCATGAGCGTATCTCGTAACGAATTGAGCGTATGGCGCATTGATTAGCTCGACCACAGGTCAGAAGATGGAGTCATGCCGACCGAAACCATCGCGTCTGGTCACGGCTCTCGACCCACCAGTGACGTGGAGAAGGCGACCGGCGCAGAGCCGGCAAGTCTCGCTGACTTCGCGCGGCGCACGGCCGCCGCCTGGGCCCGGGACGAGGCCCGATGACGACGGTCGAAAAACTCGCCGACTTCCAAGCCTTGGACCCGTTCTTCCGGATCATCGAGGAAGGCGTGGCCGGGCTGGTGGACGGTGAGCACTTCTTCGACCTGCTGACCGAGGACGTCGTCTTCGAGTACGTCATTACGGTCCCGGGCTACCCGCGCCGTGTCGAAGGGCGCCAGGCCGTAGCCGAGCTGTATCGCCCGTATGGCGCCACATTCTTTCTCGATCGTTGCTATGACCTAGCCGTCCACCACGACCAGGTCACGGGCGTCGTCGTTCTCGAATACGCCTCGCAGGGCCGCGCCATCCCGACTGGAACCGCCTACAGCAATCGCTACATCTCGGTGCTGACGATCGTTGACCGCAAGATCGCGCACTGGCGGGACTATCTCGACCCGCTAGCAGTCTTTGACGCGATCGGATGGCCCGCCGCGGCAACAGGCAACCACTGACGCGGTTTCCAGCGCCGGGCGATGTGGCTGTCCGATTAGCCGGCGGGTGGCGTGGTTCATCTCCCGCGTGGTCAGGCGGCGATGGCCCTGGCCGGCACAGCAGACGCGGCCGCCTTGCGAAGCCCGCAGCATCTTTGCGGGCCTGCTCTTTGTGGCGCAGGCCGTTTCAGGTCCGTATCAGCGTCGTTTCAGCCCGGAATGCGATGTTCCGCGGAGAACGGATGGTGCGCAGCGGTGAAGCGCTGTCACCGGAAATCTTAGGAGGACTGAAATGTTTCGCATTCACCCCGGAACCCTGCTGAAGGCGGCGCTGCTGCCGGCGGCACTGTTGATGGCGGCACTGTTGATGGCGGCCGGCGGGTCCCAGGCGGCGTTCGCCAGCCAGGCTGCCGCTCCCGCGAACGTCACGAGCGGCATACACTCCGCGCCTTCGCCGGACAGCTACTACACAATGCGCCTCAGCCCGTCTTCGGTCACGATCCGGGCCGGTTACCGGACCAGGATCGCGGTCTCGTTCCGGGCCCCGACCGATCTGTACGGCACCGCGGTGGCCCTGAGCGTCAGCGGCCTGCCGAGTGGCGTCACGGCGTCGTTCTCGCCGTCCGCGGCTACCATCGGCGGTCGTTCGGTCCTGACCTTGACCGCCGTAGACTTCAGTGCGGCCGGCGCGTTCGCGGTCACCGTCACCGCGATGACGCTGAGCAGCGATCCCATCGGCACCTCCGCGCCACTGAGTCTCACGATCAGCGCCCCCTGACCTCGACCACCCGTTCCGCCGCAACACCCGGTGCCTGCCGTGGCTAGCCGGCACCCGGTGTCGGTGGCGCTAGCTGTCGCCCAGGTCAGCGGAGCCGCCTACCTGGCGGCCGACGTTGAGCGGGCTGGCGGCCACCCCGGAGTCCGCCTCGGGCACGCGGGCTAGGCGATCAGCTGCAGCGGGACAATCAGCAGGCCAAGCCCGACCCCGGTTAGGAGGGTCGGGCCGAGCAGGCCGCCCGCGTAAGTGCGGTGCTCGGTCATCCGGGACAGCCAGTACAGGCCCCCGGCGCTGGCCGCGCCGCCGGCCAGCAGCAGCGGACGCGCGCCGATCCGCGGCACAAGAGTTGTGGCGGCACCGGAGGCCGCAAGCATCGCGGCGGTCAGCGGCAGGAACGCCACTCCCGTCCTGAGCGCGGAGTAACCCCACACGTCCTGCACGAACAAGGTGAGGAAGAAGAATACGCCGAAGATGGAGGTGGGAAGCGTCTTCTGCCTGGTCAGCGCGGATGCGGCGGCCTGCGCGGGTACTCCGCGGGGAGTAGCCGGAAATGGGTTCCGCGGGCGGACGCGGCCGGGGGACCGCGCGCGTACGCTCGGAGAATGCGCACGGATCGCGGTCGGCGGACGTTCTACGCAGCCGGATGGATCGTCTCGGGCGGCGTCATGTTCGTGACGTTCCGCATGTGGCAGCTGCACGTCCGCGAGGTCGAGCAGCGCGCGGAACAGGCGGAGCGGACAAGGGACGAAGCCGCCCGGCACAGGGCGATGGAAGAGCGGCTGAGGATCGCTCGTGAGCTGCACGATTCCCTGACCCACAGCATCTCCGTGATCTGTGTCCAGGCAGGCGTGGCGGTGCACCTGGCACGCAAGCGCGGCGAGGAAGTGCCGCCGGCGCTGCTGGCGATCCAGGAGGCGGGCGCGGACGCTGCGCGGGAACTGCGCACGACGCTCGGCGTGCTGCGCAGCGAGGAGGACGGCGATTGCAGCGGTCTCGGCCAGCTGGACAGCATGGTGGCACGCGCGCGGGCCACCGGGCTCCCCGTGACGGTGACCGTGACCGGCACCGAGCGGGTGCTTCCACCCGAAGCGGATCAGGCTGCCTACCGGATCGTGCAGGAAGCGCTCACCAACGTGAGCCGTCACGCCGGCCCTGCCTGCGCGTCGGTTCACCTGCACTACACGCCGGACGCCCTCTCGGTCCAGGTCGACGACGACGGGGCGGGCACCGGCACCAGCACCGGCCCCCGTTCGGCGGGCCCCGGGCTGGGCCTGGTCGGCATGCGGGAACGGGTGACCGCGCTCGGCGGCCGGCTCCATGCCGGACCGCGGGACGGCGGCGGCTTCCAGGTGCGCGCCGAACTCCCCGCGCGGGCACCGTCTTGATCAGGATCCTGCTGGCCGACGACCAGGCGCTGATCCGCAGCGGCATCCGGTCGTTGCTCGACGCGGAAGACGACATC
>Ga0207684_10006148_pt1 | contig 10978 bp, 6 predicted proteins | sample KBSK5501metaG_FD_184342 | JGI IMG/M metagenome (GOLD analysis project Ga0207684, IMG submission 184342) | Corn, switchgrass and miscanthus rhizosphere microbial communities from Kellogg Biological Station, Michigan, USA - KBS K5-50-1 metaG... | ecosystem: Host-associated > Plants > Roots >... | reverse complement strand
CGGCCTCCGGCGGCAAGTGGCAGATCTCGACCGCCGGCGGTTCCTATCCGAGGTGGCGCCGGGATGGAAAGGAGCTCTATTACATCGCGCCCGACAACTCGCTCATGGCGGTCGAGGTCGCGACCGGTTCGGGGTTCGCGGCCGGCACACCGAAGGCGCTCTTCCGGACGAAGATCAAGAGCCTCGATATCGGCTTCCAGTACGACGTGTCGCCCGACGGGAATCGTTTCCTGATCAACACGCTCGAAGAGGATAGGCAGGCCAGCTCCATCACCGTCGTGCAGAACTGGATGGGAGAGCCGCAGAAGTAGATGGCGCTTTCGCCCGGAACCCGCCTGGGTCCCTACGAGCTCGTCGCGCCGATCGGCGCCGGCGGGATGGGAGAGGTCTACCGGGCGAAGGACACGCGCCTAGACCGGACGGTGGCGGTCAAGGTGCTGCCGGCGCACCTCTCGTCATCGGCGGAGTCTCGTCAGCGCTTCGAGCGGGAGGCCAAGACGATCTCGCAGCTCTCGCATCCCCACATCTGCGCGCTGTACGACGTCGGCAACCAGGACGGCGTCGAGTTCCTCGTCATGGAGTACCTGGAGGGCGAGACCCTGTCGGACCGGCTGCTCAAGGGACCGCTCGAGTTCGACCAGGTGCTGCGCTTCGGGATCGAGATCGCCGACGCGCTGGACAAGGCGCACCGGCAGGGGATCGTGCACCGGGATTTGAAGCCGGGCAACGTGATGATCACGAAGTCGGGAGTGAAACTCCTGGATTTCGGGCTCGCCAAGGCGGTGGCGCCGGCGGGTCGGGGCTCGGGAGCTGCGTTGACCGCTCTGCCAACGCAGGCGGGATCGAACCTGACTCAGGAAGGCACGATCCTGGGGACGTTCCAGTACATGGCGCCCGAGCAGCTCGAGGGCAGGGACGCCGACGCGCGCACCGACATCTTCGCGTTCGGCGCGGTGCTCTACGAGATGGCGACGGGGCAGAAGGCGTTCTCCGGAAAGAGCCAGGCGTCTTTGATCTCGTCGATCATGGGATCGCAGCCGCCGGCAGTGTCGGCTGTGTCGCCGATGACGCCGCCGGCGTTCGATCGGGTGGTTCGTACGTGTCTCGCCAAGGATCCCGACGACCGGTGGCAGACCGCGCACGACGTGATGCTCGAGCTCAAGTGGGTGGCGGAGGGCGGAAGCGCAGCCGGCCTGCCCGCGCCGGTCGTCGCGAGGAGAAAGAATCGGGAGCGCATCGCCTGGGCGGTCGCTGCCGTTCTGGCGGTCGTCGCCGCGCTCGCGATCGCCGGCTACGTTCGCCGCGCGCCGAAACCGTCGGTCGCGGTCCGCGCATCGATTCTTCCGCCGCCAGGGATGCTCTTCGACCCGATCGACGGCCCCGTCGCCATGTCTCCCGACGGCCGGAAAGTCGCCTTCAACGCGAAGGACGCCGACGGACTCGGCTGGCTATTCGTCCGCTCGCTCGATTCCGGCGAGGTCCAGAAGATCGACGGCTCGCGTGACTCGTACGATCCGTTCTGGTCGCCGGACGGCCGCTTCATCGGCTTCGGCGGCTCCGGCCTCCAGAAGTTCGAGATCCCGGGAGGTCCTCCCCAGAAGATCGCCGAGATGGCCGACGGCCGCGGGTGCTCCTGGAACCGAGACAACATCGTCCTCTTCGAGAAGACGGGGGCGAGCCCGGTGTTCCGCGTTTCGGCCTCCGGCGGTCCGATCGAGCAGGTCACGACGCTCGACAAGACGCGCGGAGAAGTCGGTCACTGGCGGCCGCAGTTCCTGCCGGACGGGCGGAACTTTCTCTACCTCGCGCGCGCCGAGCCCTCCCAGAACAGCGGGATCTACGTCAGGTCGCTCGACTCGAAGGAAGTCAAGCGCGTCGCCGACCTGGATGTCCCGGCCTACTTCGCGAAGCCCGGCTATCTCCTGTTCCTGCGCGACAACGTCCTCATGGCGCAGCCGTTCGACGCGAAAGCGTTCCGCACGACCGGCGAGCCGACTGTGGTCGGCCGCGACGTCCAGTACGTCGCGACGTGGGGTTCCGCCGCATTCTCGGCTTCGAACAACGGCGTTCTCGCCTACGAGGGCGCGAGCCACGCCGCGAAGCAGCTCGTCTGGTTCGATCGGTCCGGCAGGAGGATCTCGACGCTCGGACCGGAGGCCGAGTACGACAGTGACCCGCGAATCTCGCCGGACGGCTCCTCGGTCGCCGTCAAACGGCTCGACCCGACAACGCGCAGCGCGGATCTCTGGATTTTCGACGTCTCACGCGGCATCGGCTCCCGATTCACCTTTGATCCGGCGCGAGAGTCCGACCCGGTCTGGTCGCCCGACGGCAAACGGATCTTCTTCAGCTCGAACAAGGCCGGGATTGGAGACCTCTATGAGAAGGACGTCACGGGTACTGGATCGGAAACGCTGCTGCTGAAATCCGACCTCTGGAAGGAGCCGTTGGACGTCAGTCCCGACGGACGCTGGCTCGTGTATCGGGTCCGAGATCCGAAGACCGGATCGGACCTCTGGCTCCTGTCATTGGGAGATCGGAAAGCGACCCCGCTCTTAGCGACGCCCTTCGAGGAGGACGACGCTCGGTTCTCGCCCGACGGGCGCTGGATCGCTTACCGCTCGAACGAGACCGGGAAAGAGGAGGTTTTCGTCCAGCCGTTCCCGGCGACGGGACAGACGGGACAGAAGTTCCAGGTCTCGACGTCGGGCGGCAAAAGCCCGCGCTGGACGAGCGGCGGACGCGAGCTAGTCTACCTGGAGCTCCCCGACAAGAGAAAGATCGTCCAGATTCAAATGACGCCTACCTTCCGGTCATCGCTCCCGACGGACCTCCTATTGACGCCGCACCCTCAGGGATCCGACGTCACGCGCGACGGTCAGCGGTTACTGATCAATATGCCGGCGGCGGAAGGCGCACCGAATCCGATGACGCTCGTTCTCAATTGGACGTCCGGGCTTCGGAAGTAGGTCGTTTCGGTCCGTTTCGGCCGCCCGGATATCATTCCCCCGAAACACCGTACGGAGGCGAAGAGAACGCATGGACTTTCGAAGCTTGCTCGAAGAAGCCCTCGAGGCCTGGTCTTTCACGCGCGCCGGCGTCCTGGACGAGGCGCGGAACCTTCCCGAAAAGGACTTCGGTTTCCGCGCGTCGGAGAAAAGCCGCTCGGTCATCGAGCTCCTCCAGCACATCATCGAGTCGGGCCTCCTGATGTCGGGAGAGCTCTCGCGGCCCGACGGAGACTTCCGGCGCAAGTCCTACGAGGGGCTCCTGATCGAGTACGCGCGCGGGATCTCGGGGATGAGATCCAAGCGCCAGCTCCTCGCGGCACTCCGCCAGACCCACACCGACGGCGAGAAGCGGATCCGCGCGGCGGGCGAGCTCCACATGCTGCAGCTCATCAACCGCTTCGACGGTAAGAAGGGGACCCGCCTCGCCTGGATGAACCACGGCATCTCCCACGAGGAGTACCACCGGGGGCAGCTCGCCGTCTACGCGCGGCTCGTCGGCCGCGTTCCCGCGCTCACGAAGCGGATCCACGCTTAGGCCGACCCGTTCAGTCCGACGTCTTCAGGCTCTTTTCGACGGCGCGGCGGAAGGACGGCGGATCGAGTGCCGGATACCGATGAAGGTACGGCTCGATCGCTTCGAAGAGGGCGAGCGCGCGCCGGGGCTCGACGAAGCCTCTTCGGATCATCTCCCCGACGTCTTCGAGGTCCTGCGCATGCCCCCGCTCGATCTTCGCCAGCACCTGAGAATAAAAGTCGAAGTGGAAGAAGGAGAGATTTCCTTCCTTCTCGATGAACCGGCTTCTTTCCCGCCATCCCGGGATTTCCGGAATGAAGTCAGGCGGCGAGGCCAGCTCCACGTTGATTTGAAGTTCCTCCTTCAAGCTCGGAATCGCACGAAGGAGGCGGTCCGACTCGGGGACGAACCGCAAATCGACGTCGATCGTCGTCGCGCGCCATCCGAGGAGAACCGCGCTCGCGCCGCCGGTGAAATAGACCGTCGTCTCCCGATCTGCGGCTTCCGACAGACCCCGCATCAGTCTCCGGACGCGCGCCGCGTCCGCTAGCTCGCGCATTCCGCGGCGTGCTCGAAGCTGACGAGTCTCGCGAGGAGCGCGTTGTAGCGGGAGTGGGCGGAATCCGAGTCGGTCCTCGCGAGCAGCTCGTAGAGCCGGTGCTCCGGATCGGCAAAAGGAGCCGCCGGGATCGACAATCCGATGCGGCTCAGGCGCGGGGCACCGATCGAGACGAGGAAAGCAGCCGCCGACTCGACGCCGCGAGAGAGGTCATCGAGCCCCTGCCGGACGAGGTCCGCTCCCGGATAGCCGTCGAACTCCATCGGGCCATGATAGTGGCCTCGGCCCCCGGATATCATTTCCTCCTCTCGATGCCTCTCTCCAACGGTACCCGCCTCGGTCCCTACGAGATCGTCGCGGCGATCGGCGCCGGCGGAATGGGAGAGGTCTACCGCGCGCGCGACACGCGGCTGGATCGGACGGTCGCCGTCAAGGTGCTACCCTCCCATCTCTCCGCGAGCCCCGAGGTCCGCCAGCGCTTCGAGCGCGAGGCGAAGACGATTTCGTCGCTGTCTCACCCGCACATCTGCGCGCTCTACGACGTCGGCAACCAGGACGGCGTCGAGTTCCTCGTCATGGAGTATCTCGAGGGCGAGACGCTCTCCGACCGGCTGGTGAAGGGTTCGCTCGCGTTCGACCAGGTACTGCGTTACGGCCTCGAGATCGCCGACGCGCTCGACAAAGCGCACCGGCAGGGGATCGTTCACCGCGACCTGAAGCCCGGCAATGTGATGCTGACAAAGTCAGGAGTGAAAGTCCTCGACTTCGGGCTGGCCAAGGCGGTGGCGCCGACTGCGGGAAAGTCGGGCGCGTCTCTGACCGCGCTCCCGACCCAGACCGGAAAGGACCTGACGGCCGAGGGCACGATCCTCGGGACGTTCCAGTACATGGCGCCCGAGCAGCTCGAGGGGCGCGAGGCGGATGCGCGCACCGACATCTTTGCGTTCGGCGCAGTGCTGTACGAGATGGCAACGGGCAAGAAAGCCTTCTCGGGAAGGAGCCAGGCGTCGCTCATTTCCTCGATCATGACCGCGGAGCCGCCTTCCGTCTCGACCGTCGCTCCGATGACTCCGCCGACCTTCGATCGCGTCGTGCGGACCTGCCTCGCGAAAGACCCCGACGACCGCTGGCAGACCGCGCACGACATCGCGGTGCAGCTCAAGTGGATCACCGAGGGCGGGTCGGCGGTCGGCGCGCCGATCGCAGTCCTACCGCGGCGCCGGAGCGGCGCGCAGCTCGTCCTGTGGGTCCTGGCCGTTCTCGCAACCACCGGGCTGATCGGGCTGCTCGTCCGCGACCGGAGCCGATCATCCGTTCGCGCATCGGTGACACGCTTCTCGATCTTCGCGCCCGAGAACACGATGTTCACGCCGCCGGGAGAGCTCTCGTCCTCACAGATCGCTCTTTCACCCGACGGGCGAACCGTCGCATTCGTCGCCAATCCCGCGGGTCGGCGTCCACTGCTGTGGATACGCCCCCTCGACAGCCTCAGTGCCGTACCGCTTCCCGGCACCGACGACGCCCTCCATCCGTTCTGGTCTCCCGACGGTCGATCGCTCGGGTTTTTCACGCCGACGAGCCTGAAGAGGGTGGAAGTATCCGGCGGAGCTCCGCAGAGGCTCTGCGACGTCGTGGCCGGGCGCGGCGGGTCGTGGAGCAGGGAAGGCGTAATCGTTTTCGCGCACAGCCTGCCGACGCCGCTTTTTCGGGTCTCAGAAACCGGCGGAGAAGCGCAGCAGGCGACCGACCTCGACGTCGCCCACGGCGAAGACCGTCATCGCTATCCGTTTTTCTTGCCGGACGGGAAGCGGTTCCTCTTCTGGGCACGAAGTTCCCGTCCGGAATACACCGGGATCTACGAAGCTTCGCTCGACTCGCGGAAAGCCCGGCGGGTCCTCAAATCGGAAGCGATGGGCCAGTACGCGCCGCCGGGATACCTCCTCACCGTCCAGCAGGGAATGCTCGTCGCCTATCCGTTCGACGAGAAATCCGAGCGGGTGACGGGCAATCCGGTCCGGATCGCCGAGTCGGTCCTGACCGGAAATCCCCCGGGATATGCGCCGTTCACCGTTTCGGGATCGAGCGCACTCGCCTACTCGACGCCTTATGCGAAGAGCCGTCAGCTCGCCTGGTTCGACCGCTCCGGACGCCGCCTCGGGAACGTCGGCGAGCCCGGCGATTACAGCACTCCGCGGCTTTCCCGCGACGGGAAGAGGATTGCAGTCGCCATCCGAGAAGAGTCCAAAACGAACACGGACATCTGGGTCTTCGACTCGGTGCGGGGAACATGGTCGCGGTTGACGTTTGATCCGACAGCTGAGCGGGCGCCGCTCTGGTCCCCGGACGGGAGCCGGATCATCTTCACTTCTGGTTCTGAGGGCGTCCTCAACCTGTACGAGAAACCGGCGAGCGGCAGCGGAGAGTCTCGGCTCTTCGTCCGCTCCGCCGGCGACAAATTTCCGACAGATTGGACGCGCGACGGACGCTTTGTCGTCTACCACACGTTCGGAGGAAGCAGCACCTGGGACATCTGGGTGGCCCCGACGGACGGCGGAAAGCCCTTCCCCCTGTTCTCGTCGAAATTCACGGAGGTGCAGGGTCAGGTTTCGCCGGACGGTCGCTGGATCGCCTACGCTTCAGACGAGTCGGGCCGCTTCGAGATCTACGTCACCCAGTTCCCCCAGAAGCGCGGCCGCTGGCAGATCTCGACGGCCGGAGGAAGTCAGCCGTGGTGGAGAGGAGATGGAAAAGAGCTCTTCTATCTCGGTCCGGAACAGACTCTCATGAGCGTCGCGGTCCGGCCCGGCGATGCTTTCGAAGCCGGGGTTCCGACCGCGCTTTTCAAAGCGAATTTCCCGAGCGTCGTACCGGCGTTCTGGGGCAACTACGTCGCGACCGAGGACGGCCAGCGATTCCTCGTCGCCGAGTTGCTTCCCGCGGCAACCGCGACCCCGATCAACGTCGTCCTGAACTGGACGGCGGGGTTGAAGAAGTAACACTTCGCCCGCTTTCTCCCTCTCCCCGACCGGCAGCTTGCGGACGATGTGGCAAGTGGAGACCTGACCCTCAATGTGGCAAGTGGAGACCTGACCCTATTTCGCGGCGGCGACCGTCGCCTTCAGCTCTTCGATCGACCGCACCACACCGCCGCGCACGACGTAGCGCACCTTCCGCAGGTTCACGACGTCCTTCGTGGGATCTCCGGCGACGAGCAGCAGGTCCGCCGACTTGCCCTTCTCGACCGTCCCCGTCTCCTTCTCCACTCCCATCGCCCGCGCGCCGCCGCGTGTCGACGCGACGATCACCTGCATCGGCGTCAGCCCAGCCGCCTGCATCGCCTCCATCTCGGCGTACACGGAAGGACCGTGCAGGGTCAGCGGGTTGCCGGCGTCGGTCCCCATCGCAATCGGGATTCCCGCGTCGGCGACGCGCTTCAGGTTGGCGAACGAGATCCGATCCGCCTCCTCGTTCCGCTTTCTCCGACCGGCCATGCGTTCGCCGAGCCCCGCCGGCGCCGGCACGGACGCGCTCTCCGCGACCTTCGCGAGCGTTTCCTTGTCGACGCAGCCGTTCGGATCGTCGACGGCAGGCGGCTTGCGCGAGAGCGCCGCTTCGAACATCCGGTCGTAGCCGGCGACGACCGTCAGCGTCGGGCAATAGAAGGTCCCGTTCTTCTTCGCCAGCGCGAGGAACTCGTCGTCGATCGGCCTGTCGCTGACGCTGTGGACGAGGAGACGCGCTCCCGCGGTGAGCGCGACTTTCGCCTCCGCGAGCCCGGTCGCGTGCACGATCAACGGCAGCTTCGCCTTTTGCGCTTCTTCGCCTGCGGCGAGCACTGCCGGTGCGGAGTCTTCGACCTTGTGCTCCGGAGTCACGATGTACCAGACCTTGACGGCGTCGGAGCCGAGCGACGCGAGATACCGAACCGTCTTGCGAGCGGCGTCGGCGTCGGCGATGAAGACGAGCTGCTTCTCGCCGGGAAGGTTCAGCCAGTGGTCCACCGTCGAGAGCAACGGTCCTGCCGCGGCCACGCGCGGCGCGCGGACTCCGAGGTCGGAGCGGTGCGCCATCTCGACTGTCCACGGATAGCCGCCGACGTCGAAGACGGAGGTCACGCCGGAGCAAAGCTGCGAGCGGAAAAAGCGCTCCGGATGTTGCTTCAGATCCGCCTCGACCTTCTCGTAGGGGTGCTTGTCGCGGACGTCGAGCGCGTCGGGTCGCCCGTCCGCCCAGCCGGTCTGGGAAAAGTGGACGTGCGCGTCGACCAGGCCCGGCGTGATCCACATCCCGCGGCCGTCGAGGACCGTGACGCGCGCCGGGATCCCGCAGCGGCCGGCGCAGTCGATCTTCCCGTCGCGCAGGACCACGGTCGCGTTGGGAACCGGGGCGGCGCCCGTCCCGTCGACGAGCGTCGCGCCGACGATCGCGCGCGGCGGGGGAGGCGTGCCGGGCGGGGCCGGGAAGGCGCTCGTCATCGCGATCTTCCAACCCTTCGGCGTGCTTACAAACAGCCGCTCGGAGACCCCGGTCTGTTCGTCGGCGGCGTACCGGACGCGGTATCGGTAGGTCCCGTAGACGATCCCCGGCCGCACCGGGACGAGCTGGAGATCGCTCGCGTCGAACGTGTCCGGCCAGTTTTCGCCCGCGGCTTTCGCGAACGCCGGATATCCGAGCGTGATCCCGTCGGCGCCGGTCTTGGCGAGCTTGAGGGAGTCGAGGTAGCAGGAGAGATAGGCCGCCTTGTCGCGCCGGCGGATCGCTTCGAGATTCCTATCGAACAGGGAGCGGGCGGCGGCGACTTCACTCCCTCCTCCTCCGGGAGAAGGGTAGGGCGAGGGCCGTGTCTGCGCCGACGCGAGGATCAGAGCCAGCAACCAACTCACTTGTCTCTCCTCATTTTTCGGGAGGATATCCTTCGCGAAAAGCATGAGCATCCCGCCGGGTACTCGACTGGGGCCGTACGAAGTCCTCGCGCCGCTCGGCGCGGGCGGGATGGGCGAGGTCTACCGCGCCCGCGACGCGCGACTGAAGCGCGACGTCGCCGTCAAGGTGCTGCCGGCGTCGCTCTCCTCCGACCCCGATCGCCTGAGACGCTTCGAGCTCGAAGCCGAGTCCGCGGGACGTCTCAATCATCCCAACATCCTCGCGATCTACGACATCGGAATGCACGAGGGCTCCCCGTACGTCGTCTCGGAGCTCCTCGAGGGTGAGACGCTGCGCGACCGGCTGTCCGCCGGCGCCCTCACCGCGCGCCGCGCGATCGAGTACGCGCGGGCCATCGCGACCGGTCTCGCGGCCGCTCACGAGAAGGGAATCGTCCACCGCGACTTGAAGCCCGAGAACGTCTTCGTGACCGCCGACGGCCGCGTGAAGATCCTCGATTTCGGCCTGGCGAAGCTGACGCAGCCGGACTTCGGGGCGTCGGATGCGACGGGCCTTGCCACGGCGTCGCCGGGCACCGAGCCGGGCGTCGTCCTCGGGACCGTCGGATACATGTCTCCCGAGCAGGTCCGGGGCGCGCCGGTCGACCATCGTTCCGACGTCTTCTCCTTCGGCGCGATCCTCTACGAGATGCTGACCGGAGCACGGGCGTTCCGGGGCGACTCGGCGGTCGAGGCGATGAACGCGATCTTGAAGGAAGAGCCACCGGAGCCGTCGGAATCGGGACGAAGCGTGACGCCCGGCCTCGAGCGAATCGTCCGGCACTGCCTCGAGAAGAACCCGGCCTTGCGGTTTCAGTCCGCGCGCGACCTGGCCTTCGATCTCGAGAGCCTTTCTGAGATCTCCTCGACCGTCACGAGGGCGTTGCCGTCGGGGCCCGCGAGGCGGCGGGCTCTTCTCCCGGTCCTCGTCGGCCTGGGGGTTCTCGCGCTCGCGGCAGGTGTCTACTTCGCCGGAATCCGGACGAGCCGGCCGCGTTTCCCGGTTTTCCAGAGGCTCACTTTCCGGGACGGGACGGTCTTCCTCGCCCGGTTCGCGCCGGACGGCCAGACGATCGTCTACAGCGGGGCGTGGGACGGCGCGCCGTTCCAGCTGTTCTCGACCCGGCCGGGCAGCGCCGAATCCCGGTCGCTGGGGCTTCCGCCGGCTTACATCGCGTCGATTTCGCGGGACGGAGAAATGGCCGTCGTGCTCAACCCATCGGGCGCGCTCGGGGCGGGGACGCTCGCCCGGGTCCCGCTCGCCGGCGGCGCTCCCCGTCCGATTCTCCAGGACGTCCGGCTCGCCTCGTGGGCTCCCGATGGAAAGAGCCTCGCGGTGACGCGGATGGTCGGCGGTCGCCAGCGGGTCGAATACCCGGTCGGGAAACCGATCTACGAAACTGAAGGCTTCGTGAACGACCTGCGCGTTTCGCCCGACGGGAATCGGATCGCCATCGAGGAAACGCTCTCGCGCACCTACACCGGAGGAACGGGTTGGATCGGTTTCGTCGATCGCGCTGGGAAGCGGACCACCCTCTACACCGGGTGGGTGCGAAACTGCGGCCTCGACTGGTCGCCGGACGGCAGGGAAATTTGGTTCGCGATCCCGGATCAGTCCGGCGCATTCCGCGACGTCCTGGCGAGCTCCCGCCCGGGCGTCACCCGGACGCTGATGCGGATCCCGGGTCCCCTGACGATCCACGACGTCTCCCGCGACGGGCGGTTACTCTTCACGCGCGAGAGCGCTCGCCTCTCCGCGCACTCCGGCGTCGTCGGGGAAAAGGCCGAGCGGACGCTCTCGTGGCTCGATGAGTCGCTCGTCGCGGACCTCTCGAGGGACGGCCAATCCCTCCTCTTCAGCGAGGTGGGCGGCGGGGGAGGAGCGCGCGGCGCCGTCTATCTCCGTCCCACGAGCGGCGGCGACGCGGTGCGGCTCGGAGAAGGGTTCGCGCTGGCTCTCTCGCCGGACGGG
>Ga0207684_10006145_pt1 | contig 10979 bp, 11 predicted proteins | sample KBSK5501metaG_FD_184342 | JGI IMG/M metagenome (GOLD analysis project Ga0207684, IMG submission 184342) | Corn, switchgrass and miscanthus rhizosphere microbial communities from Kellogg Biological Station, Michigan, USA - KBS K5-50-1 metaG... | ecosystem: Host-associated > Plants > Roots >... | reverse complement strand
CTTCATGCCGCTGAAAGGGCAGCGATTGATCGATTGGCTGAGCGCTTTGAGGGGTCTCATCTAATATCTCTTTGACTCTGTCGTAGTTTCGACGCATGATGCGCACGACCATTTCTCCTGCATTTTGGGAAAGGTGGAAACGATCCGCGATCTGGATTGCATCAGGAGCTGCTTCTCGCGCCGCTTCTGCATACGCACCACCCCGGTCTCGACTGATCATTTTGACTCCAGGATGGCTCTTGAGCCAGGTGGCAACCGTGGCTTTTTCGCGATCAGGGAGCAAATCGACCAAGCACTGACGTTCCAAATTCAGCAGGATGGTGCCGTACTTCACTCCTTTCCGAAGCGCAAAATCGTCCACACCAAGGACTTCGGGCGTAGATCGTTCTGGCACGTCAGTGGCTCGAACCAACCGGAGAAGGGTATCTGAACTGACGGGTATCCCTTGAGCCTCGGCCAAACGTGCGCCAGCATTTCCTCCCAGCAGGAGACCAATGGTTTGCAACTGAGATGCGCAGCGCTTTGTCCGTCGAGCATACGCGCTTTCCCTGCTCACCGAACTGTTCGGCAAATGTGCGTCGAGAGCAGGCTGTGTTGGAGCAGACAAAACGGCGCACATGAAGTTCTAGCCGCACCTGCCTATCGGCCCAGCACAAGTCTGCGATGGTACGCGTGTAATAACTGTGAACCTGCCGCGAAGAGGTCTGGCAAACAGGACAAGAAGCCAGCAAGCTCGTGCTATTCACTACAAGTACGAGTTGCTGGTGATGCATCTGATGAAGATGGGTCAATTGCAAGCCAGTGCCAGGGGGCAATAAAAAATCCACATTGAATTGAGTAATGGGTTCCTCCTCGCTTCATCTTTCTGATCAAAGAGAAGCTACTCTCTCTACGTATGGATTTTGAAGAGGTTACCACGAACTTTGCGTAAGAACCGTTTTTCGTTCCATTCATACTCAGGGGCCTAGGATGACGTGAAGGTTCCTGATGTGTCCAGCAATATTGCTATCTTGCCCCTGGTGTCATCAATGTATGTATTAGTCCTAGAACTGATTCGTCAGGCCCATCCAGAAGCACCGGTGGAACTGTGGAGCGGTGACGAACATCGCATTGGGCTCAAACCGATCCTGCGGCGCGTGTGGGCCCGCAAAGGGTGCACAGTCCAGGCGATCGTGAGGCAGCGCTATCAATGGATGTATCTCTATGGCTTTGTGAAACCGGAAAGCGGCCAAACAAGCTGGCTGGTGATGCCCACAGTCAATGTCGAGGCCTTTTCTCTCGCGCTTTGCGCCTTTGCTGCCGAGGTCGGCTGTGGGTCCGACAAACACATTGCTCTGGTGCTCGATCAGGCAGGGTGGCACAAAAGCTCGCGTCTGGTGATCCCCGAAGGGCTCCATTTGCTCTTCTTGCCCTCCCATTCGCCGGAGCTGCAGCCTGCTGAACGTTTATGGCCGCTTTCCAACGAACCGCTGGCCAATCGGCTTTTCACTTCGCTTGACGAGCTAGAACAGGTCCAGGCTGACCGCTGTCGCTGGTTACAAGCTCATCCAGAGGTCATTCGAGGTCGGACCTCCTACCACTGGTGGCCCTCTTCTTTGGACACTACTTAAACGGATTTGATATTACCCACCGCTTACAAGCGAGCAGAAACATCTTCACAGCCAAGGACCTCAAATACGCTGATGAGCACTGGATTCGCACGCGTTTCTCGGTGATGGTTCAGCGCACGGTCTTAGAGCTGCGGGGCATCGCATGCATCCCTCTGGAGACGGAACCGAAGCCGAAAAAGGGCATCATGACAGCCAAGTCTTTCGGCAGGCCAGTGGAATCGCCTGCGGAGTTGGAAGAAGCCGTTTCGACATATACGGCCAGGGCTGTAGAGAAGCTGAGAAGCCAGGGATCTGCCGCTTCCTGTATTAGTGTCTTTCTCACGACCAACCCGTTTCAGCATGATGCTCCGCAGTACGCCAACAGTCTTTCACGGATGCTGCCGTTCCCTACCTCGTTCACGCCGGACTTCCTCAACGTCGCCCTGGATATGGTGCGAAGCATGTATAAGCCTGGATTTCGTTACAAGAAGGCCGGTGTATTCATCTCCAAGATTGTGCCCCAGGACGTGCTAAAAACTGATTTGTTCGGGGACTATTCGCTCGAGAGGGAATATAAAAAAGCACGGCTGATGGCGATGGTTGACTTCATTAATCGCTGGTGGGGGCATAATACGATCTTCTTTGGAGCGCAGGGGATCGGCCGGGAATGGAAGATGCGCCAGGAACGAAGGTCGCCGCGGTTCACAACACAATGGGGGGAGATCCTAACGACTTATCCCACAAGTAATCCTCAAGACTCTGTACAACTTGCTTTTGGCATGACGGCGGTCGCCGATTCCTTCCGGCCTGTCATGATTGTAGCGATGGGCACTGGTGCGAATCCAGGCCAGGCAGTAGCCGGTGACTTCCGGAAACGCTTGGGTGGTCTTGCCCTACGAAAGCCTCCAGATGAGCTGCCACTGGTTGCGCTCCACTGCGTCTTTGGCCTGGCGGTAACGCATCTCGACTGCTTCGTCACTCAGATGGGGTTGCACGGTGATAGGCTTGTTCATGACCACAGAATAGCCTAGGATTTGCTATCATCTGCAACTCTTGTTGGACTTCACTATGCTTGCGTCCATCGGATTTGACCTGGTATATGATGACCGCTCGACCGAACAAACCGACAACACGAACCCAGTAGAGGCGGAGAAAACCTAGAGAATGCCAATGGACAGCTGCGCCCTCCAAGTCTTCTAACCTCCTGCTATGCGCCTCTAACCGGGCCGCGTTCCGTTCGGCCAGCGCCTCACAGCGCAATTGTTCCATATGCTGTTTCGCCAAAGTCTCAGTGAATAGAGGATGCATCGTTTTCTCCTCAGTGTGGGAACATTGATCTGTTCCTACTCGACCACAAAGGTCATCTGACACTCTTCTGTGGCCGCGAGCCGCGTACAAGCAGTGTAGCAGTGAGCAGTCTTGAAGAGTTACCCAACGGTACGAAAAAACTGGAATGTTACTTTTTCAGGTAGCTATCAATCATTTGATTGAGATCAGGCATATTGCTCTGCCGCAGGCTATAGAGCTTTTCGTCAGACTGCACGAGCACTAGCCCCGCTGCACGTAGGATGGCAAGGTGATGGTGCATGGTAGTTTTCGCCGCTCCGAAATCGTCGGCGATTTCCTGCAAGGTATAGCTTCCCGTCATCAGCATCTTGAGAATACGCAGGCGGCGCTCATCGGCTAGCGCCTTGATCAAGCGCACAAGACGCAGCGGCGGTGTGCTGCTATCCTCAGCGATGCTTTCGTCCGCAACGGGATAAATGAAAATCTTGGCGTCCTGGTACTCGGTTGGATGGTTCCAGGGACGTTCAACGTAGCTGGGGATGAGGACAACCTTGCGCAGTCCAGGCTCCGGCACAAGCTCAAAGCCGTTGGTGGCAACTTCAACCAAGCGTTCCAGGGATATCGCCTGGCTCAGCGCGCGCTTCGCCTCGGCGTCTCGCTCGATGATTGGCATGATCTGCGGCTCCAGATCGCGGAAGACACGTTCATACCCGCTTTCCAGGATATCCAGTATCTGCTTCTTCGTCTCAATCGGGTCCTGCGTGAAGAGGTGAAGCAATAGGCTCTGCCTGCGACTATCTTCAGGAAATGAAGTCCTAAGAAATTGCTGTTGCGCCTCCTCGTCACCCTCGGCGGCCTGTAGCATAATATCCAACGGCGTATTTCTGCGAAACTTTCGCTGGTAGTAGCCGAACATATGTAGGCGCAACTCGAACGGATCGATGGCTTCCAGGTGTGCCAGAAAGCCCGGCACATCTCTGGGCGGCGGACAATCATACGCGAGACCGATCAGCTGTGAAAATCCTTCACACGCATCTGCCCCCACTTCACTGATCGCGTTCAGGAGGGCCGGTGTAGCCTTCTCGCGCATCATCTCGATCCACTGCTCCCCCACCTCGTGGGGCTGTTCCGATTTATGCTCGTCTTCCGCTATCAATTCCAGTGTCAGCAAGAATTCATGCGCTGGGCTTGCTTCGATCTCTAAGCTGGGAGTAATACCCCCGCTGCGTTTCGCCAGCACTTCCTGTATAGCCATACCTCACCTCGAGAACAATGTTCGATATTCTTCGAGCAGCCGAAAATATTTGCTGTTCGATATTTTTCTTTGTACGAATTATTTCGTCATTCTAAGTATATGGAACATGGGCTGTTTTGTCAAGGGAAAATGACGCCTATTTGGGGATGATTGGTAATCTCTGTAAAAAAATATTTCTCACACTCACCTCAGGGGTTGTTGTTGCTGCATGCGCGGCGTGAACGCCGCGTTGCACCCTAACTAACACTCATGCTAACAACTTATCCGAAAACCGCGACCTTGGCGAAGATGAGTTGAGCACAGGCCAGATGCAGGAAAGCCAGATAATTCTCCACCTTCTTTTCCCACCGCACGAGCAGACGGCGCGAGCGATTGATCCAGGCATGGCTCCGTTCCACAACCCAACGACGAGCACGATACCCAGGAGTGATCTCTTTTGCTCGTTTCTCTTCGCCTCGACTGCGGACATGCGGCTGGTAGTGCCGCGTGAGTAGTTCCTGGTAGACCGGAGTGGAGTCATAGGCCGCATCCAGGCACAGATGCTGCGGCTGCTCTTCTGTGGGCTCGGGCCGGCTGATGACGAGACCGTCCAGGGTGGCGCTCAGCAATTTCACATCATGGCGATTGGCCCCATCCACCACCAGGGCCAGAGGGATTCCGGCTCCATCGGTGAGCAGACTGCGCTTGGTTCCCCGTTTGCCGCGATCGGTGGGGTTGGCTCCGGTCGCGGCGTGGCCGAAAGGGGCTTTCGTCAGCACTCCGTCCGCAGCTTGCCATTCCCACTGGATGCCAACCAGATCGTCATACTCACTCAACCCCGCTTGCCACAAGGCTTTGAAGAAGCCTGCTTGTTCCCATTCCTGGAAGCGATCATGCACGGTCGAACTGGCTCCTAACTCGCGCGGCAGCGCATTCCACTGGATCCCTGTTCGCAGCACGTACACGATGGCTTCAAAGGCTCGTCGATCGTCCAGGCGCGGGCGTCCTCCTTTCGCGTGGGAGGGCGCGGGCGGGATCAACGGTCGGACCTGCTCCCAAAGCTCATCACTTACTTCCCATGGTCGTGTTCTTGGCATTGGTTCCTCTTGTCTTTTTTCTGTTCATCTTACCACCTGTTCACCGGTTTTCGGATAAGCTTTTAGCTAGACTTTATCCATATCAGGCTGCAAAAGCGAGCGTCTGGATGAAGCGCTCGAAAAGAGCCCGAGGGATTTCTACGATGTCGGGTGTGGCAGGCGACAGGTAAGAAAGGGTCACCGGCCACAGCTGCTGACGCACGAAGGCCAGCGTATCAGAAAAAGTCGGCAGCGTTTTGGTATACCAAGCCGCCTGACGAACAGGCAAAGGCTGACCCTGGAGCAACTGCTGAGCAAAGACCGTGACCAAAGAAAAGAGAGCGAGCAGTGCAGGGGTGGTGCGCAAGATGGCCAGGTCAGACCACTGCCGCTGCGTCTCCACGCCCAGATGAGCGCGGACCTCATGAAAGGTCACTTCCATCTGCCATCGCAGCACAAACCATTGCAGGATGGCTTGGGCCTGAGCCTGCTGATCGGTACCGAGCCTTGCTTGAGGATCGAACTGCCCCTGCGGATCCCGCATGAGCACCCAACGGATGGCCACCGGTGGCAGTCCGTTGTGCTACCAGACAGCAGTTTCGCTCGCCAGTTCGACCGTGCGTGTGGTCCCGCCATACCACGCCACGCTGATGCTCTGCCAGACGGTAGCCGGATCGGCGAGCCGCTTGGCCAGGGTGGGCTGACGTGCTCCCTTCTTGCGAGGACGCCCAGTGGTTCCCGGTTTGCGCACAGGCGCAGGCTCATAGAGAGCCGCATCCAGGCGCAAACGGGTGACGATGACGACGGGCTCGATCATCTTGGCCGCACAGGCGAGCAACTCCAGCACCGCGTAGGTGCTGTCTGCCACGACCACCAGCCTACGCCCAGGCAGCCAGCGGCGCAGTTGCCGAATCATTTGTCGTCCCCAATCGGTCAGCGTTTTGTGTCGGCGACGATGCTGCTGATGGTAGCGTTCAGAAGGAGCCAGGACGGTGAAAAAGGGCAAGGCCCAGACCCGCTGGATCCACGGAAGAGGGGCCAGCAGCATCATCGACATCCAGCGCAACCCGCTCGTTTTGACAAAGAATTCTTTGCTCGAACGCACCGGGTCACGATAGATACCTTTGGCTGCTATCTTGGCTCCACGGCGGCGAGGAGTAGTCTCGTCGATCCCCACCACAATGGGAGCATCCTCTGGCACAAAGAGCTGGATCAACAAGCGCAGGAGCAGGCGACTGAGGGCTCGACTGGACCAGGTGGCTCGGTTGAGCACCCGGTGATAGTTCTGGAATTGTCGTTCGTGATGCAAGCCCATCACGCGCAAAATCGCTGTCACCGTCCGTTCTCCTGGGGCCAGGATGGCCCCGATCAAGAGCACCTGAGCCCACTCCCAAACCCGTTCGCTAAACATTTCTTCAAAGCAGCGCAACACCTGTATAATCTTTCTTGGCAGATCAAGCATCTCTTTCCTCTTTCATCAGATTTAAGAGAAGCTTACTCTGCCGTTCTTTTTTTGTCCAGCCAATGGATAAAGTCTAGTTTAGTGGTCAGTACGTAAGTTTCAATGTGCAAATGGAAGATTTTCTTTGCCGCTGCGTTCGCGGCAACTTTCACCTTCCGATTTACCACGGCAATCTTTTGCTTCCAAAAGTACTTCGTGCCGCTTGAAAGGTGGTGTGACGGCTTACAGAGTGCATCATCGGTATCCACAGAGCGTGAATCCTCCATGCCTACTGAGCGTGAAGGCCGCCTCGCTACTATCCAAAGTGCTGCAAATATCTCCTTCCGTTTCTGAATCTTTGCAAATATCTCCTTCCGATTTAGGCACGCAAAGCGCCATTTTGCGGCTCCATGAGGCCTTTTTGCGGCAAATATCTCTTCCGAAAGCGGCAAGGTACTGCTTCCATTTGCACAATGCCTTCCGATTTTCTGTGAGGCAGAAAGAATAAGCAGGGGTAAAAGGCTGATCATCTCACCCGCTCATCTACGGGTAGAAAGGCAGGGATCTCTCCATGTTAAACAAAATCATGCTCATTGGCAATTTAGGCAAAGATCCTGAGCTGCAAGTCACTTCAGACGGCACCCCGTTCACGCGCTTCTCACTGGCGGTCAACCGTTCCTACAAATCCGCCAGCGGTGAGAAAGTCGAGGAGACAGAGTGGTTCAACATCGTCACCTGGCGCCAGCTCGCCGAGATCTGCGAACGCTATCTGCATAAAGGCTCCAAAGTCTATCTCGAAGGCCGCCTCTCGCAACGCAAGTATACCGACAGAGAAGGCATTCAGCGCACCGCCGTCGATGTGATTGCCACCGATATGGAGATGCTCTCTCCCAAACCTGCATCCGGCAGCGTGGTGGAGGGAGAGGGCCATGATCCCTTTCTTCCTGACTTCCCCGAAGACGTTTCCTGACGATCCTGAGACGATTCCCTTTTAAAGGGAGAGAGAGCACGCACAACGAACACACGCTGGTCGGAACTCGGTTGCGAATTCCGACCAGCGTGTGTTCATCTGGTGCGGTGGAAGCGTGTTCGTGGTGTTTTGTGCCGCTGTACCACTGCTCTGATACGCTTCTTTTTGTCAGCAAGCGAGGTGATTGCGCCTGTCAAGGCATAGAGACTGATATCCACTCATAACTCAGACACATGGCTTCACTGGCTCACTAGAAAGAACGTGAGAGTCACAGCCGGAAGTGCTTCTCGCCTCGCCCCAATTTTATGGGAGACGATGTATGAGTGGATGTCAGGCTCCAGTTGGACGATGATCTCCTCTCCTGGCATCTGAGCTCGTACACTGGTATACTTGTTCCAAACGTGCGGAAAGGAAAAGGCGAAATCGTGTCATCACCAGAGGAGGATTCTCCCCGCGCACATCGGCTCCCGGTCGAATACGTACAAGGAATCGTCGAGCGCGTCACCTTTCACAGCGATGAAAGTGGGTATACCGTGCTCCGCTTCAATGTGCCTGGAGCGCGCCAACTGGTCACGGTCATTGGACGTTTCCCTGAGATCCATGCTGGCCAGACGCTGCGCCTGACTGGTGTCTTTCGTGAGCATCCCAAATATGGCCGTCAGTTCCAATGTCTCCACGCGCAGGAAACCAAACCGGCAACGTTGACCGGTTTAGAAAAGTACCTGGGGAGCGGACTCATCAAAGGCATTGGGCCGGTGACCGCCAAACGGATCGTCGCCCACTTCGGCCTGGAGACGCTTGAGGTCATTGAGCACTCGTGCTCCCGCCTCATTGAGGTTCCCGGCATTGGCGAGCGCCGGGTCGCCATGATTGAGCGCGCGTGGGAAGCGCAAAAAGCCATCAAAGAGGTCATGCTATTCCTTCGAGGGCACAATGTCTCGACGACGTATGCAGTGAAGATCTACAAACAGTACGGCGACCAGGCCATCGAGGTCGTTTCCAAAAATCCCTACCAGCTGGCCGCAGATATTTACGGCCTTGGCTTCGTCACCGCTGATACCATTGCCCGCAATCTGGGGATCGAGCCTTCCTCCGATTTTCGCTACCAGGCTGGGATCTTGTACGTTCTCAGTCTTGCTGCGGAGGAGGGGCACTGTTTTCTGCCCATACCAAAACTCGTTGAGCACACCACGAAACGGCTGGCCTTGCCAGACGCGCCTGTTGACCCAACGCGCATTGAGGCCTTGATCGCATCGATGGCCAAAGACCAACAACTCATTGCCGAGCAGGGATATGGCGATCTGACCGAACAGCGCATCTGCTACGCGCCCGCGTTCTACCACACAGAAGTGGCTCTCGCGAAAAGACTTGCGCGCTTTGCCCAAAGGCCTGTTGAGGTAGATCTGCCTCGTGTGGGGCGCTGGATCGACACCTTCACGCACAAGCGGGACATTCATCTCTCCGCAGAGCAGCGGCGCGCCGTAGAGTTGGCTGCTTCCTCGCGCATCCTGGTGCTGACCGGCGGACCCGGCTGCGGGAAGACCTTTACCACGCGTGCCATTGTCTCCTTGTGGCGCGCCATGGGCAAAAGCATTCTGCTCGCTGCCCCAACCGGGCGTGCCGCCCAACGCCTCGCGGAGTTGACCCGTGTGGAAGCCAAAACCATCCACCGGATGCTGGCGTTCGACCCAGGAAGTATGCAGTTCCGGCACGACGAGGATAATCCCTTAGAGGCACAGGCCGTCGTGGTCGATGAGACTTCGATGCTCGATCTCTTTCTGGCGCACTCGCTCTTCAAAGCAATCCCACCAGATGCCCAGGTGCTCCTCGTCGGCGACATCGATCAGCTCCCCAGTGTCGGTCCTGGGATGGTGTTGCGCGATCTCATCTCCTCCGAGCGAATCCCGGTCGTCAGGCTGACAGAGATCTTTCGGCAAGCGGTAGAGAGCCACATCGTCACCAATGCACACCGCATCAATGCAGGCCAGATGCCTCGTCTCGTACCGTTTGCCAAAGCAGAGGAATCAGATTGCCTGTGGATGGAAGCAGCAGAACCAGCAGATGGGGTAGAGACCATTCGCCGCCTGGTCACCGAGGTCCTGCCCAGGCGCGGGATCGACCCGGTGAAGGAGGTGCAGGTGCTCTGTCCGGCCACACGCGGCGACATCGGGACTCGCCAACTCAACGCTCTGCTCCAACAAACGCTCAACCCGCCGCGCCCTGGGAAAACAGAATTGTCGCGTGGTGGGAGCATCCTGCGGGTCAGAGATCGCGTCATCCAGCAGGTCAATGACTACACGAGGGAAGTGTTTAATGGCGATCTGGGCACCATCACCAGGATCGACCTGGAGGAGCAAGAAGTCGTCGTCCAGTTCGCCGAGCGGGAGGTGAGTTACGACTACGCCGACCTCTCTGAACTGGCCCTGGCCTGGGCGGTGACCGTCCACAAGAGCCAGGGGAGCGAATTTCCCGTCGTGATTTTTCCCATTTTCTTGCAGCACTACCTACTGCTCAGTCGGAATCTCCTGTACACGGGCCTCACGCGCGCCAAGCAGCTTGCTGTCCTGGTAGGGCCGACGAAGGCCATCGGGCTCGCTATCAAACGCGTGATAGACCGTCAGCGGTACACGGCGCTGGCAGATCGCCTGAAGAGCCTATCGGCAACTCCACCTGTTTGAAGTAGGGGGATCATCGGAGAGGCTGCCTCCCCAGTGCGGGAACACTGAGCATACCATGCGGGTCAAGGCCAAGGCGAGCGTGCCCCCACCCGGTACCGCCTCCATCCTGTACGGCCTTGACCTCGCATGGTCAGGATGATTCATCCCGCACCGGAGGTGACGCGGTCGCGGCTGCGCATTCCGGATGGTTTTTTGCCAGATTTTCTAGAAAGTCTTGCCGGGGATCACGCTCAAGAAACATCTGAATCGGCTCGAAAACAAGAGGGAAGTCTTGCCGCGATTCTGCTAGTCTTCTGGTAACTATATTGTTCGCGCGCCTATGGTCTTCTCGCAGCAAAAACGTTCACCAAGCTATTGACAAGGGTTGTGACTAAGGTACCTTCCTCATCCGCATGGTCGGGATTGATTTCAGCAATGGTAAGACCAGCGAACTGCGGGCTGGAGACGAACACTTCAAGACACGCCAGGGCGTCCTGGAAGGTGAGGCCAGCATTGATCTGTGGCACATCAGCGATGGGAAAATCGACGAAGTCGATCACATCCACGTCGAAATGGACCACAAACCGCTCCGCACGCCCTTCTAACTGCATCAGCGCTTCAGCGGCTGCATCCTTAGCTTTGCCTTGTACATGAGCGAGCGGGTAGGTGAGCATGGGATGTCGTGCGAGCACCTCGTGTTCCACTTCGTTCATCTCGCGTGGATT
>Ga0207684_10006144_pt1 | contig 10979 bp, 8 predicted proteins | sample KBSK5501metaG_FD_184342 | JGI IMG/M metagenome (GOLD analysis project Ga0207684, IMG submission 184342) | Corn, switchgrass and miscanthus rhizosphere microbial communities from Kellogg Biological Station, Michigan, USA - KBS K5-50-1 metaG... | ecosystem: Host-associated > Plants > Roots >... | reverse complement strand
ATATGCCCCTCATCCCATTCGCCCTGGTCGCGCACATCCAGGATGGTGAGGGCGCGGCGGCTTGCGAGTTCCTCCACGGAGAGCTGGCTCACCTGCTGGATTGGCAACCCTGCTTCCTGCCATGTGACCATCCCACCCTCCAGGAAACCGATCACCTGATCGTAACCCACCACCGCCAATTGCTGCACCGCCTCGTGCAGGTCGTGTTCGTCCTTGATCACCAGCACCAGGCGCGCATCCGAGGGAGCCACAAAGCCCACGCGGGTCGCAAACGCAGGGCCGTGCAACGCGACAAACACGGCTCCGGGGATGTGTGCCTCGCCGAATTGCGCGGGGGAGCGCGTATCGAGCACCAGGGCGCCACACTCCACCTCGCGCTGCACGCTCTGCGCATCGAGTGGAGGGATCAAGGGGGCCGGAAGATGTATGGAGCCGCTCCGGTTGCGCTCGACGATCGTCCTCATATTCGGAGGACGAGGCGGGAGGTCGTCCGTCAGATCAGCGATGAAAGTGGAGCTCGGGCGAGGGGCAAGAGCCGGATTATGTTTCCGCTCAAAGCCAATGGTGGAACTGGTCTTGGCACTCATCCCCCGACCGCATAACGAGCTAGCCACATGTGCTGGGTATACCTCTACACCATCATCCAGGTGCAACAGACGCTCGAAGATGCTGTCATAGAGTGCAGCGGCTCCCTCTTCAGCTGCAACTGCCAGATCAGGTCGGGCCACATCGCCAATGAAGAGCGAATCGCCTGTGAGCACCAGCCAGGGGTCATCCGAGCGACTGGTGTCCGAAACGGCCAGGGCGATATGTTCTGGACGATGGCCAGGTGTGTGCATCACGCGCAGTTTTACCACTCCACCCCACAGCTCATCGCCATCCTTCAAGGGCGTGTGGGGATACGCAACGCTTGCCAACTCATGCACATAGATCGTGGCCCCAGTGCGCTGAGCCAGCACTCTGTGACCAGAGAGATGATCGGCATGCATGTGGGTTTCAATTACGGCGGTGACGCGCATCCCTTTGGCCGCCACCAGTTCCAGGATATCCTCGACCATGTCCAGTCGTGCATCAACGACGGCACAGATGCCAGCGTCGGTGTCTCCGACAAGGTAGCTGGCACATCCCAGGTCTTCTTTGACGAGTTGTTTGAAGTACATTGGTCTCTCCTTTCTGCTCGAGCGTGTGTGTTCCCGCTCCTCTTTTCCGCATTTACTATTTAAAGTTCAAGAGCAGTTCAAGTGGGAATTATCTGTTCCTGGTGGTATCATACCTGGAGAGTGTGGTGAAAGGAATAGCACAGGTATATCACCTCTGTATCACGAGTGATATCTTCACACGATACTGCCAGCGAATTTCGCAGGCAAATTCCGACTGCATTGCACGTCTTTATCTTGGGTAATATTTTCACACTGCTTGATTGCAAGGAAAGGATGCATGGAATGAGAGGTCATCGTGCGCATGTCTCCCTCTGGGTGATCCAGGTACACGTATCAACGCGATGGTTCACGAGAGGACCCCGAAGAGAGACTTCTCCCTGAGGGAAAGCACGGTGTGTTCAGGTGTTCCCGCAGCATGCGGGAACATACCGAGGGGATCATGGTCAAGAAAGCAGCACAGGCTACGCCCAACCGCCTGCTCAGAGCGGCACGCAAGGAACGGGGCTGGACCCAGCAGCAGGTCGCTGACCGTATTGGGGCTCCTCTCTCGCTCAATGTCAGTCGCTGGGAAAACGGTATGGCGTTTCCCAGTGCCTACTACATTGAACGGCTTTGTCAGCTCTTCGGCAAAAACGTCCGCGAACTGGGCTTGAGCCACCTCGAAGACGAGACGCAGGGTGAACGCACTCCCCAAACGGCACCACTCGCGCAGGCACTCTCCGAACCCGTGCAAGGGGCCTGGCAGGAGGAGATGACGACACACAACCTCCTCGCACCCACATCGGAACACCCTGCTCAGCATGGACACAGGGCTGATCTCTTGACCTTTCGAGACGACACCCTGCCTCTCCCACTCACCCCACTCCTTGGGCGCGAAGAGGACGTGACGGCGGTGAGTGCGCTGCAGCGACGGTCAGAGGTGCGCCTGGTGACACTTACCGGCGCAGGGGGCATCGGCAAAACCCGGCTGGCGCTGCGTGTCGCCACCGAGTTGCGCGATGATTTCAGCGACGGCGTCTGTTTCATCTCTCTGGCCACCCTTGACGATCACGCCCTCGTCGTCTCCACGATCGCCCAAGCCTTGGGGCTCAAAGAAACCGAACACCGCTCCCCGTTCGACCTGGTGCAGATCGCTCTCCGCGACAAGCGTCTGCTCCTCCTGTTGGACAACTTCGAACGGCTGCTCCCGGCCGCACCACAGCTGGCGAATCTGCTTGCTCGCTGCCCGCAGCTCAAAATCCTGGTGACCAGCCGGTCGGTGTTGCATGTCCAGGGCGAATACGAGTTCCCCGTCTCCCCCCTCGCTCTGCCGGACCTCGAACCGCTTCCGACACTGGAGGCGCTCGCCTCCTCACCAGCTGTGGCGCTCTTTGTCCAACGCACCCAGACAGTTCGACCCGATTTCCAGTTGCGTGATTCCAACGCACGGGCCATCGCGGAGATCTGTGTGCGTCTGGATGGGCTTCCACTTGCCCTTGAACTGGCAGCCGCACGCAGCAAACTCCTCTCGCCACAGGAATTGCTCGCCCGGCTCGCGCATCGCCTGGAGTTGTTGACCGGTGGGCCGCAGGACCTGCCAGAACGGCAGCAGACCCTGCGCAACACCATCCTGTGGAGCTACCAGTTATTAGATGCCCCGGAGCAGCGCCTCTTCCGGCGGCTCTCCGTCTTCGCTGGTGGCTGTACGCTTCAAGCCGCCGAAGCCGTGTGTGCTGCCCTTGATGGGGTGGAGGGGGCAGGGCACCTTCTAGAGCGCGTGACCTCGCTGCTCGACAAGAGCCTGCTGCGGACCGTCCAGCAGGAGGGGAAGGAGTCGCGCCTGGTTATGCTGCAGACAATTCGTGAGTATGGGCTAGAGTGCCTGACCGCGAGTGGGGATGAGGAGGTCACCCGACAAGCTCACGCTGCATACTACCTGGCTTTCGTGGAGGAGGCGGAGCCGCACTTGTTCAGTGCCGAACAGGACATGTGGCTGAAGCGCTTGGAGCGCGACCAGGGCAATCTACGAGTAGCACAACAGTGGCTGGTGTCAGGGCAAGCGGGTGGGAAGCGCAAGGAGATGGCTCTGCGCTTGGCCAATGCGCTGGCACGTTTCTGGGATGTGTATAATCGTTGGGCTGAGGGGAGAGACTTCCTGGAGCGGGCACTGGTGGACAGTGAGGAGACAGTCATGCCACAAGTGCGCGCGAAGGCGCTGGAGACGACTTTGTTTATTGCCCTCAACCGGGGTGACTCTGACCGGGCAGAGGCGCTGTGCGAAGAGAGCCTAGCAGTGTATCGGCAACTCGGAGACAAGCGGGGGATTGGCCAGGCCCTGCAGAGGCTCGGGCAGATAGCCAGAACGAAGTGGAACTTTGTAGCGGCCCGCTCACTGCTCGAGGAAGCCCTGACCCTCTATAGGGAAGTGGGCCATACGTGGTTCACTGCCTTGTCGATCTTCCAGCTGGGACTGCTGGAGGAAAAGCAAGGTGCCTATGCCAGTGCCCGTGCTCGGTTTGAGGAGAGCCTGGCGCTCTACAGACAGGTGGGAGACCAGCAGCGCATGGTCAACTCGCTGTACTGGCTGGCATCGATGTTCCTGAATCAAGGTGATGCTACCACGGCAGCTGCCCTCCTCGAGGAGGGCCTCAAGCTCGCCAGGGAGGTAGGGTACAAGGTAGGTCAGGCCGACTGCCTCCGAGGGTTGTGCGAGGTAGCTCTCAGTCAAGGCGATCCTGCTGCTGCACGCACACGAGCGGAAGAGAGCTTAGGACTCTTGAGGGAGATCGGGGGCTGGGATGATCAGATAGCCTCTTCACTCATGTGGTTAGGGAGGGTGGAAACTCGCCAGGGGAACTACGCAGCGGCACGAGCCTGCTACGAAGAGAGCCTGGCGCTCGCCCGGAAGGGGGATTTCAAGGAGGAGATGGCTTCTGGTCTGGAAGGACTGGCTGGTGTGGTTGCAGCACAGGGAACGCCCGCATGGGCAGCGCGGCTTTGGGGTGCGGCGGACGCGCTGCGCGAAGCGATGGGAACACCCATCCCGCCTGTCTATCGTGCTGACTATGAACGTTCGGTGGCTGCCGCCCGCGCCCAGCTTGGCGAGCAGGACTTTGCCCTTGCGTGGGCCGAGGGACGGATGTTGACACCGGAGCAAGCCCTCACGCCACTCGCGCGAGCGACGATCCCAGGCCAGTTCCAGCAGTAGGGCACCTGGCCTCGCCAAAACACGCTTTCCGACCAAATTGACGGCACGTAAACGTGAGAATGAGAACCCTCATACGTCACAAATCCTTGGTCTTAGCGGATGAGAGGGACAAAACCCTGGGAATATGCCACGACTTCATCAGATGAACTGCCTGCCTACCCCACCCGTGGGAGCACGCCAAGCTGTTGCAGCATACTCACCTGGTCCAGATTCGTCCAGTGCTCTACCAGCTTACCGCCAGCCACGCGGAAGATGTGCGTCTCTATCCACGTCACCTGTTTGTCGGTGGGTGGCATCCCCATCAGCTCCCGTTGGTGCGTCCCACATGCTCGCATTGTCGTAGGACCTGACGAGCCTGGTTCATGGGAGCTCGCCCTAGTGTATGACGACATTGATACGATGCCAGGCATTATTCACGTACCCTTTCCAATTCCACACCTGCCAGACCTCTGCTGGTTGCGTGCAGGCAGCTGAATCCCAGGCACGGACGATCAGCTGGTGAGCACCAGGTCCAAGGGGCACTGTCACCTCCCAGAAGCACCAGGTCCAGGGCTGCGGTGGCTCGCGCAAGGTGGCCTGTGTCCAGGTTGCGCCCCCGTCACTTGATAGGTCCACCCGTTCGATGGAGTGACCCTCTGAAGCCGACGCGTAGCCCTGAATGCAGATCGGCCCTGCCTTGAGTAGCTCCCCCTCGCAGGGACGGAAGATGACCGAATTCAGGGGCAAGGCTCCCAGCATCTGCCCTTGCGTCCAATCTGCGCTCTCGGCTTGCATGTGCGGGGGAAACAGTTTGTAGGCACGCGCCTGGTAGTAGTTGGTGGAGGGAGCATCCTGCAGGACGATACTGGCCACCCACTTCACGTTGCGTGCTCCGATGTACCCTGGCACGAGGACCCGCAGGGGGAACCCGTGCTGTGGTGGCAAGGGGTGCCCATTCATCTCGTATGCCAGGAGCACTTCGGCACTCATCGCCTTCTCAAGCGGAATCGAGCCCCCAAAGGCAAACCGCTCCCTGCCTTGGTGAATAGCGTCCAGGCCGAGAAACGCCACGTGCCGCACCTCTGATCCGACGCCAGCCGCCAGCAACACCTCGCGCAAGGCCACGCCTCGCCAGACTGCATTGCCGATCGTCTCCGCCCCCCAGGGGATTTCTCCAGGAATAGGTTTCAAGGCAGCCAGTTCAGTGCGCCGATGTCCAGCGCACTGAAGCGTCGCCATCAGGGTTGAAGAAGGAAAGTGAGCGTGAAGCTCATCAAGGGACAATGCCAACGAAACCTGCACCTGTCCGGTGACGGCAAGGCGATAGCGATGCACGTTCACGCGAGGCACAGCACCATGATTGCGCACAAAGAAGCAGTCCTGCGGTGTAACGAATGCCTGGCGTATGAGCTCCAAGGGAGCACCTACATTCAAGGGAGATGTTTGATGCACGCACATCTCTGGATGCTGATCAAGAGCGGTGTGTTTGCGCGATCCTGTGCTCGTTGGCATGAGATATCCTCCTTTGTGCTCAATGGTGTATGTTCCTACTCCTCAAAGAATGGGAACACACACCATGCCTTGAGGGGGCGAGCGCGTTCCATTAGGGCGGACTGACTGCTGGCGGATGACAGTACGCTCGGCCTTAGCTCTCCTTCTCGATGGGTACCCCGATCAGGCTGCCCCACTCCGTCCAGGAGCCATCGTAGTTGCGCACGTGCGGATAGCCCAGCAGATAGTGCAGCACGAACCAGGTATGGCTACTACGTTCCCCGATGCGACAGTAGGCGATCACTTCTTTCTCTAAGGTAATCCCTTTGCTTTGGTACAGGGAACGCAGTTCATCCGCCGGTTTGAAGGTGCCATCCTCCCGCACGGCCATTGACCAGGGAATATTGGCAGCGCCTGGAATGTGCCCACCGCGTTGCGCGCCCTCCTGTGGTAAGTTCGCCGGGGCGAGCAACTCCCCGCTGTATTCCGCTGGCGAGCGCACATCCACCAGGGCAAATCCATTGCGCCCAGGTGAGAGCAGGATCTGATCGCGGAATGCACGGATATCACTGCGTGGGGCTTGCGCAGCATAGCGGGTGCGCGGATAGGAAGGGACGGCTGTCGTGAGTTCACGTTTGTCGGCCAACCACTTGACACGACCACCATCGAGCAGGCGCACATCTCGGTGTCCATAATACTTGAGTATCCAGAAAGCCCAGGCGGCGAACCAGTTGTTGTTATCACCGTAAAGGACAATCGTCGTGTCATTGCTCACCCCAGCACGACTGAGCAGTGCTTCTAACTGCTCTTTGCTCACCGGTGCCCGCATCACCTGCTCTTGCAATTCCCTTTGCCAGTTGAAGCCAACGGCTCCAGGGATGTGTCCTTGCTCGTAGGCCGTGGTATCCACATCCACCTCAATCAACCGCACGGTGGGATCAGTGAGATGAGCCTGGACCCAGTCAGCATCAACGAGTGCTTCGGGATAGGTATACCCTTTGTTTTCAATCATCTTGACCTCCTTACGTCAACAGAGCCGTCTCGTGTAGGATGCTTCCAAACATCCCTCTGCCTCTGAACAGCTCGATGTGGTTCAAGTGGGAAATGTGTTTCCCTAGTGGTATCATACCTGGAGAGAGATGTGAATTGAATAGCACCGGTATATCACGTATGTATCACGAGTGATATCCTCATACTGTTCACTCTCGGGTCTATGGCTGCAAGTTCTTCATGGGCTGCTCAGAAATAGTGCTGATGAACTCGCGGGCTGCATGCGAAATAGAACCGATTTATTTATTAAGCGCAGAAGATACGCATATCCGTTTAAAGGAGAAAGAGAGACAATACGATGAGCGACCGAGCATTTCCATTTATTCGTTTGAATGAACGCGAGGGTAAGCCCCGCACACGTGGTATCACCGAGATTCGTGGACCCTACTACACTCCGATGGGCAAGCGCTACTTGGAGGATGTACTGGAGACAATGGGCGTATATGTAGACTCGTTGAAATTCGCCGGTGGCTCCTTCACCCTGATGCCGGAGAAGCAGCTCAAAGAGATCATCGATCTCGCCCACCGCTACAATGTGCTGGTCTCCACCGGCGGCTTTATTGAGCACGTGCTGACGCAGGGACCCGAGGCCGTGAACCACTATATTGAGGAATGCCGCAACGTGGGTTTCGACATACTTGAAATCTCAAGTGGCTTTATCACCTTTCCGGTTGATGACTGGCTGCGCCTGGTTGAGAAGGTGCAGCGCGCGGGACTCAAGGCCAAGCCAGAGGTCGGCATCCAGTTCGGCGCCGGTGGAGCTAGCGCCGCCGAGGAACTCGCCTCAGAAGGAACGAGGGATGTGGATTGGGCTATTGGACAGGCCAGCAGATTCCTGGATGCCGGAGCTTACATGATTATGATCGAGTCCGAAGGCATCACCGAAAACGTGAAGATGTGGCGCACCGATGCAGCAGCCAAAATCATTGACGCTTTGGGGTTAGAAAGGGTGATGTTCGAGGCAGCCGACCCGGAAGTCTTTGCCTGGTACATCAAGAACTACGGTCCCGAGGTCAATCTTTTTGTGGATCACAGTCAGATTGTCCAGCTTGAATGCCTGCGCGCGGGCATCTGGGGGAATAAGAGCCTGTGGGGGCGCGTACTGACTTACAAAGGATAGAACCGAATGGGCCAAAGAACGAGTACTAAGCTCATCTATGCTTGAGCTAATGCTCAATATTCGTGATCATTTACACAAGTAGGGGCGCAATTGCTTGCGCCCCTTTCCCACCTGGTCGGATAGCAATGAAGGATGTGACCTCTCACATCCTGCACGCAGAATGGACAGCCCTTACGCCTGTCCGACATCTGGAGAACTGCTTCCCTGCTCACCTTCGCTGGTCGCCTGCCCCTGAGCTGATCCATAGATCATGTCGGAGAGCTCCTTCCGGGAGCGATCAAGGAATGCCCGCAGTTGTGATACGCGCTCCTTGTTTTCGAACGCGCCCCTGCTGGCGATGGCGAAGAGACGGGCCACCTCTGCGGCCTCAACACGCAACGCCAGAAGCTCATCGGGTATGCCCCAGTGCTGACCTGGGCCAAAGCCTTGTCCAAAGGGACCGCGTGGACCGCGCCAGCCCCAAGGACCCCAGCCATGCCTTGGGCCACCAAACCCTCGAAACCCTCGTCCGGGACCAGATTGACCGCGCATCCAGGGAGGCGTCCAGCCTTCCCAGTTCGCTTGCTCAGGGGAATCGCCAGATTGTCCAGGAAATTCACCAAACATTGTTCTTCATCTCCTTTCAAATGTGAGAACCTTTGCGATATATCGCATATACTCTTTGAAACATAGAGCTATATCGTTCTATTCCATTATACGATATATCGGATTGAATGTTGCAAAGAGGTCGGGTCAATAAAGAAAAGGATAGTATCTACGGTTACACCGGCGGCCCCTGCCGAATCCGCATACGCATCGCCTCAAGGGGCCAGTCGGTCCAGCTTCCCCAGCGTTCGGGCTGGATCTTTTCCACCCACCACGTGACTCCCACCTGCTGGTAGGCGGCAACGACCTCGCGGTCGTGGGCTGGGTCCATGCCACCTGTGATCCCCGAATGCACGACCTCGTATGGGATAGTGTATCCGGGCAGGGATGCGACAGAGCGGATGATTTCATGCATCTGCGCCGGGGTCAGCATCTCCATGAGGGACAGTTCGCGCCCAATAGGGACGATGCCGTCCCAACGGGCCGCGCGGCGCAATGGCGCTTTCGCTGGCCACATGGCCGCCACCCAGATGGGGATGCGCGGTGACTGAACCGGGCGCGGCAGGAATTGTGCTTCCTTGATATGATAAGCAAGCCCTTCGTGGCGGTACGGCTCGCCACTCCACAACCCCGTGAGCACCTCAAGGCCCTCGTCCAGCAGCGCCGCCAGCGTTTTTGCGTCCGAGGCTTCGCCCAGCGCCTCGAAGTCGAAATAGCCGCTCCCCGAGCCTACCCCGAAGATCAGACGCCCCGCAGACAGGTGATCAAGCGACACGGTTTCTCGCGCGACCTTCCACGGGCGGCGACGTGGCAGAGGCGTGACGAGCGTGCCAAGGCGAATAGCACTCGTTCGGAGCGCGATTGCCGCTAGAGCAACCCACGGGTCAACCATGGGATCGACGGTCGGCGTCAGGGTCGATTTCGACACCTGGTCCCAGAGAAAGAAGCCGTCCCAGCCTGCCTCTTCCGCCTCATACGCCAGATCAGCAAGCATCCGGGCATCTCCATAAGGTCCAAAATTGGGGACGTAGACTCCATACCGCATAGGTCACTCCTCAATCGCGACAGCGATTACCTGTGTTGGCTAATTAGGACGTCCATGTCTCGAAATATTTGTGAGCTTCTTCGGTTTCTTGCTGGAAAGATACGCTGTTAGAGCGAACCGATCACTTGTATCAACTGCTCTCGCTCGCGTGCCTCGTCCGCGACCGGCACCAACATCAGCAACAGCTCGTCCAGGCCGCTTGCGATCAACTCTCGCACGCGCTGTTCCACCTGCGCTTCGTTTCCTGCAACCACCAGCGCTTTGACAAGCGCAGAAACGCCGCTTCCATCCGCAGCATTTGGAAAGCCCGCCGCTGCAAACATGTGCGCGTAAAATGGGGCTTTCGTATAGAACGAGACGCGCGGCATCGCTGCCGCTTGTACCGCAGCTTCATCGGTACTCATTGCCACCGGGATATGCGCGACGAGCGGCGGTGTGGGACGATGTTGAGCCTGGGCTCCTACCCGCAAAGCAGGCAGAGCCGTATCAAGCAGATAGGGAACCGGGCAGACCCACGAAATCGCGCCATCAGCCACTTCACCAGCCAGGCGAAATGCCTTCTCGCCTAGCGCCGAGATGAGCAGTGGAATCTGCGCCTGGCGCGGGAAAGAGGTAGCCACCTTGAAGAATGTTCCTTGATGATCCACGCGTCCTTCCCATAACCCTTGACGCATCACCTCGACATATTCACGCAAATATGCTAATGGGGACGGCATCGAGAGGCCATACACGTTTTTCATTACGTGGCGGTGACTGGTGCCAACACCCAGGCGCAATCGCCCCGGTGCAAGCGCGTCAACGGTAGCCGCTTGCACCGCCATCACGAGGGGATGACGTGGATAGATCGGCACGATCGACGTGCCTAACCGGATCTGCGTTGTTTGCGTTGCCACGGCGGCAAAGAGCGTCAGGGTATCCAGCATGCCCACCGATTGCGTCATCCAGGCTTGTTGAACACCGGCATGCTCTGCCTCGCGTATCCTGTTTATCGCGGTGGCGACATCTCGTGCCTCGATGACCAGACCAACGCGGCCGCGTATCGGCAGTTGAGACACATCTGAAGATGTGAGGATGGAGCGAACATTTTCCTCCTGGGACATAGCGCTTCCTGTCCTTCTTTCGTTTGCGAGAATCCACATTGCACAAGCAAGGGGTTTGGTCTCCGTAAGTAATACCCCTCGTCAAATAGCATTGTATCACTCCATGTATCTCAACAACCTGGTCACTTGCTTATGCACATTATCAAACCTGGACATCCGTAGGTGCCGATTATGCAGATGAACACATCAATCCGGTCCTCCGTAGGTGCCGATTTATCGCGCACACCGCCGATTTATCGGCCCTCGGTGGCTTTTTCGATAT
>Ga0207684_10006143_pt1 | contig 10983 bp, 11 predicted proteins | sample KBSK5501metaG_FD_184342 | JGI IMG/M metagenome (GOLD analysis project Ga0207684, IMG submission 184342) | Corn, switchgrass and miscanthus rhizosphere microbial communities from Kellogg Biological Station, Michigan, USA - KBS K5-50-1 metaG... | ecosystem: Host-associated > Plants > Roots >... | reverse complement strand
GCCAGCAGCGTGTCCACGGAGACTCCTTCCCAGACCGTGTCGAACTTGGACCATTTCGTGACGCAGTGGATGTCGGTCGTGACGGTCTCGTGCGGCAGTGCCTGGAATTCGTCCCACGTCCAGCGTGCCGTCGGTCCGCTCGGACCGCGGACCGTGAAGTCCCACGTCACCAGCGAGGTATGCGGCGTCGGACCGGCTGAGAGGACAGGGAAGTCCCGCGTTTCGTACTGGCCGGGCGGGAGCCGGCCGGCCGTCGCGCTGGTTTGTCCGCGGCCTCGAAATCCTCGAGAGACGAATGGCTCGGTCATGCCCTCGTCCTAGCCTTCTGTGCTTGCAAGACACCGGGGGTGCTGGCCGGCGCCCCCGGTGAGCGGCATCAGAATCCCGCCAAGCCCTGTGGGCTGTTGTAGGGAATGTTCACGCTGGTGACTTCGTTGAGCGAACCGTCGGGCTGCGTGGCGTAGCCCACCAGTTTCGACGCATTCCCGTAGATCTGGTAGAGATAGGCGCCATCCGGCGTCAGCCAGTTATCGCTCGGGCCGCTGCTGACGTCTCCACAGAGCGCTCTGAAGGTGCCATCTCCTGGAGTTTTCGGGCACGCGGGATCCTTCGCGATGGACACCACGTCGCCGTCGAGGTGGTAGCTGCAGAGGTTGCTGTAGCCGAAATTCGTCGCGAACACGAACCGGTCATCCGGAGAGACGGCCACCCAGCACAGTTCAGACGGCTTGCCTGCGCTGGTGTCGATCGGCACCAGCGGACCAAAAGCGATCCTGCCGTCCGCATCGATGCTGGCCATGGCGATCCCGTCGCCGACGGCGTACCCGACGACGAAGTGATCGGGCCGACCGTGCAGGAACGCTGGATAGAATGGAGAACCACCTCCCGCGTCGTGGAACGAGCGTGTGCCGAGTGTGCCGTCTCCGCCCACGGGAAAGACGACGAGGCCGTCGGGGTCCGGCGCATTCGAAGCGATCGAACGTAGGGTGCCGTCTGGCCGCCGGACCCAGATAATTGGTGAGCCGTCTGGATTCGCGTGGGGACGCTCGTCGAACGTGGTGCCGACCAGGAGGAATTTCTCGTCCGGCGAGAGCACGACCATGGTCGGTATGCGATCGTTCTTGTCCTGCGTATTCACCGAGTAGCGCTCCGGTCTCGCCTTGAGGTGGCCTTTGCCGTCGACCGACATCAGCCGGAGATGGTCGGGGCCGAACGAATGAAGCACGAAGAGCGTGTCATGCGAAGGGGCATACGCCAACGATTTGGCGGTACCGCTCCGTCCCGTCACGGCGTTTCCCGTCCGCTTCACGTCGAGTAGCGTGAGCCGCCCGTCTTCTCCTACCGCGAAGCTGGAGACAGAATTGTCGCCGCCATTCGTCGTAAACAGAAATTGTCGGTCCGGCGTAAGGATGATGCTATGCGCGCCCTCGAAGGCGTTCGGCGCGCTCTCCTGGCCGCTGATTGGCTTGAACATTCCGGAACCGGCGCCGCCCGTCGGGATGCGTTCCACCTCGGCAAGCGTGCCGCTCGCAGACCAACGGTAGTGCACGACGCAGTTTCTGATCTCGTTCGTCTGCATGTAGAGATGTCCGCCACGCTGACCCGTCATGCCCATTTCCCTCGACATGCTCATCTCCCTCGCCATGCTCGTCCTCCTGATGCGGCTTCGTGCTCACGGCCAACTAGGCCTTCGGTGGCTGTCTCCTACTTGAGCGTTGGATACCCGGACGTATAAACCCAGTCCGTGGCTTGGGCGGGTACGTGACAGGGAAGACAGTCCTTCTTGTAAGCCGTCGACGTCGTTTTCGTCGGATTTCCCGCGTCGAACCACGACCACGCCCAACCGTCCCCCCACAGCAAATTGCCAGGGTGGCTGTTTTTGCTGTCCTTCACCATCACGAACCAACCCTTCAAGGTGCGTGCATGACTGACCGTCCCGGTTGTCATCGGAGCCGTCGAGGTCTCATAGACCTCTTTGACCAGCACCGTTCCATCGGGGAAGTGGCGGCTTGTGTGGTACCCAGCGATCGCACCCGGGCTCGCATAGACGTTGTGAACCTCTTTGGACCCGACTCCTTTGTCGGCGGCGATGGCCCACGCTCCCAAGAACTCGTAGTTCGCGCGATAGCTCGATGGGACGTGAAGATTTCCTTGCGCATCGACCACGGCATCCGGCTTTTCATCGGCGCGTGACATTCGCTGGGCACTCTGACCATCAACGATCGATGACCGAAGCGCCAACACAATGGCGGCAAGCATCACCGGCGACACGCGCGGAGCGAAATACGCCGCGGCCCTCTTCATCGTGAACCTCGTGTTCATGCCGCCCCGCTCAGATCAGTCCAGCAGGCGATAGAACTGCGTCCAGACTTCGTCCTTCTTTGCGCTGGCCTGGTGGCAAAATGCACACTCCGATTTCGCCTTCAGCTTGGCGGTCGGGGCCTTCGGCTCGTGATGATTGAAGTTGTAGTAACCCCACGTGCTGCCGGTCTGCGCGTACCGCTTGAAATCCTTGACGGTCACGTCGGCGCCGTTGAATTCTCCGGGGAAATAGCCCCTGCCCGACGGCTCGGACCGCGAACCATCGGGGAATTGCTGTGGCTTGAGGACCCGCTGCAGCTCCTTGAACATGATCGTGCCGTCGGGAAATTCGCCGGTCTTCTTGTAGATCTCGTAGGATCCCGGTTCGATGTAGACGTTGTGGTATTCGGGGAAATCTTCCTTGCTGTTGTTCAGGCCATCCGGAGTCAACGGCGACCCGACGTAGACCCATGAGCGCCAGTTCTTCGGCAGCACCAGATCGCCATCCTTGGTGTACTCGGGCAGATAACGTCCGCTCGCCGGAGCGGTATTCGTCCCCTGTCGCTGGGCAAAGACCGCGGTCGTAACCGCCGCGAGCACGAGTATCGCGACCATGAAGGTCAGCGTCTTCCTCATCGCGATTCTCCTTGTGGGCCCGGTTAGACCGGCGACCCGTGCTGATGCAAGACCGTCGCGCAACGTGGTGATCGCTTCTACTGCAGTTCCGTGTACCAGCGATCAACCCAGTGCCACCAATATCGAGTTCGTCTTACAGAGATCTCGTGAGCGGCTGCGTCCTGTGGACGCCGACTGCATTGTCCCGTCAGAGGAACCCGCGTACGGGACGCCCTGATATCGACGAAGTCTTGGAACGCGAGATCCTTATGACCGGTGCGAGGTCGTCGTGAAGATGGCGGAATCAGTCGGGCGCACCGCTGATGATCGAAAAACTGCGATTCGCGGGTTCATGAATTCTTCTTAAGCCGATTGGACCGAACCGCCATCAGCCGACCGACCGGCAATCCGTGGAGTACGCGTAGTGTGTGACGCCGTCCTTCGAAAATCGGTGGACCACGAGTTGCTAGCCCGCTTCGTGCGCGAAGCGTTGTTGGGAGAATGGGAGAACAGTGAGCGCGCGTTAGTCACGCGGAATCCCATGAGCGTTCCGGTCCCAACGATGGCTCGAGGGAGGCATCGCATGGAGCTGCGTCATTTGCGATACTTCATCGCCGTCGCGGAAGAATTACATTTCAGTCGCGCCGCCGAGCGCCTCCACGTCTCGCAGCCTCCTCTCAGTCAACAGATCAAGCAGCTGGAGGAGGAGGTCCAGGTCCGGCTGTTCGAACGCAGCAAACGGTGGGTGCGGTTGACGAGCGCCGGGCGGCTCTTTCTCGAGCATGCGCGCCAGGTCCTCACGGAGGTGGACGGCGCGGTGCTCGCAGCCCGTCGGATGATCGGAGGCGAGTGTGATCGGCTTTCGGTCGCGTGTACCCCGTGGGCCGACTACCTGGCCATTCCGCACATCCTGTGTCGCTTCAGTGAACAGCATCCTAACGTCCGCATCGAAATCCAGACGTTGAACTCGGTGCAGCACCTGTGTGCCCTCAAGGCCAGGGTCACCGACGTCGCGTTCATGTGGCGAAGCGCAGAGGACGACGATCTGCAAGTCGATGGACTCCTCGCACATCCCTTGATGGTTGCCCTGCCCGTCAAGCACAGACTCTCGGCGCGCACGTATCTGTCACCGCGAGATCTGCCGGGCGAGAGCTACGTGACGCTGGATCCGAATGTTGCCCCGATCTACTCACAAGCGGTAGCGGAGTACTGGGAGACCGCTGGAGTCACGCTGAACGAGCAGCACAGGGCAGATCAGCCGCACGCCGTGATTGAGCTCGTTGCTGCTGGCGCGGGTTTCGCGGTCGTTCCGTTATCGGTTCATGTATACGCGGACCAGCGGATCGTCTGTCGCCGTCTCGAGCCCCCGCCGCCCGAACTCGAGCTGACACTGGCTCGGGCCCGTGGTGTGGACTCCCCGGCGATCAACGCCCTGCTCGAGATGGCCCTGCAAGATCGCCGGCAGCAGCGATCCTTCCAGGCTCGCACCAGCGGCGCGCACGGTGGAAAGTCGATTCGGACAGCCCACGCGAAGGACGTCAAAGTCGCATAGGCACGAGATGGCCCATGACGCCGACCACCATTCCGGTGGAGGCGGCGGTCACCACGCTCATATGGTGGCTGACTTCCGCCGGCGATTCTGGGTTTCGCTGGTTCTGTCGATGCCGGTGCTGGCGCTGTCCCCCCTGATCCAGGGCTGGCTGGGTCTCGACGAGAAGCTGGCGTTTCCCGGCGATCGATGGGTCCAGGCGGTCTTCGCGACCATCATCTATCTGTACGGGGGTCGGCCCTTCCTGCGCGGAGTCGCCGACGAGTCGCGACGTCGGCAGCCCGGCATGATGACCCTGATCGCGCTGGCGATCACCGTCGCGTGGGGCTACAGCGCGCTGGTCGTCCTCGGGCTGCACGGCGAGGTGTTCTTTTGGGATCTGGCGACGCTGATCGACATCATGCTGCTCGGCCACTGGATCGAGATGAAGTCGGTGCTGGGAGCCTCGGCGGCGCTGGAGAGTATGGTGCGCCTCATGCCGGCCGAGGCACATCTCGTCGCGGTGGACGGATCGACGCGGGACGTACCGGTCAACCAGTTGAAGCGCGGCGATCGCATCCTGGTCAAGCCGGGAGAGAAGATTCCGGCCGACGGCATCGTCGTGGCGGGCCAGACCTCGGTCAATGAGGCGATGTTGACGGGCGAGAGCAAGCCCGTGGAGAAGAGCGACGGGGCGACCGTGATCGGCGGCGCGGTCAACGGCGAGGCGGCGATCACGGTCGAGGTGCAGAAGACTGGCGATGAAACCTATCTCGCACAGGTCATCACGATGGTCCGGCAGGCCCAGGAGTCCCGCTCGCGCTCACAGGACCTGGCGAACCGGGCGGCGGTCTGGCTGAGCGTGATCGCGCTCGGGGGCGGGCGGTCACGATGGTGGCGTGGCTCACAGTCGGGGCCTCCGTTCCGTTCGCGCTGGCCCGCACGGTGACGGTCATGGTGATCACGTGTCCCCACGCGCTGGGCCTCGCGGTGCCGCTGGTCGTCGCCGTCTCCACCGCGCTCTCGGCCGGTCACGGTCTGCTCATCCGCGACCGCTCGGCGTTCGAGCGAGCGCGCGCGCTCGACGCGATCGTGTTCGACAAGACCGGCACGCTGACCGAGGGGCGGTTCGGTGTCACGGACGTCGTTCCCCTCGGCACGCTGAGCGAGAAGGACGTGCTGCGTCTGGCCGCGAGCGTGGAAAGTCAGTCGGAGCATCCGATCGCCGCCGGGATCGTGCGCGGCGCCCGAGAGCGAGAGATCTCGTTTGCGCCGCCCGCGGGATTTCGGGCTATTCCTGGGAGGGGCGCGGAGGCCACGGTGGATGCTGCCCGCGTCCGGTTGGTGAGCCCTGGTGTCCTCGAGACGGAGCGCATTACGGTCAACGATGCTCGCGTGCGCGAGTGGGCGACGGAGGGCAAGACGCTGGTGTATGTGCTCGTGGACGACCGGCTCGAGGGCGCCATCGCGCTCGCGGACGTCATCCGTCCCGAATCACGTGAAGCGCTGGCCCGACTCAAGGCCATGGACATCAAGCTGATGATGCTCACCGGCGACGCCACCGCGGTGGCGCGCTGGGTGGCGCGCGAGCTCGCCCTGGATGAGTTCTTCGCCGAGGTTCTCCCCGACGAGAAGGCGGCGAAAATCAGGGAGGTGCAGGCCCGCGGCCTCACGGTGGCGATGACCGGCGACGGCGTGAACGATGCACCGGCTCTCACACAGGCCGACGTGGGGATCGCCGTGGGAGCGGGCACGGACGTGGCGATCCAATCGGCCGACATCGTGCTGGTCCGTTCCGATCCGCGCGACGTGACGGCGGTCGTGGACCTCGCCCGGGCTACATACCGGAAGATGGTGCAGAACCTTTGGTGGGCCACCGGCTACAACGCGGTGGCGATCCCGGTGGCGGCCGGGGTGCTCTATCCCGCCGGCATCCTGCTCACGCCGGCAGCCGGCGCTGTGCTCATGTCGCTGTCGACGCTGATTGTCGCCATCAACGCGCGCCTGCTGCGGATCAGGCGGTTGGGTGCTGACGGTGCCAGGGCGAGATGATGAAACACCTCGCAGACTTCGTGACTCGCGTTTACGCCTGGCTCAATAGTATCGAGTGGGTCGCCCGGTTGGTGGTACGCATCGCGGTCGGGCTCGAGTTGTTCGGCTCGGGCCTGGGTAAGCTCGGCAAGCTGGACGGATTGATCCAGTACTTCCGCTCGCTCGGCATCCCCGCGGCCGAAACCCTAGCGCCGTTCGTGGCGAGCACGGAGTTGGTCTGCGGCGCGCCGATCGCCGTCGGCCTGGTGACCCGCCCGGCCGCGGTCATGCTCTGTGGCGTCATGACGGTGGCGATCGTGACGGCTGCCGCTCCCGAGAAGCACATCACCGCGAGCTGGCACGGGCTGCTGGAGTTTTTCTATCTGCCGGAGGTCCTGCTCTTCCTGCTGCTCGCCTGGCTGGTCTTCGCGGGCCCCGGGCGCGCGAGTCTCGACGCCCGGGTCGGTGCTCGCGGCTGAGGCGCGGCTCTTGCGCCGGCTCGATCGGACCCGGCGGCGGCCGGTCGCCTGGGTGTGGGGACCGCCCGGGGCCGGCAAGACGACCCTCGCGTGTTTTAGTCGCGTCTATTTGTTCGGTCACAACGCACATGAGAGAGACGCTACCCGCCTTCCCATTGAACACTGATCGGCGGCTCTGCGAGAATCGCCCGCCATGTCGAACGACCAAGGAGAAGATCTCGATGATGCAGCTTGCTCGTAGAGCGTCGCTGGTTGAACACCGATAGCCGGTTCTGCGAGAATCCTACGTCATGCCGGGCGATCTTCACTCTGGACTACGAACCGAACGGCGAGGCGAGACAACAAGCGCGGGGGTAACGTTCACGCTCGTTGGCGTGCAGCGCGGCAAGACTGACTTCGCCTTCGGTCTACACGCGGATCCTCGGCAGCACACACTGAACGGCGTTCAGACTCCCGATCTTCTCTCCCACCTCGGTTTCTCGGCGGGTCAGTGCGCTTTCATGCCCGGCGGACGTTGTCTTGCCCGCGAAGTCTCAGAAGACTTCGATGTCACTGCTTTCGGAAGCGCCTTCGACAAGGCGTGGTCATCATCCTTCAAGGCTGCTGATGGTCATCTCACCGCGTGTGGTTTGCCCATCGCGCAGCCGGTAGGGTGGGCGTTCTCCGGTCCCGGTGGCCGCGCTCCGAGCGACCGCCGCCTGCCGCGGCCGCTCGGCGACGGACACACCGCACCTCAGACGCGAAAGCTCAACGAGAGTGCCGATGGCGTCTTTCGCTACGTCTTCTCGTGGTTGTCCGGTGGGTCGCAGAAGGGCTGGACGCTTCACTACGGCCCGAAGCACCCCCCACTATCCGCCGAGATCGAGTCAGCCCTGCAGTTCCTCGGGGGCTTCGAGCTCTTCCCAGAGTGTCCGGAGTTTGAGTTCGACCCGTGTCGGTGGCGCTTCCATGATTTCATCGCCGAGGACAGCATGTGGAATAGGAGCGCAGGATACGTGCAGAACTTCTTCGATGCCCACGCGACAAGATTTGCGCCGGGCTTGAACGGGTTGCTCGATTCCCACGCCGCTATGTTGCCGTTCAACATGTTGCTTCTTCCCGCAGCGGCACCGACGCGAGCCGCCGTCACGCTCGGTGCGCCGTCTACGAAACTCATTCGAAGCCCTGCGCCAAGTCGTCCACAGCCCGCCGGAGGCGCAGGCTACAAGTATGACGTTGCACTGTCCTTCGCCGGCACTGAACGCCCACTTGCCGAAAAGCTCGCGACGGTTGTACGTGACGCAGGCGCCCAAGTGTTCTACGACGAGTTTTATCCTGAGCATCTCTGGGGAAAGAATCTGCCCGTTTACTTCGACCGCGTGTACCGCAAGGAATCTCGGTTCTGCGTGATTTTCGTCTCTGTTGAGTACTCGAAGCGCGCATGGACGTATCTCGAACTTCGTAGCGCCCTTGCCCGTGCGCTGCAGGAACGCGGGAACGAGTACATCTTGCCGATCCGCATCGAAGCCGTAGATTTGGAGGGTGTGCCGCCAACGCTTGGGTACCTCGACATCGCCTCGTACCCAATCGAGAAGATCGCAGAGATGCTGCTTCGCAAGCTGAGGGAATAGCGTAAACTCAATCCTGCATCACCAGAGCGCGGGGTCAAACGATCCCGCCGCCAACCGCGCCCTTTGGGGAAACGGTGGCGCCGGCGAACAAGCCGGGATGCGGCGCCGACGCGCGCAAGGAGACTGTATGCCAAAGAACCCGGATGAACCGTTCGAAATAATTTGCCGCGAGACGTTGTGCGAGTAATGATCGAGTTTGCGAGCGAGCCCGACCCGATCTTCCTCGCGATCGTCGACGAGGCGCTCCAGTTTACTGCCGAGCGGTTGTACCCCTTCCGCGCCGACTATCGGCCGTCGCAAGGCGATCTTTCAGGCCTCGACGAGGACTACGAGTCGTCCTACTCCGAGCTCGCTCGGTTTTTCACGCGCGAACAAGCGCGGACAGTAATCCAACAGGTTCAGAGTGCACGCCACGCGTCGGCGTACTATCGCCTCACGGATTTCCACTGGCTCGTGGTGTACACATGTCTCGAAGTGTTCTGCGATTTACACAACGATGGCTCATTCGGAGAGGACGGCCGCATCGGGCCTTACATTGTCGACAAGATCGATCTCGGCGCGATCGCCGACATCTTTTTCTACGATACGGATTTTCTGTTCGGCACGGAGCTTCTCGTTGCGCGAGAGCGCAACCCCGATCGCGCGCCGGACGTAACGGTGCAGGCCGCCAAGATCGCCGCCGGTGTCAAACCGGACGAGTCCGACCTCGAACTCGTGCCGATCGGTACGCCGAACTGGGAACCGCTCGGGAAGAAGCAGGTCCCGAACTCGGGGTACGTTGGTCCGTTTCCCATGAGGCAGCGCGAAGACGCGGATCATGAGCGATGACTGAACGAGGCAGCAAGAGAACTCCTCGGACATCGCGGGCGACGCCTACAGAACAGCCTCGATGAAGTCGGCAGCGGCGCGGAGAATGGCGCCATCCCTCGAGCGTGACGCTACGGCGGCCTCGCGGCACCAGCCGACCAAGGCCGTGGCGTCCTCCGGGGTGAGCGTGACGGAGTAGGAGTCCACCCCGATCCAGCGGCCAAGGAGTGCTGTCTCGAGCGCGGCAACGGCGCTCGACGGCAGCATCCCGGATTGGGCGGTGGAACTGTCGCCGGAACCGACGACCTCGCCCGATGACGATGCTCTCAGCGCCGCGTCACGATCGAGGATCAACCGTATCGCGCGGAACGTGAGCGGTACCACCGGCATACCGACAGGGTACGGTGAGAGGCCGGAGGGCGTGACGGCTTACGCACCCTCCTGGTCGCCTTCAAGCTGGCGTTGCAGCCAGACCTGATCGACACGCTTTCGGAAGGCCGTGGCGGCCGGCGACGATTGCTGCACCCGGCGCTGTAGCTGTGTCCGGGCCACACTGAGGGGGATCGCGTAGCCCTCGACGAGCACCGCGCCGACGAAATCGGCGAAGGCCTTCTGCCAGGCGGCGGACTCGCGCGTGCCGATCCCATAGAAGCTGTCCCGCCAACCAAACGCGGCGCCGAGGAGTTCGGCGACGTCGCGATCCGACCAGTGATGCCCTGAGCGTGCTATGTTCCGGTCGTCGCCCATGATCGTCTCCACGCGAATGGGTGACTGGCCTCGCGGTCGATCTGGCGGTCGTCGCGGGGCCGTTCTCTCTACGGCAGTAGCTTCCCCGACATGCGCGCGATTAACTACTGGACGTTTGACTAGGCTCGACGCCGCCGCTGTGCGATTCAACGCGCGGTCCTCCCCCGGTCGTCGCCGCGAGCGAGATCCTCGCGGAAGCAGCGGCGGCCTACGTCGGGCTTGGGAATCATCGTCGGTGACGCCGCGCGCGCTCGAGCTCCTGAGTGAGGAACGCCAACCGTTCCTCGAGGTCCCGCTTGCCCGCCTCAAGCCGACGCACGATCGTGCGCAGTCGGCGCACCTCGGCGCGAAGTGCTTCGATGTCGTCGCGAGTGGAGGTCATCGTTGAGAACCGCGGGTCGCTGTGCCCACATGCCCGGCCCGCGGCCCGCCGTGTGGTGACGACGCGTCAGTTCGACGCACGGCTGTGCCTTCGCCATCGTGCTGCCGCCCGACGAGCCAGAGCGCGAGCGTGACAAGCTCTGCTATGACCGCGCCCCCGCCGGACGAGCCGTGAGGCGCTATCGGGTTCAAGGATGTCGAGCGCTGTATCGCTGGACGGTGCGTCGGAGCGCTATGCTCGTGTCTCTGCCATGCCGAATCTCTACGTCTCGCGCACTACTACGGCGGCAAGCATCGTCGTCCGGCTCACCGGAGATCTGGTGCAAGTATTCTATGTCGCGCTGCTGCTCATATGACGCTACCCGCGGCCATCTACCGTACGGAGCCTGTCAATAGGAATGAGACAGTCGGTTCTCGAGTTTAGTGAGTGAGCGCGACCTCCTCGAGCGCGCGCGACTTGGGGGGATTGATCCAGACCTTCGTG
>Ga0207684_10006139_pt1 | contig 10987 bp, 12 predicted proteins | sample KBSK5501metaG_FD_184342 | JGI IMG/M metagenome (GOLD analysis project Ga0207684, IMG submission 184342) | Corn, switchgrass and miscanthus rhizosphere microbial communities from Kellogg Biological Station, Michigan, USA - KBS K5-50-1 metaG... | ecosystem: Host-associated > Plants > Roots >... | reverse complement strand
CATACTGCATAGGCGTCCAATGATACGACAGCAGGTGCATGCTGCTCGAAGATGGCTGAGGGGACGAGGGCACGGACGGAGGGAGTGGCTCGCCGAGCGCGTGCCGCATCACCGCGATCTGCTGCTGCTGAGTGACGATGATTTCCTGGGCGAGGCGGCGCAGCGGCTCGTTGTGTCCATAACTCAGCTCGGCTTCTGCCATGTCGATAGCGCCCTGATGGTGCGGCACCATCAGGGCAACGAAGTCTCGATCCACATCGTTGGAGGGCTTGATCTTCATCGCAGCCATCATCCTGGTCATAGCAGCATTGCTCTTAGCTAAGAACGGCGCTTCCACAGGTCCGGGGGATAGGCAGGCAGCCGCGCTGAGGAGCGCGAGAGCAAACACTGCCATTCCTAGACCGAGCAGCGTGTGTCGAAAAAGAGACATCATACCTCTGTGACAGAGAGCGGTTGTTTTTCGTGAAGTTTCAACACGCTGCTCGCATGCTCGTAGGCGATCTTCCGCTTGTCGCTGTCGTCGAGCGCGAAAGACTCGCATCCATCGCTTTCTTAGCAACGGCACGACCCCTTTCTGTGTCCTCCTGGTACTACTATCTACGATAAGGAGGAAGCGTCATGAAAGCGTCATGGACCTCGTCATGGAGAGTGGCCCCAAAATCGTGACCCGGTGAGGAACAAGAACGCGCTTAGCAGGAAGAACACAGAATAGATAAGATCGCGCCATTGCAGAGCTGCATATGGACTCGATAACGAGTGCCGGTATCACGAGCTGATGTTCTGAAACAGGGAGCTAGCCTCGTCCGAGGTCAGTTTACCCTACTTTTTACGAGTTAGGAAATGCCCTCTGATGACATATACAACACGATCTGTTTGTTTAACCCTCCATCGTTGCGAGGGAAAACCAGATCCGAATTTCCATGTATCGAGAGCAGCAAACCACTTCTGGGGCGATTTTCTCAGACGATCTTCCCTTGATTCCCATGATTGGCGTCGATTTCCCATCCTTCAGGTCAAAAAGTGCTCACCCTTCGGGCAAATTACCACATCGTCTTTCCATACAAGCCTTTGATCGGAATCGACTTGATGAGCTTCCCTGACAGCCAGATCTCGAAGTGCTTCTCAGGGGCGTTTACCCAACAGGTAACCCGCCGGCCAGCCAGGGCTCGGCTCACGTAGTAGTCCTGGCTGTTGATGGTGAGATCGCCTCGAGCCCGTATCGTTCGCGCGAAGGCCTGCTTATTGACGTGCACGAGCCAGCCATCAGGATCGACGGTCAGGGGAACAGCAGGCAAGGTCGGAAATGCTGGGGAGGCCACACGAGGTGGTTGATTGCCGCAGGAGCGCGCCTGATTGGGACGTTCCTGGTTGTAGTGGTGAAGAAGTGCTTCTGTCGCCTCGCACACCTCTTGCAACGTGCTCGGTCGATGGACGAGGCCCCCACTCTTGGCCAGGCGAGCGATGAAATCTCTCGACGTAGGCATTTTGGTCTGCCCGATGCGGTGGGATCACATGAGGCGTCACCCCCACGCACCAGAGGAAGCGCACCAGCGCGGAGGGGAAGTCCCGTCCTGCAGGGCTGCCAACCAGGCGCGGGTCATTGTCAAAGGTGAGCATCCCTGGCAAGCCATGCTCACACAAAAACTGGGCTACCACCTCCAAGAGAGCTTCCGCATCGAAGTGGGCCCCGACCTGCTGATGCAGCCAGACGGAGGTGCCAGCGTCGACGAAGTTAGCAATCTCGACCACGTGCTGCCGCTTCCCCTCGGGATCAGCAGGCACATGACTTCCATCTTTGAGGTCGAACTGGACTTCCTCCCCTGGTTGCCGCAGTTCTAAAGGTCTGGGCTTGCGCCGGCGATCCTGTGCGATGCAGCCGGCCTGGCGCAGGATCTTCCAGATCGTCGTCTGCGAACGTGGTAAGCGCACATCAACCTGTTTGAGCGCAGAATCGCGGTGCAAATAATACAGGATTGCCTCTGGTCCCGGGATGCGCTGCAAGTTCTCCGGCGGGGCGGCTCGGATCTCCAGGATACGTTGGACGACGGACGGTTGGGAGGCGATGGAGGCCGGTGGGGTGTGCCGCGCCCGTGAGCAGGAATGCAGAGCCAGAACATCAGCAGGATCGGCCTGGCGTATCCGCCGGAGCCACTTGCAAACCCAGGAGCGTGACATGTCGAGTGTATCGGCCAGCTCTTGATGGGTCCACTCCGGGTGAGGCTTCCCCAGCCACCGTAATGTCGCTCGTTTGGCTACCCAATCCGCTTCTGAGAGCATTGGGAATCCCTCCTTTCACAGAGTGGATAGCGTGGATGACTGCTCTCATTCTATCGTCTGAACTCCTCCCTTCTACTTGCTTGCTTGCTGTGGCACGATCTGCGGTGGACAAGCCAGTCATGATGTACCTAATCCATACAGAAAGTCATACACGTTGCGTATCCCGTGGGCAGAGCCCAAGTGACGCGCAACGAGATACAGAGGGGAAGAAGCAGGAAAGGCAAGGCCAGGGCAGATGGAAAGCGAGGAGCATGGAGGAAATAGGAGACAGGAACCTTTCGCGCCCTCTTCGATTGCCCGGATGTGCCTCTCATCCCGATGGGACTGTACAGCAGAGTGATCGTTGCCATCCATCCTGCACGCCAGTCCGATTCGCGTGGCCTTGTGCCACAGGCCCCGGTGTAACTCCTCTCCGTATAGATATGCAGTTGAGAAAGAAGGGGGAGTGTACTATCATCGGCGGAAGCTCCTTGTCAACAGAATAGGTGGTTCAATTATGCTACTCTGCTTATGAGCTTTCCTTTTGTAAACTGGCTCTTACACTGTTCACTTGCTTAATACTCCCGATCCTCGATTGAGGGAGTGAAAGGTGACTGTCCGGTCCGGTTCGGCAACACCGAGACCATTAGCTATTTACCATGAAATAACAAGGAGGGAGACATGAGAAAACTACTAAGGGCAATCCTGCCGGTCGCCGTTGTGCTGACGCTCTCGCTCTTGACGGGGAGCGTGGTGACCCGCGTGGCCAATGCGGCGTCCAGTCCCGACTGGGCCAGCAATCCTCGGATCGATGCGGCTGGGGACCTCGTCATCAGGCTCCTGAACGGCAGCTTGAACGCACCCTCGGGGCCGTCGCACCAGGGAAGCGTGTGCGCCGCTGAACAAGCCACCGGCAACGTGCAAGTGAACTGCTTAGCCGAGGATAACGGGTCACCGCAGAATACGCAGAGCGAGACCAGCGTGGCGGTTTCCGGCAGCAAGGTGGTGGTCGGGTTCAACGATTCGCTGGTGTGCTGTATCCCAGCGATCAACTTCACCGGGTACTCAGTTTCCGCCAACGGCGGGGAGACCTTCACGGACATGGGCGATCTGCCCTGGAAACCCACCGTTCAGCCAATCGGGGATCCAGCAGTGGCGCACGATGCCTCGGGCAACTTCTACTTTGCGAGCCTGGCCCTCGGCTCGGTTGGCCTGGGAGCGCATTCCCTAATCAGCTTCTACAAGATGCCAGCCGGAACCAACACCTTCCAGCTGGTCTCGGTCCCGGTCGACGTCGGCAGCGGGCAGCGCTTCTTCGCCGACAAGGACTACATGACGGTGGCTCCTGACGGGACCGGGCACCTCCACTTCTACATCACCTGGACGTTCTTCTCGCGTGCTCCCCAGAGCCCCATCATGCTGACCGACTCCACGGACGGCGTGCACTGGCGAACCACCATGGTCTCGGGCTCGCTGGCCTGCGCCCAGAGTTCGAACCCCGTCCCGCACGGGGGCACCCTGTTCGTCTCGTGGGAGGAGAGCGTCCCCGAGGGGTGCACGAATGCCAACATCACTGCCTCCAACGAACGGATGGCGACCTTCGACGTGGCCAGCGGAACGGCGCTGGGCATCACGACCATCGCGCCGGTCAAGGGGTCCGGTGACAAGATCGTGGCCTGCAATAACGCGCGGGACCTCCGGGAGGTCATCGAGACGCAGACCGGGCATGACGCTCGCAACTTCGAGATGCCGAGTACGACCATCGACAAGAACGGCGTCCTCTACGCCGTCTGGAACGACCGCCCAGGCGGCGTGGGTGGTAGCAATGCCAACGCCACCAGGATTTTCCTGAGCTTCTCGCGCGATGGCAACAAAACGTGGAGCACGCCCCAGCAGATCAGCGCCGTCCCGAACACGGCGATGATGAACGATCGCTTTCAGCCCTGGATCATAGCCGATGGCACCGGGCTACATGCCATGTGGTATGAGCGGGTGCCCGGCGCCCCTGTCGACCTGATCCAGACCAACAAGGAAGACCTGAGTCTGGCCACGGCCACGGTCGGCCCGCAGCCCACAGGCGAGGTAAAGCTCAGCACGGAGGCCTTCCCGATCGTGCAGACCAACCCGCAGCAGGATCCGGTCATCTCCTTCTGCTACATGGGCGACTACAACAACATCGCTTCCAATGGCACCACCCGGTTCGTGACGTGGGGTGACAACCGCAATGTCGTCACAACCTCCGCAGGGGTGACGGAGAACCAGCCCGACGTCTTCTTACAAAGCTACTAATAGCAATGGGGAAGGCCGCCATATGGTGGCCTCCCCTCCCATCAGATGGGGTTGAGGGGCAGTTTCTCAGCGCTGCCTCACAAGGCCGTTTCATCGGCTCTTCCCAGTTCGTTGCGCATCCCGTGGGCAGAACCATATCTTCGCCAATTTCTACTTGTGACCCATAAAAGCCCGTTCTGGCAGGAGAAAATGGATGCCATCCCGAATTTTGTGTAATGGTGTGTGCAGTGGGAAGACGTTAAAACTAGGCCAGACCTGGCTTCTGGGCTTTTCTGCTATGTACCATTACACAAAATTCGGGATGGCATCGGAAAATGAGCCAAACTACACTAAGTGTCCTTCTCAAAGAGACGTTTTGCTTTATCAGCAGCATCTTCTTTCATAGAATGCAGAACATCAGAGTAGACGTTTGCAGTTACATCAAGGGTTTTATGGCCCAGGATTTGTTGAATCACCTTGAGGTCTACTCCCATACTCCTGAGCAGTGTTGAGGCGCTGTGTCTAAGATCGTGGATATGTATAGGCGGTAATCCTGCCTTATTGAGAAACCGATAGAACTGAGTTCTTACACTTGAAGGCCAAAACGCTCTGCCGTATTTGGTACAGAAGACCAGTTGCTGATCTTGCCACTTAGGGCCAACTTTCAGCCTTGCTTGATGCTGACGGACTCTATGCGCTTTGAGAATATCACAGACAGGAACAGGCAAGAGCACGATACGATCACTGCTTTCGGTCTTCGGCTCCTCGCCGATTTTCCATTTCTGGTCCTCAGTTTGAGTCAGGGTATGCTGGATATGAAGATTTCCAGCCTCGAAATTGATGTCATCCCACCGTAGTGCAAGGATTTCGCCACTCCTCATACCGAGACCTAAAGCGAGTGCGATAAAAGGCTCCCACATGCTCCCTTGTGCCTTTTCTAACAAGTTCTTTGCCTGATCTAAGGTGAGGTACTGTGGTTTTCGCTTTTTCCGTGAGGGTAACGAGACTCCTTTGCAAGGATTCATGCCAATCAGTCTCTCTTTCACCGCCTGCTCTAAAGCGCTATGTAACACGTTTCGCATGGTTTGTAGAGAACTGGTGGCTTGTCCTTCATCTGCTTTCAGATTAAAAAATTGCTGTATTCTCCGTGTTGTCAGCCCTTTCAGTTGAATATGTCCCAGATGAGGAATAATATGTGTATCACGTGCTGTCTTGTAACGTACATAGCTACTTGCGCGTATTCGCCGTTTATGCACCTGATCTAACCAGTAGATCAGATACTCTCCCAGCTTCTGCTTTGGACCTGTCGCAAGAATCCCTTGACGCTTTTCATACTCGGCCTGCTTTAACCTGGCGATCGCTTCTTCCTGTGTTTTACCATAGAGCGGTTTGCGTTTGCCGTCTTCCAGGGTGATCTCGGCAACCCAGCGGCCATCTTTGCGTTGAAACACGGTCCCTTCGCCGCGCCCTCGCCGTCTCTGCTTTTTCTTCTTTCCTGATGGTTCCTCTGTCATAACAACTCTCCCTATTCTGGACATGAAAACGCCTCACGTCCATGCCTATATCCTGATATGAGGCGTCATAAACGAAATGTGAATGAAAAGCCAAACATTTAGATTTGGCGATTAGTCTCGCGCTCCTGCATCCAGCGATGCAGGGAAGTAACGCGTATCCTGGTCCCTCTTCGTCCTCCAAGTGAAATGCTGGGCAACCCCCCTTTTTTGATGAGGTTGTACACTTTTGAGCGATGAACACCAAGCACATGAGCCGCTTGCTCAACCGTCAGCAGCAAAGGTTGTACTTCAGTTGGACTCGCTTTGGGTTTACGTTTATGCATAGGCTTCTTCCTCTCTTTCTCGTATCAGGCCAATGAAAGCAGTGAGACTACGCTATGCAGGTAGGCCATTTTTCACCTCCGCAGACGGGCAAGAAAGGGGCTTGAAAGACGCGGACTAGAATTATACCGCCCTCTCTTTTTCAGGGCCTTTCTTGCGCGGTATTTTGTGGGGATACATGCCGCTCGCGGCGCTCTACAAGAGATCACAAGTGCATGTATCCCTTCGCTTTTTCACTAAGGTAATATAGCGACGCGATCTATTTCTGCCCATTTCCACATTGACTTGCTGGGCGCGTAAGCTGGGTGCCAGCCGTTTGAGGGCGTTGGAGAGCACCCGCGCATCTCATGGCCAGGTCTTCTTATGCGTCACCTCTTCCCCGTCCAACTCCTCCAGCTGCTTCTTGAGTTCCGGAGGCGTTCCCGTCCAGTCCGCAACCTTTTGCGAAAGCTGAAGGATGGCCGTTCCGACCGGGGAATTGTCGATCTCCTCTGCCGCCCCTTCGGTACGGTTGTTCCTGTACGCTTTCAGAAATGCCCCTGAGGTCGGGATCAGCGCAGACTCCGCCGCCTGCACTCACAAGGCGAAATCGGCCATACGTGGTAAGTGCTTGATGGTGGTCTGCGGCAGATTGCGCAAGGCCAGCGAAACCGCGTCAAGCAGAGCCCCCAGGATGCGCGGTTGAGCGTGCTCAAAGCGCTGCCAATAGGCTTTTTCATCTTGCCGCTCGACGGAGGCAAAGGGCAGCAGTTTGATATGCAAGCACGATCAATGAGGTCGCCACGGGTCGCTAACTCCTCAATGTCATTGAAGATTTGCGGACGGCAGTCCTCAATGAGCGTCTCCTCATCGTTGTAGTAGAGTTTGCGGTAGGCATCCCCAGCTCCAGTGGCCAACGTACACATGTTGTCAGAGAGGCGCGTGGAGAGATGAGACAGATTATCCAGCGCCACCACGTAGTTGTTATGCGCCATAATGGCAAAGGTCTGATCATCTCTAGACTCCTTGCGCGGTGGGGCTTTGGCCGGATCGATGAGCGAGCGCAGCAGCCGGGTGGTGGTGGACTTGGCCGAACCATGTTCGCCACTGGGCGCCAGGATGGCATCGGGCCACGGGGATGAAACGCGCCCAGTAACCATGCCTGAATGAGCAGCCACTCCTCATCACTGACGTGCAGGAAGGCCGCAGTTCTTGCAGCGATCCGCCAGGCTCGGGCCGTGGCAAGGCAAGCGTGCTCTGAGCACGGTGAAAACAGACCGGAGGATCGGTGATGATGCGCCAGCCCTGCGCGGTGATTTCTACGACCTCTTGGGCGAGATTGCCCAGACCCAGGTAGAGGTTTCCTTGATGTGAGGCGAGGCGTAAGGACACCTCGCGTTCTTTGGTCTCGTCAAATTGCGCCCGACCTTCCAATACCTCGATGGCCGACTACAGAGTGGTTTTATTGGGAAAGCTGCCGTAGGTGGTGACATAGCTGTGTAGTAACCAGCGTTGGAACGACTTTCCTTCCAACAGCAGCGACTCCCAATGCCATCGGACCTGCACGCGCGCATCGCGTTCACCTTTGGGCGTGGTGAACAACTCACAGCTCTCTAAAGCCAGTGAGATCAGAGGAGATGTTAGAGACGCGGTCTGGGTCGCTATCAATGAGCAGCCAGTGGTAGCCGGTGATGTACTTATCTGGCGTGTGGCGTCACGTTTTTGCCGGACCAGTTTGTTCTTGGCCCGGTGCAGCAGGTCGGGATGGCAAGGTTGTAGCATCAGGTAGATGCCCATCGCCGTGTGCAATTTGGAGACTTCACGCAGCAGGTCTTCAATGTTGTCGAAGTAGCCCGCCAACGTCCCGGTGTAACGTGCCTGTGCTTGATAGGCGGCTTCTAGGGCGCGGGCCTCGACGACCTGGCCGCTGTTGGAGTCAGGAGAAAACAAGGTGCTATGGATATCTGCACCATCTCAACTACCCTCCGATGACAGCGCTTATACTCCCGACAGGCGCACAGCAACAACAAGTGCCCTGCTTGCAGCATCGTTACCGCCTGGCAAATGCCGGCCTCAGCATCAGCTAGCTGAATCGGCAATGCTGGCTGGATGTAGTTCACATTTTTCGATGCGCGGAAAGGGCATGTTCGTTGCTGTCCTTATGGAGGAATCCCTTCCGAATTGGCCATATCTACTGGACGAGCCTGTAAGACTATACGTGGCCAATAGAACCGTTCCACGCCATCACGCAGATTCATCACCCCAATTTTGTAGCGCCAGGCTTCCTGGCGTTGCGGGGCGACAAAGGTGATATCCTGCTCCTGCTGATTGCCTGTAAGGATGCCCACATCGTCTGCTATGACATATGGTAGTGATGCATAACGCATGAGAGCCGCTGCAACCGAGAGATGCACCTCCAGACGAGCGAGTTCCGTCAACAGCAGCATGAGCATCATAGGACGAATTCCTCCCAACCTTCTGGTAATGGTGTGGATCGTGTAGGGTTCGTGTAGGGTTTCTCCCCCGTATTTTTTTGCTCTCCATTGGCTTCTGGAGACGTCTCAACGCTCTTCTCAATGGATGAGGTAGTGTAGGGTGTGTAGGGTTGCGCCAGGTTTTGCCCCTTAGAAGGGCTTGCAAATGCGTTCTGGGGAAAAACCTGGTGCAACCCTACACACCCTACACGCTCCTCTTCCTCAGATGCCTGTGAACTGGCTTCTGATGGACGTTCATCATCATTTTCAGGAGATGGAGAGGTATTCATTTTTTGTAGCCATCCCTTTGCAACTATAGCCATCTCTTGCATTTCCGGTTTTGCCAGGCTGTGCGAGAAGAGGTCTATAGAGCACTTTGACAACAGAATAGTGTTTCAGCGGTTCCACGATAAATCCGTCTCGTGGGTAAAAGCGCTACGGTATGAACGATACGCGATGACCGTATCAGTGCTCGCAAGTAGACCCGATGCGGCATGCTGCAAAGGGAGTAGCGGGCTAAGTAGTTCACCCCGTACGGCTTGCTGTTTAAGTCGCACAAATCAAACAAAGACTCTGGCGTGTGCACTAAAACGCTAGCGTTTTTGGAACTATACACTCCCCCTACACTCCGCTCTTGAGTCGTCAACACGCTCACTCCCTGGTAGATCATGCCGGTGTTTCCTCGTTTCTTTGCAAAACGCCTGCCGATCTTATTGCCAAACAGGGTGGCATTCATACCACGACCAAACTGGTTCTCCTCGCACCAGGCCTTAAGAAAGTGCAGGATGCGATCCTCCTCGTCGCGGTACTTCTCAGTAGCCAGAGAGATCGAGGCGGGAATGGCCAGTCCCAGCTCCTGAAAGGCAAGGCAGCCCCGCACCAGCCAGGCCAGGATGCCGCTGCGCTCCTGTCTGAGTTTCTCCTTGAGGGCGGGGTCGGCCCACCGCTCGTTGGGCGCTTTGGGACGAGCTACGAAGCGCATGCCGAATTCGAGCAGGCAGGCTCTCGACCAGAACGCCTGGTCACGCGCATCGGCATGCGGTTTGTAGTTGGTCATGAGCAGCAGCTTGTGCGTCGGGGTGAAACTGTACTGCCTACCATGTAGTTGCCGGGTGGAGTGCTTTCGCTCTTTACGCCTCTGCCCATGCTCACGCTTGTCCGCTGGCTGCTGTTCGTCCCTCATGCGAGAGAACCTCACCTTCTGTTCACTGCAAAACCGTAGAGGCAGAAGTGCCGACTGAAAGGAAGTGATATACTCAAAGACAAAGACGGAAGGCTCAAGCAGGAGGAAGGCGCATGAAACCAGCCCGGAAGTTCGCTCAGGTGAGCAGACGATTTTATCGTCCAGAACAGACGCACTGTCCCGTCTGTCAGAAACGATTACGACGGGCAGTGACGTTGTCAGAGCGTACCGTGATCAGGTTGGAAGAGGTCATCAAACTGGTCCACGCGGGCTACCGCTGTCCAGACCCCCAATGTGCGGGCTCGCAGCGCACCTATCGCAGTATGCAGGCCGATGGGCTGGCGTTACCGTGGTTCACCTATGGCTTGGATATTGTGCTGCTGGTAGGCCGATTGCGCCTGAGAGAACACCAGACGGTGGACGAGATTCATCAGGAGTTACTCAAACGGCTCGCGCCGCTGGAGGTGAAGATCGCCCGACGGGAGGTGCTCTACCTCTTTGAAGCGTACTGTACCGTGTTGCGAGCCAGCAGTGAGGCTAAAGACGACGTGGAGTGGTTGGCACAGGTCGAGAAGAACGGGGGGATCATCGTTTCGGTGGACGGCATCCAGCCAGAGAAGGGCAACGAGACCGTCTATCTGGTGCGCGATGCGCTCACAGGGCGCGTGCTGGCTGCCGAGAACGTGACCTCATCGGAGACGGCCGTGATGAAGGCGCTGCTTGCCCCAGTGGTCGCCTTAGGGGTGAAAGTGCTCGGGACGATCACCGATGCGCAAGAAAGTGAACTGTTGGCCGTCGCGGAGCTCTGGCCGGAGGTGCCCCACCAGGTCTGCCAGTTCCACGTGCTGCGCGATGCCTCCAAAACGGCCGTCGAGGCGGATAAAGCGGTCAAAACAGCGATGCGCAAACGCTTGCAGCGGCATCCGTCAGAGAGGTACGCAAACAGATCAAGAAGTACCTGGTCACGGCCTCCCCGCAGGAAGCCGAACAAC
>Ga0207684_10006135_pt1 | contig 10990 bp, 9 predicted proteins | sample KBSK5501metaG_FD_184342 | JGI IMG/M metagenome (GOLD analysis project Ga0207684, IMG submission 184342) | Corn, switchgrass and miscanthus rhizosphere microbial communities from Kellogg Biological Station, Michigan, USA - KBS K5-50-1 metaG... | ecosystem: Host-associated > Plants > Roots >... | reverse complement strand
CGCTCCCGCCGGGTCCCCCGGGCGTCGTGGCCCGCGAAGCCGTGCTGCGTGACACCCAGGACGGCGATGCGCTCGCCGTGGTGCGCGTCACCGCCCCCACCTCGGCCCAGGTCCAGGCGACGCTCATCGCCACCTACCGGCGCATGGTGTCGCTCCTCGCCGCCCTGGCCATGATCGCGGCGGGAGCGACCGCCGCGCGCCCCGCCGCCGGCCTCCGCGCCCTGCTTGCCGCGGTCGCCGTGAGGGGCATCCTCGTCCTGCTCGGTCCGCCGCTCCCCGGCCCCGACTCCGTCCTGCTCTCGCCCGACGCCTACGCTTCGGCGCTGCTCGGGCCGCTGCTCCGCAGCCCGCTGGATCTCCTGCTCACGGTAGGGACGTTCGCGCTGGCCGCCGCCCTGCTCCTCTCGTGGACGTTGCGCCGGCCGCCGCTACGGCCCTTCCCGCTCGCCCCGGTCGCCGCCGCCGCGGCCGGGTATGCGATCGTCGCCGGGGCCTTCGCCTTCGTGGCCGACACCGTGGCCAACTGCGCGCTCGACGTCGAGGCCATCCCCCTCATCCCGCGCAGCGCCGCGCATCTCGTCGTCCAGGTCTCGCTCGTCCTCGTCCTGGCGGCGGCGCTAATGGCCGTGACGGCGCTGTTCGCTCTCGTCGCACGGCCGGCGACGGGACACGGCCTCCGCGACGCTCTCGTGGCCGCGGGCGTGGCCGCCCTGCTCGCGTGGGGGCTGCGGCCTCCGGCGCTCGGCCTGGTGCCGGCCGCGTGCACGCTGGCGCTCCTCGCCGCGGGTGCGGTGCTGGGAACGGCGCGAGAGAGGCTGCGCCGCGGGCTGGCTGCCCGCCCGCTCGAGGCGCGGGCCGCGCTCGCCGTCCTGGCCGTCTCCGCGGTGACCCTCGACCTCTATCCCGCCGTCGCCGCCCTGGAAGCGCGCAACACGCGGCTGCAGGTGGAGCGCAACTACGCGCCGGCCGTGCTGAGACAGGCGCCGTGGCGCCAGTACGTGCTGCGGCAGACGGAGCAGCAGATCGACGCGATGAACGTCCTCGAGGAGGCGCCGCCCGGTCCGGCCCCCCCCGGCGTGGAGGAGCTGGCCTTCGCGGTCTGGTCCCATACCGACCTCGCCGCGTTCGGCCTCTCTTCGGCCGTCGAGATCCAGGATCCCGCGGGCGCCGTCATCAGCCGCTTCGCCCTCAACCTGCCGCCGCGGCCCGGCCCGCCGCGCGCGCTGCCCGCGACCGACGACTGGGAGGAGGGCACGGAGGTGATGACGTTCGCGAGCACCGAGCACATGGTACGGCGCGCTCGGCGGCGGCTCGCCTACCACGGCCAGGTCCACGGCGGCATCCAGGTCGACGTCGGCGACGACTTCTGGAACCTGCGCTTCCTGCGCAGCAACGATCCGTACTCGGTCCTGTTCCGCGCCCCCGCCCAGGGCGCGATCCGCGATCGTCCCGTCCACCTCATCGCCTACGACGCGCTCAGCCGCGAGGTCGTCTTCAGCTCGGCCAGCCGTCCGCCCGTCATCGATCCAGCCGCGGTGCTCTCCCGCCTGGGCGAGCGGTCAGTGGGCCTGTGGACGAGGCTCGACATCGACGGCGTGCCCCACCACGCCTACGTGTTCGCGGGAGACCGCGCCGTGTACGCCCTGGCGTTCCCGGCCGCGACCGCGGGCCGCTTCGCCGCCGAGCTGCTGGAGGCCGTCTCGGCGCTGACCGTGGTCGCCCTGGGCGTGCTGCTTCTCCTCGCCCTCGTGCGCACGGCCCTGCGCCGGCCGCGGCTCTCGCTGCCCTCGATCGCGCGCGAGGTCAGCCGCCGCTTCTCCCTGCGGCTCTTCGTGGCCTTCATCACCGTGGCGGTGGTGGCGCTCATCGTGCTCCAGCTCGTGGTGCGCAACTTCGTCTCCGACCGGCTGCGCCGCGAGGCCGCGGCCGACGCCCTCGACCGGGCCGCGTTCGCCAAGAAGATCGTGGACGATTACGCCTACTACAAACGGCCGGAGACGTCGGGGGAGAAGCCGGTGACCGACGAGGCCCTCGTCTGGGTGGCCAGCATCATCCGCAACGACCTCGACCTCTTCGAGCGCGGCCGCCTGCTCGCTTCGAGCAAGCGGGAGCTGTACTCGTCGGGCCTGCTGGCCCCCCGCGTCTCGGGGCCCGTCTACCGCGCGCTCGTCCTCGAGACACAGCCCTCCGTGCTGCGCACCGAGAGGATCGGCGACTTCTCGTACGACGTCGCGTCCGTCCCCGCCCACCTCGATACCGCCGAGCCCGGGATCCTGTCCATCCCCCTTGCCCTGCGCCAGCGAGAGGTGGAATCGGCCCTCGAGGATCTCGACCGCACGATGCGTCTGGCCTCCGTCGTGTTCCTGGTCCTCGCGGCGGTCGTCGCCCGCTCGATGGCCCGGCGGATCTCGGGGCCCATCTCCGACCTCACGCAGGCCACGCTGCGCGTGGCCGAGGGGGACCTGGGCGCGCGCGTGGAGACGACGAGCCAGGACGAGCTGCGGCGCCTGGTGGAGGCGTTCAACAAGATGGCCCGCGACCTCGACCGGCAGCGCCGCGACCTGGAGCGGAGCAACCGCCTGGCGGCGTGGGCGGAGATGGCGCGCCAGGTGGCGCACGAGGTCAAGAACCCGCTCACGCCCATCCAGCTCTCGGCCGAGCACCTCCGGCGGGTGTGGCAGGACCGCAGCGAGGACTTCGCCGCGACGCTCGAGACCTGCACGCAGACGATCCTGAAGCAGGTCCGGATCCTGCGGGGGATGGTCACGGAGTTCTCCGCCTTCGCCCGCCCCCCCGCGCCCGAGCTGGAATCACACGACCTCGCGCCGATCCTCGCCGAGGTGGTCGAGCCCTACGAGTCGTCGCTCCCGCCGGCGGTCGAGCTGTCCCTCGAGATCGCGCCCGGCGTGCCGCGCGTGCGCGCGGACCGCCGGCTGCTCGAGCGCGGGATCGTGAACCTCCTCGAGAACGCCTTGCAGGCCGTAGGCGAGCGGGGATGGATCCGCGTCGGGCTGCGGTCCGACGGCGGGCAGCGGGTGCTGATCGAGGTCCGCGACTCGGGACCCGGGGTCGACCCCGAGATCCGCGACCGGATCTTCGAGCCGTTCTTCTCGACCAAGACCAGCGGCAGCGGGCTGGGTCTGGCGCTCGTCAAGAAGATCGCGGAAGACCACGGGGGCGGCGTGGCCCTCGACAGCGGTGGGCGCGAGGGAACCCGTGCGGTTCTGTGGCTTCCAGCGCAGGAGAACTGCGGGCGAACGGCCGCGAGCGCGTCTTAGACGTTCGCGGTCGGCGGCGTGGCCAAGCCCAGCGAGCACTGGCCCGGGTGCTTCTGATGGTTCCCCGGCTTGTGGTACTCCTTCACCTTCGGGCGGATGATCGGCGAATCGATCGCCCTCGGCAGGCAGCGCCTCTTGCCGAGGCCGAACCAACGGGCTTCGCTCGAAGCAACGCCGACGACGAGGGTCAAGGCCAGGCACCCGAACAGGACCTTCATTTTCCCTCCCTGACGGAAACTTACCGGCAGCAGCGCAAGTTTTACTTGAGGGAAGCCTACTCCCGTTCCGAGCCGTTGGCAAGGGCGCGCGCCCTGCGCTCGGCGCGGCCAAAACCGTCCAGCACCACTTCGAGCGCCTTCTCGGGCAGAGCGTAGCCCGGCAGGTCCTCGCGAGCCACGAAGGCCACGTCCTCCGCGTCCGAGGCGGCCCGGGGGGCGCCCGACACGTACTCGCAGAGATAGTCCACGATCACATAGTGGTAGCGGACCGCATCGCCCTCCCGCTCGATGCGGTCGAAGACCAGCACCACCTCGAGGGGACGGACGACGAGGCCCGTCTCCTCCCGTACCTCGCGCACGAGGGCCTGCTCCAGTGTTTCTCCCACCTCGACCGTGCCGCCCGGCACGACCCACCGTCCGCGCAGCGGCTCCTTCCCACGCTTGATCAGGAGGGCTTTGCCCTCGTGGATCAACACGGCGCCGACCCCGACGCCGGGGCGGTCGACTTTCGCGGCGTCGGAATGAATCCGCCGCCGCTCATCTTGCGGGGCCGCTCCGCGTCCCCGGGGGTTCACGCCGAGCGAGGCAGCTCGGAGGTCGCTTCGCCGCCCGGCACCGGTGGCTCCGCGCGCCGGCGGCCGAGGCCCAGGACATACGTCGTCGGCCCGGAGAGCCAGTACAGGCTGGCCAGCGCCAAGAGCACCGACTTCGGATGGAGGGCGATGAGGACGAGGGCGAGCGCGATCCCGAGCACCATGATGTAGCTCTGCCGGCTGCGCAGATCCAGCTTCTTGAAGGACCGGTAGCGCAGCGTGCTCACCATCAGGAACGCCAGCGTCACGAGCAGGGCGAGGGCGGCCAGCGCCTGTCCCTTCTCGGCGAGCGGCTGGGGGAGGACGAGGACCCAGGCCGCGACCTGGGCCGCGGCGGCCGGGATGGGGAGGCCAACGAAGAAGCGTCCGTCGGAGACCATCCGCTGGACGTTGAAGCGGGCCAGGCGCAGCGCCCCGCAGGTCACGAACAGGAAGGCGGCCAGCCAGCCGACGCGCGGGATCGTCCCGAAGCCCCAGGCGTAGGCCAGCAGCGCCGGCGCCACCCCGAAGGAGATCACGTCGGCGAGGCTGTCCAACTCCCCGCCGAACTCGCTCGTCGTCCCCGTCATCCGGGCGATGCGTCCGTCGAGCATGTCGAGGACGATGGCCCAGCCGATGAGCGGCGCCGCCTCGTCGTACTCGCCGTGCAGCGTCTTCACGATCGCCCAGAAGCCGAGGAAGAGGTTGCCGGTCGTGAAGAGGCTCGGAAGGATGGCCGCGCCGCGCCGGAAGCGGCGGGGCCGGGGCCGGACGGGGTCGCTCACGGTCGCTCCCCCACCGCGCTGACCCCGGCCACGACGCGGTCGCCCTTCTTGACCCGCAGCTTCACGTCGGGGGGCAGGAAGACGTCCACGCGGCTGCCGAACTTGATCATGCCCACGCGCTCCCCGGCCGCCACCGTGTCCCCGACCTTCTTCTTGAACACGATGCGGCGCGCGATGAGGCCCGCGATCTGCTTGAAGGTCACGCTGCGGCGTCCGTCGTCGATCGTGACGCTGTTCTGCTCGTTGGCGAGCGAGGCCTTTTCCTGGAACGCGGGAAGGAAGGCGCCCGGGCGGTACTCGACGCGGCTGATGCGGCCCCCGACGGGGGCGCGATTGACGTGGACGTCGAAGATGGACAGGAACACCGAAACCTGGGCCGCGCCCTCACCGAGCGGGTTGCCGGCGGGGGCCGGGCCGGCCACGATCACCTTGCCGTCGGCGGGCGAGAGCACGAGACGGGGGTCGGCGGGGGCGACCCGCTCGGGATCACGGAAGAAAAACGCGGTGAACAGCCCGAGAAGGAGGAAGAACCCGCCCGTCCACGGCCAGCGCAGGAGGAACAGCACCACGCCCAGGCCGAGCGGGACGAGGACGAGCGGCCATCCTTCACGCGCGATCGGCATCCACGCTCCTCCCGCGCGCGCGGCCGTCAGGGATGGGCTTCGCTCGCGCGCACCTGCCGGGCGATGGCCTCCATCCGATCCTTGACCTGGAGCTTCTTCTTCTTGAGGGTGGTCTCCTCGACCTGCTCCTCATCGTTCAAGACCGCCTTGCCCGTCAGGGCCACGAGCCGGCTCTCGTACTCGTGGTGCTGCTCATCCAAACGGCGGTACTCCTCGCTCTGCGCGAGGAGACGGTCCCTGAAAGAAAGCGAGTCCTGGGACATCGGCACCTCCGTGGTCGAGTGGATGTTCGGCGACGGCAGCATGGCCGCTCTGGCTTGAGTGTGCGCGGGGAGAAGCGCCCCACGCCGTCAAGTTAGCACGCGGCCTGCGGGAATTCAAGGATGAGTTCCAGGGCGTCCTCGGTCGGGTGGGAGTAGTAGTTGCGACGCCGCCGCACGCTCTGGAAGCCGAGGGAGTAGTAGAGCTGGAGGGCCGGCCAGTTGCTCTCCCGGACCTCCAGCAGCGCCGAGCGGGCGCCGCGGCGCGCGCCGAGCCAGAGGACCGTCTCCAGCAACCGCCGACCGAGGCCCTGCCCCCGGTGGCCGGGCTCGATGGCGAGGTTGTGGACGTGCATCTCGCCGACGACGAGCTCGAACACGCAGTAGCCGAAGATGCCGCGGCGCGCGGCCGGCGACCCGGCCGGGCTGCGCAGGACGACGAGATGGCCGCGGTCCAGGGCGTGCTTGAGGTTTCGCCGCGTCCACGGATGGCTGAACGATTCCCGCTCCATCTCGACGAGCGCGTCGAGATCGCCCTCCTCCCCTTCCTCCAGGAAGGGCCCCGCCGGCTTCATGGGGCCGGCCTGCGGATGTCGGGCTCGCGAAGGTAGAGCGGCCGCAGCTCCGCGGGCGCGATGCCTTCCCCGCGCTTCAGCCGGGGCACCGCCAGCCGGCCCAGCGTGCCCGCCAGGAAGAGGCTGCGCAGGGGAAAGAGGGCGCGTGGCCGGACGGAGAGAATGAGCTCGCGGTGGCGCAGGGCCCCGTCGCCGACGAACGCCGCGACCTCGGGCGTGCGGGCGGCGAGGGTCTCGGGCCGCTCCACGACCGCCTGCCCCACCGCGCGGCCCTCCTCGTCGTAGATTGCGCCGTAGACCTCGCCGCGATAGGCGTCCATCAGGGCCACCGACGCCGGCGACACCCCCGCGATCCGCGCCGCGAGCACGTCCAGGGCGCTCATGCCGAGGCACGGCCGGCCGGCGCCGAGGGCCAGGCCCTGAACGGTGCTGAGCCCGACGCGGAGGCCGGTGAAGGAGCCGGGCCCGGTCGTGACGGCGAACGCGTCCACGTCCGCGGGGCGCAGGCCCAGCGATTGGAGCAGGAAATCGATCGCCGGGAGCAGCCGTCGTGAGTGGCCTTCCGGGGACGCGAGGCGCACCTCGCCGGACACGGAGTCGCCATCGGTCACGGCCACGCTGCCGCGCTCGGTCGTCGTGTCCACGGCCAGGACGCGCACGCTCCCGAGACCTCCAATCGCGCTCGTCGTTCGGGCTAGTCTATACTTTCGCCCGTGACGGCTTGGAACGAGCGGCGAAGCCACGCGAGAGGGGTGTCCTGGTTGTCCTCGCCCGGCACTGCGGTAGGCTAGCCTTCTCCTATCCCATGTCCGTCGCCACCAGCGCCGCCCTCACGCCGGCCATGCAGCAGTACCACCGCATGAAGGCCGAGCACCCCGACGCCCTCCTGTTCTTCCGCATGGGCGACTTCTACGAGCTGTTCTTCGAGGACGCGGTGGTCGCCTCGCGGGCCCTGGAGATCGCCCTCACGTCGCGTTCCAAGGACCGCGACGGCGCGGCCATTCCCATGTGCGGCGTGCCGCATCACGCGGTCACGGCCTACGTGGGCCGGCTCGTCAAGCAGGGGTTCCGGGTGGCGCTCTGTGAGCAGATGGAGGACCCGCGCTCGGCCAAGGGCGTCGTGCGCCGCGAGGTCGTTCGCGTGGTCACGCCGGGGACCCAGCTCGAGGCCTCCGCCCTCGAGGCCGGCGAGACGTCCTACGTCCTCGCCATCGCGTCCGGGGATTCGGCCCTCGGCGCCGCCTGGCTCGACGCCACCACCGGCGACTTCTTCGTGAGCGAATGGAGCGGACCGGGCCGCTGGGACCGCCTCCGCGACGAGGTCGGCGCCACCCACCCCCGGGAGGTGCTGGTGCCCCGGAGCGCCGAGCTGCCGCCGTGGCTCGCCGATCCGATCGAGGCGGAAGGGGCGATCCCGCGCACGCTCCTCGACGAGTCCGGCTTCGACCCCCGCTCCGCCCGCCGCGACCTCGTTGCCCACTTCGGCGTCGCGAGCCTGGAGCCCTTCGGCTGCGAGGCCCTCCCGCTCGCCGCCGCCGCCGCCGGCGCGGCCCTGCGTTACGTCCGGGAGACCCAGAAGCGCGACCTCGCCCACGTCACGTCCCTGCGCACGCGCCACCACGGCGACGGGCTCGTCATCGACGGTCTGACCCGCCGGAACCTCGAGCTCGTCGAGAACCTCGCCGACGGCGGGCGCCAGGGCACGCTGCTCGACGTCCTGGACGAGACGGCGACCGCGATGGGCTCGAGGCTCCTGCGCGAGTGGATCCTGCGCCCCCTCGTCCACGTCGAGCCCATCCAGGACCGGCTCGACGCCGTGGAAGAGCTGGCCTTCGGCACCGTCGAGCGGGGCCGGCTGCGTGAGTCGTTCAAGGGCGTGCAGGACCTGGACCGCATCGTGGGCCGTGTCACCCTCGGCACCGCGTCTCCCCGCGACCTCTGCGCCCTCGCCCGCTCGCTGCGGGCGCTCCCCGCGGCCGCGGAGGCGGTGGAGGGGAGCGCGGCGCCGCTCGTCCGCGCCCAGCTCAAGGACCTCGACCCGCCGCTGGAGGTGGCCGCCGACGTCGAAGCGACGCTCGTCGACGAGCCTCCGCCCACCGTGCGCGACGGGGGCCTAGTGCGCGACGGCGTCGACCGGGAACTCGACGAGCTGCGGCAGATGAGCCACGGGGGCCGGACCACGATCGCGGCCATCGAAGAGCGCGAGCGCGCACGCACGGGCATCGCGTCGCTGAAGGTCCGCTTCAACCGCGTCTTCGGTTACTACATCGAGGTCAGCAAGTCGAACCTCGGCCTCGTGCCGCCGGATTACGTCCGCAAGCAGACGATCGCCGGCGGCGAGCGCTTCATCACCCCCGAGCTGAAGGAATACGAGGAGAAGGTGCTGCGCGCCGACGAGCGGATCCTCGAGCGCGAGGCCGAGATCTTCGACGCGCTGCGCGGCCGCGTGGCCGCCTCCGCCCGCGCCGTCCAGCGCACCTCGCGCGCGGCCGCGGTCCTCGACGTGCTGGCGACCCTGGCCGAGGTGTCCGCCCGCTACAACTACGTCAAGCCTCGCCTCGGACCGGGCGACGAGCTGCTCTACGTGGAGGGACGCCATCCGGTCATGGAGCGCGTGCTGCCCGATCCGTTCGTGGCCAACGACCTGAAGATGGGCGACGGCGCGCCGCGGCTGCTCGTGCTCACCGGACCCAACATGGGCGGCAAGTCGACCTTCCTCCGCCAGACGGCGCTCATCGTGGTGATGGCGCAGATGGGCTGCTTCGTGCCCGCCCGGGAGGCGAAGCTCGGCATCGTCGACCGCATCTTCACGCGCGTGGGGGCGACGGACCACATCCTGCGCGGCCAGTCGACCTTCATGGTGGAGATGCAGGAGACCGCGCACATCCTCCGCCACGCCACCGCCCGCAGCCTGATCCTCCTCGACGAGATCGGCCGCGGCACCGCCACCTTCGACGGACTCTCCATCGCGTGGGCGGTGGCCGAGCAGATCGCCCGCGACCCGGCCACGGGGGGCAAGACGATCTTCGCCACCCACTACCACGAGCTGACCGACCTCGCCGCGGACCTCCCCGGCGTCGGCAACCTGCACGTCTCCGCGCGCGAGTGGCACGACACCGTGGTGTTCCTGCGCAAGATCGAGCCCGGCGGCTCGGACCGCTCGTTCGGGATCCAGGTGGCCCGTCTGGCCGGGCTGCCCGCCCCGGTGGTGGCCCGGGCCCAGGAGATCCTGCGCAACCTCGAGCGGACCGAGTTCGACCGGGAAGGGCGGCCCCGGCTCGCCCGCAGCGACCAGCCGGCCCCGGCGGCCGCGGGTGGACGGCAGCTCGCCCTCTTCGCCGGCGCCGAGGAATCGGTGCTCGAGGACCTGCGCCGCCTCGACCTGGAGCACCTGACGCCCCTCCAGGCCCTGGCCCTGCTCGACGAGCTGCGCAAGCGGCTCGGCCCTTGAGGTAGACTCGTTTTGTTGTCGCCCTGCCTGCCGATGGCACGCCCGTGAGCGAGCGCAAGTGGGATCCCCTGCGGGACCTCCTGACCCTCCAGGAGCGGATGAACCGGCTCTTCGAGGAGAGCTTCGCCGGACGCCTCGAGGAGCCGGCCCTCATGGGCTCGGGGACCTGGGCTCCCCTGGCCGACGCCTACGAGACGCCGGAGGCGTTCGTGGTCTTCCTGGAGCTGCCCGGCATCGACGAGGACGACGTCGAGGTCCACGTGGACGGCGACACGCTCACCGTGAAGGGACAGCGCCGCGGCCTCGGCCTGCGCCCGGACCGCTTCCACCGGATGGAGCGCAGCCACGGGCCCTTCCTGCGGTCGTTCCAGCTCACGGAGGAGGTCGACCCCGGCCGGGTCAGCGCGCAGCTGGGGGACGGCGTGCTGCGGCTGGAGCTGCCCAAGGTGAGGAGCCGCGCCGGCCCGCGGCGGGAGCGGGAATGAGCGGCGGCCGGACCGTGCTCCTGGCAGCGGCAGCGGCCAGCCTCACGGCGGGCGTGCTGCTGGGATCGCGCCTCTCCGGGCGAGTCGAAAGATCCACGCGAGCCGCGGAGACGGCGGCGTCGGCCTCGGCGTCCCTTTCGGCGGCGCTGCCCCTCGGCCCGGACTTTCGCGCCATCGCCCGCCGGGCGACACCCGCGGTCGTCAACATCTCGGCGCTGCAGGTCTATCGCACCGAGCGGTCGCCGTTCCTGAGCGACCCCTTCTTCCGGGAGTTCTTCGGCCGCGACCTGCCCTTTCGCATCCCCCAGGAGGAGCGCAAGACCAGCCTCGGCTCCGGCGTGATCGTCGGCGAGGGCGGCACCATCGTGACCAACAACCACGTGATCGAGCACGCGAGCCGCATCGCCATCACCACCGCCGGCCACCGCCGCCTGCCCGCGAGGCTGGTCGGCACCGATCCCGTGACCGACATCGCGGTGGTGAAGGTCGACGCGGCCGGGCTGCCGACACTCGCCTGGGGCGACTCCGCGAAGGCCGAGGTCGGCGAGTACGTGATCGCGGTGGGCAACCCCTTCCAGCTCAACCAGACGGTCACGATGGGGATCATCAGCGCCACCGGCCGCTCGAACATCGGCATCGTGGACTACGAGGACTTCATCCAGACCGACGCCGCCATCAACCCGGGCAACTCCGGAGGCGCGCTCGTCAACGCGCGCGGGGAGCTGATCGGCATCAACACCGCC
>Ga0207684_10006129_pt1 | contig 10996 bp, 11 predicted proteins | sample KBSK5501metaG_FD_184342 | JGI IMG/M metagenome (GOLD analysis project Ga0207684, IMG submission 184342) | Corn, switchgrass and miscanthus rhizosphere microbial communities from Kellogg Biological Station, Michigan, USA - KBS K5-50-1 metaG... | ecosystem: Host-associated > Plants > Roots >... | reverse complement strand
TGCGTACGGACCGAGCTGGCCGCCACCCATCGAGGCGGTGATGAGCGATCCGCCCTCGGTGACCGCATGAACGCTGCCAAGCATCACGTCGGGCGATGCGCCGAGACGGCGGATCTCGTCGGCCTGGGTCGCGCGATCCATGCTCCAGATCGTCGGCCGGACAGGCTCGTAGCGGCCGGACTGGTCGAGCTCTGCTTCGATCCCGGTGGCCTCGAGCGTCTGCGAGGCACCGTGATGGACCTGCGATCCCGGCGGAATGAGACCCAGAACGATGCGCTTCGCGTCCGCGGCATCCGCGGCGCGGAGGACCGTGATGCCGTTCCTCTCGAGCGCCAGCGCTGTGCGTCGGACTCGATCCTCGTCGGCGAGCGTGACGAACCGGCGACTGACTGACCGCTCGATTGCGGCTTCGGGGGTGGCGATCATTGGATGCTTCCTTCAGGGCGTCTGAGCCCGTATACTTGCGTCTGCAAATACCATACGCCCATGTGGTTGCAGATGCAAGCACCTTCGAAACCCGATCCCGCCACGGCACTCGAGCGCCTCATCGCCGACGCGCTGCCCGATGGGCGTGGGCTGGCGGCATGGCGCGTCTTCCTGCGCGCGCATGCCACCCTCATGCGTGAGCTCGCGACGGATCTGGCGTTGCGGGCGCGCCTGCCGCTGGGCGACTTCGACGTCCTCGCCCAGCTGGCACTTGCGGGCGGCGAGCTTCGCATGACAGACCTCGCGGCGAAGGCGTTCAGCTCGCGGTCGGCCATGACCCGGCGCATCGACCGCCTGGTTGAGGAAGGTCTCGTCCGACGCACGAGCTCCGATGCGGACGCCCGAGGAGTCGTCATCGCACTGACCGAGACCGGCCTGACCCGGCTCTCGGAGGCCGTGCCGATTCACCTTAGCGGCGTGTCGAAGCTCTTCATCGAACGGCTCGACGACAACGAGCTCGCGGTTCTCGAGCGCGCGCTCGTCAAGGTGAGCCAGGACTGCTCGTTTGGTTGACCGGAGCACCGGAAGCCGCCGCTGCGGGCGCGCCCTTAGGCGATCTGCGTCGTGGCGAGCCGGTCGTTTGCACCCACAAGAGGAATTCGGATATTCATGGCATCCGCGCGCTCAACTCCTATTGGGCGGGCCAATGCCACAGCACTGCCTGGCCACGATCTTGACCCTGGCTGTGGCCGCTCAGCCCGCTAAGGGCCGCCGCTTGCCAGTTAACGAATTGGCCGCACGGTGACCGTTGCGGGACGGGACGAACCTGAATCCAAGCGGTTAATAGAAATCAGGGCTCGCCGGATCGCGGCGTCTCCTTCGAGGACCGACTCTCCTGCCGCTCCCGCACTGCCCTGACGCTCGGCCGCCTGCTTGGCCTCCAAACGGTGGAGGATCTCCATGGCGAGCGGACGCAGAATGCTCGGCGTGAGCGGGGGCGGCGTTCCGATTGCAGTAACGGTGATGCGACGGGGTCCGCGACGGGGCATGGTGTTGTACCTCCAGTAGATGCTTCGGTACCGCATGCTCGCTTCGCCACGGTGAGCACGTCAGGCGTAGGCGCTGGGACTCGCTCGCCGATAAGGGTTCAGAACTACTACTCAGCAACGCGTCGAGGAGTCGTCGCCAGGTACTCGTTGCCCAGCCGCCGGACCCTCCGGTAATCAGCCTCGGTGAAGGTGGTCATCCACCGCTTGCGCATGCCAGACAGGACGGCGATCGCCGGGCCGCTCAGCCCGCGCCGCCGCAACTCTTCGGGCTCGGCGTTCTCGAGGATGCAGAACAGCCTGAACTGCTCGCGGCCGGGACCTTGGGCGCGAACCTCGTAGTAGCCGCGCATGGTGCCGTGCGTGGCCTCCCACCGCCCGCCGCCGGAGAACTGGGGCGGCGGCGCGTCGGCCACATCGTCCAGGACCGCCAGCAGCCGGGCGCGAACCTTGACCGGGCATCCGGTCAGGAAGCCGTCGACCGGAACGCGACCATCCGCCTGCCGGTAATAGACGATGTCCCAGCTCAACGGGCGAGTGCGTAGGCCGCAGGCTAGGCGACCGCCGCCGACCGTCGAGACTCGCGACGTGCCCGTCGGCGCGAGACGATCCGGATCTCGGCGCCTAGGGCGGCGGCCATGGCCGCCACGGTTCGCAACTCCGGATTGACCTCGGCCGTGAACAGGCGCCGAACGCTCGCGTCGTTCTTCCCAATCTGTCGGGCGAGCTCGGCCTTCGACCAGCCGGCCTCGTCCCGGAGCTCGTCGAGCGCACGTATCACCGCGTTCACCTGCGCCAGCTCGCGACGCGTGCGCTCATACTCGAAACGGAACTCGGGATCCTCCATCTCCGCAGCGACCCGCCGTCGGTGGTATGTCGTCATCTCTTGGACCTGCGCTCACAGCGTTGCATACGTGTTACGGTTCTTAGCGTAGCACCTATGCAACACCTACGCAAGCATGCTCGGCCCAGAAAAGCAAGCGGTCTGACGGGCAATCGCTCAGACAGAGATCTGCAGTTAAGCGGTCAGATTGAGCACGAAGTTGGGGTCTTGGTGGGCGGCGCTGGATTCGAACCAGCGGCCTCTTGCATGTCAAGCATTTCCGCCTGAGCGCTGTGCTCAGAGCGTGGGACGCCGAGCGAAAATGCCTCAGTTATGCGGTCAAGGAAACTCGAAGATCTGGTGGTCCGCATCTCACAGTATGGTATCCGTCGGCGGGTCGTAATCCGCTGGCTGCATCCAAGCCTCACACTTCGGCACCCGTAGGGCCTACGCGGCGTCCGGGTGGCGCGCTGTACCGTCCGCTGGGTCTACCAATGTCTCGGCGACGCTCAGGGGAGCGCGTTTCGTGAGCGCGGGGGCCGGGCCGTTTGCGGTGCTTTCCCGTGTTCACCGAACAGCTAGGGCATTGAGGTGCCTGCGGAGGGCGGTATCCGGCGTCCGATCCATGCCGCCGCCGAGATTCCGACCTGACCGACCGCGACGAGCCTGTCGCCCTGCACGACGAATCCATTGACATGCGCCGACGCCCCGAAGGGGGGAGTGTCCATGGCCTTGGTCCAGTGCACGCCGTCGGCTGAGGTCCAAAGCGCGGGATTGGGGCGGGCTTCATTCGGTTGGTAGGGGGGTCCGATGACCATCAAGCCAGGACCGCCAGCGCGAATGAGATAGATGTCGACCAGCTCCCCAGGCTTCAACGGAGGATCAGGCAGCTCAGTCCAATGCCGCCCGTCCGGGGAGAACAATGAGTCGGGCGCCGACGTCACACAGACCATCGCCGCCAGGAACGCTTGGGCGGCGGGGCTGGCCGGCTGACTCCCGGGAGGTGTGGCGAGAGGTCCGAGTCCCGGACCTATTCCTGGGTCACAAGTCTGCTGGGCAAGAGGGAGTGCCCGCGCACCAGTTGCGAAGAGTCCGCCCTTGTAAGCGACCACGTGGTCGAGCCGTACGATCCTCCCGCTGCCCAGAACAGGGTCGTCGCCGCCCAGGCGTGTCCAAGACATACCGTCCGGGGATCTCCACACAGCCGCCATGCCTTGGTTAGCCGAACCCAGATATCCGACCGCCAGATAGCCGGACGCATCGACGGTGACGTCGTTGATCGCTCCGGAGTCGTAACCAGTCACCGCCAGGGATGTGCCGGTCCAGGTCTTCCCATCAGGCGAGAACCAGACCGCGGGCTGACCTTCCGCCACGCCTGCCTCCACGAACCCGGCCGCGCCGAACACGATCGGCGTGAGCTGGTCAGCATCTGGGCGGAGACCGACAATTGGCTCTGGCGACCAGTGCTCACCATCGGTCGAGAACCAACGGGCTGGCGTCGTGATACCACCCCCACTCGCGTTGAACTCCGTGCAACACACCCCTCCCACAGCGACGATGCTGTGCGGTCCGACCGCCATGCCAAGAACGCTTGCCCGGTACGTGAGACTCTCATGCTCGAATGTGACCTCGTGCCATGTGCGAGCGTCGCTGGAGGCCCATATGACCATGGCGGCGCCGATGCCGGCGGGCAATCGGTGCTCATCCAGCCCCCATGCAAGATACCCAGGCCCGCCTGCCACCACCCCGCCCATCCACTGGTTCAGCTCGGGATCGTGCCCGATGCCCGGGTCGTGCGCAGCTCGTTCCCAGACGACCGTTCCCCATGGCGGAACCAGCGTGGGTGCCGGGGAGGCGCTGGCGGATGGATGGGATTGGAAGAGCGGAGCCAATGACAAGCCGATGGCGGTTGCCGATACAGCAACTACGGCGGTCAACAAAGACCGTCGCCAGCGTCCACCTTGCGCTGGACGTGTCGCCATGGCCGCATCGGCTATGGCATGGGCCTCAACCGGCGTCACATCCCGGGCCGCGATTGCAGCCAGTCCGGCAGCCAGTCGTTCCTCGAATGGGTCGAGCTCACTCATCGTCGAGCTCGGCGCGGAGGACGCGGAGGACGCGGGTCAGCCTGGAGCGGATGGCACCGTGCGTCGAATGAAGATGATTCGCGATCTCACGCGCGTTGAAGCCGAACAGGTATCGAAGCGCAAGAACCGCACGATCATCGGGACTCAGCCTGGCCAGAGCCTCTTCCAATTCGAGGTTGGGCTCGTGTATATGAGGTCGCGTCGGTAGCGCTGCGGCGAAAGCATCCTGTCGCGCTCCTAACCGCCGCTCTGACCGCACGAGCGTACGGGCCTCGTTGGCCGCGATCGACAACAGCCAGGACCGAAGTCGAGTTTCGTCGCGGAGGGACCGCAGGGATTGCCACGCATGTGACCAGGCCTGCTGAACCGCGTCCCGCGCCAGGTCAGCGTCGCCGGTGATCAAGACGCTCAATCGGAACATGTCGGCATCGTTCTCGGCCACGATCTGGACGAATGCGTCGCGGTCCCCATGCGCGGCTAGGTGCGCCAGCGGGCGAGATCCTGAGCGACCAGCATCGGGAGCCAATCCCACCTCCACCCTACTGATGGAGCCGACCGCCGAAGTGTGTCACGCGGCCTGCGCTGGCTGCCTCGTTACATCGATAGTGTCGCGCCTAGCTATCGAGAACCCGGCCGGCGGAATGGACGCCGAGCGACTTGACGTTATTGCGGTCACCGAGCGCTTTAGTCACTGGTCCCGGGCAGCACGGAACAGTTATACGGTCAGATTGAGCGTGATTAGGGTGGTTGGTGGGCGGCGCTGGATTCGAACCAGCGGCCTCTTGCATGTCAAGCATTTTCCGCCTGAGCGCTGTGCTAGGAGCGTGGGAGGCCGAGCGAAAGTGCCTCAGTTATACGGTCACAAGAGGCGGGGACCGTTCCACTGCTGCTCCCGGTAGCGTGGCGTTCCATCACGAGGCAGCGTCCGTCGCGAGTCTTCTCACCACCGTGCGGGTGACTCGGTCGTGCCAGTCCGATCAGCTGCCAGACCGAAGCCATGGCCGCGCAGGCATCGACGGAAGTTTGGCTCGGGCCGCGCTGAACTGCCGGACCACCGCCAGCTTCCCTGGCACCGATCTGGGCCCACTACGATCGCCGCAATGCCCCCGTTGCATGTTCCTGCCGAGGAGTTCCGCATTCTGGCGGACCGTGTCGCGGATGCTGCGACCGACTTCCTGGCCACAAGGGATCTCTCCACCCGCCACTCCGGACCGGTCGCGAGCGGCCAGGCTTCCTCCCATTACGCCGATTACAGCGTGTTGGCTTCCATCAGGTCCTTCAGGGTTGTTGACATCGCTCTGAAACTGCCGCTTGGCTATCCTCACGATGAGCGGCTCGGCTAGCTTGAAGCAGTCGCCTAGTTCCGCCTCGATGGTGGCGTTGACTTGTGTGCCGCCTTCATGCCTCGAAGGTCACCGAAAGTTGGAACGGGAACGCGCCCGACTTGCACTGCGCCGCGAATTTCCGGTTCGGCTCGAACTCGGTGAACTCCGATTCCCTTTCGATGCGCCGACCGAGAAACTTGCTGATGGAGCGCGAGGTTGTGCCCACGCCGATGGGCCCCGCCGAGGGAGCAGAAGGCGGTCAACCGCACCTGGACCGGAGTATAGAATGCCGAGCCGATCGAGCTCGGCCTTATCGGGTCACTGAATGCGCCGTTATGGTCGCGGCGCAGAACGAGATGTCAGCCGGCGCGATTTCCGCTCAATCAGGTCCTCGATGAGCTGGGCGATTCCGCGCGCCTCTGCCGCATGACCGCCGAGAGGAGGCCGAGCGAGGTGACGATCGGGTGTCCCGCCGCGCAAAATGCAACCCGCTCGTCCCCGTGACTCAGATCCTGCGCCGGTGCAAGATCTGGCACGTGAGGCGCGTTCTCCCGACCGGCACCGTCACGTTCCTTTTCACCGACGTGGAGGGTTCGACGCGCCTGCTGCACGAGCTGGGGTCAGAGGGGTACGCTGAGGCGCTGGCCGAGCATCGGCGCGTGCTGCGCGACGCGTTCAGCCGTCACGGCGGCGTCGAGGTCGACACCCAGGGCGACGCCTTCTTCGTGGCCTTCCCCAGCGCGCCCGGAGCGCTCGCCGCGGCGGCCGAGGGGCAGCGGGCGCTGGGGAGCGGACCGATCCGCGTGCGCATGGGCCTCCACACCGGCACGCCCCACCTGACCGCCGAGGGCTACGTGGGCGCTGACGTGCACCGTGCCGCCCGCATCGCGGCCGCCGGCCACGGCGGGCAGGTGCTCGTCAGTGCCGCCACGGCGGCCCTGGCCGGCACCGATGCGCTGCGCGACCTCGGGCTGCATCGGTTGAAGGACCTCATGGCACCCGAACGCATCTACCAGCTCAGTGGTGCTGACTTCCCGCCGCTCAAGAGCCTCCACCTGACCAAGCTGCCCGTGCCAGCGACGTCCTTCCAAGGCCGCGAGCGGGAGCTGGCCGAGCTGATTGGCCTCCTGACCCGCGACGAGGTACGACTGGTGACGCTCACCGGGCCGGGTGGTACGGGCAAGACACGCCTCGCTCTGGCGGCCGCGTCGGCATCTGCCGAGCGCTACCCGGACGGCGTCTGGTGGGTGCCCCTGGCCACCCTGCGCGATCCGGCCCTCGTGCTGCCAGCGGCAGAGCAATCGCTCGGCGCCTCGCAGGGCTTGGCCGAGCATATCGGCAGCAAGCGCCTCCTCTTACTCTTCGACAACTTCGAGCAGGTCGTCGAGGCTGCCCCCGAAGTCGGTGCGCTGCTGTCGGCCTGCCCGAACCTGGAGCTGCTGGCCACCAGCCGGGAGCGCCTGCACATCGCGGGCGAGCAGGAGTACCCGGTGCCGCCCCTGGCCGAGACCGAGGCGGTCGAGCTGTACATCGCCCGGGCACGCGCAGTGCGACCCGACTTCGAGCCAGACGATGCGGTGACGGGCATCTGCCGACGCCTCGACGAGCTGCCGCTCGCCATTGAGCTGGCCGCGGCGCGCGTCAGCGTTCTCTCGCCGGCACAGATCCTGGCCCGGCTCGAGCAGCGCCTGCCGCTGCTGACGAGCCGTGCCCGCGACCTGCCCGAGCGGCAGCGCACGCTGCGCGGCACGATCGCCTGGAGCCACGAGCTGCTGACCCCCGCGGAGCAGCGCCTGTTCGCCCGCCTCTCGGTATTCCGGGGCGGTTGCACCGTGGAGGCGGCGGAGGCCGTCGCCGAGGCCGACCTCGACATCCTCGCTACGCTCGTCGACAAGAGCCTGCTTCGGCGACGGGAGGAGCGTTTCACGATGCTAGAGACGATCCGCGAGTACGCCGCCGAGCGGCTCGAGGCCTCCGGCGAGGCGGACGCGCTGCGCCGCCGTCATGCAGACGAGTTCCTGACCCTGGCCGAGAAGGCCGAGCCGAGCCTGCGCGGGAGCCCCGGCCCTTGGCTCGACCGACTGGAGAGTGAGCACGACAACCTCCGTGCCGCCATGGATTGGCTCGAGGCCTCGGGCGAGAGCCAGCTCCTTCTGAGGTTGGCAGGCGCGATGTCGCGCTTCTGGTACCTCAGGGGCTACCCGCTTGAAGGTCGGCGTCGTCTCGAAGGCGCGCTGCGCGCAGATCAGCGGCCGACGGCCGCGCGTGCCAAAGCCCTCAACGGTGCGTCAATCATGGCAGGCAACGCTGGAGATGTTGCCCACGCGAGGCTGCGCGCCGAGGAGGGCCTGGCGCTCCATCGGGCGCTTGACGACGCGTGGGGCGCCGCGTACTCGGGCTTCTTACTTGCCTACACCTTGGCCGAGGAAGGCGATCTGGCGGGTGCGCGTCGACACTTCGAGGACAGTCTCGCAGTCTTCGGCGACCTCCGAGACGAGCATTTGGAACTTCTGGCCAGTCGCAACGTCGCCTGGCTGTGCGACGAGCTCGGTGAGCACGAGCGCGCCCGAGCACTACACGAAGAGAACCTTCTCCGAGCGCGCGAGTTGCCCAATGAACGTGTCGAGGCCAGCTCGCTCGCGGCACTGGCGACCTACGCCGTGGACGAGGGCCGATTCGAGGACGGCCTCAGCATGCTCAAGCAGAGTCTGGCCAGCTGGCGTGACCTCCAGAACCGGCTCGAGATCGCCGTGACGCTCGCCCGTCTCGCGAGCGTCCTGGCCCGCGCCGGAAGGGTCGAGATGGCGGCACGACTCCTGTCGAGCTCCGAGGCGCTGTACGACGAGATGGGCTTCGCCGTCGAACCCTGGATCGCGAGGGTGAACGCACAGACACTCGCCAGCATTCGAACGCAGATGGACGAACCTGATCTTGCCAAGACGCGGGAGGAGGCCCGCACGCTCACGGTCGATGAGGCCGTCGCGCTCGCCCTCGACTCGTCGGCCTAAGCCTGCCATGGTCCCGCTAGGCATCGGACCGGACAGCGGAATCGGACAGTTATGCGATCAGCGAGCGCTGTGCTGGCTCACTCCGGAAACACCCTTGGGCAGCATGCGGTCAGTTTGAGCGTGAAGCGGCGAGATGGTGGGCGGCGCTGGACTCGAACCAGCGGCCTCTTGCATGTCAAGCGTTTCCGCCTGAGCGCTGTGCTCGGAGCGTGGCGATACCGAGCAAAACTGCATCAGTTATGCGGTCACGGAAAATCGTGCCTCGGGCGGGTCTGGTGGGCGACACTGGATTCGAACCATTGACCTCTTCCATGTCAAGGAACTGCTCTAACCAGCTCAGCTGGCCGCCCCCGACCGAGCCGTCCGATCCTACGAGACCGTCTGGCTCGGGCGATTGGGCTGTTGGTTGGGCACATGCCTGTCAGCGCATGAGCTCTTCGCCCATCTCGGCCGCGGCTTGGCGGCATGACTTATGGATGCCGACCACGCCGCCCGACAAGCGGAGCATCGGGGGTCAACCCGCGCGGGAGTCCGATCGACTCGCCGGCTGGCGAGACTAGCACCGCCGCGCATAGAACCTGAACTTGTGCCCGGATGACTACCTCGATGTGAAGTCGATTCGGCTGGCTCGCTTGGCGGCGTGATCGACTGCCCTAAGCCTCGAGCCGCGGTTGTCTATCAGCGGCTCCGTGCTGGGTCAATCGATGTTGGGGAGGTGAGATAGAGGGTCGCGAAACGTCGCGAACCCGGACACATTCGGTGAGATAGAGGGGCCCTCGCATCGCTCGGTCGGGAGATCGTGGTCCGGATTGCCGCGGTTGTCGGTCAGCCGTGCAGGCTAAGAGATGTCAGCGCGGCCGTAGTGCTGGTGCTCGACTGCACTTCGCTCGAACGGTGGAAAACTCGCGACCCGCGTCCGGGTATGAAGTCCCCGATTGGGTCGGCATGCTTGCGCTGATTGCCACATTTGAAGGCGGCTCTACGGAGGCGAGACTCCGGGCGAAGCTAGGACCTTTCCGGTAAAGAAGTCCAAAATGACGGTCGTCCAGCCAGGCCTCGGCGTCCAACAAGGCGATCCGTCGGGCGGGCAGATCGTGAACTCCGATTCGTATTTGACAGCCCAAACGAGTTGGTCGGGCCTCACTGGGTATCCGGACGCAAGGTTGGAGGTGTCGTAGACGTCGGCGAAGCGACCCGCCGCGGCCGACACAAGCACGGCATCTTGGGGGACAGCGGTTGAAGAGAGCTGAATCGCCAAATCTCTACTAATGCCGCTCGGTCCCGCAGTAGGAGACTCAGTCGCAGACCCCTGTTCGGTTGTACTCGGGGTCATAATCCCCGCCCCTCCTAGGCGCGCGCATGCCGTGCCCAACATTGTGAGCATCAGGAGCGCGGTCAGGTTGGAGGACCAGCCCCTCGCATTTCGTCTCCGATTCGAAAGACGACGCACTGCCTGGAACCTTCCTGGGCTAATTAGCACAAACTTGGACACGTCTTGAAGGACCAGTAGTTGTTAAAAGTGTGCAGGTAGGGCGGATTACCGTTGCTCGGGACCGATCCGCCGGTCCACCCGGACCAAATGCCAGTGCTCGATGTATAGAGATGCAGGCCGTAGCTACCGTTGCTACAAAGCTCGACGCCCTGGCACCCGTAATAGTCAGTACCAAGTAGCGCTCCCTGATCCTCGGTCTTCGCTAAAACGAGCCCATCGGAGGTTGACAGATCGCCGTTAAAAATTGGGTTCGATCCAATGGAGCCCATGCGGTACTGGATGATGTACCCGGTGTGGTGGGTTGGGCAGTAGAACCCGGTTTGCCCATTTCCGTCGTAACTGAGGTAGTAGGCGTAGTTCGGTGTAGGGGGCGGTCCTAGGTCATCGTTGGAATAGGTGCCGCAGACGTTCACATTCTCGTAGAAGACATGCACTTGATCAGGGTTGCTGTGGCCGGTCAAATAGCCCTGGTAGGTTCCTACCTGGGTCCATTGGCTACATGAGTCGTGCTGGCAGAGGGTGATCCAGTCCAGGTGCAATCCCGAGTTCAGGTGGACGGTGCCGCTTTGGCGAATATATCCATCGATCCCGTTCCAATTGGAGTCCTGCCAGCCTCCATATGACTGTGCGGCGAGGGCAGGACCAACGAGCAGCAAATCCAGCGTAACTGCGATCGCCAGGCCGCGGATCGTCGAAGACGGCCGCCTCATGCACCCTCCGTCGGTTCTTCCCGATTTTAGGCACGCGACCGCTCATTGACAATACTGTCGCCCGTGTTTAGTGCCATCG
>Ga0207684_10006126_pt1 | contig 10998 bp, 8 predicted proteins | sample KBSK5501metaG_FD_184342 | JGI IMG/M metagenome (GOLD analysis project Ga0207684, IMG submission 184342) | Corn, switchgrass and miscanthus rhizosphere microbial communities from Kellogg Biological Station, Michigan, USA - KBS K5-50-1 metaG... | ecosystem: Host-associated > Plants > Roots >... | reverse complement strand
CCACATGTGGAACAATACGCACAAGACTGTTAACCTTGCTCATTTGGTGCGAATAGCTAAGGTGCTTAATGTGCCTGTAACAAGTTTGTATGAAGAGATACCAGAGAGTGAATAAACGCTCTACAATGCTCGCCAATGTTCCAAGTTATCCCCCAGTCAACCCGTTCATGATGACCACTGGCAGTCACTACACGAAGCCGTATGCCCTATTTTCTGTCGAGGTAGTACGGCAATTCTCACAATACAATGATCCGCATGTGGGGGACACGCGGCAAAATAAACGAGGCGACACCCTGCCTAGCCCGCCCATAAAATTTTACCCTCTCTACTGGCTTCTTTGACCAATAAAGAGGGTATTCCTCGGTATTTATTCCGGTATTCTAGCCGGCTTTGCACATAAAGTCCGGTTTGCACACAAAGTCAGCGTTTAAACGCCGATTTTTCTATCGCTCGCGCTTCTGCCCTCACAGACATCTTGTTTTCTCCCTGCATCTCACATGCCCTTTTGAGCCTGTCATTGAGGAAATCTGACAGACTTTCCAAGCAAAGAGTAGCAGGATACCCACCCCTCACACAAACCGCGTATGACAGATGAGCTTTGAGCTATCCAACAACTTTTACTTCTGAAACATGCCCACAACAATGGAGCTATCCCCCTTGCCAAGCTCTACCCTAATCCCTATAATGACAGGTATTCGTAGGAGAACCAGCATGCCAAATCAAGAGCATTTCGATAGACTCAAACAAGGTACAATCACCTGGAATACATGGAGACAACAACATCCAGAGGTAGAGCCTGATCTCAGCGGTGCCGACCTCGGTAGAGCCAACCTCTTCGGTGCCAACCTCTTCGGTGCCAACCTCACCAGAGCCAACCTCTTCGGCACCAACCTCACCAGAGCCACTCTCATCCAAGTCACTCTCATCCAAGCCACCCTCAAGGATGCCACCCTTATCCATGCCGACCTCAGCGGAGCCAATCTCAGCAGAGCCAATCTCAACAGAGCTAATCTCAGCCATGCCAACCTCAGAGCCAATCTCAGCCATGCCAACCTCAGCGGTGCCGACCTCAACAGAGCCGACCTCAGCGGTGCCGACCTCAGGTATGCCTACCTCAGAGCCAATCTCAGCGGTGCCGACCTCAGCGGTGCCAACCTCAGCGATGCCGACCTCAGCGGTGCCGACCTCACTGAAGCCAACCTCACTGAAGCCAACCTCTACTATGCCATCCTCAACTTTGCCAACCTCAGCGGAGCCAACCTCAGCGATGCCACCCTCAGCTTTGCCCACCTAGAGGATGCCAACCTCAGCGGAGCCGACCTCAGCAGAGCCGTATTGGTCAAAACAAACTTCACGAAAGCAATCCTTACCGATTCTCGAATTTACGGCATCGCCGCTTGGAACGTGGAACTTCAGGAAGCAGCACAAAACAGTTTAGTCATCACCGATTACAACCAACCCACCATTACCGTCGATAATCTCAAGATTGCTCAATTCGTGTATCTGTTATTGAACAATCAGGAAATACGCGATGTAATTAACACGATCACCACGAAAGTCGTCCTTCTCCTTGGCCACTTCACACCTGAACGGAAGGCTATCCTGGATGCAATCAGGGACGAACTACGCAAACAGGATTATGTCCCTGTCTTGTTCGATTTCGAGCAACCGCAGAGCCGAGATATCACGGAGACCGTGACAACACTCGCTCATATGGCTCGTTTCATCATTGCCGATATCACTGACGCAAAGAGTATCCCCCAAGAGTTAGCATTGATCGTCCCCAATCTTCCTTCAGTACCAGTCCAACCACTCTTGGTAAGCTCACAGCAGGAATACGGTATGTTCGAGCATTTTACCAACTTCCCCTGGGTTCTTTCTCTTCATCGCTATAGCGATCTTGCTAGCCTACTTGCTTCGTTTAAAGACCAGATTATAGAACCCGCCGAAAAGAAAGCAAAAGCGTTAGAAAAGCGAAAGCAAAAGCGCTAGCACCACCAAGCAACCATGTATTTTGATAGGCACGGTTTACTTGTATTGTGCCTTAAAGAGCAAAAACATTTTGCAACGAGCACTAGAGAGCTTCTATCTCCACTAGAAAAGCAGAAGGAAACGTGCTTGCAATCATACCCACACCTCTCTATAATAAGAGCACTACACAGGAGGTAACCAACGTGGCAGATCAGCACCAATTTGACATACTCCAGCAGGGACGAGACAGTTGGAATACGTGGAGACAGCTGCATGAAACAACACAACCTGACCTCAGCTTTGCCGACCTCAGCCTTATCAACTTCTACCGTACCAACTTCTACCATACCAGCCTCTACCATACTAATCTCTACCATACTAATCTCTACCGTGCCAACCTCACCGGTGCCGACCTCAGCTTTGCCAACCTCAGCCGTGCCGACCTCAGCCGTGCCACCCTCGGTGGTACCACCCTCAGCCATGCCGACCTCAGCGGTGCCGACCTCGGCGGTACCACCCTCAGCCATGCCGACCTCAATGGTGCTAGAGTCGGATGGACAAATTTTATTGATATCGATTTGCGCACCGTGAAAGGACTGGAAACAGTAGAGCACAAAGGCCCATCGAGCATTGGTATTGACACCATCTACCGCTCCGAGGGACGCATTCCCGAAACATTTTTGCGCAAAGCCGGTGTGCCAGAGGATTTCCTCACCTATATGCACTCCCTGGTTGCTCATCCCATCGAGTACTACACCTGCTTCATTAGCTATTCCAGCCGCGACCAGGAGTTTGCCGACCGGCTGTATACCGACTTGCAAAGCAAAGGCGTGCGCTGCTGGTTTGCCCCAGAAGACATGAAGACTGGCGACAAGATCAGGCAGCGCATCGATGAGTCCATTCGCCAGTACGACAAGCTGTTGTTGGTGCTCTCGCAGCACTCTATCGCAAGCTCGTGGGTAGAATTCGAGGTCGAAGCCGCCCTTGCCAAAGAGGATGAGAAACACGCCCTGGTACTCTTTCCCGTTCGCCTTGACGATGCCGTCATGCAGTGCACAACGAGTTGGGCAGCACATATCAAACGTATGCGACACATTACCAACTTCACCGGCTGGAAGCACCACTACGACTACCAGAAGGCCCTCACTCGCTTGTTCCGCGATCTGAAAGCTACTACCCCACCGAAGGAGAGCACACCTTGACAGAAGCCCCTCAGCTAGACCTCTCTCAGGCCATTTGAAGTGTGCCATACGCATGAACCGCTCTCTTCTCTCTCGTGATGGCAAACCTACCAGACGAAATCCCCACACAGCCACACACCACCTCTTACTTGTCAAGGCCCCTTGAAGGGAAGTCTGCCTTGACAAGCGCATTTCGTCTGGTGTGGCACCCATCACACGAGAGAGCAGGAGAGGGCCACAAGAGGGATGAGAGGGTGCGTTCCTCAATAGCATGAATAAAACGCTGGATCAAGGCCTGGAGCCAAAGCGGATATATTCTACCTAATAGGTTTCCAGTACGGGAATGATAGCACCAATGAGAAACGCAGCACTAAGGGTTGCCGTGTAGAGCAGGGATTATTAACCTCAAAAATCTGCAATAGAATGCTATAAAACGCTATAAAACACTCTATTTTCAAACACTAGTTTCTATACCTTCGCTGCCAGATTATTTCCTCGTCTACACCCAGGAAAGGACTATAACCCGTGAGCCATTCAAAGATGATGGTTGCAAACGCGTACTGGTCACTTGCCGGGCATGGCGCCCCCTGCTGCTGTTCCGGTGCCATATAGGCCCTGGTTCCTCCAAACTCCCAAAACATGCGCGGATAGTACTCGCGCTGAATAGGCATGACCAGGCCAAAATCACCGAGTAAAGCCATGTTTCGCGCCTTCAGAAACATATTCTGTGGTTTTATATCGCGATGAATCAGCCCTTGCGTATGGACGTAGTGTATAGCTCTCCCTAACTGGCTGGTGTAAAGTCCGACTCTAGAGAGGGGTAACCGTTCTCCAAGTCGATAACGCCGCGCCAACGAACCGTAAGGCGCATATTCCATAGCGAAGTAGAGCAGCCCATCCACTTCGCCAGAGTCGAAAACCTGCACGATATGCGGATGGTCGAACTGCGCGAGCGTGCGTGCTTCTCTAAGAAATCGCCTCTTTGCACGAAATTGTTCGCCAATGCCGTGTATCGCTTCAGGGAAGAGTATCTTGATGGCGACCTTCTTTTTGAGGTGGATATGCTCGCCTAACCAGACGACTGTATAGCGACCCGTACCTAAAAGATGGAGAAGTCGATACTTGCCAAACATCGTTTCACGATTTTTCACAGGGTTGCTCCCCATAATAGGACGAGATATAATTATGCTGTGTTTGTCCGGTTTGTCACGCTTAAACGACTCCGATGCGCCTTCGATGGTGACAAATCAGCATTTTCTGTCATTTAGTCGCTGTTACTTCTTCATCATCCCAGGTATTTAGACGTTGACATGGGGGGTCTAGTAAAACTGCCTTGTACATTCCTTCTCTCATTTCCGCTAATTCGGATAAGAAAAGTATTATCTATATAGGGACGCGAAATGATGCCATACCGAAAGTTGTGTAACGAGGGGAAAGAAGCAGACAGAAAGGAATGGAATCATGACAACCCCATTACCTGAACCAGAAAAACAGCCACGCGATACTGCCTATTGGGCAGAGGAGGCTTCGGTTCTCAAGGTGGAAAGGGCACCGACCGGCGCGCTAAATCTCAACGTCGAGGGCCATGAGGTGCTGAGCCCGCTGCAAGGGTTCGGCCAACTCTGGCAGAAGGTGTACCAGGCGCGTGTGAACAATGCAACGGTGACACCGGCTGAGATTGTGAGGGTATGGAAGGAGCACTTTCCCCAATTCTGGCCGCAAGGCAATCGCTTTTATGCTCCTCCTACGGGCATTACCCCTGGCGCTGTCGCGATCCTAAGCTTTGGAATGCCTAGCGTACCTGGAAGCTTGGGGATGATCTCCACCGGTGTCTTCGTCCTCTACGCCGACGAGGAGTCTTTCACGTTCATGACGCCGACGGGGCACCTGTTCGCAAGCTGGATCACCTTTAGCGTGTATCAGGAGGATGACGGTACCGTCATCCAGATTCACATGCTCCTGCGGCCCAACGATCCACTGTATGAAATGGGCATGCGCCTGCGTGTGATCCCTTTCTTTGAAGATCGATTCTGGTCGCAGACGCTCAGCAATCTGATGGCTCATTTCAACCTCTCTGCGCCTGTGAAAATCACCGCGACCTGCATCGACAAACACGTACAATGGTCGCAGGCCGCGAACATTTGGCAGAATGCCGCTGTACGAACGGCATGGTATACAGCCATGACTCCACTGCGCTGGATACGTAGTAGGGTGCGGGGACGAAAAGAGCGGGACAAGGCGTAGCTGATTCTTAGCTACTTCCCTCTTAGTGAAGTAAAATACATACCCGTCCACGCCACGTCAGTCAGGCTGTTACACATAATCTGGCGTCAACAGGGAAAGAAAGGGAAAAACCAAAAATTTACGGCGCAAATGCACCACAGTTGCACGCTATCTGGTCGCAAGCAGCCTGAGACGCTCATTCGCATCACAGTCCAATTACAGCCGCTACAACCGCGACAACTGTTACAAACCTGCTTGGAAAGACACTGGCGCCCAAAAAGATAGCAAAAATTACGTCCGTTCAAACAATCAATGCAAAATTGTATCTTCAGGCACCTCCAGCAGCACAGCAGCCCCCACAATCGGCGCATTCTCACCCAGTGCGGCCAGTCTCAACTCCAGCACGCCCCATTTTAGGATAGCGTTGGCCTTCTCTTGCAGCAGAGGAACGAGGAAGGCATTATTGAGCGCGATGGCTCCGCTGACGGCAACGGCATCGATGCGCGTGAGCTGCGCCAGGTTGACGAGGCCAAGAGCAAGTTTATCCGAGAAGGTTTCCCAGAACACCATATCTGTTATGTGAGCAATAGGACGCCCGTAACGTAGTTCGACCTGCCTGCCCCCAGTGAATGTTTCCAGGCATCCTACCTGGCCACACAGGCATGTTAATGTGTTACCGTCGAGTACCTGGTGTCCTATCTCAATCGAAGATGTAAGCGAGATTGAAGCTTTGCCGAGCTGTATGGCGGCTCCCGTTCCCGTCGAAACGGTCAGGTAAGCGCACCTGTCGATGTCGCGCAGGGCGCCAAATTTCTTTTCAGCCAGCAAGCCACACACAGTATCATGTGCAAGCCGTACAGGACATGCGAAACGTTCAAACAAGTCCTGGGCAAAAGGTTTGCCAATATAGCCAGGCAGGTTTGGTGCCAAGATGATTGTATGTCCATCCCTCGCGATACGCGCTGCGGCTGAGACGCCTATCCCCGCAAAGTCTTTTCTACCGCTGTTTTGTATGGCAACGACGATTTGACGGATTTGCTCTTCATAGTTTTGCACTGTGGGAAACTTTGCAAGCACTACAAAGTCTGTTGAATCCAATGATTCAAATAATCCCAGGCGAGTGTTGGTGCCTCCAATGTCCACGGCGATGTATGTATTTGAGCTTGCCTGGGTGATCATAGTGCCCCTCTTAAAGAAGGTTAAGAACAGTCTGAGGAAATATAGTCAAATGTAATAAAAGATGCCATACTAAATTTTGTGTGATGGTACATAGCAGAAAACCTCGAAATCCAGGTCTGGACTGAGTTTAGCACCTTCTCTTTATACATAGTTACACACCGTTCGGTGTGACATCAATTTAAAGCCGATAATCAAAAATTATACAATATGCCTGTTCCGCTAGAACTCCATTAAGCGGTGGAGGTCTCATACATTGAGTTTGATTGGGGTAGTGAGACTGTCATATTCCTCAAAGGAAGCGACTAGGCATGTTTTGACCCATCAGGCATGATTGCATCTTTGAGTGATAGGGCTTCATCGAGGAGTTGCTTGGTAGTTGTGCCTACGGCTTTACCCAGATTGGCTCCGATCAGATCGGCTTCGCCCAGCCTGGCTTCTTTCAGGTTGGCTCCGATCAGATCGGCTTCACTCAGGCTGGCATAGCTCAGGTCGGCATAGCTCAGGTTGGCTCCGTTCAGAATGGCTCCGTTCAGATTGGCAAAGCTCAGGTCGGCATGAACCAGATAGGCTCCGTGCAGGTCGGCTCCGCTTAGATAGGCTCTGTGTAGATCGGCTTCGGTCAGCTTGGCATGGCTCAGGTTAGCTTCAGTCAGCTTGGCTTCGCTTAACATGGCGATGCTTAGGTCGGTTCCGTTCAGCTTGGCATGGCTCAGGTCGGCATGAATCAGATAGGCTCCGCTCAGCTTGGCTCCGCTCAGGTCGGCTCCACTTAGATCTGCTTCGCTTAGGTCGGTTCCACCTAGGTCAGCTTCAGCTAGGTCAGCACCGTATAACTTAATGATACGCGTGGCTCTCCGTATAAGGCCAGATTCATATAGGAAAAGAAGTACGTTTCCTTTACGTTTTCCGTCTAAACGAGGGAGTACCGTCAACGTTCGTGCTTCGGCAATCTTCCGTACCTCATCATCTGGATGGGATTCGCGCAAGTGATTACTAAGGAGGAGATCTGACATTTTGTCGAGATATGCTTGTAGCAAGACCTCTCGCTGGTTATCCGTTGAGATTTCTAGCTCGGTCTTGCGCTGCTCTTGTGCGATTTGAAAGTCATGATTTTGTTGGGCAGTAAACCATGCTACTGCAATTGGGATAGCAATTACTCCGGCGAGTTGTAATAAGTCCCAGAGTGTTTTTCCTCGCTGGAAATTACTGTCTTTGGGAGGAGGTATGTAGGGACCGAATCCTGTCCAGTCCCAGCCAAATTTATATTACCGGAGAGTGAATGCGGTAAATACTGCAATGAGTATAATTCCAACAATAAGGACATGTTGCTTGTTCTTCTGCCACCATGAGCGAAACCTTGCTCCCATTACGCTTCTCCTGCTATTTGATGATTGAGTATAGCAGACAGAGCATCATAGTGCATGTAGCAACGCCTCCTTCTAGCCCATTTGGGCAGCTTATCTGAGCTTGACCACCAATGAGCGTGGTTCTGCCATTAAGCGGTAGGACTCCCCTAACCGGTGGAAAGTGAGGGAATTCCGGGAGAACTTTGGCATTTTGGCTCCCCATATGCTATAGTAGAGAAAATCGTATCGAGGCAGTTTGCCTCCTCCAAAAGGAACACCTGTGTCTCTTATCCGCATAAGTTAGCATCTTCTGGTTCTGGCCGGGATGGCGTTCATCCTGGCATATGCTTTCTCGCGCGTCACGTTCGGGGCGCGTTCTTTGGTGTGCCCGCGGGCCTCCTCTGCTCCCTTCAACACGACTTTTCTTCTCATTGAAAGCATGGTTTTGGAAGGAGCATTCCTGAAATGGATCGGAGAGAAGGATCCTTAGAGCAGCCACAGATGGGACGAGCGCAGCCTGCTCTCTGGCGCAATGTCAATTTCTGGTTGATCTGGAGCGGGCAGACGATCTCGACGCTGGGTACAAGCATCTCGACATTGGCCCTGCCGTTGCTGATGCTGGCGCTCACGCATTCACTGGCGCTGACTGGCCTGCTGGTAGCGGCGCGCCAACTGCCATACCTGCTCTTTAGCCTGCCCGCGGGCGCGCTGGTGGACCGATGGGATCGCAAGACGACCATGGTCTGGTGTGACGTCGTGCGCTGGTTGGCGCTGGGTTCGGTGCCGTTGGCCTTTGCGTTAGGGTATCTGACGCTGCTGCATCTGTATCTGGTAGTCTTTCTTGAGGGGAGCGCGTATGTGCTGTTTAGCCTGGCGCAAATCTCAGCCCTGCCCCAGGTGGTCGCGCCGGAAGATCTCTCGCGGGCATACTCGTTTGATACAATCATGGAGTATGTTGGTATCCTGCTGGGGCCTACCTTGGCGGCGTTTATCATTGGTCTGGCCCAGACTGTGGAGGTTGGCGCGCTGCTGGCCTATCTGGCGGATAGCCTCTCCTATCTGATCTCGGTTCTCTCGCTGCTCTGGATACGCATTTCATTCCAGATCGAGCGGGTTGAGAGACGCGAGCCGCGCAAGCTTGTTCACGAGATTGCCGAGGGACTCCGCTTTCTCTGGGGGCAGCGCAATCTTCGTTTGATGGCCTTGCTGACCGCGCTGGTGAATTTCTTGACCAGCCCAATCATTCTGGCATTCATCGCCCTGGCTCAGAATGGGCTGCATCTGAGCGTGCAGATGCTGGGTTTCATCTTGGGCGCTGGCGGCGTAGGCGGTCTTCTGGGCGGGCTACTCGCACCCTGGTTGCGTTCGCGTTTGAGCAGCGGACGGCTTCTCCTGCTGATCGCGGGCATCTGGGCCGTTACTACGCTGCTCCTGGCGCTGATTCCCTGGCTGCCGCTGGTCGTTGCGGGCAAATTCGTGATCAGCCTCCTGTACCCCATCTACTCCGTGATCGTCGTCTCCTATCGGCTGGAACTGACGCCGACTGCTCTCCAGGGGCGGGTGAATAGCGCCTTTCGTAGCCTGAGCTATGGCAGTGAGCCGCTGGGGGCAGCTCTGGGAGGATTCTTGCTCTTTGCATTTGGTGCACAGGCGGTCTTTGGGTTCATGGCTGTCGGCTTTGTGGGGTGTGCGCTGTTCGTGATGTGGAGCAGACTGTCCAGGGTCTAGTAACGCATGTATTGAAGGGGAGAGAGTAGTCTTGAAACCTGAGCAAACACCTGGCAAGCTGCGAGTATGAAAACACAAGCAGAGAGCCAGATGGATGCTTCCCAGGTATTTTGCCCCAATCTGGAGTGTCCGGCAAGAGGAAAACGGGGGCAAGGCAATATTGTCATTCATAGTCGGCACCGACCCCGATATCGGTGTACGACCTGCCGGAAAACGTTCAGTGCCCATGCGGGGACCATGTTTGCCGGACTACGCAAAGCGGAGGAACTGATCGCGCTGGTGGTAACGCTGTTGTCCTATGGCTGTCCGCGCCAGGCGATTGTTCACGCCTTTGATCTGGATGAGCGCACGGTCGCACGATGGCAAGAACGAGCTGGGCAGCAGTGCCAAAGGGTTCATGAGGCGATGGTGACGCAAGCCAAACTCAACCTGGAGCATGTGCAAGCCGATGAGATCCGCGTGAAAGGTCATCGGATGATCTCGTGGATGGCGATGGCGATCATGGTCTCCACGCGTCTGTGGTTAGGAGGGATTGTGAGCGAACGTCGGGATCGCCAACTCGCCGAGCAGTTGTTGAGGATGGTCAAGGGGTGCTGTTTGCCCCTGTGTGCGCTGTTGGTCTTAACCGATGGGTGGTCGGCCTACCCCAACAGTATCCGGCGGGCGTTCCGCGAGAAAGTCAAACCAGCAGGCAAACGCGGACGCTGCCGCTTGCAGGAATGGCCAGAGATCGTGATTGGCACAATCGTCAAGAAAACAGCGAAACATCGGGTGGTCGAGGTCATTCGACGTATGGCCCAAGGCACCATTGAGCGGGCAGAGGAACTCCTGGCTCTCTCGGCGGGAGGCATCCAACTCAATACGGCGTTTATTGAGCGCTTCAATGGGACGATGCGAGAGCGTCTCGCCAGTCTGACCCGTCGCTCTCGCCACGCGAGTCGTCGCCTTGCGGCTCTCAAAGCGGGCATGTGGCTGGTCGGCTGTACCTACAATTTCTGTTGGCCGCATCATGAGTTGAGCCGACGGGTGGCATGCGCTCAGGGACATCGGGGCGAAATCTCGCTTTCTCCGGCGATGGCCGCTGGACTCACCGATCATCTCTGGAGTGTGCGGGAAGTGCTGACTTTCCGCATCCCTCCTCCGCCTTTCGTTGCTCCAAAGCGGCGGGGGCGGCCAAAGAAGGCAAAAAGCGAGGCTTCTTGTCCTGCTTCAATCCGGCCTCGCCCGTTGCTTCGCTTGCGCAAGGGGGTCTTATGCCCATCCACCAGATAGAGGTGTCCTACCTCTGTATACATTTGCAAGATGTGTGCAGAATTTTATGGGAAGAAGTGATAGCTATCACTTTTATTGCAATGCTTCGCGCAATAGAC
>Ga0207684_10006125_pt1 | contig 10999 bp, 10 predicted proteins | sample KBSK5501metaG_FD_184342 | JGI IMG/M metagenome (GOLD analysis project Ga0207684, IMG submission 184342) | Corn, switchgrass and miscanthus rhizosphere microbial communities from Kellogg Biological Station, Michigan, USA - KBS K5-50-1 metaG... | ecosystem: Host-associated > Plants > Roots >... | reverse complement strand
GCCGGATGCCAACGCTCGATGAGATCAATGCAGCAGCGCCCGACACACCGGTCTTCGTGATGCATTTGTACGACAGAGCGCTGTTAAACGGAGCGGCGCTTCGTGCTGTGGGCTATGACAAGAATGCCCCGGACTTTCCGGCCGGTGAAGTTCAACGCGACCGTCACGGGAACCCCACAGGTCTTCTCATCGCGAAGCCGAACGCAAATATTCTCTACTCCACCCTCGCGAAGGGTCCGAAACTGTCGCGCGAGGACCAACTCAACTCTTCAAGGCTCTTTTTCCGTGAGCTAAACCGTTTTGGAATCACCAGTGTCATTGATGCGGGCGGCGGCTTTCAGAATTATCCCGACGACTACGCCGTTGTGAACGAACTGCACCGCAATGGAGAACTTTCCCTCCGGCTTGCTTACAACCTCTTTACGCAAAAACCGAAACAGGAACTGAGCGACTTCCAGAACTGGACCAAAATGACAAAGCACGGGGACGGCGATGATTTCTATCGCATGAACGGCGCAGGGGAAATGCTGGTTTTTTCCGCCGCAGATTTCGAAGACTTTCTTGTACCACGGCCGGACATGCTCCCCGTTATGGAAAGCGAGCTGAAAGCCGTCATCAGACACCTTGTAGAGAATCGCTGGCCATTTCGCATACATACGACATACAACGAGACGATCGAGCGAGCATTGAACGTTTATGAAGAAGTGAATCGAGAGATTCCGTTTGACGGCCTGCACTGGTTCTTCGATCACTGCGAAACCATCAGCGATCGGAATATCGAGCGTGTGAAGGCCTTGGGCGGCGGCATCGCGGTGCAGAACCGCATGGCGTTCCAAGGTGAGTACTTTGTCGAGCGATACGGGGCGCAGCAAGCCAAACGCACACCGCCAATTCGGAGAATGCTCGAGATCGGCGTTCCGGTTGGGGCTGGCACCGACGCAACGCGCGTCTCAAGCTACAACCCGTACCTTTCTCTGTATTGGCTTATCACTGGCAAGACCATAGGCGGTCTTGGTCTGTATCCGGACGAAAATCGGCTCGATCGGGAGGAAGCACTCAAGCTCTACACGATAGGCAGCAGTTGGTTTTCAACAGAAGAGGGTAAGAAGGGAGCGCTTGCTCCCGGGCAGCTGGCGGACTTGGCCGTTCTTTCCGCGGATTATTTCTCGATTCCGGATGAGGAGATCAAGCAGCTCGAATCCGTGCTCACGATTGTAGGTGGGAAGATCGTTTATGCCACCGAAGAATTCTCAAAACTCGCGCCGCCGGCACTACCGGTGAGTCCAAGCTGGTCTCCTGTCAAAGAGTATGGTGGCTATGCAAGGGGGCAGCGCGAGGTTGCTGGCGTGTCCCACTCCGCTTCCTGTTCACATATCGAGAGCTCCGCACCTGGCCGGGCAAAATCGCACTTGCAAGTGCTGGGCGACCTCGGCTTTTGGGGGTTGGGTTGCGACTGCTTTGCATTCTAATTCGGGCGATGGAGGAGGGATGGAGATGAAGGTGTTGTTCTTATCTTTTGTAGTTGGTCTCGGTGTGGGTGTTCTTTACGGGCTCATCCGAGTCAAGAGTCCAGCGCCGCCAATCGTAGCGTTACTCGGCCTGTTAGGAATGGTGCTTGGCGAACAGTTGGGGATTTGGATTCAAACCAAGAAGCTCGACGTTCCGCGTGCTGCGGCCGTCTGCCTTGTCGGCGAGCGCTACGATTCGGCGGCATCCGTCCGAAACGCTTTAGCAGTCTCAGCGCCCGAGGTTTCGAGCAAACTAAGGTGATTGTTAATTTAGGAGAAGACGAAATGCGCTTCAACAAAATTGTCGTTGGGACCTGCGTTGCGCTAGTTCTGACGCTCGGTCTCGCGGTTGGATCTCTACACGTCAGTGCTTTTGCCCAAAGTCCGCAGACAGCCGAAAACGTAAGCGTAGCTGTAGGGCCACAGTACGACACGACACATGTCTACGTGGCTCCGGATGATTTCGATCGCTTCGTCGCGAGTTTGCTTGCGACATTTGGCGGCACAACGACCAAGCAGGGAGTCTTCACAGTAACTCCGACCCAGAGCAGCACTATGTCGCAGCTGGTCGTGACGCCGGTGGGAACGGTGTCGGTGTTCGGCTTCAAAACGCCGATCCCGTATCCCTTCGGCTTGGAGCGTACAGGCTATTTGGTCACGGACATGGACGAAGCGGTCCGCGCCGCCAAGGCCACTGGCGCAGACGTGTTCGTCGCTCCCTTCAACGATCCGATCGGTCGAGACGCGATTATGCAATGGCCCGGTGGTGTGAACACACAATTGTATTGGCATACCACTGCGCCATCCTATTCCCCGCTCCAGACAGTCCCGGAGAATCGCGTCTATGTCTCTCCGGACAGAGTGGACGCCTTCGTGCGCAGCTTTCTTGCTTTCTCTCACGGAAGCCTTGTCTCGGATGAAGCTCGAGCCCCAGGCGTTGAAATTGGAAGACCTGCGGAGACCTACCGGCGAGTGAGGATCGAATCAAAGTTCGGGAAGTTGACTGCGCTCGTTACTGACGGTCACCTTCCATATCCTTACGGCCGGGAGATGACGGGATATGAAGTGACGAATCTCTCGCAGACGCTGGCCAAGGCCAAAGCAGCTGGTGCGGATGTCCTCGTTCCTCCGTACAAAACCGACGAGCGAGATGCCGTTGTTGTCAGGTTTCCGGGAGGATACATCGCTGAGATCCACTCAGTAACGAAGAAATAAGACACAAACGGATGATGCGATGGAAGAAGCAGGGCCGCACACGGCATGACAAGGAAGACACAGATGCGAACCGTCGTGATATTGATCGTCCTGTCTTCCGTGGGTTCGCTGATCTCGCAAGGCCAATCGATTCCGATTAACGAATCCCCGCCCCCAACACGAACCTATCACTTGCTTCGCGAGGACGACGACTGGAGTTTCCTTGCCGATCCGGATAAGCGGCAGGAGTTTTGGGATCCCATCAAATATATTCCTCTGCGATCAGGCCGGAACGACTGGTTCCTATCCATGGGGGGCGAAGCTCGCGAGATTTGGGAACAGATTGGAAACGACAACTGGGGCCAACAGCCGTTCATGAACGGCTATTTCAACCAACGTTACATGTTTTACTTTGACGTTCACTATGGCAAGCACGTCCGCTCGTTCGTGGAGCTAAAAAGCGGTTTGAATTCTTACCGCATCGGCGGCCCGAGGCCGATCGACGAAAAGAAACTGGATTTCCAGACCGCATTCCTCGAAGTCGGAACGGGAGATGATCGGAACTGGATTAAGTTCAGAGCCGGCAGACACGAGATGGAATACGGCTCTGGTCGCATAATCGATGTGCGGGAGGGCCCGAATGTCCGCTTGAGCTTTGACGGATTCAAGGTAAAGACCGGCATCGGATCTTGGCAGATTGACGGCTTCGCCATGCGGCCGGACCTGGACAAGCCGGGCTTCTTCAATAACGTTCCGAATCATTCTGTCGGATTCTGGGGTGTGTATGGCGTCCGCCCTCTAACGAAGAACATCACGTTGGACACTTACTACCTTGGCCTCGATCGAAAAGCAGCCGCATTCAACCGGGGCGTTGCGCACGAAGTGCGGCACAGCATCGGTGCGCGTCTGTCTCGTCCCATTGCTCAAACGAAGCCGGGCTGGGATTTCGATTACGAAGCGCTTGGGCAATTTGGAAGCTTCGGTTCCGCAAATATCCGGGCATGGACTGTGGCATCGGAGACCGGTTACCGGTTTCCAACCGTTCCACTGAAACCACGATTCAGCGCCAAGGCAGACATCTCCAGTGGCGATGATCCTAGGACGAATACTCTCGGTACGTTCAATCCCTTGTTCCCAAAGGGCAACTATTTTGGCGTCATCGCCACCGCAGGTCCTGGCCCCATCAACTTTATCGATTTACACCCTCGCGTTGAAGCGGCCTTGCCGCACGGTGTGACCGCTTCCGTCGATTGGATCTTTCAGTGGCGCGAGAGCCTGCGAGACGGAGTGTATTCCGTCCCGGGATTTCTGACTATTCCTGCGGGAAAGAGCAATGCGCGGTTCGTCGGGCACCGTCCGGGGACGGAAGTGCGGTGGCAGGTGAATCGTCACATGTGGTTTCAAGCCGACTACGGAATTTTTTACGCGGGGAAATTTGTTAAGGAGAGCCAGCCAGGCCGCAACCTCAATTACTGGGCATTGTGGGCCGGCTACAAGTTCTAGGGGGCGGTAGAAAAAGGACTACCATGGCTAGCGCCATCAATCAGGAGCAACGTACCGCCGCAATCACAAGCGCAGGCAGCGGAAGATTTACAGCCGGGACAAACCCCTTAGCGCCGACCATCAGGGTCTGCTTACATCAGACGAACGAGATACTGATTGAGTTCCAAGCGAGGTGAACAGATGCCCAACGATGAAGCTTCCCGTGTGATGCAAGGTGATTCCGAATGCCGAGACGGTCACTATCGCCCCAAAAATGATTTACGAAATCAGAGTGAAGAGGCAAAACTTCATGCCGCTGGCTTGGACAGTGTTGAGGACGCACTCTCTCAAGAGTCACAGAATCCTGTAGAGCTCAGTGGGACCAGGATTGGCAGAGCTTATCAGGAGGCTGCAGGCATTCCTGCGATGTTGAATGTCGCACGTTATGGACTTCGCGAGATGGGGCCTATTCGGACTGCGCGCACACTGACGAACATTAATCAGGAAAAGGGATTCGATTGCCAGAGCTGCGCCTGGCCGAGTCCGGATAAGAAGAGGAAAGTCTTCGAGTTTTGTGAAAACGGAGCAAAGGCGGTCGCGGACGAACTCACGCACAAGCGAATTGGACGCGATTTCTTTCGGGAACACTCGATTTCGGACCTGGCGGCTCGTTCCGACTACTGGTTGAATCAACAGGGTCGTCTTACCGAACCCATGGTGAAGCATCAGGGCGCGACGCATTACGAGTCAATCACATGGAATGCCGCTATAGATCTTCTCGCCTCGGAACTACGTGATCTTGCTTCGCCCGACGAAGCCGCCTTCTACACCTCGGGCAAAACGGCTAATGAACCCGCCTTCCTGCTTCAGCTCTTTGCACGCCAATTCGGCACCAACAATCTGCCCGATTGCTCGAATATGTGTCATGAATCATCGGGAGTCGCGATGGTAGAAGCTCTTGGCGTTGGCAAGGGCACGGTTACTCTAGAGGACTTCGAGCACACCGACCTCATTCTGATCTTCGGCAACAATCCCGGTACCAACCATCCCCGAATGTTGACATCTCTGGAAGAAGCGAAGCGGCATGGCGCAAAGATCATCGCAGTCAACCCCTTGCCTGAAACCGGCATGATGCGCGTTGTGAATCCCAATCCGCAGGATTATCCGAATCTCTTGACGTTCCCATTCAAAATGCTCGGAGACGGAGCGGCCCTAGCGGACCTCTATCTCCCCGTGCGCATAAATGGTGATGTCGCTCTGATCAAGGCTCTCCTCAAGTACATGCTCGAAGAGGAGGGGAAAGGGCGTCCGTCAGGAATCGACCGTACGTTTATCTCTCAATACACAGAAGGGTTTGAGACTCTCAGCAACGATGTACTAGTGGCAGACTGGAACACGTTGTTGAACGCGAGTGGCCTGTCGATGGAGCACATCCGTGCCGCTGCGACAATGTGCATCCAGTCGAAGGCCACCATTTGCTGCTGGGCGACTGGAGTCACACAACAGCCAAACGGTGTGGACAACGTCTGGATGCTTCTGAACCTCCTTCTTGTTGGTGGGCATATCGGCCGTCCAGGCGCAGGCGCATGTTGTGTCAGGGGTCACTCAAATGTGCAGGGCGACAGGACCATGGGTGTCTGGGAGCGCCCCCCTAAACCGTTCCTTGAGGCGCTCGGGAAAGCCTTCTCATTTGTCCCGCCCGACAAGTGGGGTCTAGATACAGTTGAGACACTTCACGCCATGTACGATGGCGACCTCAAGGTTTTTCTTGCTATCAGCGGTAATTTTGTATCGAATACTCCGGATTCTGCCTACAGCGCCCATGCCATTGCTCGCTGTCGCCTTACAGCACACATCTCTACGAAGCTTAATCGCTCTCATCTGATCACCGGAGAGCGAGCCCTGATTCTTCCGACCATCGGCCGATCGGAACTCGATGTGCAACTCTCTGGAGCGCAGTTTGTGACCACCGAAGATTCAATGGGAATCGTTAATATTTCGCGTGGAGGCGAGAAGCCGGCATCGCCACATCTGTTGAGCGACGTAGCCATCATCTGCCGTCTGGCCGAAGCCACGCTCCGCGGTCGCACAACCGTTGACTGGTCTGGGATGGCCGAAAACTATGACCACATCAGGGACGCAATCGCACAAGTGATCCCAGGTTTCGGTGACTTCAATAGAAGAATCAAACAAGAGAGGCATTTCTACCTTCCCAATGCGGCCCGTGATCTGATCTTCAAGACCAGTTCCGGAAAAGTCAAACTGCATGCTTGCCCTATTCCGCAAGAGAAGCTCGCGCCCGGTCAGTTTCTTTTGATGACGATTCGAACTCACGATCAATTCAACTCAACCATCTACGGACTCAATGATCGGTACCGCGGCGTTTATGGAGGACGGCGTGTCGTTTTCCTACACCCTGCTGAGATCGAAAATGCTGGATTGAGAGCTGGAGACTTGGTCGACATCCACAGTCATTTCGAAGGCGAAGTTCGCAAAGCGCAGGACTTCATCATCTTTCCGTACACGATTCCCTTGAGGTGTGCGGCAGCCTACTATCCGGAGACGAATGTCCTGGTGCCGATACGGAGCGTCGCCGCAATGAGCAATCAACCCGCTTACAAATGTATCGTCGTGACTCTGCATAAGAATGACCACGTTGCGCACAGCGTCGACATCTCTTCGACTGGTGTTTCCGCAAATCTAGCTAGGCCAGTTCCCGGCCCACATTGATCCGCGCATTATCGTACGTCCGGGCGAGATTTCGATTGCTGAGGCAAGCGTGAGGCCATAGAACATTGGGATGTGTTGCAGATAATCGGCGATCCGAAGAAGGCCGCGCATGCAAATGGCATGTTTTGAGAGGGAGGGCCGGCAATGAGCAATCGCAATGTACTCGGTCGGCTAATTGTTTATGGCGAGCAGTCCAACCACTGAAAAGGTTATACCTTACGCCCTGCTCGGAATGACGGCGGTCACCGGCCTAGTGGACGCCGTCAGTTTTCTGTCGCTCGGGCGCGTCTTCACTGCGAACATGACCGGGAATATCGTGCTTCTCGCGTTTGCAACGGCGCACGTATTCGGACTGTCCATCGCACGCTCGTTAACGGCACTCTTGGCTTTTCTTGTAGGAGCGATACTCGGCGGACGGGTCATGGCCAGGGCGAGTGCCGATTCACAGATTCGATTTGCGGCACAAGCATTCCTGCTGGAGGTGGCCTTTCTGTTTGCTGCGTCGCTTTGCGGCATCGGCTATCGAGTCGATTTGCTGGAGGATTCCTTTCGACCGTTTGCTCTGATCGCCTTGACGGCGCTCGCGATGGGCACACGGAATGCCGCTGTCCGGAAGCTCGCAATCCCGGATCTGACGACAACGGTCCTGACACTGACGATCACAGGCATCGGCGCGGACTCTTCGCTCGCGAAGGGCACCAACCCGAGATTGGCGAGAAGGGTTGAGTCGGTCGCCGCAATGTTTCTGGGTGCTGCGTTGGGCGCAGTCGTCATACATTATTCGATCTCAGCGGCCCTGTGGCTTGCGACCGCAATCTCCGCCGTGTGCAGTGCAGCGTTGTTTCGCTCTGTGCGCACGTCCGATAAGCTGTGACCGCGTGACTCGACTCTGTGTGTTCATGCCGCGGGGCTCTTTCACGCGGGCCTGGAAGCCGTGGACTTCGGTATCACGCATCACAACCTGAGCCAGGGAGGAACGGAACTAAATCCAATGGGGAAGGCACTCTGTGAAAGCGGAACTGCTGGCCAGGTAGTTTTCTTTGGTGGGCGAACCGTCAGCGTTCTGGGAATCAGCTATTTTCTCCACAAGACCGGTCACCACAAACTGGAGCGCGCCTTCAGCGTGCTCGCCAGCGGCGACTCCGCCTATGGCGTGACCTACAGCTTCGCCCACCGGTAGCGGCTTCCGTCAATCCGCACACAGCTGGCGTCGAAGGCCAGGAAAACGCGCACCGTTTGTTATGCGCAGGCGCGGAACTCACGTATTGACAACTGCACAGAATACGAAGTAATTTCTTATGCTATTACAGCGCAGGATGCTTCCCATGAAGGGTTGGCAGTAGGTGCTGCTCATATTTGAACTGGCGTTGTTCGCTCTAATCCTGATCCTACCTCAGGTGGACCTGCCCGATCTTACTTTCCATGGTGAAACTGCTCCCGTTGCCGCCAAGTCACGTCTGTCTTCGCCGCCGATCCGAGCGGCGATTGCCATTGCGGTACCGATACCGACCTCGAGTCAGATGGGCGAAGCTCCTGCTGAAACATGTGAAATTGCCGCTCCGCATAGGGCGGATTCCCGTCTTTCCCTCTACTGCACGCTGATCTGCTGACCGGCCTCTCTTTCGACGTGTCTTTCACTCTTTGTTATATTGAGGTCATTGCACGAAGCCAGTGTCATAGCCGACTAATCGGCCCCTGGGAGACTGGGTTGGCTGCCGCAAACAAAAACCGAACGCAACGTTCGATCGATGGACAGTCTCACGTCGATTGCATCGACCTCGTAGTCCGCAAAGGCACGCTGGTCCCTGGGGTCGAGGAAGTAGCGACCTCCTGGCGGCGTTGTCTAACCGCACATCACCTCGATCCGGAGATTCAGGCCGCACCGCACATCATCACAGAGAAGGAACTAAAAGACTCCCGCGAGCCCTTGCGCAATCTCATTTTGCACGCCCAGGAGGAACTCGATCGTCTATATGCCATCGTCGGACCACAACACTATGTGGTTCTGTTATGCGACGGGGATGGGGTTGCGATTCACCACCGCGGGGATGAGTCACTGGCGGATGCTTATAAAGATCGCGGGATCTGGCTAGGTGGAGTCTGGTCGGAGCAAATTGAAGGTACCAACGGAATCGGGACCTGCATCACTGACCAACGGGCCACGATGGTACTTCGAGGCCAGCATTTTCGTACGCGCCATTCCAACTTGAGCTGTGCGGGCGCCCCGATTTCCGACCCCCTTGGTCGATTGGCTGCGGTGCTCGATACCTCATCGATGAACCCGCAGACCACAGAGCAGTCCCTCTCTCTGGTCATGGCTGCAACAAGAGTATCTGCGCGGGGTATCGAGGAGCGTTTGTTCCGCGAGTATTTCCGACATGCGTGGAATATTGCAGCCGCTCGCTGCGGGGATAGTGAAGTAGCGGCTCAGCTCGCGGTCGACAATGATCAACGAATTCTGGGCGCAGACCACATCGCCCGTCGGGTCTTCAGTCTCAATGACGAAGTGCTAAACCGGGGCGTGGCTCTGGCGACGATCTTCGAGTATGATTGCTCGATCTTTCGTTGCAAGCGGATGCAAGATGTGGCGGCTCGTCTGCTTCGGACAGGAACTGATGAGCCATGGAATGCCTTGATCACTCCCCCCGCTTGTGGGATGAGTGGCTTGTGCTCTCCCACGGACGCCCTACTTCACTCACGACCGCGATTCGGCATGCTCGCACACCTGCCACTCTCAGTGGATCCGCCCACGAATCGCGGGGGCCTTGCACCCGCACGCGCCAATCGCATATGCGAATACATAGATTCCCATCTGCAGGAAAATATCGCCCTGGAAGTGCTCGCCGAAATTGCACAATTGTCGGTTCATCATTTTGCCCGCGCGTTCCGCCAAACCCTCGGGATACCGCCGCACAACTATATAGTGCAACGACGGGTCGAGCATGCACAGCAGCTGCTACGAAACACTGACCTTCCACTTTCGGAGATTGCGATTGTGGCAGGTTTCACGGACCAAAGTCACCTTGCCCGACACTTCCGGACTATTACCGGCGTTTCTCCTAGCCTAGCTCGCCATCGATTCAGGACTGGGCCCGATATCCTTCCTTATCGCTCCGCGCACGTTGGAAGCTAACAATTCAGCAAGAACGTACCGATCACGGCCCCTTCATCCAAGACACATAGTCCCATCTTTGCGATCATCGGTTCACTGTGGGGAAACGAAGGTGGGAACCGTGGATAGTCCTAATGAACGACGCCCTGGCGGTACGCGAATCGAACGGAGCCGAACTCAGAAACTGCTCGGCCTGTGAACGGATCACGAGAGAGAGGGCAGACAAGAATGCTTTGGAGACAATGTGGTAACCAACTGCGAGCGGAGCGAGCTCGCGAAACGTCCAAGTTGATTGCGATCATTGATGACGACGACGCCATGCAAGATTCACTGCGCGACCTGATGGAAGCGGCTGGACTGGTCGCACGGTGCTTTGGATCCGCGGAAGACTTCCTCGCATCCGGTTTGCACCGTCAAGCCGCCTGCCTGATAACTGACATCCTTATGCCGAAGATGTCGGGTCTGGAATTGCAGACCAGGCTGAAAGATGAGGAATGCGATATCCCGATCATCTTCATTACTGCTTACGGAGATGCCTGGATGCGGATTCAAGCGATGAGAGAGGGCGCGGTCGAGTTCCTTGCAAAACCGTTCGATCATCACCTGTTGCTCAAAACGGTCCGAGCTGCACTTGATATGTGAGCAAACAGGTTATAGCAATCGTATGCGGTGCCTGAAAAGGAGTATCTTATGGCAGATCATGCAACAGTTACGTACCTTGCGGGGGACCAGGCCGAACGTAGATTCGATCGGATCATCGGCAATAGCGCTGCCCTCGAATCTGTTCTCGACCAAGTGGAGCAGGTGGCTCACACCAACTCGACTGTCCTCATCGAGGGGGAAACCGGTACCGGCAAGGAACTCATCGCACATGCCATTCACAACGCCAGTGAGCGCTTCGGACGCCCATTTATAAAGCTGAATTGCGCGGCCATTCCTTTGGATCTTCTGGAAAGCGAATTGTTCGGTCATG
>Ga0207684_10006124_pt1 | contig 11001 bp, 9 predicted proteins | sample KBSK5501metaG_FD_184342 | JGI IMG/M metagenome (GOLD analysis project Ga0207684, IMG submission 184342) | Corn, switchgrass and miscanthus rhizosphere microbial communities from Kellogg Biological Station, Michigan, USA - KBS K5-50-1 metaG... | ecosystem: Host-associated > Plants > Roots >... | reverse complement strand
CCGCAGCCTCGCAGGGCACCGTGAGCGAGACCGGCACCGAGACCGCGCAGGAAACCAACGAGGCCGCCAACGCGGGTGAAACCGCAGGCTCGCAGGGCACCGTCAGCGAGACCGGCACCGAGACCGCGCAGGAAACCAACGAGGCGGCGAACGCGGGTGAGACCGCAGCCTCGCAGGGCACCGTCAGCGAGACCGGGACGGAGACGATCCAGGAGACGAACGAGGCCGCCAATGCGGGTGAGACCGCAGCCTCGCAGGGCACCGTGAGCGAGACCGGGACCGAGACCGCCCAGGAAACCAACGAAGCGGCCAACGCGGGTGAGACCGCTGCCTCGCAGGGGACGGTGACCGAGACCACGACCGAGACCGCCCAGGAAACCAACGAGGCCGCTAACGCGGGTGAGACCGCCGCCTCGCAGGGGACGGTGACCGAGACCACGACCGAGACCGCTCAGGAAACCAACGAGGCCGCCAACGCGGGTGAAACCGCCGCCTCGCAGGGGACGGTGACGGAGACCACGACCGAGACCGCTCAGGAAACCAACGAGGCCGCCAACGCGGGTGAGACCGCCGCCTCGCAGGGGACGGTGACCGAGACCACGACCGAGACCGCTCAGGAAACCAACGAGGCCGCCAACGCGGGTGAGACCGCCGCCTCGCAGGGGACGGTGACCGAGACCACGACCGAAACCATCCAAGAGTCGAATGAGGCCGCGAATGCCGGTGAGACCGCAGCGTCGCAGGGCACCGTGAGCGAGACCGGGACCGAGACCGCCCAGGAAACCAACGAGGCCGCCAACGCGGGTGAGACCGCCGCCTCGCAGGGGACGGTGACCGAGACCACGACCGAAACCATCCAAGAGTCGAATGAGGCCGCGGGCGCCGGTGAGACCGCCGGCACACAGGGCACAGTCACCGAGACGACGACCGAGACGACCCAGGAGACGAACGAGGCTGCTGGGGCCGCAACCGCCAGCGTTGCAGGCGGAGGCGGAACGGGCGCCGGCGTAGTCACTCTTCCGAATACCGGTGGTGCGCCCCTGGCCGCTGAGGCCTTGTTCGGAGCATTGCTCGCGGCACTCGGAGCTGCTTTGCTCAAGCCTCGGGAAGTTCTCAAGCGACTGTTCCGATAGCGATGGCACGTCGACCACCGCCGGGCCTCGGCCCGGCGGTGTCTGCGACGCTTGCGGACACCGGCCAGGCCCTAAGCCAGCAGGCGACCAGGACGACATGGAAAGCCGCCGGGCCGGTTCGAAACCCGGCGGCTTTTGTTCGCGGAGCGCCGGGAGAAGGAAATCCTAAGCTGGCTTTGACCTCATGAGCGTTAGCTACTCCACGATCAAAGCGGTCTCCGAGCCCGAGGCGATGACGACATTCCTGTCGGAGCAAGTCTTCGCGCCGGTCTTGCCGTCAGTGCAGGTCAAAAAGGTCAGGACCAAGCAAGGCCGCCGCTTCGAAGCGCCAAAGGTGCTCTGGAATGTCTATGAGGCTGAGCTTGAAATGCCCGGAGGCCTCGAGGCACGCGCATTTTTTTGGACCAAGGCCTTTTTCGCGGACGAGGACTGCCGCGCCTACGAGGCCCGAATTCACAGGCTTCTCGAGAGTCAGAACGGGAATCCTTTGGATCCACACGGATACGCGCGTTTTTTCCCTGACCTGAATCTGTTTCTGTTCTTTTTCCCCACGGATCCGGTTTTCCCGAGACTAGGGAAAGTCTCAACTCCTGCCTCGGTCGAGCCGCTCCTCATCGAGCACTTCAAGAAGATGCGACCGGAGACAGTGATCCGATCAATCGCGAGCACGCGGGTCAAATACTTGCCGGAAATCTCCTGCATCCTTCGCTACGAAGCGGACATCGGAGAGAAGGAGCCGCTGACCATTTACGGAAAGGTCCAGCACAGCCGCCGAGGGGCAATGACCTTTGATGTCATGAGCGCGCTGTGGGCGCTGCCGGCTCGAGTAAACGCTGACCTGGTTATTGCCGAGCCGCTCGCCTACTACCCGAACGATGCGCTGTTGTTGCAATCCGCGCTGCCCGGGGAGGAGGTAAAGGGCGACCGCCACTCGGAGATCTTCCTCAACCAGTGTGAGGCCGCTGGTCGGATGATCGGCTATATCCATGCCTCCGGAATTCAGGTCGGAGAGCCTCACACGGCCGAGGTGGAGATTGATCGCATCTACAACCGCCTCGAGGAATTCAAGTTGTCGGCTCCTCGCGTTTATATATTGCTGCGCGACCTTCTGAAGCAGATCAGCGCGAGAGAACAGCGATTGCCTCGAGAGACCCCCGTCCCCTCCCATGGCGACTACAAGTACAACCAGTTCCTCTGGGACGGCCGGGGCTTCGGCATGATCGACGTCGAGTATTTCGTTCAGGCTGAGCCCAGCTTTGACCTCGGAAAATATTGCGGCCACCTATGGCCCGCATCCCCGAAGGACTGGTCCGACACGGCTCAGGCCAGGGAGGCGCGGAAGCTATTCCTGGACGCTTACCTGGCGGTTCGTCCAGACTACGATGGCCGTCGCTTCAGCATCTACGAAGCGCTCTCGCTCGCCACCCGAGCCCTGGTCGTGACCTGGTCGCAAGGCCGGAACGCCGCCTACATGGCCGAAACCCTCACGGCGCTGGGGTACGAGCAACTCAAGACGCGCTGGCGCGAGTAACTTTTCTCGCATCGGATTGCGCTTGCTAGCATGATTCCACGCGTCCTGCCCCCATCGTCTAGCGGCTAGGACACGGCCCTTTCAAGGCCGGAACGGCGGTTCGATTCCGCCTGGGGGTACCAAGCGCGCCGCGTGCCGGCGCGGTTGATCAGTTTAGGTTTTCACTAAAGGTGGTACACTTCCACGCGACCCCCACATTTCGGGTCACCCGCTCTCGGTTCTCCTCCCCGTCACAGTACGGTGTCCTGCAGACCGCGGTCATTAAAAGAAAGGTAGAGGGGACCGAGGAGTACCCTCTTGACCACGACGTTTGCTGACCTGGGCGTAAATGCCCGCTTACTGACCGCACTTTCGCACAACTCGATCGATAGCCCTGTTCCGGTTCAGGTGGAGGCCATCCCGCCGATGCTGGCCGGCCGTGATGTCGTCATCCAGGCGCCGACTGGTTCTGGCAAGACGCTCGCCTTCATGCTGCCGCTCGTCGAGCGGCTGTTCGCCGTCGACGGACCCGGGCCGCGCGCCCTGGTCGTCACCCCGACTCGCGAACTCGCCATCCAGGTGGAGCGTGTCTTCCAGTCGCTCAAAACCGGTCTCAAGTCGGCGCTGATCTACGGTGGTGTCGGCTACGTGACCCAGGAACTGGCCTTGCGCCAGGGGGCTGACGTCGTCATCGGCACCCCCGGCCGCATCCTCGATATGGTCTCGCGGCGCCGCCTGGCATTGAGCCGGGTGCAGCTGCTGGTCCTCGACGAGGGCGACGAGATGCTCGACGCCGGCTTCGCACCGGACGTCGAACGAATCATCGAGATGACCTACCAACCGCAGATCGTGCTGGCTTCGGCCACCATGCCGGAATGGGTCAGCCGGATGATCACGCGTCACCTGGACGATCCGATTCGGGTCGTCGTCCCCAGCGACGCCGAAGAGACCCTGGAGCACGGCTTGCTGCGGGTGAGCCGGCCTGAGAAGCTCCGAACCCTCAGCCGTTTGCTGCGCAACCACAAAGGCTCGGCGATCGTCTTCGGCCGCACCAAGCACGGCGTTCGCAAGCTCAGCCGCGATCTTCGCAACCTCGGTCACGACAGCGCCGATCTGCAAGGCAATCTCTCACAGAATGTCCGCGATCGCACCATGGATGCCTTTCGTGGGCTACGAACCAACGTGCTGGTGGCGACCAACGTTGCCGCCCGCGGTCTGGACATCAGCCATGTCGACCTGGTGATCAACTACGACCTGCCCGACTCGCCGCAATGGCTGACCCACCGGGTTGGGCGCACCGCCCGGATGGGCGTCAAGGGCCGAGCGCTGACCTTCCTCGCACCAGAGGACGAGATCGCGTGGCGGACGCTTCGCCGCCAGGGCGCACCGGCGCTTCCCGAGCTAGACGTCGCGCATCTGTTGAGCCAGGGTGATTGGCGCTACGTCGCCGCCTCCCTCGTGGAGCCCGCGGCCGTAGCCGCCACACGCGGACCGCGACCAGTGGGTTCGCGCCAGTCGACCTGGCACGGCCGTCGGCGGCGCGCGCGGGGGCCGTACCGATCAGACCAGCGGCAGGCCACAGCCGGCGGCTAACCTCTAAGCTAGGGGCTGGGGGCGACACTACAGCGGGGTGAGCTGATGGCTAAGAGCTCGGTGAGCGAAGTCCGAACGACCCAGGGATTTGACTTCATCCGCGAGCTCGGCCAGCAGTTACGCGTCGACAGCATTCGATCGAGCACGACTGCCGGCTCCGGGCATCCCACGTCGTCGATGTCCGCGGCCGACCTGATGGCCGACTTGATCACCCGGCACCTGTTCTACGACTGGAATGATCCGAGCGCGCCCACCAACGACCACCTGATCTTTTCCAAGGGCCACGCGTCGCCCTTGCTCTACGCCATCTTCAAAGCGGTTGGCGTGATCAGCGACGCCGAGATGCTCACCTTCCGCAAATTTGGATCGCGGCTCCAGGGACATCCCACACCGATCCTTCCGTGGGTTGATGTCGCGACCGGGTCGCTCGGCCAGGGACTGCCGATCGCAGTCGGAGTCGCGCTCGCCGGCCGCAAGCTCGACCGTCTCCCGTATCACGTCTGGACCCTTACGGGCGACAGCGAACTGGCGGAAGGCTCGATCTGGGAAGGCCTCGACAAAGCGGGTTATTACGGGCTCTCGAACTTCACCGCCATCTTCGACATCAACCGCCTCGGGCAGCGTGGGCCGACCGAGTACGAATGGCAGACCGATGTCTATCGCGACCGGGTGCAGGCCTTCGGCTGCCGCGCGATCGTCATCGACGGCCACGACCTGGAGCAGATCGACGAGGCCCTTGAGCAAGCGCGGGACGCCACCGGCAAGCCGACCGTCGTGATCGCGCGCACCATCAAGGGCAAGGGCTTCAGCGAAATCGAGAACAAGGAGGGTTGGCACGGCAAGGCGCTGCCGCCGGACATGGCGGAACGCGCCATCACGGAGCTGGGCGGCATCCGGCACCTGCGGGTCGACGGCCTGAAACCGGAGCCGGGCGAGGCCGCCATCAAGGATGCCAGGGTTGACATCACGCTCCCTACCTACAACAAGGGGGAGAAGATCGCCACCCGAAAGGCTTACGGCGACACGCTCAGGGCGCTCGGCGCTCGGCCGACCGTGGTGGCGCTGGACGGTGAGGTGAGCAACTCCACCTTTGCCGAGGAGTTCGCCAAGGCCTATCCCGACCGCTATTTCGAGATGTTCATCGCCGAACAGCAGATGGTCGCCACCGCCGTCGCCATGAGCGTGCGCCATTACATCCCGTTCGCGTCGACCTTTGCGGCTTTCCTTACTCGTGCCTACGACTTCATCCGCATGGCGGCGATCTCCCAGGCCAATATCCGACTCTCCGGATCGCACGCCGGCGTCGAGATCGGCGAGGATGGCCCGTCCCAGATGGCTCTCGAGGACCTGGCCATGATGCGTGCCGTCCATGGCTCAACCGTGCTCTACCCCTCGGACGCCACGTCGACCGCGCAGCTGGTCAAGGCGATGGCCGACCACCGCGGCATCTGCTACATTCGCACCACGCGGGGCGCGTACCCAGTCCTCTACGAGGACGGGACCAGGTTCCCTATCGGCGGGTCGAAGCTGGTCCGCAGCGATCCCACCGACCGCGTGGTCCTGATCGGAGCCGGCGTGACGCTTCATAACTGCCTGGAGGCCGCCGATGAACTCGAAGCCGAGGGCATCAAGACCCGCGTGATCGACCTCTACACCGTCAAGCCGGTCGACCAGGTGACGCTGCAGGAGGCCGCTGCCCTCACGCGTGGCCGGTTGGTGGTCGTGGAGGACCACTACCCGGAGGGCGGTCTGGGCGCAGCGGTGATGGAGGCGCTGGCCTCCGACATGGATCCGCCACGGATCGTGCACCTTGCGGTCCGAGGACTGCCCGGCTCTGGAAAGCCGGCGGAGTTGATGGACAAAGCGGAGATCTCCGCGCGCCACATCGTGGCCGCTGCCAAGCGACTCTACGGGTTATAGGAGGGTTAAGGGATGGCCGTTCTGAAAATCCTGGAGCTGGTCGGAACCTCGAAGGAGAGTTGGAGTGACGCAGCCCGTGAGGCTGTCAATGAGGCGGCGAAGACCGTGCGCGGCATCGAGACCGTCGAGGTGGTGAACTCGAGAGCCGTCGTCCAGAACAACCGCCTCACCGAGTACCAGGTGCAGGTCCGGATCGGCTTCCGCATTGAGCGAGCGTCCGGCGCCGCCGCAAAGAAAAAGGCCTAGGGTAAGCGACCATCATGCTGCGAAGCCTCTTCGGCCCAAAGGTATCAGCGCGCGTCTTCATGCCTCCCGGGATCACGCTCGCAGCGAGCGTCGCCCAGGCTCACCGGCGGCGGCACCCCGCTGCGCTGGGTCAGGCCAAGGCAGGGCAGACCCAAAATTTCATCGTCTTCTCCGATGGAACGCCCTCGGGCGATGCCGCCGCGAAGGCGATGCTCGACAGCGCTGAGGCCGACTATGCCGCGACCCAGGTATGGTTCGGTGGGCTGACCCCGCCGAGCTTGCCTTTCTACGTCTACGCCGATCCCAATGCCGGCGGCGCGTACCACATAACATGCGCCGGCACCGACGTTCACGTGCTGTCCGACCCGGTGCGTGCCCCCGGCTTTCTCACTGCGGAAATCGTGGAAGTCTTCGAGGCCGCGATCAATAACGGGTGGGACTGCGCCGTGACCAACGGTGAATCACTCTCGCGCGTGCTCGCCTTCGAACGGCATCCGGAGATCGCCGAGGAGTTCAACCCCACCGAGCAGGATTGGTGGGCGCAGGGCCACCGCGACTATGTCAACGACAACTCCGCCGGTGATACCGACCAGATCGCGGCCGGCTGCGGCGACCTCTTCCTTTATTACTTGCATGGCCAGCTGACCTTCGACTGGACGACCGTGTCCGGAGCAGGCGGTCCAACCCTTGGCGCGACTTACCAATCGCTCACCGGCTACGACCCGCAGCAGGGGTTCAGCGACTTCGTCGCGGCGCTGACCACTATCGACCAGGGCGGTACACTGGCGCTTCCTCCATCAGGAAACCCGTTCCCAATCAAGACTTAATACGGCAGGTCGTCCTCTTCCATTCCGAAGTGGTGGCCGACCTCGTGACGCATCGTCTCGTTCACCTGCTCGGCCAACTCCCGCTCATCCGCGACGATGTTTTCGTGGTTGCGCTGGTAAAGGACGATGCGCTCGGGCAGGCCATGTTCAAGCACGGTGGCACCCTCGTAGAGTCCGAGTAAGTCTGGATCTTCGCCCTCGCGCACGGCATCGAGATCGGGCAGGTCGTCGACCACAATCATGGTGTTGCTCAGCTGTGCCTGGAAGGCTTCCGGGATGGCCGCGAGTGCCACCTCGGCCATGCGCGTGAACCGAGCGCGCTTGACTCGATGGGGGACCGGGAAGACATCCGGCTGCAGCTCGGCGGCACGGGCAAATGCCGCAACCGCGTCCTTCTTCTGCAGCCAGACGCCTACCCGCCCGAGGAGGTTCCAGGTTGCCGCATCTTCGTCGCGCGTGAGCGCCTGCTGGGCGAAATCCGCCGCGGCGGGCATGTCGGCGGCCGGGTAGGCGAGGCGCGCGGCGAGCCGGAGCCATGCGGTATCGACCGGTTGCCGCAGCGACTGGAGCTCCGCCAGCGCCGCGGAAAACCTTTCGGCAATCGTGTCGATCGCGGCGTCCGCGTCACCGTCGCGAGCGTGTTGTAAGGCCTTGACGATCCGGTCTCGAAGCCCCGGCCGGCCGCTGCGCAACCACCGGCTAAGTGGCATGCGACACCGCAGCGACGGCCTGCAAGCCTGCCTCTGGGACCTCGTTACACCCGCAATGGGCCAGCAAACGACGATGAATGCCCACGACTTTCAGAACCACGTATTGAAGCGCTTGACCGCGCTCCGCCCGGGCTGGACCGTGAAGAAAGGCCCGGAGCCATTTCAGTTGATCATCCGCCGCGTCCAGGAAAGCGACCTGCGATTCAACCTGGATAGCTTCTATCAGCAGTACCGCGAACAACCGTCGGCGCTCGACCGGCTCTTTGCGGCGCGGCTGCGCCGTCTCGACCAGGAGTGTGACAGTGAGGCCGCCTTCGGAGCGCCACTGATCCTCCCGGTCCTGCGGCCGGCGAGTTTCCTCGAGTCTGCTGGCGGTCCGGTCGTCTACCGCCGAATGCTCGGCGACATGGTCGTCACGTATGCGGCCCATTACGCCCAGGGCATGCGGTACTTGCTGCCCCAGGACCTGACGGCCTGGAACGTCGGCCGGGACCATGTCGAGGTGATCGCGCTCAGCAACCTGGCCTTGATGTTCCGCAACGGCATGAAGTTCACCGGTCTCGAAACCGACAAGAACGGCCGCGCCCAGATGCTGATGCTCAGCTACGTTGACGCCCGCCCCTACGGGGCCGCGCTGATGCTGCTGCCCGAGGTCTGGGCCTGGCTGGAAGAGATGCTGGAGGATGTGCCGGTGGTCGGCGTCCCCGAGCGAGGCTCGCTGATCGCGGCCGGCCAGCGTGCCCAATTGATGGGCCGGTTGCGCCACGATGTCCAGGAACGGCATCGCGAGGCCGCCTTCCCGGTATCCGACCACCTCTACTGCGTCGAGAACGGCCGCATCCGGCAGTACGCCCGCTAGGGCGACTGCGCCAGGTCGCCTTCTAGGGATAACCACCGTAGCCGGGGTGCGGATCAGGGTGGTCGATCGGACGTAAGAGCAGGGCGAGGAGAAGCCCGGTTGTGAAGCCGCCCACGTGGGCGAAGAAGGCGACCCCTCCGCCGATCGCCCCGATGTTGAGAAAGGCGTTGAGGGCTTGCAGTGCGATCCAGTACCCAATAAAGACGTAGGCGGGCAGCGTAAAAATGAAAAACGGGACGACGAAGGTCAGGATGCGCGCCCGCGGGAAATAGAGGACGTAGGCAGCCAGCAGGCCGGAGATGGCCCCGCTCGCCCCCAGCATCGGGATCGTCGAGTCCGGTGTGATGAAGATCTGCAGCAGGCTACCGGCGATCCCGGAGGCGAAATAGACGACCAGGAACTTCAGCTCGCCGAGCTTGTCTTCCACGTTGTTGCCGAAGATCCAGAGGAACAGCATGTTGCCCCCGACGTGCAGCAGATTGGCGTGCAGGAACATCGAGGTGATCAGGGTGCCGAGGTGGCGTCCGGCGGTGATATCGGCCGGGATCACGGCATATTGCGCGATCGCGTTCTGATCCATGACCGGGTTCTGGGCGAGATAGAAGTAGACCCCGAAGTTGATCAGGATCAGCCCCCAGGTGAGCAGAGCCCGGCGGCGCGGCGGGTTGTAGTCACGGATCGGCAGCATGCAGGTAAGGCGATTCTATGGAGTCCACGAGCTCTCCCGTAGACTGCCAATGGGTTCTCTCGATGTCTTCCAAGCCCCCACCGTGGCTCGATCCAAAACCGGCCAACGTCGCCACCCTGGTGCGGGGGTTGCTGGCCCTGGCGGCCGTTTTCGTGGTCGGCTTCGTGCTGATGCGCGGCAACGCGAATGCCGGGATCTTCATCGTCCTGGCGGTGGTCTGCGTGGGCTTCGCCCTGATATCGCTGCTTGCTCGAGCCCTGCAGCGGTTCGGTGGCGGTGTTCTCGCCCGGAGCGGTCGCTCCGAACGTGAGCTTCTGATCGGGGGGTTGCTACTGACGGCGTTGCTGACCCCGTGGTCGACCGCGATCCCGCCGGTGCAGTGGCCGCAGCGATTTGGCTGGCAGTCCCCCCTGGCCGTCGTCGTAGTGGCGGCGCTCGTCATCGTCCAGGTTCACAGGCTCCACCGCTACCGCGTGGCGGCGATTCTGATCGCAGGTGGTGGGCTTGCGGCCTGGATCGCGTGGGTTAGCGCACAGCTGCTGACGCCGGCATTTGCGAGCACCGGCTTTCCCTTTCTTCCGATCGACCTGCTGGGCGAGGGCTGGGCGGTTGCGCTCCTGGCCTTCGTGGTCACGGTGGATCTGATGGCGATCGAGGCAGCGGATGACGCGGGGCCGACCCGGGCGCGGGATGTGTGGCCATTCGCCACGGTCCCGGGAATGGGACTCGTGCGGATGATGTACACGGGCCGGGGACGCCTCTGGCTGGCCGCGCTAGCATTCGCCCTGTTCCTGGTGCAGGCCAACGCCATCGGCTGGGCGGAGTTCCAGGACTACGGTTCGCGTGGCAACTTGCCCGAACCACGCCCGCGCGGGGCGGTGCTGATTCCCTTAGCGCTCGGTGCGCTGATCTGGCTGGCTTCTTTGTGGGATACGCGTCAAAAGCTGCAGCTGGAGCGCGACGAAGCCGCGCTCGGCCGCTCACTGGAGCGGCACGATCCAACCGCGGTCTGACCCTTGTTACCCGGCCGTGACGGGATTGTCGCCCCACGCCGACTCGACCCGATGGGCCTGTTAACAAACCGCTGATAGCCTCACAGCGTCGTGCCCGACACGCGCGCGCTCTTCTCACGCCGGTACAGCCGGCGATCCTTCCTCGACCGCGGCCTTCGCCTCGGCGTGGGGGTTGGCGGCGGCGTCGCGCTGGCCTCCCTACTCGATGCCTGCGCCACCGGCTCGGGCGGCACCGCTCCGACGCCCCCACCGGGCGCCACCGTCATCCGCTCCTTGCTCTTCGACCAGGTCGGCTACGACCCCGTTGTCCTGCAGACCCTCGCCAACAAGTTTCGCAGCCTGCACGACAACAAGGTCTTCGTTTCGATCGAGACCGCACATTACCGCGAGCTATACGAGAGCATCCTGGCGGCGGGGCTCTCGAAACCGTCTCCGTACGATGTCGTCGCCCTCGACCAGGTCTGGGTGCCCGAGTTCGCGAGCCGCAAGCAGCTGCTCAGCC
>Ga0207684_10006123_pt1 | contig 11001 bp, 9 predicted proteins | sample KBSK5501metaG_FD_184342 | JGI IMG/M metagenome (GOLD analysis project Ga0207684, IMG submission 184342) | Corn, switchgrass and miscanthus rhizosphere microbial communities from Kellogg Biological Station, Michigan, USA - KBS K5-50-1 metaG... | ecosystem: Host-associated > Plants > Roots >... | reverse complement strand
GCGGTGCTCGCGTCGCGGAGCTGGCGCGACTGGCTCGCCTGGCGCCGGCGTAGCATCGCCGGTACGCCGCCATCACCCTGACGATGACCGTCTCGCGCCGCCGCCTGCTCTCGCTGCTGCCCTGGGGTCTGCCTGTCGCGGCCGCATCGCTTGCACGGCGTGCGAACGCCGACGGCCCGCGCCAGATCACCTGGCCCGAGCTCGCACCCAAGGACTGGGACGGCGCGAAGGCGCTGCGCGGCGTCGACATCTCGGCGCTGCAGGACGACGACCCGCGCGCCAACGAGCTGCTGATGAAGATGCGCGAGGCGGCCGACAACGCGCCGCCGAACCCTGCGCTGGCCGGCGCCGCGATCCGCATCGCCGGCTTCATCGTCCCGCTCGAAGAGAACGGCGGCGAGATCACCGAGTTCCTGCTGGTGCCCTCCTTCGGCGCCTGCATCCACACGCCGCCGCCGCCGGCGAACCAGATCATCCACGTGAACGCGCCGCCGGCCAGCAAGGGCTGGCGTTCGATGGACATGGTCTGGATCACCGGCACGCTGCGCATCAGCCGCGCCGACACGATGATGGGCGTCAGCGGCTACCACGTCCGCGCCGAGACGATGACGCGGGTGACCGCGGGTTCGAAGTAGCGGCCAGCCGCTCGGCTGTTGGCTGTTGGCTGTTGGCTATTGCTTGCCGATCTCGGTGAGCAATCGCGTCACGAGATACAGGCGCGGCACGATCGAGTCGATCTCGATGTACTCGTCGCGCGCGTGGTAGCCGTAGCCCGCGAGGCCGAAGCTCTCGACCACCGTCGCCTTGCCCGAACGCCGTGCATAGGCCGCATCGGTGCCACCGCCGGTCATCGGCGCGAGCGCCAGCTCGCGGTCGATTTCCTTGTAGATCGCCTGCGCCTTGCGCCCCAGTGCGAGCCCTGGCGCGCCGGCCAGGAACGACGGCCGGGCGACCTCGAGCTTCACCGTCGTCGTCGTGTCGGGGATCAGCCGGCTGCTCTCGACCTTGGCCTGCAGCGCCTCGCGCAACTTGTTCTCGGCGCCGGGCACGGTGATGCGCACATCGCCCACCGCGGTCGCGAGCTCCGGAATCTGGTTGCGCGCCTTGTTCGAGACCACGTTGGTCCAGTTCAGCGTGACGCCGGGAATGTCCTTCGCGAGGTCCCTGGTCTGCAGCATCTGGTGCGAGATCTCGAGGACAGCGTTGCGCCCCAGCTCGGGCGCCGCGCCGCCGTGCGACGCGCGGCCCTTGACCTCGAGCGTGACCTGCGCGATGCCGGCCGCCCCCAGCAGCAGCGATTCGCCGGGCGCGACCGCCTTCGCCGCGGTCGGCTCGAACGAGAGCACCGTGTCGTGCTGGTCGGCGAGGGCCGAGATGATCTCGCCGGAGCCGACCGAGCTGACTTCCTCGTCGGGGTTGACCAGCACGGTCAGCGTCGCGTAGTCGTTCCAGCCCGCATCGCGCAGGATCGCGAGCGCATGCAGGATGACCGCGAGGCCGCCCTTGTCGTCGGCGATGCCGGGGCCGTAGAGCTTGTTGCCGTCCTGCTTGTACGGCTGGGTCTGCAGAATGCCGCTCAGGTAGACCGTGTCCATGTGGGCCTGCAGCATGATGTTGCGCTTGCCGGTGCCCTTCAGCGTGCCGACCACCATGTCGGCGCCGGCGCCCGCGGTGGTCTTGCGGCGCTCGGTCTTGAAGCCCAGCGCCTTCAGGCGGTCGTCGAGCAGCGTGGCCATCTTCGCGAGGCCGTCGAGGTCGCCGCTGCCGGTTTCGATCTGTACCAGGCCTTTCAGCGTGTCGATGACGGCGGGCTGCGCCCGGGTTGCGGCGTCAAGCAGCTTGGTGTCCGATGCTGCAGCGGCCGAGCTCGCGGCGCACGCGAGGGCGATGGGTGCGGCCCACATGCGCAACGACGCGCGCATTGACGATGTCATGAGTTCTCTGTCCCTGTCCTTGGTTTCGAGATGCCCGGTGCAGGTCGTGCAGCGGGCCGCCGCGGAGCTTATCAAGCTCGCCGCGCGCGCAAAATCCGCAGCGCGCCGTCACGACGAACAACATCGCCAGGGAGATTCCGTCCGATGAGCATCACCGCCGCCACGCCGTTCCTGCGCGACCGCCACGGCCACGCCAAGGTCACGAACGAGGAGCTGTTCTTCGACCTGATCTACGCGTTCGCGGTCACGCAGCTCTCGCACCGCCTGCTCGGCGACCTCAGCGCGATGGGCGCGATCGAAACGCTGCTGCTGTGGTTCGCGGTCTGGCTCGGCTGGCAGTACACGGCCTGGGTCACGAACTGGTTCAACCCCGAGCACCCGGCGATGCGCATCATGATCTTCTGCGCGATGCTGCTGGTGCTGTTGATGGCCTCGGCGATCCCGCAGGCCTTCGGTGGCGGTGGGCTGGTATTCGCGGCGTGTTATGCGGCGATCCAGATCGGGCGCAGCGCGTTCGTGCTCTACCGTCTGCGTGGCGATTCGGTGCTGCGACCGAACTTCAAGCGCATCTTCGGCTGGCTGTGCATCTCGGGGCTGCTGTGGATCGCCGGCGGGCTCGCGGCCCGCCACGACGCGCGCCTTGCACTGTGGGCCGCGGCGGTGGCCTGCGAATACTTCTCGCCGATGACCGGCTTCTGGCTGCCCGGGCTCGGCCGCTCGGCCTCGTCCGACTGGACGATCGACGGTCACCACCTCGCCGAGCGTTGCCAGCTCTTCGTGATCGTCGCGCTGGGCGAATCGATCCTCGCGACCGGCGCGGGCTTCTCGGGCGCCGAGCATCCCGGCATCGCGACCCTCGTCGCGCTGCTCGTCGCGTTCGCCGGCAGCGTCGCGCTGTGGTGGATCTACTTCGACACCAGCAGCCGCGACGGCACCGATGCGATCGTCGAGTCCGACGAGCCCGGCCGCATCGGCGCGCAGTTCCACTACGTGCACGTCACGCTGATCGCCGGGATCATCGTCGCGGCGGTGGCCGATGAGCTCGTGATCCATCACCCCGCGGAGCACGTCGACCTGGCCGCTGCCTGCGTGCTGATCGGCGGCCCGCTGCTCTACCTCGCCGGCAACGTGGCGTACAAGAAGATCGTGTACGGCGGCTTCGCGCTGTCGCATCTGGTCGCCGTCGCACTGCTCGTCGTGCTGTTTCCGATCGCGTTCGTCACGGACCGGCTGATGGTGAGCGGGTCGACCTCGGCGATCCTGATCGTCGTCGCGGTGTGGCAGAGCCGGCATCCGCGCCGGCGGGCCGGCGCCCACAAGAGCGCGGCTCACTGAGCTCGTCGCTCACCCGCGCGGGTGGTGCGTCGCGTGCAGCTGCTTCAGCCGCTCGCGCGCAACGTGCGTGTAGATCGTCGTCGTCGAGATGTCGGCATGGCCGAGCAGCATCTGCACCGCGCGCAGGTCGGCGCCGTGGTTCAGCAGGTGGGTCGCGAACGCGTGCCGCAGCGTGTGCGGCGAGAGCGGCACGCGCACGCCTGCGGCGAGCGCGTGGGCCTTGACGAGCTTCCAGAACATCTGCCGCGTCATCGGGCCGCCACGCGCGGTGACGAAGAGGGCGTCGCTGACCTGGCCGTCGAGGATCGCGGCGCGCGCGCCGGCGAGGTAGCGGCGCAGCCACTCGTGCGCCTCGTCGCCGAACGGCACGAGGCGCTCCTTCGCGCCCTTGCCGGTGACGCGCAACGCGCTGTCGGTCAGGCTCAGGTGCACGCTCTTCAGGCCGACCAGCTCGCTGACGCGCAGGCCGCTCGCGTACATCAGCTCGAGCATCGTGCGGTCGCGCAGCCCCAGCGGCGTTTCGACATCGGGCGCGTTCAGCAGGGCCTCGACCTGCGCCTCGCTCAAGGTCTTCGGCACGCGCAGCGGTTGCCGCGCAGCGAGCAGCTTGAGCGTCGGGTCGGCGTCGGTCAGCTGCTCGCGCAGCGCCCAGCGAAAGTAGCGCTTGAAGACGGTCAGCCGGCGGTTGCTGCTGCTCGCCTTGCTGCCCGCATGGCGCGCGACGCTGTACGCGAGCAGGTCGGCCTCGCGCGTGCTGTCGAGCGCCCGTTCGTGCGTGCGCGCGAGCCAGTCGCCGTAGAGCGCGAGATCACGCCGGTACGCTGCCAGCGTGTTGGCCGACAGGCCGTCCTCGATCCACAGCGCGTCGACGAAACGATCGATCGACGCCTGGCTGTCCGCCCTGGCATTCACGCGGCGCGCGTCAATCGAGCTTGAGCTTCTGCAGCGAGACGACCTTCTTGTAGACCTCGTACTCGGCCGCGATCTGCTTCGCGAACTCTTCCGGCGTGTTGCCGACGATCAGCGAGCCGGTCTCCTCGATGCGCTTCTTCACGAGCGGGTCGGCCAGCGTCGTCTTGACCGCGTCGTGCACCTTCGTGACCACGTCCTTGGGCAAGCCCTTCGGCCCGTAGATGCCGTAGTACGCCATGCGGTTGACGCCCTCGAGACCGACCTCCTTGAAGGTCGGCACGTTCGGCAGCACCGCGAGGCGCTCCGGCGCCGCGACGACGATCGCGATCAGCCGCCCGTCCTTGATGAAGGGCAGCGCCGACGGCAGGTTGTCGAAGATCATCGGCACCTGGCCGCCGACGGTGTCGTTCAGCGCCGGGCCGGCGCCGCGGTACGGGATGTGCGTGATGAAGGTGCCCGAGAGGTTCTTGAACAGCTCCATCTGCAGGTGGCCGATGCCGCCAGTGCCCGAGCTGCTGTAGCTGTACTTGCCGGGGTTCTTCTTCAGCTCGGCAAGAAAGCCCTTGAAGTCGCGCGCCGGAAAGCTAGGGTGCACCGCGATCACGTTGGGCGTCGCGGCGACGTTGATGATGGGCGTGAAGTCGGTCAACGGGTTGTACGGAATCTTCGGGTTGATCGCCGGGTTCGCCGCGGTTGTCGAGACTGTGGCCACACCGAGCGAATAACCGTCGGGCGCCGACCTCGCGGTGTCGGTCGCGCCGACCGCGCCGCCGCCGCCGGCCTTGTTCTCGACGATCACCGTCTGGCCCAGCGGCCCGGTGATGCGCTCGGCGACGACGCGCGCGACGATGTCGGTCGTTCCGCCCGGCGCGAACGGCACGACCAGCTTGACCGGCTTGGTCGGGTAGGCCTGGGCCCAGGCGCCGGCGGTGCTGCCCAGCAGTGCAGCGGCCGTCAAAGCGCTGGCGAACAGGAATCTGCGTTGCATCGATGTGTCTCCAGAGAGGTCGAAAGGAAGGCGCTCGTGGGGCGCCTCGCCGCAAAGTTTAGGGCCTGCGCCGCGACGCCGCGGCGAAGCCCCTCTGCGCGCTGGCACACTCGCGGCCACATGTCGAACGCCTTGCTGCTGCTGCCGGACTTCCTGCTGATCGTCGTCGGCTTCGTGGTGTGCCGCTACACGGCACTGAACCGCCCGGTGTGGGACGCGGCCGAGCGCCTCGTCTACTACCTGCTGTTCCCGGTGCTGCTGTTCAACTCGATCGTCAAGAGCCCGCTGCAGCCGGGGCAGACGCTGAGCCTCGCGCTCGCCGGCGTCGGCACGGTCGGGTGCGGCATCGTGCTGGCGATGGCGCTGAAGCGCTGGCCCGGTGTCGACGCGCGACTGCATGCCTCGGGCGCGCAGACCGCGTTCCGCTTCAATTCGTTCATCGCGCTCGCGCTCGCCGAGCGCCTCGGCGGCCCGCAAGGCCTCGCGTGGATGGCGCTGCTGATCGCGCTCAGCGTGCCGCTGTGCAACGTCGCCGCCGTGTGGCCGCTCGCGCGCCACGGCGGGCATTCGTATGCGCGCGAGCTGCTGCGCAACCCGCTGATCCTGAGCACGGTCGCCGGGCTCGTCGCGAACCTGATCGGGCTGAAGTTCCCGGATGCGGTCGCGACGACGATGCAGCGCATCGGCCTCGCGGCGCTGCCGGTCGGGCTGATGGCGGTCGGCGCGGGCCTGCGCCTCGGCGGCCTGAAGGCATCGCCGGGTCTGGCCGCCGCGCTCCTTTCGATCCGCCATGCGGTGCTGCCGGCCGTCGCGATCGCGCTGACCGCGCTGACCGCGCTCGGGGCGGAGCAGCGCCTGGTCGTCGTGCTGTTCGCCGCGCTTCCGACCGCCTCGAGCGCCTACGTGCTCGCGGCCCGCATGGGCGGCGACGGCTCGTTCGTCGCCGGACTGGTGACCGTCTCGACCTTGCTCGGAATGGTCAGCGTACCGGCGTGGCTGGTGCTGCTGGCGAGCCTGAACTGAAACCTCGAGCGCAAGAGTCTTCACCGCAGAGGCGCAGAGCTTCGCAGAGGGGCCCGTCTTGCTCTTGTATTGCTCCCTCTCCAAGGGCCACGAAGGGGCCCCTTCGTGGCCCTTGGAGAGGGAGCAAGCCCGCGCTATCGAGCAACTGACATGAGGCGCTGCATCGAGAGCCCGAGCAGCCGCGGCTCGTCGGGCGCGAGGCAGACCTGCGCGTTCGGTGTGCCGGCCGTTTCCTTCGTCGCGCCTTCGGTGTCGACATCGATGTGCAGCGGGGTCGTCGGGCACAGGCTCGCATCGAGCGCATAGGCGACCGGCACCACGTCGAACAGCGTCGGCGTGCTGCTGGACCACGGCTGGTAGGCATCGAGCCACTGGTGGTACAGCAGCGCCAGCGCGTCGGTCAGCGGCGTGCCGTGCGCGAACAGCGCGTTGCGCGCGGCTTCCTCGAAGCGGATCTGCGTCGAATCGAGCGGCATCATCACGAGGCTCACGCCGGAGCCGAAGACCGCGCGGGCCGCCGCGATGTCGGAGACGATGTTGTATTCCTTGTCAGGCGGTCGCGGTGCGTGGAAGGCCGACTTCGAATAACCGCGCCGCACCGAACCGCCCATCAGCACGACGCGTTTGAGCTTGCGAAACGTCGCGGGATCGCGCTGGATCGCGGCGCCGAGGTTGGTCAGCGGGCCCAACGCGAGCAGCGTGATCTCGCCCGGATGGCGGCGGATGCTGTCGAGCAGGAAGTCGACGGACGATGGCACTGCGCGATCCGCCTGCGCGGCGGTCATCACTGGGCGCTGCGCCCAGCGCGCCTGCGTGAACGGCGTGCGCGATTCGGTCGCGATGCCTTCGGCCACCGGGATGTCGGCGCGGCCGGCTTCGGCCAGCAGCCGCTGCACGAGGCGCACGCGCAGCTTCGTGTCGCCCCAGGCGCTGGTGATGCCCAGCAGGTCGAATTCGGGGCTCGCGAGCACGAGCGCAAGCGCGAAGGCGTCGTCGATGTCGTCGCCGATGTCGGTGTCGACGATCACGCGCTGGCGCGCGGGCGGCGTCTGGGCGCGTACATCCGCCGCCGATGCGAACAGCGCGACGGCGCAGCAGCAGGCGACGATGCCGGGCACGACAAAGCGCTTCATGCGTTCACCGTGGTGCCGACCGCGGTGTCGGCTGCGGTGTCGGCTGCGGTGTCGATGGCGGCGTCGTCCGATTCATCAGCTCGATCATCAAGCGCTCCATCCCCGTCACGTCGATCTCGCGCACGACCGTGACGGGCCGTTCACCCAATCCGGGCCCCTCGCCTTTCGGCCAGCTCAGCGTGTTGCCGTAGCCGGCGGTGAAGCTGATGTCGACGTCGACCGCGAGATCGTCGGCGGTGGTGATCAGCGACGGGTTCAGCCAGACCGCGGCCGCGATCTCGTCCCACATCGGGAACCCGGTCTCGCTGAAGCGCTTCAGGCTCTGCGCGAGCGGCGTGGTCGCGCGGGTCATCGCATTCAGCAGCTCAGGCGTCAGCTCAGTCGCGGTGGACGGGTCGGCCGGCACCATCACGATGCGCCGCCACGGTGCGCGCAGCGCGATGCTCGCGGCCTCCGGATCCCAGCGGAAATTGAATTCGAGCCGCGGCGTGTTCAGGTACTCGCGGCCGAACTGCTGCGCCGACTGCGACGCGAGCTTGCGCTGCGGATTCAGGCTGCCGCCCATGATCACCAGCTCCTTCGCGTTCGCGGCGAATTGCGGATCGAGCCGCTGCGCGAGCGCGAGGTTGGTCAGCGGACCGGTCGCGATGATCGTCACCTGCCCCGGGAACTCGCGCACCGTGCGGATCAGGAAGTTTGCCGCGATCTCGGCCGAGGCGCGGATCGTCGGGTTGCCTTCGGGCAGGTCGGGCACATGGTCGGGCGCGTGGTACAGCGGCTGGCTCTGCAAGGTGCCGTCGGGCCACTTGCGGTCCATCCACGCGCCCTTGTAGACGAGCTTGCCGTACAGCGCCTCCCAGCGTCGTGTCGCCTGCTCGGTGTTGACCAGCGGAAAGGTCGCGCCAGGCACCACCGGGATGTCGGGCCGCCCGGCGATCTCGAGCATGCGCAGCGCGTGCGCGACACCTTCGTCGCGCCACACCGAGCCGCTGACGATCGTCAGGCCCAGCACCTGGACGCCGGGCGACTGGATCGCCAGCAGCGCACTCGAGCGCACGCCGGTGATGTCGTCGTCGACGATGACCTTGCGAGGCGCGGCCGGGTCCGTCGCCGCGGCACCGCCGCCGGCGAGCAGGCTCAGCGCGAACAGCAACCCCAGCGACGCGAGCCGGATGCGAAACGCGGCGATGCTCACGGCGCCAGAAAATTGCCGAGCGCCGCGAGGAACGCAGACGGCGTCTCGATCATCGGCGCGTGGCCTGCATCGGGCACGACGACCAGCCGCGCACCGGGAATCTCCGCGGCCAGGCGGCGGCCCTTCGCCAGCGGGATCAGCTGGTCGTACTCGCCCCAGACCACGAGCGTCGGGATCGTGATGCCGGCGAGCCGGCCGTCGAGACTGTCGTTCGCGAAGGCCGGGTTGTCGAGCACCGACGCGATCGTATGGCTGTCGCCCTTGGACAGGCTCCAGCCCATGCCGCGGCGCACCGACTCCTCGCTGCTGAAGGAAGGCGCATGGAAGATGCTCGCGAGCAGCGCCTTCTGCTTCGCCAGGCTCGGCCCCGGCCCCGGCGCACTGGCAGCGGGCGCTGGGTTCTCGCTCTTGGCTTCGCTCGCACCGTCTCGCAAGCCCGCCGCGTCGGCCAGCACCAGCCTGCTCGGCTTCGGCAGCACGAAGCTCGCGCCGACCGCTTCGCCGCGCAACGCCTGCAGCGTGTACTGTGCGGCGATCCAGCCGCCGAGCGACTCGCCCATCAGCACGAACTCGCCGACCTTCTTCTCGCGCAGGAACTCGCCGAGGAAGTCGACCCAGAGCTGGATGCCGTATTCGATGAACGGCTTGTCGGATCGGCCGAAGCCGAGCAGGTCCGGTGCCAGCACGTGATGCGTGCGGGCCAGTTGCGGCATGACACCACCCCAGTCGCCCGCGGCGCTGCTGCCCAGCCCGTGCAGCAGCACCAGCGTCGGCCCCAGCCCCGGCCGGCCGAGCTCGTGATAGCGGATGCGCGCGCCGAAGAGCGTCAGCGTCTTCTGCACCGGCAGTCGCGGGGCCGCGGCAATCGCCGGGCGCACCGCGGCGCCGGCGCAGCCCGCCGCGGCCAGGGTCAGCCAGCGGCGCCGGTGCGCGTCCACCATCCCTCGGTCGGCGACAACGACGTCACGCGTCAGAACTGCGCCCTGAACTGCACGCCGTAGGTGCGCGGGTCGTTGATGAAGCCGGTCAGGTTGTTGAAGTCGATTGCGCCGACCGCGACGATCCGGTTCGTGATGTTGCGGCCGAACGCGGCGACCTCGTACTTGCCGTCACCCCAGATGTAGCCGACGCGCAGGCCGCCGGTCAGCAGCGACTGGCCGGTGAACTCGGTCGCTTCGTAGAGGAAGAAGTTGACCTTGCTGCGGTACGACCAGTCGGTGTAGATGAAGTACTCGCCGCTGGCCGTCGGGATGCCGTAGCGCGCGGTGACGTTCGCGATCCACTTCGGCGCTTGCGGCAGCGGGTTGCCGTCGATGAAGTACTGGCCGGTCGTGCCGTTCTGCGGGTCCAGCATCGCGCACATGCGCGAGCCGCAGCCGGCGACGGTCAGGTTCGGATCCTTGATCTTCGTGTCGTTGTAGCTGCCGGAGAGCGTGACCAGCAGGGCCGGCGTCAAGTAGGCATCGAGGTTCAGCTCGAAGCCCTGGCCGACCGCCTTCTCGGCGACCTTCAGCGTGTTCGAGTTGCCGGCGCCGCCCACCTCGGTGAGCTGCAGATCCTTCACGTCGTAATGGAACACGCTGAACGACACCCGCGCGCGGCGGTCGAACAGGTCCGACTTGATGCCGGCCTCGTACGACTTGGTGTTCTCCTGGCCGGCCAGCGACTGCGGGCCGAACGCCGAGGCCGGCTGCACGCTGGAGCCGCGGTAACCGGTCGCGAAGCGAGCGTAGACATTGGTCGTCTCGCTAAGCTTGTACAGGCCGCTCAGGTCACCCGTCGGCTTGGAGTCGCTCAGGTGCGCCGAGGTACCGTTGGTGGTGACGATGCCGGCATTCGGATCGCTTTCGAGGTCCTTCTTGTCCTTCGTGTAGCGCAGGCCGGCGCGCACGCTGAAGGCCTGGGTCACGTCGTACTTCACCGAACCGAACGCCGCCCACGACTTGCTCTTCTGCTGGTCGGTCAGCATCGAGGTCTGCGCACCGCCCGCCAGGCTGTTGTAGCTGAAGCTGTTGGATGTGAAGTCTTCGTCGAAGTAGTACAGGCCGGCCTGCCAGTTCAGCGGCGCGCTGTAGCGCGACTCGACGCGGAACTCCTGCGTGAACTGGCGGTGACCGTGCACCGCGCCGGCGGTCTCGCTGGGGAACGGGATCACACCGGGACCGGACGGCGGCGCGAACACCGCGCCGTAACCGCCGTCGATGTCGCCACGGCTGAAGGTGTGCACCGTCTCGAAACCGGTGATCGAATGCAGGCTGTAGTCGCCCAGGTCCCAGCGCAGCCGCGCGCTCGCGCCGTAGCTCTGGATCTTCTGCTCGTTGACGCCGTCGGTCGAGATCTGATCCGGCTCGAAGCCGTCGACCAGGTCGTTGGTTCCAGGCTTGATGATGTTCGCGCGGAACAGCCGCGCGCTGCCCTTCAGGTCACGCGCATGCACGTTGAACAGTGCCTGGAAGTCGCGCGCCGGCTTGTACAGCACCT
>Ga0207684_10006119_pt1 | contig 11006 bp, 9 predicted proteins | sample KBSK5501metaG_FD_184342 | JGI IMG/M metagenome (GOLD analysis project Ga0207684, IMG submission 184342) | Corn, switchgrass and miscanthus rhizosphere microbial communities from Kellogg Biological Station, Michigan, USA - KBS K5-50-1 metaG... | ecosystem: Host-associated > Plants > Roots >... | reverse complement strand
AACTTCGCATCAACGACCAGATCCGCGCCAGTGAAGTCCGCGTCATCGACGATCGCAACGAGCAGTTGGGTGTCCTGCCCATCGACCGCGCCAAAGCCCTGGCGGTCGAGCGGGAGATGGACCTGGTAGAAGTCGCGCCCCAGGCGCAGCCACCGGTGGCTCGGATCATGGACTACGGCAAATTTAAATTCGAAAGCATCAAGAAAGAGAAAGATGGACGCCGCAAGCACAACGTCATCAAGGTCAAAGAAATGAAACTCCGTCCCAAGATCGGCGAGCATGACTTCCAGACGAAGTTCCATGCCGTCAAGTCGTTCCTCGAAGAGGGCGACAAGGTCAAGCTGACGATCATGTTTCGCGGCCGCGAGATGGTCCACCAGGACATCGGTAAGAAGCTGCTGGACCGGATGGCATTGGAACTGAAGACCATCAGCACCGTGGAGCGGTTGCCGCTGCTCGAGGGCCGGAACATGATCATGATCCTGGCCCCGGCGGCCGCGGCAGCGCCTCCCCCGGCGCCCACCACGCCGGCACCATCGCCGGCCCAACCGCCGGCGCGAGCCCAGGCACCCAAGAGTTAAAGGAGCGATCGATGCCTAAACTGCGTACCCATCGCGCCTCGGCCAAGCGGTTCCGGATGACCAAGACCGGAAAGATCGTGCGCCCGCACGCGCAGAAGAGCCATTTGCTCGGGCACAAGAGCCCGCGGCGCAAGCGCCAGTACAGCAAGCTTCTGGTGCTGACCGGCAAAGACGCCCGGCGGCTGCGGCGGTCGGCGCCGTATATGAAGGAAAGGGACTGATATGCCGCGGGTAAAACGCAGCGTCCCGGCACGCAAGCGCCACAAGAAGATCCTCAATATGGCCAAAGGCTTCCGGATGACGCACCGGACCCTGTTCCGCCCCGCCAACGAGGCCCTCCTTCACGCCCTCGAGTACGCCTATCGCGACCGTCGGGCGCGCAAGCGCGACATGCGCCGGCTCTGGATCGCCAGGATCAACGCCGCCTCACGCAGCCAGGGCATGCCCTACAACCAGTTCATGCACGGGCTGAAGCTGGCGGGGGTCAACATCAATCGCAAGATGCTTGCCGACCTGGCGGTGCGTGACGCGCAGTCCTTCAGCGAGCTGGTCGCCGTCGCCAAGGGCAGCCCCAAGTCGAACTAGCGCGGAACAGTTGAACGCCTCTAACGCTCGGCTGCGGGCTCGGAGGTAAATCCGGGATGAAGCAAGGTGTCGTCGGCGAACTCGAGCAGCTCAGGGCGAGTGCGCGTCAACGTGTGGATGAGGCGACCGACCTCAAAACCCTCGAAGACCTGCGGGTCAGCTTGCTGGGGAAAAAGGGCGAGCTCACCGGCATCCTGAGGCAGCTGGGAAGCCTACCGGCCGCCGACCGGGCCGCCGCCGGCGCCGAGGCGAATCGGCTCAAGGACGACATCTTCGGCTGGATCTCGGAGCGCCAGGGTGCGCTGGAAGCGAAACGACACACCACGCTTGGCGATACCGAGTGGGTCGACATGACGTTCGTCCCGAATCCGGTGCGCCGCGGGCACCTGCATCCCCTGACGCTCATCCTGCGGGAGGTCAAGGCCATCTTCTCGCGGCTCGGTTATGAGGTCGCGCTCGGCCCCCAGGTCGAGGATGAGTTTCATAACTTCGAGGCGCTCAATATCCCGGCCGACCATCCGGCCCGGGACACCATGGACAGCTTCTACGTCGACGTGGACAATCTGCTACTCCGCACCCACACCTCACCGGTGCAGATCCGCTACATGCAAAGTCATAAGCCGCCGATGCGGATCATCGCGCCCGGCGCGGTCTACCGGCGCGATGCGACCGACCCATCGCACGGGTCGCAGTTCTACCAATTCGAGGGCCTCGCGGTGGACCAAGACATCCGCCTCTCGGACTTGAAGGGGACGATCGAGTATTTCGCGCGCTCGCTCTTCGGTCCCGAGCGGCGCATTCGGATCGTCGGTGACCATTTCCCGTTCACCGAACCGAGCATTGGCGCCGCGGTCTCCTGTGGCCTGTGCGGCGGCGCCGGATGCCGAAGCTGCAAGGGCGGCTGGCTGGAGATCCTGGGCGCAGGGATGGTCCATCCGCAGGTGCTGCGCAACGGGGGCATCGACCCGGCCCACTTCTCCGGGTTCGCCTTCGGCGCCGGGCTGGACCGGCTCGCGATGCTGAAGTACAACGTGACCGACCTCCGAGTGTTCCTCGAGAACGACGTGCGCTTTCTGAGGCAGTTCTGAGGGCATCATGCTGATTTCGCTCAACTGGCTCAAGGAGTACGTCGACATCCCGGTCGAGGTGCCGATCCTGGCCGACCGGCTGACGCTGGCAGGCAACGAGGTCGAGCGCATCGTGGAACAGGACGTCGACTTCGAGAACGTGATCGTTGCCGAGGTCCAAGGGCTGCGGCCACTGCCCGGATCGACGAAGAACCAGCTTGCCACCGTGACCACGGGGGTAGGCGTCGCGGAGGTCGTCACCGGCGCCTGGAATCTCAAGATCGGTGACCGGGTCCCGTATGCGCTCCCGGGCTCGAGACTAAATGACCGGCGCATCGAGACCAAGACATTCCTCGGCGTCCAATCCGCGGGCATGCTGTGTTCGGCGATCGAGCTCGGTCTTGGGGAGGATGCGGCGGGCATCATGATCCTCGACCCCTCCGCGCCGCTGGGAGCGGATCTTCGCACGCTCTATCCGCGCGACACCATCCTCGAGCTCGAGATCAAGTCGAACCGGCCGGATCTCCTGTGCCATCTGGGCATCGCGAGGGAGATCGCCGCCATCTTCAAGCTGCCGCTGCGCGAGCCGGGCGTCGCGAGGATCCGGACGACCGACGCGCCAGAGTTGGTTCGGATCGACGCCCCGGACGGCTGCCGACGGTTTACCGGGCGCCTGATGACCGGCGTCAGCGTGACCGCATCGCCAGCCTGGATGCAGGCTCGGCTGCGGGCCGCCGGCGTCCGGCCGATCAGCAACATCGTCGACATCACCAACTATGTGATGCTCGAACACGGGCAGCCGATGCACGCCTTCGACTACCGGCGCCTGAAAGATGGGCGGGTCGTGGTCCGGCGGGCTCGTGACGGTGAGGAGATCGCCTGCCTCGACGGCAAGACCCGTCGCCTGACCTCGAATGACATGGTCGTGGCCGATGCCGAGCGGGCGCAGGGGATCGCCGGCGTCATCGGTGGCGCGGAGAGCGCCGTCCAGTCAAGGACGACCGACGTTTTTCTCGAGGCGGCGACCTGGGAGCCGCGCTCGATCCGCCGCACGGCGCGACTGCTTGGCCTGCGGACGGAGGCCTCATCACGATTCGAAAAAGGACTGAGTCCCGAGCTCAGCTTGCCGGCGCTCGACCGCGCGGCGGCGCTGATCGCGGAGCTGGCGGGCGGAAAGCAGACGAAGTCAGCCGACGTGTATCCGGGTCCGCTCAAGCCGATCACGATCGAGCTGGAGGCTGATCGCATCGATCGCGTGCTGGGGGTCAAGGTTGAGCTTGGGGAAGCGGCCAGCATCCTCGAGCGGCTCGGTTTCAGCGTGGAGCGGAGGGATCGCCGGCTGCGCGCGCGGCCGCCGCTGTTCCGGCTCGACTGCTCGATTCCCGAAGACCTTATTGAAGAGGTCGGCCGAATCTTCGGCTACGACCGGGTGCCGAGCACTCTGCCCGGGGCTCGCACCCCCGTGCGCGATCTGTATCTGCACGCCGACGCCGACGAGATGGCCCGCGAGGTACTGGCCGGCCACCAGTTGGATGAGGCGGTGACCAGCAGCCTCGTCAGTGGCAGTGGCACCCCGGCGATCGCCATGCCGATTGCGGCGCCATCGCTGGTGCGGATCAAGAATCCGATGGCGGAAAACCGCGACGCGCTTCGCCGTAGCCTGCTGCCGGGCCTGCTGGAAGCGCTCGCCCTCAACGCCCGTCAGGACCAGGGAGGGGCGCGCCTCTTCGAGCTTGGCTCCATCTTTTGGAAGGGGGCCCGCGACGCGGTCGACCAGCCGTTGGTCCTGGGGCTGGCGGCTCACGTCCAGGCGGGGGGCGCCGACGCGTCGGCCGCGGAATTGCGCTCGATCCAGGCGACGCTCGCAACCGTGCGCGACCGCTTCGCGCTTCCACCGACCGATTTCAAACAGGCCGAATTTTCCAGCAGTGACCCCGGCCGGTTCGCGGGCTTCCATCCAGGTCGGACCGGCGAAATCCAGGAAGGGGGAGAGCCGATCGGGATCGTCGGTGAGGTCCATCCCGAGCTGGCGACCCAGATCGGACTTCCCGGCCGGGCGGTGGTCGCCGAGGTCCTCTTCGACCGGTTTTCTGCCGGTGGCCGGCGGACGCCGCAAGCCCGGCCGCTACCCCGCTTCCCGGGGGTCCGGCGCGACCTTACGGTCGTAATCCGGGGCAAGATCGGCGGTCACGAGCTCGTGCAAGTTATCCGCGAGCTGGGCGGTTACACGTTGCGGGAGATCCATATGGTGAGCGAATACCAGGGGCCACCGCTGGGGGCTGGGTCCCGAAGCCTGTCGTTTCGCCTGCAGTACCAGGCCGACGACCGCACCCTCACGAATGAGGAGGTCTCGACTGTGCAGCAGCGCATCATCGAGGGCCTCAAGCAGCGATTTCAGGCGGAGGTCCGATCGTAATGGATTTTCTGGACCTGATCATCGTCACCATCCTGCTGGTCAACATGGCGATGGGCTGGGCGTTTGGCCTGGTCCGCCGCATTGTCGCCTTTGCCGGCCTCTTCGCCGGCGTCGGCGCTGCCACCCTGACCAGCGCGAATACCTCCTCATACATTGCCAACACCTTTGGCATCACCTCGGCGATCTGGGCGCACGTCATCACCTACACCGTGATCGTGACCTTTGCCATCATCTTGTTCGAGGTTCTCGGCGCGGTGTACGAGCGCTACCTTGACGAGCTGATCGCGCCCGCGTTCGACCGCTTGACCGGCGTCCTCACCGGCGCGGTGGTCGGGGCGCTGGAAATCACCGTGATCCTGATTCTCGGCGTCGGCGTGGTCAACGCCCAGCTGCCCGGTGGGTACGCCGTGCCGCCCGCGTTCGTGACAGCGCAAGAGTGGTTCAAGTACTCGCTGCTCGCGCCGCACTTTTACGGGCTGGAGCCGATCACCCGGACGATCTTCTCGCTGGTGCTGCCGACCAGTATCGGCGGGTACTTCACCCAGCTAGTCGGCCGCTAACGCCCGGCCGGCGCCTCATCTGCTAAGCATCAGACGTGGCTTTGACGTCGCCGCGGCTGACGCGCACCTTCTTCTCCCGCGATCCCGTCATCGTGGCGCGGGACCTCCTGGGCCGCATCCTCTTCTATCGCACACCGCAGGGTCTGCTGGCCGGCCGGATCGTCGAGACCGAGGCCTATACCGGAGAGGCCGATGCTGCCTCGCATGCCTTCCGCGGCCGTACGGCCCGCAATGCCGTGATGTTCGGTGCGGCCGGTCACGCCTACGTCTACTTCACCTACGGCATGCACTACTGCCTCAACGTCACGGCGGACGCACCCGGCGTGGCCGGCGCCGTGCTGCTGCGCGCCCTCGAACTGCTCGCCGGCCTGGAGATCATGCGACGGCGCGGCGACCACGGGCCGGAGGTTCGGCTACTCAGCGGGCCGGGCAAGATCGGGCGTGGCTTTGGGCTCGACCTGAAGGACAGCGGCCGGGATTTCACCCGCGGGCCGCTCGGGTTGGCGGCCGGGACGCCGGTCCCGGACCGCGAGGTCGCCGTCTCGCGTCGGATCGGCATCTCGCGTGCCGTCGATTTGCCCTATCGCTTTTCCGTGATTGGCAGCCTGTCCGTCTCGGGCCGCGCCCCCCACCCTGCCCTCCCCCAGAGGGGGAGGGAAATAGTTGCTGCCTCCCCCAGAGGGGGAGGGAAATAGTTGCTGCCTACCCAGGAGGGGAGGGAAATGATTGCTAGGGGAGGGTGACGGTGATCGTTTGCGCCGCCGGTGCATTGGCCGGGTTGTAGTCGTAGGCTTGCACGTTCAGCGTGTGGGTGCTGCCCGATGCGCCTTTGACCAGGAAGGTGAAGGGGCCCTGGGTCAGCCGCAGTGGTTTGCTCGTCCCATCGAGGAAGAAGTCGACTTCCTTGACGGCTTCATCGTCGGTCGCCGTCGCGGTGACCAGCACGCTGCCATCGTTTTGAACCGCCTGGGCTAGCGCCAGGGTAGGCGGAATGATCTCCGTAAACAGCTGGCAGTTCTGCGTGGGCGGCTGCGGGCTGTTCTTGTCCTTCATCTCGTCCGGGTAACCGGGCGGGTAGACGACGAAGGTTTTCACCGTTGTCAGGGCGGCCGGAATGTCCGGAGTGGCGAGCAAGCCGTCGGTGGTGCAGACCCGGATCGGGTGGTACCAGTCGTCTGGTCGGGTGGGTGCTGTGCCGGCGATGAACCAGTCGGTGATCGTCTGACCAGCGCAGTTCGGGGTGGCCAGCAGGCCGCTGGCCTGGCAGACGGTTACCTTCTTGAGGCCATCGGGCACCGCGAAGTCGCGGACCGGCTTGTTGGCTTCGTAGGCGTTGAAGATGTCGCGGAAGATCAGCCCCGCGCCCTGTACTCCCCACACGACGTTCAGGTTGGAGTTCAAGTTGGCGGGACAACCACCGGCACAGGTGTGGCCCATCCAGGCGCCGATCACGACGTCGGGGTTATAACCGATCAGCCAGGAGTCGTGCCAGTTCTCGGTGGTGCCGGTCTTGGAGGCGAAAGGCCGCTTGATGTTCAGGGCCGCGCCGACCGGCCGCAGGATGTCGCTGATCATGTACGCGACCTGGGCGGGCAGCACCCGAACCCCCGGGTCTGGCTTCCATTCCTGGAGCGTCTTCCCCTGACTGTCGACGACTTTGAGGATGACGGTCGGGTCGTGATAGATGCCGCCCGACGCGAGCACGGCGTAGGCGTTGAAATGCTGCATCGGGAGAACCTCAGTGGCGCCGATCGCCTGAGCCAGACCACGTTCAGGGGTGAGGTTGGCGCTGGTCAGACCCATCATCCGCGCCGTCTGGAAGACCCGGTCGTAGCCCAGCTGCTTGAGCAGCATGATTGCGGGGATGTTGCGCGACTCCTCCAGCGCGCGCCGAATCGTGATGACGCCTTCGCTGCGATGGTCCCAGTCCACGAACGCATGCCCATCGATCTTGCCCTGCGTATCGTTGATGAGGTTCGAAGGCGCATAACCGTTGGCGAGCGCGGTGGCGTACTCGTAAATTTTGAACGATGAACCCGGCTGCCGGCCTTCGCCGTCCGCGATGACGTTGTACTGGCCGCCGATCGCCTGGTCGTAATAGTTGGCGCTGCCCACCATGGCCAGCACCTGCCCCGTGCTGGGATCGATCACCTCGGCGGCGCCGTTGTTGACGTTGCGCGCCCGCAGGTCGGCCCGGTTGACGTTGTTGGTCACCGCCGCCTCGGCCGCGACTTGCACGTTGTAGTCGAGGGTGGTGGTGACACGCAGGCCTCCTCCGGCGACGACCGCCTCACCGTACTGCTTGGTCAGCTGCTGCAGCACGTAGTCGACGAACCACGGTGCCTTGAGGCCTTTGTCGATGCTGCCGTCCTGGTACTTCAGCGTCTCCCTGACCGCCTTGTCGTACTCGACCTGGCTGATGTAGTGGTCACGGAGCATGTCGCGAAGGACGAGCTCCTGCCGCGCCTTGGCGTTGGCTGCGGTGGCCGGGTTATACGGATCCAGTCCGGAAGGGGCATTCGGGATGGCGGCCAGCATGGCCGCCTCGGCGATGTCCAGGTCCTTGGCGGACTTGGCGAAGTAGGTCTGCGCCGCCGCCTCGACACCGTACGCCGAGTGGCCGTAGAAGATCTGGTTCAGGTAGAGGGTCAGGATGTCGTTCTTGGAGAAGCGACGTTCGATCTCCAACGCCAGCACGATCTCGCGAACCTTCCGCTCCAACGAGCGGTCGTCGCCGACGAACATGCGCTTCACCAGCTGCTGAGTGATGGTGCTCGCTCCTTGCTGGACCGCCTGGTGGGTGACGTCGGCGATGGCAGCGGCGACGATGCGACGGATATCGATGCCGTTGTGGGTGTAGAACTGGCGGTCCTCGAGGGCGATGGTGGCATCGATCAGGTGGGGGGAGATCGCCGACAGCGGGACGACCGTGCGCACCACGCCGTCGGTGTGCTTGACATAGAGCAACACGCCGTTGCGGTCGTAGATCTTGGTCGCCTGCGACAGCTCCTTGGCATTCAGCGAGCTGGGATTGGGCAGGTCGGCGGTGTAGGTCTGGTACTTGTCGACCGCCTCGGCGCCTCCGCTGAGACTGAGGAGGCCGACCAGGGTGAGCCCGATGATGATGATCTTGTGGCCGGCGGCCCGGCGCCGCCGCGACAGCAGGCGGATCGTGAGCACGCGGATCGCGGCGCGTCGAGCTGACCGGTGCTTGGCTTCGGACACCGCGTCTATAACGGTTGAGTTCGCCAAAAAAGCACAGAGGATCGCGCCGAGCGCCTATATACTCGCGTCTAGAAACCGTGACGGAACGATGAAGAAACAACAAAAACTTGATCACGGCATCTGGGATGCGATCACGGCTGGCGCTGTCGAGATCATCAACCGTGAACACTTGAAGACCCGCATCGAGCGCGGCGACCGGCTGCGCGTCAAGCTGGGATTGGATCCGACCAAGCCGGATATCCACCTCGGTCACACCGTCCCGCTGCGCGCGCTGCGCCGCTACCAGGAGCGTGGTCACCAGGCGGTCCTCATCATCGGCGACTGGACCGCGAGGATCGGCGACCCCTCGGGCCAGAACATCACCCGGCCTCAGTTGACGAAGGAGGAGGTCAACGCCGCGGCCACTACCTACCTCGAGCAGGCCTGGAAGATTCTCGATGAAGGCGAGACGGAGGTTCGCTTGCAGTCCGAGTGGTTCGACAAGATGCACCTCGAAAACGTGGTGCAATTGGCGAGCCGCTACACGGTGGCGCGAATGCTGGCCAGGGAAGACTTCGCCAAGCGCAGCAAGGAAGGCCGGCCGATCGGCATGCATGAGTTGCTCTACCCGCTGCTGCAGGCGTACGACTCGGTGGCCGTCAAATCAGACCTTGAGTTGGGCGGCACCGACCAAACGTTCAATCTGCTGGTCGGTCGCGACATCCAGGAGGCCTACGGCCAGCCGCCGCAGGACATTCAAACCATGCCACTGCTGGAAGGTCTCGACGGCGTCCAGAAGATGAGCAAGAGTCTCGACAACTACATCGGGATCGACGAGCCGCCCGCAGTGATCTACCGCAAGGCGATGAGCATCCCCGATCACCTCATTACTCGGTACTGGCAACTGCTGACGGATATCCCGCCCGATCAGCTGGCCGCGGAAGAGCGCGCGCTTCGCGACGGCGCGAATCCGCGCGATGTCAAGCAGCGCCTCGCCGAGCGGCTCGTCCGACAGTTTCATCCCAGTGCGACGCCGAGCGACTATCGAGCGGAGACCGGCGGGTTCGTGACGACAGGGCCGGCGACCGTCGACGTGGTGCCTGGGTCGCGGTCGATCGCGCAGCTCTTTCTCGACGCCGGACTGGTCAGCAGCAAGAGTGAGGCGAGACGCCTCGCCGGTCAGAGGGGCCTCAGTGTCAACGGGCAGCCGGTCAACTCCGCGGAGGACAAAATCGAGCCGGCCGACGGCATGCTCTTGCAACGCGGCCCGCACCATGTCGCGCGTCTGAAGGTGAGCTAGACTCTCGGACGGGGAGAAGATGTCAGGACACTCCAAGTGGTCGTCGATCAAGCACAAGAAGGCCCTCACCGACGCCAAGAAGGGGCAGCAGTTCACCAAGACGGCCCGGGAAATCGTCCTCGCGGCTCGGGAAGGCGGAGGCAACCCGGACAGTAACTACCGGCTCCGTCTGGCGATGGAAAAAGCCCGCGACGTCAACATGCCGCAGGAGAACATCAAGCGTGCTATCCAGCGGGGCACTGGCGAGCTGGGCGGCGCCGCGCTCGAGGAGCTTCGGTTCGAGGGCTACGGCCCGCACGGGGTGGCCATCATCGTGGATACGCTGACCGACAATCGCAACCGCACCAGCGGTGAAGTGCGCAACCTCTTCAGCCGGGCCGGCGGCAACCTGGGCGCCACCGGGAGCGTCGCCTGGATGTTCACGCGGCAGGGGCAGATTGTGATCGACGCCAACGGCCGCGACCCGGATGAGATCGGGTTGGAGGCGATTGACTTGGGCGCCAGCGATGCGCGCGTCGACGGCAAGACGGTTGAGGTTGTCACCGACCCGCCGAAGCTCGAGGCGGTCCAGCAGGGATTGAAGAAGAAAGGCTACAAGATCGAGTCCGCCGAGGTCACGATGAACGCCTCCCAGCTCATCCCGCTGAACGAGACCACGGCCCCATCGATCCTCAAGTTGCTGGATGCCCTGGAAGAACACGACGACGTACAGTCCGTCTACTCGAACATGGATGTCCCGGCGGACGTCCTGGAACGCATCAGCGAACGTGTCTAGCGTCACCATCAACGACGGCCTTCTCGTGCTTGGTGTCGATCCCGGACTCGCCGATACCGGCTACGGGGCCGTTCGGCGCCAGAACGGCCGCCTGACGATGGTCACCTGCGGCACGCTCAAGACCCCGGCCAACCTCTCCGAGCCGAAACGGTTGGCCATCCTCGCCAGGCAACTTCGCGCCCTGATTACCGAGCTGCATCCGCAGGCCGCCGCCTTCGAGGAGCTGTTCTTCAGCAAAAACGTCCGCACCGCCATGGCGGTGGGTCAGGCTCGCGGTGTCGCGCTCCTGTGCGCCGTCGAAACCGGGGCCGAGGTCCACGAGTACACCCCCAACCAGGTGAAGCTGTCGGTGACCGGCTACGGCGCGGCCACCAAGGGGCAGATGCTCAAGATGGTCCAGTCGCTGCTCGCCACCCGCGAATTGCCCCGCTCGGACGACGCCATCGACGCGTTGGCGATCGCCATCTGCCATCACCACAGCGGCCGGCTGCGCACCATCATCAGCGGGGCGCCGGCGC
>Ga0207684_10006118_pt1 | contig 11007 bp, 9 predicted proteins | sample KBSK5501metaG_FD_184342 | JGI IMG/M metagenome (GOLD analysis project Ga0207684, IMG submission 184342) | Corn, switchgrass and miscanthus rhizosphere microbial communities from Kellogg Biological Station, Michigan, USA - KBS K5-50-1 metaG... | ecosystem: Host-associated > Plants > Roots >... | reverse complement strand
GACAGATTCTCGACCTGATGGCGACGTCGGCGCCCGATTTGCGAGTTGATCCAGTGATCGACCCAAAGCAGATCATCACTGCGCGCGATGTAGTCAACAGCATTTACATCGACGACCGCGTGAAAGATTACATTGTCGATGTTGTCTGGGCCACGCGAGAGCCTGCGACTTACAACTTGCAGCTCGAAGGACTCGTTCGTTATGGCGCTTCGCCACGGGCGACGATTTATCTTGCTCTCGGAGCACGCGCCCACGCGTTTCTGAATGGCCGCGGCTACGTCACACCGCAGGATGTGAAGAGCATTGGTCCGGATGTATTGCGCCATCGTATCATTGTCAGCTATGAAGCCGAGGCGGAGTCGGTCACGAGTGAGACGATCATTGAACGGATCTTTGCCGGGCTGCCGGTGCCGTGATGCGCCGTCAAATGGAGCTGAAGGGAATACAACGGGATCCCTCGACCGCGCTTCGTTCCGCTCGGGATGACGGTCGCACGCAAACCACCGCGGACATACTGAAAAAAATCCGCGCACTCGAAATCAAAACGCGCGGCCTGGTCGAGACCGCCTTCGCGGGCGATTACCACAGTGTTTTCAAAGGTCGCGGAATGAATTTTGAGGATGTCCGCGAATATCAGCCAGGCGATGAAATTCGAACGATTGATTGGAATGTGACGGCGCGTCTGGGCACCGCATATGTGAAAAAATTTACAGAGGAACGCGAGCTTACGGTGATTCTGGTTGTCGATGTGAGCGCGTCTGGAAATTTCGGGAGCACCACGCAATCGAAACGCGAGTTGGCGGCCGAGGTCGCATGTTTGCTCGCGTTTAGTGCAATTCGGAACAATGACAAGGTCGGACTGATTCTTTTCACCGATCGCGTTGAACTTTTTATTCCGCCGAAGAAAGGCCGCTCGCACACGCTGCGGTTGATCCGGGAGATTTTGTTCTTCGAACCGCAAGGACGCGGCACAGAACCCGCGCTGGCGCTCGACTACTTAAACAACATCGTGACGCGCCGTGCAGTCGTATTTTTCATCTCGGATTTTCAAGCGCCTGATTTCTCGCGGGCGCTCGCAGTAAGCGGTCGGCGGCATGATTTCATCGCGATCCATATTCGCGACGAACGCGAAAAGGTGTTGCCAAACATTGGCATCATCACGTTGGAAGATGCGGAAACGGGCGAACAGATCGAGATCAACACGGCCGATCGGAGGACTCGCGGGCGCTTCACCGATCTGGCCAGCGAACACGAAACCGATCTGTCGCGCACGTTGCGGCGGAACAATATCGATGCAATTGCCCTGCAGACTGGGAAGGATTACTTGCCGGCGTTGCGCTCGTTCTTCAAACAACGCGAACGCCGTTTAGCCATTCGGTAAATGACAATGTCGATCTTGTTCATGGCCATCCTCGCGGCAGAGGAATTTCACGATATTGCGCCACCGATCGATTATTCGCTGATACCGCCATGGATGATTTTTGCCGGGACATTTCTGGCGGTAACAATCGTTGGGTTGATCGTTTGGTTGATTGTCAAAGGATCTAAGCGACCGCAACCGGCTCAATTGCCGCGTGACCGCGCACTTGACGCGCTCGAGCGGATACGAGATCAGATCGATCGACTCAATCCGTATCAATTCAGCATCCGCGTGTCGGACATTCTTCGTCGCTACGTGACCGAGCAACACGGTTTGCCCGTGACGCGCCAGACGTCCGTAGAATTTCTAAACGCGCTGACCACGGCGCCGCAGTTTTCGAGCGATGAAAAGTCGTTGCTCGAAGATTTTCTGAATCGATGCGATCTGATCAAGTTCGCGCGGTACGAGGCTACCTCGGCGGACAGCCAGCTGTTGCTCGAAGAGGCAACTCGATTTGTGAAAGGGGGCCAACAACTTGCAACTGTTTGATTGGTGGAGCGCAAACAGCGCGCTCACGTTCGCGCATCCGTTGCTGCTATTGCTCCTGTTTGCGATTCCATTGCTCGCATATTTGCGCGGTAAACGCGGGCCAGCTGCTGCGTTGACGTTCTCATCAACGTCCGCTTTTGGCGCCATTGGAAAACAGAGCGCGGCGCGCGCTGGAAAGATCCTTCGGTCCCTGCTACTCGCATCGCTCGCAATCTTCGTCGTCGCCCTCGCGCGTCCGCAGCTTGGCAAGAGTCTGACGCAAGTCGAAGCCAGCGGGATCGACATCATGCTGGTGCTCGACGTCTCCGGGTCGATGCTGACGAAGGATTTCACAATCGGCGGGCAGGAGGCGACGCGCGTCGATGCCATTCGCGAAGTCACGCGGAAATTCATCGAAGGCCGGCCGAATGATCGTATCGGAATTATTGCCTTTGCCGGGCGGCCATATGTGGTGAGTCCAATGACTCTCGATCACGATTGGCTTTTGCAAAACCTCGAGAGAATACGAATCGGACTCGTCGAGGACGGCACGGCAATTGGATCGGCCATGGCAGCGGCTGCTAATCGGTTGAACGATAAACGCTCAAAGAGCCATGTGCTGGTGCTTCTGACCGACGGAGAGAATAATGCCGGAAAAATTCCGCCGAATACTGCCGCCGAAGCAGTCAAAGCATTGAAGATTCACTTCTATGCCATTGGTGCAGGAATCAATGGAATAGCCCCCGCACCTATCTTCACTGCCAGAGGGCCGTTAACCGACGCCTTGGGCAATTTGCTCTACGAGAACCAGCGGGTGGAGTTCAACGAATCGGGTCTAAGAGAGGTCGCAAAAATTGCTGACGGCAAATTCTTCCGAACCACGGATACGAAATCACTGGAACAGATTTACCGCGACATCGACAAGCTGGAAAAATCGACCGTAAGCGTGAAAAAATATCAGCAGTACCGGGATCTATTTCCCCTGTGTCTCATGAGCGGATGCGGGTTGCTGCTCGCGCAAATTTTGTTATCGCAAACGATCTGGAAAAAACTGCCGTGAAGAAGATGTCGATCTTGAACGTGGGAGGGACCTCAGTATCCCGACAAAACGACCAAAGGTTTGAAGAGTATCGCGGTACTAAGGCCGGTCCCACATTATGAGCTTTGGCGCACCACAATGGCTTTGGGGATTACTTCTGATCCCGATCCTGATCGCGTTGTTTATTCGCGCGGAGCAGCGCGGGTTCAGGCGCTTGCAGGAGTTTGTTTCAGCACGGTTGCTGCCGCAGCTCGCGGGAACGGTAAATCGCCCGCGACGCGTGGTGAGATTCGGATTGCAACTGCTTGGTCTTTCCCTGGCCCTTGTCAGTCTCGCGCAGCCGCGCTGGGGTTACACGTTTGAGGATGTGAAACGGAAAGGCCTCGACCTGCTCATCGCGGTCGATACTTCGCGCAGCATGCTTTCCAATGACGTCCAGCCGAACCGGCTTGAACGCGTTAAGCTTGTTAGCCAGGACTTGATCAATGAACTTCAGGGTGACCGTGTTGGTCTCATCGCCTTTGCCGGCCGCGCTTTTTTGCAAGCGCCCCTGACGATTGATTACGACGCTGTATTTGAGGCAATCAGAGATCTTGATACAAAGACGATTCCCGAAGGCGGAACGAATATCTCAAGCGCCATTGACCTTGCCGCGCAAAGCTTCGGGAAAAGCGCGGTGGGAAATCGCGCGCTTATCATTTTTACGGATGGCGAGGAGTTGAGCGGTGATGCTGTGAAAACGGCAAAAGCTGCGGCTGATGCCGGAGTGCGAATCTTCACGGTGGGCGTCGGAACTGCGCAAGGCTCGCTCATTCCCATAAGCGGCGAAGATGGCGAAACGGCCTTTGTTAAAGATTCAGCTGGTCAGGTGGTCAAATCGAAGCTGGATGAAAAACGTTTGCGCGAGGTCGCGCAAGCTACGGGCGGATTCTATCTGCCTTTGGAAAACGGACCGCGCACGATGCAGCAGATTTACACGGAGGGCCTTGCTAAAATGCAGGCCGCCGAGATGGACGTGCGTTTGTCGCGCCGGCCAATTGAGCGCTACGAGTGGCCGCTCGGCGCCGCGCTCGTTGCACTCGCCTTTTCAATCTTGGTTGGCGAACGCAAACGCGTGCGCGAGAGAATTTACGTTTCCACGCCGACAAAAGTCACGGCTGCGACTGCTGGGCTGGCGATTATTTTCTGCCAATTTGCGTTCGGCGCGGCTCCGGGACTCGATGCCTATCGCGGCGGCAAATTCGAAGACGCTTACAGCCAGTTTCAGGAGACCTTAAAATCCCATCCGCAATCGCGCGCTGAGGAGAAATTGCAGTTCGATTCGGGCGCAGCCGCTTACAAATTAGAAGACTACAATAAGGCGCTGGAATCGTTTAGTCAGGCGTTGCTCTCGCCGGATACCGGTTTACAAGGCAAAAGTCATTACAATCTCGGGAACACGCTTTACCAACGTGGGGAAGCACAGAAAACCGACGATAAAAAAATCGGTGACTGGACAAATGCACTCGATCATTACGAACAAACGCTCAAGCTCGAACCCCAAAACAAAGAGGCGAAGGAGAATTACGATTACGTAAAGAGAAAGATTGAGGAGCTAAAGAATAAGAAACAACCCGAGCAGCAGCCCTCCCCTTCCCCGTCACCGCCAAAGAAGAATAAGCAAGACAAGGAGAATCAGCAATCCGGCTCAGGCGGACAAAACCAGCAGCAGCAGGACCAACAACAACAACAACAGCAGCAGCAGGATCAAGCTCAGCAGCAGAACAAACAGCAGCAAACGAAAGATCGACAATCACAGAGCCAATCCGAGAGCGGGAAGAATCAACAAGAGGAAAAGAAGCAAGATCAATCCCAGGCAAAGAACGAGGCGCAGCAATCAAAGCAACAACAGGGGAAGCAACCCTCGCCATCCTCTTCTCCAGGCGACCAAAAACAAAATCAGGAACAATCGGGTCAAGGCGAACGGCCCTCTCCTACGCCTGAGCAAAACGGAAACGAAATGCCGTCACCGACTCCGGGAGAGGGCGAAGGCGCAACCCCATCAGCGACACCGGCGGAATCGCCGCAGAGAAAATTTGCAGGCGAAGTGAAAGGGGCTAGCGAACACAAGTCACAAAAGCCGGCAGACAAAGATGCGCAGATGGCCGAGGCCGAAGCAGAAAAGGAGGGTAAGATGAGTGAACGCCAGGCTGAGGCGCTTCTTGAATCGATGAAAGATGAGGAGGCCCGAGTTCAACTCGATGAACGCAAGCCCACGCGTCGTGTCTATAACGACTGGTAGCTACCGGGGAGGGTTGATGGTTGATTCTTGATGGAGATGTCGATGCACAGTTTACGGATCGGACTTGTATTCATCGCGTTGATCGCGGTGCTCGGAACGAACACGGCCTTCGCGGATTCGCCCAGTGTCACAGCGGTCCTGAATAGCTCCGAAACTGTGGTGGGTGAGACTGTGCAGTTGCAAATTCGACTGAAAGGAGCGCGTGGCGCCGATGCACCAGAGAGGATCGCAGTGGATGGCCTCGAGATTCGTCGAACAGGAACGTCCCAGCACTTCGAGATGAATAATTTCAACGTTACCTCAAGCGTGATCTACGACTACACGATCCTGCCGGTGAAGTCCGGAACATTCACGATCCCATCCCAAACCATTCGGGTGGGCAACAATTCCCTGCGAACGCCGGCGCTCACGCTACAGGTGGCCGCTTCGCCAAATGGCCAAACCGCGCAAAGACGGAGCGGGGCATCATCCACTGCTGAAGCAAACCAGCTCGTTTTCGCCGAATTAATTGTTCCGAAGAAAAGCGCCTTTGTCGGCGAGATGGTGCCGGCCCAGATTCGGATGGGATTTGATCCGCGGGCTCATCCACAGCTGATCGAGCCTCCCGAGATTACTGGACAAGGATTTACAGCGCAAAAATTGCAGCAAGCCGGAGAAAACCTGGAGACTATTAACGGGAGAGCTTACGAGGTGGTGACATATAAGACCGCGATCGCTGCGGCGCACGCGGGAAAATTCGAACTCGGGCCGGTTAAAGCAAAGGTGCAAGTGTTAACGCCACGAAGGTCAACTTCGCCGCGGTCGCGGTCGCCGTTCGATTTGTTCAATCTGGATGATCCGTTCTCCGACCCGTTCTTTTCCAATCCATTTGGACAGCTTGGTGAGCGGCGCGAGGTAGAGATCAACAGCGAGCCGGTGGCGTTTGAGGTAAAACCGTTGCCACAAAACGCGCCGGCGAGTTTTTCGGGCGCGATCGGAAACTTTACGATGACGACTGAGGCAAAACCAAAAAGCGTGCAGGTGGGCGATCCAATTACCATTACATCGACAATATCCGGGCGCGGCAATTTCGATCGCGTCAATGCTCCGGCAATAGAGGACGAGCACGGCTGGCACAAATATCCGCCGTCCTCCAAGTTCAAGCAGGATGACGAGGTCGGCATCAGCGGCGCAAAAACTTTCGAAATGGTGCTTTCGCCCAATGAGAAGAAACAGAGCATTCCCCCGCTTGCGTTTTCCTATTTCGATCCAGTGAAAGAGCAATATGTGACGCTGCGCAGCGATCCGATTGCCATCACTGTGCAAGGCGGCGTGGCGGCAGCTCCGAACGCGGCTACCGCGCAGGCGGGATCAGCACCGGCCCCGGCCACAGCAGCCAGGCCGGGATCAGCGGTCCCGGCTACAGCAAAACCGCAGGATATTTTGTACCAACTGACGCAAAGACCCCAAGTGGCACAATCGTTTGTTCCGCTTTATGCGCGTCCGCATTTCTGGATTGCGCAGTTAATTCCCTTACTCGCCCTGATTGGGTTTGCCGGATGGAAAGTCCGACAGCGCGGGATCAATAATCGCGAGGCACGACGCATCGCTGCCCTACAGCATGAAGCTGCCGAATTGATGCGCAAGTTGCATCGCGGCGACGCGTCGCCACGCGAATATTATGCCGAGGCTTCCAGAGTCGTTCGCGTGAAAGCCGCTCTGGCGCGCAATATCGATCCAAACACGGTCGATGTGGAGACAGCCGCCGACACGTTCCGGCTCGACGGGGATTCGCGCGAGCGCCTGCGTCGCTTGTTTGAACAGAGCGACGAGCTCCAATACAGCGGAGCCCATAACGGCTCAGGGAAAATCTCCCCAGAGAACCGCCGCGACGTGCTGGAATTGATTGAGGATTTGCACGTATGAAAGGCCGAAAACTTCTGGTCGATCTTTGTTGCGCGGTGATCTGCACGTTTGTTGCCGCATCGGCATTCGCGCAATCGGAGACCGAATTCTCCAAGGCGAACCAGGAGTACGCGCAGGGACGTTTCAAGGAAGCAATTGATCAGTACGAAGCCCTTGCCCGCTCAGGACAATGGAGTGCAAACCTGTTTTACGATCTCGGCAACGCCTATTTCCGCACAGGCGATTTTGGACGTGCGATCTTAAATTATGAGCGGGCGCTCACTCTGGAGCGGCATCATCCCGAAGCGGCGGCCAATTTGCAGATTGCGCGTGATGAGGCGCGCGCGCTCGAGATGCAACCAAGCTGGTCTGAACGCTATCTCCAATTAGCGAGCATCAATCAATACAGCATCGCGGCCGCGGCCGCTTTTTGGGTGGTGATTTTTTGCATCGTTGGCCTGGTTTTTGCGCGCCGCCGATCCGCAGCGGCAATTGCATTTTCGACCTTTTCGCTACTCATGGCAGCCCTGTCGATCTTGGCGATTTATCAACTGGACACTGGCAGCAAAGGTCGAGCGCTCGCCATTGTGACCGGCAAAGAAGTGCAAGCACGGCTCGCGACGGCCGATACTGCAAATAGCGTTCTGGCGTTGCCTCCTGGCAGCGAAATTAAAATCCTAAGCATTCGCGGTGATTGGATCTATGCGGCTCTGCCGAATAATTTGCGCGGTTGGATTCTAGCTAAAGACACGGAGCAGGTGAGGTTGTAGAGATCGCTATCCCAGCGGCCCGTGAAAACGCAGGCTTCATCCACGGTCTTGAACGGATCAAGGCGCTAAAACTCTGCGAGCTGCGCAGCAGTGATCGGCACGAATTCGCTCTCATACAGGATCAGCGGCTTCCTGCCGCGCAATAATCGCCACCATTGTCTCGCAGAGCCGAGCACGATCATAAGCACGAGAACGAGAAAAAAGACAGCAACCAGCGCGTCGAATCGCCAGACGCCCGCTTGCCGCGCCAACTCAGCAGCCTTGACTGGATCGGCAGTCCTCGCCGCCTCTTGCAAAAGCGAGCCAGCGCCGCTCAAGAAACCAAGTCTCGAATCGGATGAGAAGACCTTTAGATAACCAGCCGAGAACGTGACCGCACACATGAAGCAGAGGGGCACAAGCGTGACGAAAAAATATTTGGCCTTATGCATTTTGATCAAAAGCGTTGTGCCGAGACAAAGCGCGACCACTGAGAGTAATTGATTGGCCAGTCCGAATAGCGGCCAAAGCGAGTTGATACCTCCGAGAGGATCGATAACCCCCTCATACAAAAACCAGCCCCACATCCCCACCAGCAGCACACTGGAGAAAAAATTCGCAGTCCAAGAACGCGTATTGCCAAGCGGACCCCAGAGATTCCCCAGGAAATCCTGAAGTAAAAATCGCCCCACGCGCGTTCCTGCATCTATCGTCGTGAGGATGAATAGCGCCTCAAACATGATCGCGAAGTGATACCAAAGCGCAAGCGCGGTTGGGCCAGCGGATACTCGCGCAAACATGTGCGCCATGCCGACTGCGAAGGTCGGCGCGCCGCCTGCGCGATTAAACATGGTGGATTCACCGAGATTCCTGGCGAGCTCCTGCATTTCGACCTCGGTTACGGGGAAGCCAGCGGCAGAAACTCTTGCCACTACTTCCGTGGGTGCGCCTTTCATATTGATCGCGAAGTACTGTCCGGGTTGCAGCACACACGCTGCGATCATGGCCATCAAAGCGACCATCATTTCGGTCACCATCGCGCCGTAGCCGATATTTCGTATTCGCGATTCGCGTCTTATCATCTTCGGCGTCGTGCCCGAAGCGATTAGAGAATGAAAACCTGACACTGCGCCGCAGGCGATGGTGATACACACAAAAGGGAATACGGGGCCCGCAAAGACAAGGCCGCTGCCGTCGATGAATTTTGTAATCGCCGGCATTTGCAACGTCGGATTGATCAGCAGCACGGCCCCCGCTAACAAGGCAACCGTACCCAGCTTCAAAAACGTGCTTAGATAATCGCGCGGCGTTAGCAGCATCCAAACAGGCAGAACCGACGCGGCCAAGCCATACATCATGATCGCCCACGCCAGCCACTTCTGGTCGTGACGAAACCATGCTTCAATTGCAGGAAAGTGCCCGAGAAATTGCCCGCCCCACACGCCAAATGCCAGACCAAGCAATCCAAAAATCGTGACTGCGAAGACGCTCACTTTTCCTGTGCGCAGCGCGATTCCCATAATTAATGCCAGCGGTATGGTTACCGCGATGGTGAAAACGCCCCACGGACTTTGCGCAAGAGCTTGAACCACGACCAGCGCAAGCACGGCCAGCAAGATAATCATGATCGCCAAGACGCTGATGAGGGCGAGCAAACCGACGCCCCGCCCGATTTCCTCTTTCACCATTTGACCAAGCGTTTTGCCGCCACGCCGGATTGAGGCGAACAGAACAATCATGTCGTGTACTCCGCCGCCGAGCGTGGCACCGATTAAGATCCAGAGGGTACCGGGCAAGAAGCCAAACTGCGCCGCTAATACGGGACCTACGAGCGGCCCCGGGCCAGCGATCGCCGCAAAATGATGCCCAAAAACCATCCAGCGATTCGTCGGCACGTAGTCTTTGCTGTCATTTTGCAGGACAGCCGGTGTGGCCCGCTCCTCATTGAGCATGAGCACTTTTGCAGCCAGCCATTTGCTGTAAAAACGATAACTGATCGAAAGTGCGCAAAGCCCCGCCACAATGATCCAGAGCGCGCTGATTTGCTCTCCGCGTGAGAACGCCAAAATCGCCAGCGCGCCGACCCCCAACGCCGAAACTGCGAACCAGAGCAGCTTTTTCCACCAACTCATTTCGTTTGCACTTTAGTTGAAATTGTTGCGTTGCGCCACATGCTGTGATCTATCATCCGGTGGGATTTCGCCGCAGACTCAAAAAACTTCCCCATAAACTTAAGAAGCTTGTAGATGGCCGAAGCCTGCCCAGCGCCAGAAGGCACACGCTCAGGCTTCTTCGGGCGAACCGTTTTCGCCTCGAGACGACGCGAGTGATCGAGACAATCGATCGCCACGGGTTCGAGCAAATTCGCCGGCGCTACGCTGTCGAAGATCCGGGCGAAGATTGGCCGAAATATCTCGACCTCGACCGATGGATCGACGTCAACATTCGCCGCATTCGCGAAATTGAACTCGATTTGACGCGGCCGAAGCGCATCCTCGATCTTGGCTGCGGTGTCGGGTATTTTTTGCACATCGCACAATTGCTCGGACACAAGGGGCTTGGCCTCGATGTGGATTACGTCCCCATGTTTGCCGAAATCACTGACCTGCTCGGTGTGCCTCGCGTGATTTCGCGCATTGAGCCCTTTAAGCCCCTTCCCGATCTCCGACATAAATTCGACCTCATCACCGCGTTCATGATTTGTTTCAACAATCATAAGCAGGAGAACCTATGGGACGTTTCGGAATGGGAATTCTTCCTGAACGATCTTGCCAGGTATTTAAAGCCACGCGGTCGCGTCTGGCTCGAGTTGAACCGCGAGTACGATGGAACATTTTACACGCCCGCGCTAAAGGAGTTCTTCCACAAGCGCGGAGCCAAAATCGACGAGCACAAAATAATTTTTAATTCAGGCCTTCCCGCGCCTGCTTCAACTTCGCCAGTTGCCCGCTGAAATCCTGCAGGCGCTCGCGATGCTCCTCGACGACCGCCGCAGGCGCTCGCTCGACAAAGGACTTGTCTCTCAACTTGTCCTCGACTGTTCGCAATTCCTTTTCGAGCTTCGCAATTTCTTTATCAAGTCGGGTGCGCTCCGCATCGCGATCGCGAGAGGCGACTTTAATTCCAATTTCTCCCATTTTACTTACACCAACTATTGTTCCCACAG
>Ga0207684_10006117_pt1 | contig 11007 bp, 11 predicted proteins | sample KBSK5501metaG_FD_184342 | JGI IMG/M metagenome (GOLD analysis project Ga0207684, IMG submission 184342) | Corn, switchgrass and miscanthus rhizosphere microbial communities from Kellogg Biological Station, Michigan, USA - KBS K5-50-1 metaG... | ecosystem: Host-associated > Plants > Roots >... | reverse complement strand
TAACGGAACTCGGTCGAGGTCTTGCTGAACGCGCCCAGCATGATCAGGGCTTTATCTCTCGACCGCTGAGTGCCGATGTCGAACAGCTCGTCTTTCTCTTCATAAATCAGGTCGTACTTGTCACTTCCCAGGACGTGCCGGAAGAATTTGTCGTTGCGCTTGGTCACGGCGTCTTCCGTCACATAAAAGATGGTCTTGTTGTCGGTGGCCCAGGCCAGGTTATCTACTCGTTCAATGCGCTCCGGCAAAAGTTCGCCGGTGCTCAGGTTCTTAATGTGCAGGGTGTACTGCCGGTAGCCGGTGTTGTCGGTTGAATACGCCAGCAGCTGGCCGTCGTCGCTGGGCACAAACGAGCCGACTGACATGAACTTTTGACCTTTCGCCAGTTCATTGAGGTCGAGCAGAATCTGCTCAGGCGCATTCAGGTTTCCGTGCTTGCGACAGAAGATCGGATACTGCTGGCCTTCGACCGTACGCGAATAGTAGAAGTAATCGCCCCAACGATACGGCACATTGGTGTCGGTCTGTTTGATGTGGCTGAGAATTTCCTTGTAGAGGCGATCCTGCAAGCCCTCGGTCGGCTTCATCACGGCGGCGGTGTAAGCGTTCTCGGCTTCGAGGTGCGCGATCACCGCGGGATTGGACTTCTCGCGCAGCCAGAAATAATTGTCGACCAGCCGGTCGCCGTTGATCTCAGTAATCTTTGGTTTCTTTTCCGTTACCGGGGGTTGGAGCATAGACGATTTATTTCCATCCTGGGCCATGACGTTAACAAAAGCAATCATTGAAATTGAGAAAAGCGAAGCGAGCAGTAATCTGTGCAGTTTCATGCGAATCTCCTGGAGAGAATCAAACGATGTCCGACAAACTTAAGTTTGTCGTTTTTGGACCAAAGAGTTAAGCCGTTCGGTGGCGACAAACTGAAGTTTGTCGGACTTTCTTTGACGAGGCGCACGGCCTGTCAGTCATGCACCGTTCAACCACGAAGCGGATCGCCCCACCCTGATTGCACGAGCTTTCCATTTTCGACAATACAGGGCACGGTCGGATCGTCGCCTGAAAACCTGAACATCTCGGCCCGCCGCGCGCGGTCGTTCTGCGCGTCGTAATCGGTGTACGCGATGCCTTTTGAATCGTAGTAATCGCGCGCCTGTTGGCAATAGGGACAACCAGGCTTGGTATAGATAACCAGTGCCACTTTCTCGATCACCTCCGTCGGTGAAATTAGTTTAGCAGTATGTTGAGGAAGATGAGAAAACGCCGATCTATGGAGTGCGCCGTCAGAGCGAAGCGGCGACGGCGCTTTGGTTGTTGTGATGGCGGGTGATCCAAAGCGGTGTCGCGCTGCGCTTGCCACCGCACTCCGGAAAAAATGGGGACGAGCGTGCCTCATCGCTCGTCCCCGCAGCGTGACCAAGTAGATATCCGATTTCAGCCCCTCCGGGTTGAAAGTTCAGTCACGCTGATTTGTTGGCCCCGTAACAAAGCGAGCCGATAGTTTGCGATTACTTAGGAGGCTCGCGTTTGTCTTCGCGAAAGTCGCGAACATCCGCCCGGCGATCGCGACGGTCTTTGCGCAGGTCACGCCGGTCGGTCCGAAGGTCGCGCGTGTCGCGGGCGATGTCTCTGCGGTCCTGGCGCAACTCCTGCTTGGACGCGCCTTCTTTCCGGTCGTCGCGCAGGTCACGAACATCAGCCCGGCGTTCCTGTCGGTCCTTGCGAATGTCCCGGCGGTCGCGGTGAATATCGCGCGTGTCGGTCCTGATGTCTCGCCGGTCGCGACGCTGGTCTTTGCCCTTTGGACCAGCCGCTCCCGCAACTCCACCTAACGTCGCGATTGCAATCGACAACAACAAACCACGAAAAATTAACGTTTTCATCTCTCGATTCCTCCTGAAGTTTATTCGGTCCCAACTTGCCGAAGTCAGCAAGTCTCGGGTCCGCCTCCGAAGAGGCAGGAGGAGAGAAAGCGCCAATTCGGTAGTGACTCAATCAGCGTTTTCTTTCGTGGCGAAACCCCTTGCCAATTCGTTTAGACGTCAGGGCAGCGCCGGTGGACGAAGTTTTTGCCGCTGGCAAGATCTTTGGCCCGATTCCGCAATTCAGATAGAATGCGCGCCGGCAGGCCAGTACGCAGAAAGCACCGGGCAGCAATAACCTTGGGTCCTAATGAAACGATCTACCCCCTCAGACGTCAGCGACGACGTTGAATCCATCGCCTCTCCCGGCGAAAATTCGAGCGGCGCGCCGAACAGAGACTCGTCGTCGGCCGCGACCAGCCTTGCTGATCCGCGCGTTACGTCAAGCAATGCTCCCGCTGGCGAAGGATCGATACGTTATCGCATAGCGGCGCTGATCGCGATGCTTTTTCTTGCTCTCGCAGCCCTGGTCATCTGGTTTTACCTGCGCGCTAACTAAGCGTTCTGCTGGAGAAACAACGGCTGAACGCGGACGTCTGGCTAACGAGGAGATCAACCAATTATGCCAAAAGCCAAAGGCAAGAAACCGCAAACGATTGATTTCAACGAATACCTGGCTCGATTGATGCAGCTGAAAGGCGATACCCTTAAACAATGGAATCGGGAGAGCACAAGAAGAAGCAACTTGCTTCTGAGAGAAATCTCTGAAGCAAGCAAGACGAACATAGAAAAATATTTGAGGACATCTGGTGCGGAAGGAGCGCTTGTAGAGCAAAAGAAACACTCAGGAAAGGTAACCCTGAACTGGGAAATCTACATGGAATCGGGAGAGTGCCTGTTGCGCGTCACGTCGGGTAATAATCGAGTTGAATTTCTATTGTTCGGACATCCCGTACTTAATCGGATTAGCGCCACAAGGTTCATTTCACGGTCAATGAGCAATTGATAGCGGCAGCTCTATCGTTATTTGAGGCCTCAGCTATCTATAGCGCTGAAAGGATACAAAAAGAGTCGGCCCCGTAATTGGCGAGACCGGTTTATCAATGAGCAGATAAAGCGATTAGAGGCACTTACCGCTAAACCTAGGAAGTTAGGGCGACCAAAGGACTCAAGAAAGAACGTTCTGCGAAAAGAGGATGAGACGAATGAGCTTCGGAAAACTGTAATACTGGCGGTGCAAAACCTTTATCAAGGAAAGTCGGATGGCACATATCGCTGTCAGCACAAACAAGCTCCGTGTTCGGGACATGATGTTGAAGACATTGATATTTCATTCACGGCGCACTATCTAAACAGGAGCCCCGGAACGCTACGTAATCAACTATCCAAACATAAGTTGAAGTTTCCAGGGCTGAGAAAGGCGGCCCTGGCAGAGATCACAGATTAAGCGGTTTACTTTTTTCGTTACATTTGCGAAGGCGCACAAACCGGTTTCTTAATAAACTTCCGCCTGTCGACCATTGCGTTGGCAAGCGGTTTTTCTTTTCTCTAAGCGGCGGAAAGCGAGTGGCTCGTTTGGGAGAGGTCACATGGATAAAATGCGTCAGGGGTTGGCTATCACGCTAGTCTGGCTAGTTGTTGCTGTCTCCCTACTGGCCACTTTTGCACCCAGAGGCGAAGGTGTTCTCCGTCAGCTATTGCCTCCATTAATGCTGATCCTTGGATATTATTTTGGTAGAAAGCTCAAAAGCTAAGGCGCGCAATTAATAGCTTGTGCGCTTCTCAAGTGAATTCCTCAATGACCTCCACCTCCTTTCGGACCAGCTGATTCACCAATTCGCCAACGTCCTTCCCGTTCTTTTCCGCCAGACGCTCGACTTGCTCCTGCAGCTTGGCATCGAGATAAATGGGTAGACGTAACTCTGCTCCCTTCCTATAAAACTTTCCTCTCACGCCTTTGGAAAAGTCATACTCACGCTTCATTTTTCTATTTCCTTTCATACTGTTCTGCTTCATTTCTGGTTGGCTTGCGCGCAGAAATCAACCGAATCCGCGCGCTTGTTTCCGTCTCTTCGCGGTACGTATGGCAAACGACCAGCAGTACGCCTGTTCGATCCAAGCCCAAGGTAATCCAGCGATCCTCATCGCTACTCTCGTCTTCATCCAACTCAGATAAGGCTTCAGGATCAAGAAAGATCGTCGCGGCGCGCTCAAAGGCGACGCGATGTTTCCTCAGATTATCCCGAGCTTTAGCTGGATCCCACTCAAACTCATATGTGAACCGCTTGGCCACTTCCGCATGATCCCACGAATGAGGCCCCTCAGCCAAGAAACGATACACGGGCGCGCGCGCGGTTTCGTTCGAATGCACATGCCTCACTTTCGTACGTCACATTGAATGGCGGTATAGCGTAAAAAAGAGCAACGATCACAATGAAAAATCCATCTTAGTCTCGGTCTTCGATTGCATAGTTCTTTTATGTTCTTTGTAAATCGGTTCGGCCATGCGTAGCTCAGCTTTAACGAAATTTTGATGACCCCTGGGGTCATCGCTCACATGGAGAATCACGTAATGAAGTTTCCCCGTTTTCCTCACTTGCGCTCTGCCAAGTTTGTGCCTTTCGCTCTAGCTTCTCTTTTTTGTCTGACAAATTTTCCGGCACTCTTGTTCCATACTGAATCAATGCCCGTGGCTGTTGCCGCCACCATTCAACACATCGAGAGAATTCCCGCGGATATTCCGGTATCTGGCAACTGTGATCTGGATTGGATCATTTTTCGCGCCGGTCAACGCCAGGGTGTTGACCCGCGGTTCATTCACGCCGTCATACAACAGGAATCGCGCTATGACCCGAAGGCGACTTCACCCGTGGGTGCGCGTGGCCTGATGCAACTAATGCCGGCAACCGCCAAAAGATTCAAGTGCGACGACCCGGATAACGAGGCCTGCAATGTGGAAGCCGGAACCAGATATCTGGCCTGGTTGCTGAAAAAATTCAACGGCGACGTGAAACTGGCGCTGGCGGGTTATAACGCCGGCGAAGGCTCGATCGACAAATACCAGGGCGTGCCGCCCTTTCCCGAAACCCAAAACTACGTGGACAAGATCGTTTCGAATTACGGAAAAACTTTCCATCCGATCCTGTCGCCTGAAGCAGCCAGGGTCGCATTCCAGTTGGGTGATTGACTCGAGAACGGTCAGAACCGCCTGCGGTAGCGGGCGGTTGATCTTAAAAAGAAATATTGGTCGGTGCCACGGATTGGCCGGCGCTAGCGCAAGCGGTTGACTTTGAAAAGAAATATTAATCGGTCCTGCGGATCAACCGCCCGCTACCGTAGGCGGTTCTGACCTCTGCCGTCCTCGTCACTCCAGCCTTACCCTGGCCTCGTCTTCACTAACTCAGATAGAATCCTGTGCCATATGCCGGACGGGTTCCTTACGGAACTAAGACCAAACCTATGGGTTCCAGAAGGACTGAATTCGAAATGGCGCTGATTACCGCCAACGAACTAAAACGAAAACTACTGGTTGAGATTGACGGGCAACCTTACGTGGTGTTGGAAGTTTTCTTTGCTTCGCCGACTGCGCGCGGCGCGGCCACGATGGTGCGCACAAAGCTGCGGCAACTGCTGACCGGCGCCGTGCTGGAAAAGAGTTTCCGTGCAACTGAGAAGTTTGCCGAGCCGGATGTCGAGCTGGTGCCCGCGTCGTTTCTTTACGGCGACGCGCACGGTTTTCATTTCATGGACGAGAAAAGTTACGAGCAGTTCGTCTTTTCCGCGGAGGCAATCGACAGCGATCGAGGCTTTCTTAAGGAAGGAGTTTCGCTCCAAGTACTGAAATACAATGGCGCGCCGGTTTCGCTGCAACTGCCACAGTACGTCGAACTCGCAGTTACGTCGACGGAGTTGGGCTTGCGCGGTGACACGGCGGCGGGTGGCGCCAGCAAGCAGGCCACGCTTGAAACGGGCCTTGCCGTGCGCGTCCCGCTCTTTATCAAAGAGGGCGAACTCGTCCGCGTTAATACCCAGACGGGTGAAGTTGCGGGTCGAGCTTGAGCGGCGACTCTGGCGGACACCGAGGTCAGTACCACCCGCCGTATCCGGAAGGTCAGCGTTAACCTCGCAATTGGAGAGTTGCTATTAGTCTGGACGGCCTCAGACGCCGAGGAATTATTTAACTTAATCGTCGACCTTCCTCTTAAATGGTTTGCCCGAAATTCGCGTTGCTCGCTCAAGGCGGACCCCGCTACGCACTCACCCTTGACTCCACTCTCCTTTTGGCATAGAAGCACTCCACACGTTTTATTGAATCCCGATTGAAGGAGCCTCAGGTCATGAAGAAGATTTCTGCGCTCGTCTCATTTTTGTCTCTTCTGATTTTTGCGGCGGCGTGCACCAATCAGCCGACCAACACAGGCACGAACTCAAATGCGAACATGTCGATGTCCAAGACGGCGGCCCCGTCCGAAGCGGACATGATTGCCAAAGAGAAGGCCGCCTGGGACACGCTGAAGAAGAAAGACTATGACGGCTTTGGAAATATCCTGGCCAGTGATTACATCGAAGTAACCGACGAGGGGGTCTTTGACAAGCCCGGCATCATTGCCGACGTCAAGAACTTTGACCTCACGGATGCGAGTTTCTCAGATTGGAAGATGATATCCATCGACAACGACGCTGTGATTCTCACTTATCAGACGACGCTCAAGGCCACTTACAAAGGCGAGGCAGTTCCGCCGGGTCCTTACCGATCAGCGGCCGCTTGGGTAAATCGCGATGGTAAGTGGTTGGGCTTTTATTATCAGCAGACTCCGGTGAAGACAGCGCCACCGCCGCCGGCAGCCAGCCCGAGCAAAACGGAAAAGACCGCGGCTAGTCCGGCGGGAACGCCCGCACAGACCGGTCCCGATCCGATCGCTAACGAGAAGATCGTCTGGGACCTGTTCAAGAGCAAGAACTACGACGGCTTTGCGGCCTTGCTGGATCCCACATTTGTCGAGCTGGAATCGACGGGCTTCTATGATAAAGCGGCCGCGGTCAAGGGCGTCGCCGAGTTTGACGCTTCTCAGTTTGACCTCAGCGAGTGGAAGCCCGTCAAGCTGGATAACGACGCGGCGCTGGTAACTTACCTGGTGAAGCCGAAGGATCCGAAGGGGGACACGGAACGACACACATCCATCTGGGCGAACCGCGGTGGGAAGTGGCTGGCCTTGTTACACGTGGGGACTCCGGTAGCCAAACCGAAGACAGAAATGAAACCGGGAACGAAGATGTAGACGGGCAGGCTCCGCGCGAAGTTAAGATTCTCTGCGCTCACTCTGCGTTCTCGGCGTCTTGTATGTTCGTTCAGCAAGTTATAGTTTGCTATGGGTGTGACAGAATTTCGTTTGAAACCCCAGCGCGGACACGCTCCGGATTAAGCAAAGGAAGAGGCACTACCAAATTGGAGAAAAAACGATGGCATTAACAAGTTTAGCTGGAAGAAATTTAGGCATGCTTTTGCTGGGCCTGTGGTTGATTCTCACTGGTCTCCTGCCGCTACTTAACATCAAACTTTCTTCGACGGTCACTACCGGCCTGGCTGTGCTCGGCATCGTAGCGGGCATATTGATTCTACTCCGCCGTTAAGACGTCGTCCGGTCATGGCGACGATGGCGTCACAATCATGGCACCGTCGCTTGCGACAGGCACAAAACTCGGACGCTATGAAATCCGCTCTCAGCTCGGCGCGGGTGGCATGGGCGAGGTCTATCTGGCGGAAGACTCGAAGCTGAATCGCAAGGTTGCCATCAAGATTCTGCCTTCCAATCTTGCCTCTGATCATGACCGCATGCGGCGCTTTGTGCGGGAAGCTAAGGCTGCCGCGGCGCTCAATCATCCCAACATCGCGCACATTTACGAGATCGGCGAAAGCGAAGGCATTCACTTCATCGCCATGGAGTTTATTGATGGACACACGTTGAGAGAATTGATTCATGGGCGCCAGCACGATCTGGCGAAGCTGTTACGATATTTACAGCACGCGGCGGAAGCTTTAGCGAAAGCCCACGCGGCCGGAATCGTGCACCGCGATCTGAAACCTGACAACGTCATGGTGACGCGCGATGGGCACGCGAAAGTTCTTGATTTCGGATTGGCAAAATTAATCGAACCGCAGCGGACCTCCGGAACCGGCAGCAGCGATGTGGCCACCGCGATCCTGCAACAACAGTCGAAACCCGGCATGATTCTCGGCACGGTCGGTTACATGTCCCCGGAACAGGCCCAAGGCAAGACCAAAGAGATCGATCAGCGTTCGGATATCTTCACGTTCGGCTGCATCCTGTTCGAAGCGGTGACGAGACGCATCGCCTTCGAGGGTAAAGATGCGATTGACTCGCTCAACAAAATCATTCGCGAACCCGTGGCTCCGGTTAGCGAATTCAATCCCGGAGCCCCACCCGATCTGCAAAGAATCGTACGGCGCTGTCTGGCCAAGGATCCTGATGAGCGCTATCAAACTATCAAGGACGTGGCGATCGAGCTGAAGGAAGTGCGGCGCGAACTCGCCGGCACTGTGGGGTTGGACACCACGGTGCCACCGCCGGCTAAGTTGGGAGTACCAGCTTCAGGCGGAGCCGTGTCGGGCTCAAAGACATCGGCGCCTGACGGCGATACTCCAAGCACACGAGCATCAAGCGCTGAGTATCTGGTCTCTGGAATTAAGCAGCACAAACTGCCCGTGGTCCTTGCCGTTCTGATATTGGTCGCAGGGGCGATCGGCTGGTTCTATTATCAACACGCGCGCAGCCCCCAAGTCGCGATCGAATCTATCGCCGTCTTACCATTCGTCAATCAGAACAATGATCCGAATGTTGAATATCTCTCAGACGGATTGACTGAAAGCGTGATCAACAGCCTCACTCAGCTTCCCAATTTGAGAGTCACTCCGCGCAGCTCGACCTTTCGTTACAAAGGTAAAGAGACCGACCCGCTCAAAGCTGGCAATGAACTCCGTGTGCGCGCGGTTCTTACCGGTCGGCTGCTGCAGCGCGGCGAGGATTTACTGGTGAGCGCCGAGTTGATCGACGTGCGTGACAGCAAGCAACTCTGGGGCGACCATTACCAGCGCAAGGTCTCTGATCTTTTGTCAGTTCAAAACGAAATCGCGAAAGCCATTTCATCAAACCTGCGACCGACGCTCTCAGGCGTGGACCAGAGTAAGCTGAAGCAGCGTTACAGCGACAATCCTGAGGCTTACCAGCTTTATCTTAAAGGCCGATACTTCTGGTTAAGATTCACTCCGGAAGATCACAAGAAGGCCGCCGACTATTTCAATCAAGCCATCGCCATCGATCCAAACTTCGCCCTGGCCTATGCGGGTCTGGGAGACGTTTACGGAGCGTCCGCGACCAACGGTTGGATTTCGCCGCGCGAAGGCTATCCCAAAGCAAAAATCGCCGCAAATCGCGCGTTGGAAATTGACGACACTGTCGCCGAAGCGCATACGACGTCCGGCGCGATCACGATGTTTTATGATTTGGACTGGGTTACGGCCGAACGCGAATACAAGCGAGCGATCGAACTGAACCCGAATTACGAAATTAGTTACGAGGTGTACTCGTACCTGCTTTCGGCGACCGGCAGATTGAATGAAGGCATCGCCACGGCCCAACGCGGTTTACAAGTTGATCCGCTGTCAGTAGCGCTCAGCAATGATGTTGGCGGTGCGTTTTACCTGGCTCGCCGGTACGACGAGGCGATCCGGCAATACCAGAAAACAATCGAATTGGATCCGAATGATTCCGGAGGACATCTTAATCTCGGAGAAGTTTATGATCTGAAAGGAATGCACGAAGAAGCAATCAAAGAATTACAGAAAGCGATCGGCATCGCCGGAAGAACGTCGGGCGCCTTGGGGCTATTGGGTCATGCTTATGCTGCCGCGGGTAAGCAGAGCGAGGCCTTGAAAATTCTCGATGAACTAAAGGAAAGATCGAAAAAGGCCTATGTTTCTCCCTGGGACATGGCGGTTCTTTATCTTGGACTAGGAGATAAGGATCAAGCGTTTGCGGAACTGAACCAGGCCTATGACGATCGTGCCGGTTGGATTATATATCTCAACGTCGAACCGATACTGGATCCGCTGCGCTCCGATCCACGCGCTGCCGAGCTGGTGAGCCGGATGAAACTACGCTAGTGAATGCAGCGGTGGGCTCCTCGCCGGTAGTTCGCAGAATATGAACTATTCAAAGCCAAGAAGGAGTTTTGATGTCACTTAAAAACCTGCCGGCAGATAGGACTCCTCCAAGCGGTTTACGATTTACACTTACCGCCGGGAGGGAAGATTTGCCGTGACCTAGTTCGCGCAAGGTTGGTGAGCACGAGATGGGCTCCTGTATCGTGCCCGCAACGAGAAATTAGAGCGCCAGTCTATGGCGCAAAAACCGGCAACTAGTCTATAATCCCCCTTCTCCTTCAACTATTATTTTGGTTTCTTCTTAGGAAAAAATTACTAGCGAAAGCACTCCACGGAGGTTCCCATGTCCGAAGTCAAATGTCGCATCCTTTACGTCGATGATCACGAGGACAGTTCTGAGATGTTTAGGCTGCTGCTGTCTGACTCAGAATACGAAGTCCATACCGCCCGCACGGTCAAAGAGGCGATGCAACTGGCCAGGACTCACGAGTTCGATCTCTACGTGCTGGATAAGCGCTTGCCGGACGGCTCAGGGATGGAACTATGCGGGCTCCTTAATCAATTGAGTCCGGGCGTGCCGTGTATCTTTTATACCGGCGACGCATACGAAATTAATCGTCAGGAAGCCATGGCTGCCGGCGCCGATGCCTACATTCCCAAACCAGACGTCGAAGCGTTGATCGACGCCGTCTATAAGTTACTTTCCGCGCGAGAGTGCGCGACGGCGTGAGGGTTCCTTAGCCAGCGAATGCCTCATAACATGACGCCCAGTCGTCAGCATCAAGCAAACTATCATGAGATTCGAGTACTACACCGACGCGCTAGCCGACGTGCCTAAGCTTTCAGTCGACGGCACGGTCGGCAACGCCGTGCATTTTTCGCACTGGAAGGGAAACGAAACTCCGGCGTCGGTGAAGGCCGATACGTCAACTGAGATTGCTCTGAATCTGGTCGCCGCGCCGAACC
>Ga0207684_10006111_pt1 | contig 11013 bp, 8 predicted proteins | sample KBSK5501metaG_FD_184342 | JGI IMG/M metagenome (GOLD analysis project Ga0207684, IMG submission 184342) | Corn, switchgrass and miscanthus rhizosphere microbial communities from Kellogg Biological Station, Michigan, USA - KBS K5-50-1 metaG... | ecosystem: Host-associated > Plants > Roots >... | reverse complement strand
AAGCCGAGCCACGACCACACGCAGGCTCTTGTCGTCCAAGATCTCGTCCTCTAAGTCGGCACGCGTCTGGCCCACCGTCCGCCAGATCCGGTACCAGAGGCGGTCGTGTCCGCCGCCGACCATGAAGTAGCCGTCCTTGCAAGGGTTGACGGCGTAGATGTTGATGGCCAGGTCCCAGTTCCCGTAGCGGGGCCGGATGCTCCCGTCCATCCCGTACCACGCCCAGTTGTAGTCCAGGATCCGGATGACCGCTTCCGCCGCCGTCCCTTCCACGAACTGGCCCTTGCCCGAGACCTTGTCCCGATAGAGGAGCGAGGCGAGGATCCCCATGGCCGTCGAGGTGCCCCCGACCTGGTCCGCCATCCACATGGCCGAGCGGGTGGGCCGTCCGCCGAACTCCTTCGGAAGGCCCGTGCCGTGGACGAAGCCGCAGGACGCCTGCGCCGTCGGGTCGAGGTTGCCCGGTTTATCTTTGGAGGGACCCCACTGTCCCTTCTGGCCGACCCACGCGTAGACGAGCCGTGGGTTGATCTCCTTCAACTGCCGATAGCCGATTCCCCACTTGTCGAACTGCCCCGGCGGATAGTTTTCGATCAAGACGTCGAAGTGGACGACGAGCTTCTTCAAGAGCTCGCGCCCCTCCTCCTTCTCGAGATCGAGCGTGATCGACTGCTTGTTCCGCATCTCGTGGAGGAAGTGGAGCCCGATTGGCTCGCCGGTCTCGGCGTCCTTGAACATGTACTCTTTGCGGCCGAACGGCGTGAGCCAACGTAGCGGATCGCCGTCCGGCGGCTCGCATTTGATGGTGTCGGCGCCAAGCTCGGAGAGCATCGAGGAGCACCAGTTGCCGATGATCATCCCCTTGCTTACGTCGAGGACCCGGACCGTGGTCAAGTTCTCGGGCTTCTTGAAGTTGTCGCTCTGCCGGAGCTGCGCCTCCAGCGAAAGGGGGTACTCCTTGGCCTGATCCGTGAGACCCCTGTAGACCTCGTCGGGTGTCGGGATCGGGACTGCCGGCCAGGGCAAGACTTTGTGTTTCGGAAACGTCGTGTCAGCCATTCGCACCTCCTGTTGGTTCTGGGAAAGCCTCATCCCCGCGGAGAGGGCGACGCCTCCAGATAGGGGTTCGGCGCGGAAAGACGTCGCAAGACAAATCGCAGGACATAGGGCAGATCCAGAACTTTCGGAACATGGCCCGCGGGGCCGGATCAAGAGATCGCGGCACCGTAGGCCTCCCCCTCAAATCGAATCTCTTCTCGCTACCCGGCCTCAGGTTTCGGAGGCCTGGCGACTGCGGACCGGGAGAAACGCCCGGCTAGCAGGCGCCTGCCCGCTGTATATCACGTTCGTGAGGGCGCGGGCTGCCGTCCTGATGAAGTCGATCAGGAAGGCCGGCCCGTGCCGGCGATACCCCAACCGGTGAATGGAGACCTCCGGTCCCGTTCCGAGCGACTTCGTGCCGGGGCGCTGAACGGCGAGACGGTCCCCGAATCCAGAACGAATCCGTCTGGATGATCCCGCTCGGAGAGAGTTCGTCGTCATGACCCGCGCACGCGGCCGCTACGCGCTCGTCTCCCTCGGCGGCACCGGCCGCCTCGCCATCAGCTCGAAGAGGAGCGCGACGATCGCCAGGACACCGGCGGTGTAGAAGGCGTACTTGTAGTCCTTGTACTTGTCGAAGAGCTTGCCGCCGATACGGGGTCCGATGATGCCCGCCACGCCCCATGAGGTGAAGAGCAGGCCGTAGTTGATGCCGGCGTTCTTGGTTCCCCAGAAGTCGGAGGTTGTCGAGGCGTTCACCGAGAGCTGCGTTCCATAGCACCAGTAGACGACGAAGACCATGATGTACAGGAGGATGGGGACCGTGAAGACCGCGCCCGTGTGCGGCAGGATGAACATGGAGACGGCCGAGATTCCGATCATCAGCCGCAGGACGTTCAACCGCCCGAGCGCGTCGGACATCCAACCCGACAAGATGCGTCCGGACGCGTTGCCGGCTGCGCCGATGATCAAGCTGATGGCCGCGAGCGCCGCTGCCGCGACACCCACGGACTTGGCAAACGGGACGAGCTGGCTGATGACCATGAGACCCGCCGAGGTCCCCAGCGCGTAGGCGATCCACATGAAGTAGAACGTCGGGGTGCGGAGCATCTCGCCCGGACGGAACTCGTAAGTCGTCGCCGCCACCTTGGACGCGGGAGCAGGCGTCCAGCCCGGCGGGCGATACCCGGCCGGGGGGTTCTTCAGCAGGAATGCTCCAATGAGAGTCATCACGAAGAAGACGACTCCCAGCACGACGAAGGTCGTGCGCCAGCCGTACTTGGGGATGAGCCAAAGGTTCGACAAGGGTCCGAAGATCGCCGAGCCGCCGCCGTAGCCGGCCACTGCCAGGCCGACGGCCAGGCCGCGCTTGTCCGGGAACCACTTCGCCATGACGGGAATCGGCGTCGCGTAGCCGAAACCGTTGCCGATACCGACCAGGATGCCGAAGCAGAAGATGAGATACCCGAGGCTGGTAGTCCGGGCGCAGAGCAGGAATCCGATGGTCAAGAGAATACAGCCCGTCAAGGATATCTTGAAGGGACCGATCTTGTCCTGCAATCGGCCCGCGAGGATGAAGGCGATGGCGAACACGACCACGGCCCAAGTGAACACCTGCGACGTGTCGGCCCGCTTCCAGCCGAACTCCTTTTCCAGAGGTGCGACGAAAACGCTCCAGGCGTAAAGCGAACCCAGGGCCAGATTCATCATGAGACCGCCCACCACGCGCCACCATCGGCTGATCTCCGCGCCCGGTATGGGCGTTGCGACAGCGGCGGCTCGCGGCGTTCCAGCAGTTGACATTTTCGAACCTCCTCCCTTTCAGCCCTTGACGTTCTTTAGAGCCCCTCCATTTTCGGTTCGTGACCTCGGATCGACGTGGTTTCAGCGGCGGAAGACCTGCATCCGGATCGTGGACTGGTCCCTGGCATTGACGTTGCTCGGGCGCATGGCGCACCTAGGCTATTTGACCTGGAGCCTATGACGAAGGCCGGGCGCGAGGCAAGCGCCGCGTGCGCTTGAGCCCTTCGACCACAAAAGAGGCAAGCGTAGCCCTCGCCTTCGGCCGAAACGACGACGCTGGAGGCTTTTCGACCCCGGCCGGATCGGGAGTAGGTCCTTCCAGACATCCCGGCGTCCTGTGTCGAGCTCGATTCTCGAGACGGGACCCGGTACGTCGCCCGGCCTTCAGGCGCAGAGACCAACGTGTGGGAAGGGCTTTAGCGCTCTGCCATCGGGACGAAGTTGCGCTCGCCAGGGCCGAGATAGACCTGCCGCGGCCGCGCGATCTTCTGCTCGGGATCGGCCAGCATCTCCTCCCACTGGGCGATCCAGCCGGAGGTGCGGGGGATGGCGAACAGCACCGTAAAGACCGTGGTCGGGAAGCCCATCGCCTGGTAAATCAGGCCCGAGTAGAAGTCGACGTTCGGGTAGAGCTTGCGCTTGACGAAGTAGTCGTCCTGGAGCGCGATCCTCTCGAGCTCCAGAGCGATGTCGAGGAGGGGATTGCGCCCCGATACGGCGAAGACCTCGTCGGCGATGCGCTTGATGATCTTGGCCCGCGGGTCATAGTTCTTGTAGACGCGGTGGCCGAAGCCCATCAGACGCTTCTCGCCCTTGCCCTCTTTGACCTCTTTGATGAAGCCCGGAACGCGGGAGACCGAGCTGATCTCCTGGAGCATCTTCAAGACTTCTTCGTTGGCTCCGCCGTGCAGCGGTCCGTAGAGCGCCGCCGCCGCGCCTGCGACGGCCAAATAGGGGTCCGTGTGAGAGGAGCCGATTCCCCGCATCGCGTGTGTGCCGCAGTTCTGCTCGTGGTCGGCATGGAGGATGAAGAGGACGTCGAGCGCGTGCACCAGTACGGGGTCGGGGCGCCAGCTCGCCGACGGGATTTTGAACAGCATGTTCAGGAAGTTCTCCGTGTAGGAGAGGTCGTTGTCCGGATAGATGTAGGGCATCCCCATGCTGTGCCGGTAGGCTAAGGCGGCGAGCGTCGGCATCTTCGCGATCAGGCGCCAGGCCTGCGTCCGCCGGATCACCGGATCGTGGATGTTGTGCGCATCCGGGTAGAAGGTCGACATGGCGGCGACCGTCCCGATCAGCATCCCCATCGGGTGCGCGTCGTAGTTGAAGCCGTCCATGAACTTCTTCAACGACTCCTGGAGCATCGTGTGGAACGTGATGTGGTGCACCCACTCGTCGCGCTGCGCCATCGTCGGCAGCTCCCCGTTCAAGAGCAAGTACGCGACCTCGAGGTAGCTGGACTTCTCGGCGAGCTGCTCGATCGGGTAACCGCGGTAGCGCAGGATCCCCTTGTCCCCGTCGATGAACGTGATCCGGCTTTTGCACGAAGCGGTGTTCATGAACGCGGGGTCGTAGGACATCAGCCCGAAGTCCTGCGCGTCGACCTTGATCGGGCGCAGATCGATCGCGCGGATCGTCCCGTCGGCGATCGGGATCTCGTAGGACTTTCCGGTCCGCCGGTCGATCACCGTCAGGGCATCCTTCCTCTGCTCCGGGGCGACGTCGGTGGCTTCCTTCTTCTCGGCATCCAAGGTTGGCATCGATGACTCCTTCCGGACGAGGCTGGGAGAGGGTGATTATACGGGCGGGCGCGGCGCGAATGCCCGACGCGGTACGCGCAAAACTTCATGGCGAAGGGGCGGCAATGATCGAGACCGCCCCGCTTTCCGAAGACGCGGTGTCGCGCTCACCTCTGCGCCCTCTTGTGCGCCGCAGGGTTCGGCGGTCGTCCCTCTGATCAGCCACAGGTCGCCCTCGCATTAGCGATCCGGGAATGCGTTCGATTCCCTCTCTCACAGCCAATGTTTTTCAGAGGGAGGAGCGCCCCGCCGGGGCACACCTTCTGCAAAACGCGTGGTACGCTCCGCCGCAGCCGATCATCGGAGCACATTGCGAAAATCGAACATCGGGCGGACGCTCGGTCCGCAGCTGAACTGCGCCGTCACTCCGACGGCAAGGAGGAGAGGATGAAAACCACCCTGGTCTCTGTTGCCGTTCTCCTGCTCGTTGTCTCCGCGGCCCTGGCCCAGCAGCCTCCCAAGCCCGCCCCGGAAATGTCGCAAGTCAAATACTTCGCTGGCTCCTGGACGTGCTCGGGCGACGCGCCCGCCAGCCCGTTTGGTCCCGCCCACAAGACGAAGAGCTCCCAGATGCTCAAGTTGGACCTGGACGGCTTCTGGTACGCCGGAATGATGAGCGAGACGAAGACGGCGTCGAATACGCAGCCCATGAAGGGCATGCTCCACCTCGGCTATGACGCGGCGGCGAAGCAGTACGTGCTCCTTTGGGTCGACAACTTCGGTACTTGGGCCACGGAAACGTCACCCGGCTGGCAGGGCGACACGATGGTGTGGACGGGCGACCAGATGATCATGGGCGAGAAGGCGACCGCCAAGGACACCTTCGTCAAGAAGAGCGACACCGAGTACACGCACAAGTTCGAGCTGCAGACGAAAGGGCAGTGGGGCACGATCGTCGATGAGACCTGCAAGAAGGCGGGCGCCGCGAAGATGTAGCCCCGGTCTCTTTTCCCTCCAAATCAGAATTGAGGTGGCGCGCCCCGCGTGAATGAGGGGCGCGCCTCATTGCCTCCGCTTTGGGCGGTTCGTAAGGTCCAGTGAGGACGTGCGAAAGCGCGGTCAGCGAATCGGATTGGCCGGTGGCGGGACCGGCCACTCGGGCGAGGCCGGCCGGGGCAGGAACGGGATCACTCGATCCGAGACCCCGGCCGGTAGCGTTCCGAGAGCTTCCAGAATCTCTTCCGGCCGGTAGCGCAATGAGAAGTGCGTCAGCACGATCGCCTCGTTTTCAAAGAGCGTAGCGCGCTGGGCGATGTCGTCTAAATGGATGTGCGCGTACTCCCGGGCGCGGTCCCGGTCCTCCGGTGCCACGAACGAGCACTCGATCAGAAGGACGCGCGCGCGAAAGAGTTCGGGCGCCGCGTCGAAGATCTCGGGGCCGCAGTCTCCCGGGTAGCCGAGAAGCGGGATCTCCTCGCGGCGCGTGACTTCTGTTCCCTTCTGGCGGAGTGCGGCGATCTCGGGTCCTTCCAGACCCTGGAACTCGTCCTCCAGCTTGTGCCGAATCTCCGAGAAGAGATACCCGACCGTGGGAACCCTGTGTCGCCCCGGGAGAAACCTCAGCTCAAGGTCGTTCCGGAGCATCACGCTCTCGCCGGGCACGGCTGGCGTCACGTGCGCGCCGTAGTCCACGTTCTCCAGCCTCTGCGAGATCGCGAGCCACGCTTCGAGGTCGGGCACGGCCTCTTCCGGCGCGAAAACGCGCGCAGGCGGCAGACCGGTCAGCCGGCGCCGGGAGGCATGGTGCGCGATTCCGGCCGCGTGGTCGAGATGCCCGTGGGTCAGGCACACGGTGGAGTAGCCGACGACGTCTTCCGGCGCGCGCCCGAACTCGAGGAGACACTTGAACGCCGGCACCTTGTAGAACGACTCGTGACCCGCGATCGAAACCCCTTCGATCTCGAGCCCCCCGGCCTCGATCCGCACGCGTCCGCGCCCCGACGGATAGTCGCTCGCCATCGCGCGGGGAGATTAACCTAGCGGAAGTGAGAGTCGACCTCTTCGACTACGAATTGCCGGCGGAGCGCATTGCGCAACATCCGCGGCCGCGCGGCTCGAGCCGGCTCCTGACGCTCGACCGGGAGACGGGGGCGATCGCGCACCGTTCTTTTAGCGAGCTGCCGGAGCTCCTCCAACCGGGCGACCTGCTCGTGCGCAACGACGTCAAGGTCCGCCCGGCGCGCCTCTTCGGCCGCGATGAGCAGGACCGGCTGGTCGAGATCTTCCTCCTTCGCCCGAACGGATCCGACCGCCGCCGATGGCTCGCTCTCGCGAGGCCGGGCCGTCGCGCGAAGAGCGGCCGCTCGATCCGGTTCGACGAAGAGGTCCGCGCCGCCGTCCTCGACGTGGACGGAGAAGCGCGGCGGCTCGTCGAGTTCGATCGTCCGCTTTCCGAGGAGCTGCTCCAGAGGATCGGCCACGTCCCACTGCCTCCTTACATCCGGCGGGAAGCCGGGGCGCCCGACAGCGAAGAGGATCGGGAGCGCTACCAGACCGTCTACGCTCGCGAGTCGCTCGCGGTGGCGGCGCCGACCGCCGGTCTGCACTTCACGCCGGAGACGTTTGCGTACCTCGACTCGCGCGGCATCGAGATCGCCGACCTCACGCTCGCCGTGGGCGGCGGCACGTTCAAGCCAGTCACCGCTCCCGACACCGCGGATCACCGCCTCGATGCCGAAGACGTCTTCGTTCCGTCGAAGACCATTGCGTCTCTCGAGAAAGCGCGGCACGGCGGACGGCGCATCGTCGCGGTAGGAACGACGGTGACGCGCGCGCTCGAAGCCTGGGCGCGATTGCCGGAGACAGAGGCGTGCGAGGCCGGAGACCTCTCGTTTCCGACCGACCTGTTCATCACTCCCGGCTTCGATTTCCGGATCGTCGGCGCTCTTCTGACGAACTTTCATCTTCCCTGCTCGACGCTTCTCATGCTGGCCTGCGCGTTCGCGGGCACGGAAAAAGTGCTCGCGGCCTATGCCGAAGCGATCCGCCGCGACTACCTCTTCTATTCCTACGGCGACGCGATGCTGATCGCGTAGCGAAGCGCCGCGGTGTGCGCCGGAGTCGTGCCGCAGCAGCCGCCGACGAGGCGCGCGCCGATCGCGAGCCAGCGTCGCGCCTCTGCCGAATAGGCCTCGGGCAAGAGCTCGTCGGCGAACATCCAGCCGCTCTCGTCCTCGGGCAGTCCCAGGTTGCCGTACGCTCCGAGCGGCACGCCGGGAGCGGCCGCGGCAAGGCGCTCGAGGTCGGCCGCGAGGCGACCCGCCGGCACGCAGTTGATGGAGATCGCGTCCGGCGCCAGCGGCAGCAGAGCGCGTGCGGCGTCCCCGATCGTTTCGCCGGACAGGAGACGGCCCGTTCCGTCGGTAACCATGGAAGCCACGAAGGGCAGCCCCGTCGCTCTTGCCGCGCGGGCGGCGGCAACGAGCTCCCGAACGGTATTGTGGGTTTCGAGGAGGATGGCGTCGACGCCCGCCGCCGCCAGCGACTCGGCCTGGTCGCTGTGCTCTCTCTCGAGAGCTTCGTCCTCGGGAACGAGGTCGGGTCGGTAGCAATCCTCGAGCGGCGACAGCGATCCGGCGACGAAGACCTCGCGGCCCGCTCCTTCCGCCGCCTCCCGCGCGAGCCCGACTGCCAGGCGAGTGAGCTCGCGGCTCCTCCCTCCCAGGCCCGCCTTCTCGAGAGTTCGCCGATGCGTGCGAAAGGTGTTCGCGGTCAGGACTTCCGCCCCGGCCGCGACCTCGTCCTTGTGGATCGCGAGTACGAGCTCCGGCGATCCGACGAGCGCCCGAGCGCTCCAGAGCGGCAGGCGAGTATCGGCGCCGCGCCTCTGGAGCTCCGTTCCCATCGCGGCGTCGAGAAGGATCGCCGGACCGCTCCAAAACCGCCCGCGAAATCCCTGACTGCCCATTTCATCCATAAAAAATAAGGCTGAGCGATTGCTCAGCCTTATAAAATTCGGAACTCGAAGAGCTCAGTAGGTTTCCAGGTATTTCTCGATCTCCCAGGGCTGGACGCGCGAGATGTACTCGGCCCACTCGCCGCGCTTGGCCTCCATGAAGTGCTTCAGGATGTGGTCGCCGAGCGAGTCCTTGACGACCTCGTCCTTCCAGAGGTTGTCGAGCGCTTCGGAGAGGTTCCCCGGCAGCTGCTCGATCCGCAGGCGCCGCTTTTCCCGCTCGCTCATCTTGAAGACGTTCCGGTCCACCGGCTCGCCGGGGTCCATCCGGTTCTTCACGCCGTCGAGACCGGAGGCGAGCATGACGGTGAACGCGAGGTAAGGGTTGCACGAAGGATCCGGCATCCGGACCTCGATGCGCGTCCCCATGCCGCGGCGCGCCGGGATGCGGACGAGCGGCGAGCGATTGCGCATCGACCAGGCCACGTTGACCGGCGCCTCGTAACCGGGCACCAGCCGCTTGTAGGAGTTGACCAGGGGACACGTGATCGCAACGAACCCGCGGGCATGGCGCAGGATTCCGCCGGTGTAATAGAGGGCAGTCTTCGAGAGCTGGTACTTCGCCTTCGCGTCGTAGAAAACGTTGTTCCCTCGCTTGTCGAGGAAGGACTGGTGGGTGTGCATGCCGGAGCCGTTCACGCCGAAGATCGGCTTGGGCATGAACGTCGCGTGCAGACCGTGGTCGAGAGCGACCTTCTTGACGATGAACCGGAAGGTCGAGACGCGATCGGCGGTCGTGACGGCGTCGGCGTACTTGAAATCGATCTCGTGCTGCCCGGGCGCGACCTCGTGATGCGCCGCTTCGACCTCGAAGCCCATCTGCTCGAGCGCGAGCACGACGTCGCGGCGCGCCTCTTCTCCCCGATCCACCGGAGTCAGGTCGAAATACGCGCCCTGATCGTGCGTATCCACGATCGCCTCACCGTTTTCGTCGCGCCGGAAGAGGAAAAACTCGGCTTCCGGACCCGTCACCATGACGTACCCGAGCGCCGAGGCGCGGTCCATCTGCTTCTTCAGCGTCTGCCGCGGACAGCCCGGGAAAGGCGAGCCATCCGGGTTGTAGACGTCGCAGATCAGCCGGGCGACCTTGTTGCCGCCGCTGTGCGCCCAGGGGTAGATCGCGAAAGAGTCGAGGTCCGGGACCAGGTTCATGTCGGACTCCTCGATCCGCGTGAACCCCTCGATCGACGAGCCGTCGAACTGGATCTCGCCGTCCAGCGCTTTCTCGAACTGCGATTTCGGGATTTCGACGTTCTTGATCACGCCGAAAATGTCGGTGAACTGGAGTCTCAGAAACCGCACGCTCTCTGCATTGCAGACCTTCAGGATCTCCGACTTCGTCAGACCCGGCCCCGCCGCGTCGAACTTCAGAATCTTTGCCTTCGGCATTCCGCGCTCCTTTTTTCGCAAGATTTGCAAGATTCTAAGGTCATTTTCCCGAATAGCAACGCCTTTTTTGCAGGGTGACATGGAAAATTCGACCGAGTTGCACATCGGCGTGTGCAACGGCGCCCCCGGGGGCTTTCCGGGCCCGCGGGTACAATCGCGAGATGGAACCGACGGGCGGCCGCTGGCCCTCGCGGCTGGAGGCGCAGGAGCTTTTTTTCGAGTTCACGCACGGGGACGCCCTGCAGCGCCACGGACGGGCGGTCGAAGAGGCTATGCGGGCCTACGCGCGCTGGTTCGGCGTTACGGATCCCGCGGAAGTCGAGCGCTGGGGGATCATCGGCCTTCTGCACGACTTCGACTACGAACAGAATCCGACCGAGGACGCGCACCTGCACGTGGGCGGCCGGATCCTCCGCGAGCGGGGCTACGACGAGGAGATGGTCCGGACGATCGAGTCTCACGCGAACTACATGAACGTCCCGCGCGACACCCCGATGAAGAAGGCGATTTACGCTTGCGACGAACTCGTCGGCTTCATCGGAGCGTGCGTCAAGGTCCGGCCTTCGAAGCAGATCGCCGATCTACCGGCCTCTTCGGTCGTCAAGAGGCTGAAGGACAAGGCGTTCGCCCGCTCCGTAAACCGGGAGGACATTTCCGGCGGAGCGGCGGGCCTGCCCCGGCCTCTGGAAGAGCACATCGCGTTCACGATCGAGGCGCTGAAGCCGATCGCGGAGGAAATCGGGCTCTAACGCTTCTTGGTAGGATTGATGCCCCTTTTTGCCGACTGGACCGGCCGGTGACCGAAAGGAAGATCAATGGCCTCTGTTGAAGTCATTTCCCCCCGCACCATTCGCGCAAAGAAGATCCTGAAGGACCTGACGCGAGAGGAGCTTCGCGAGCTCGCCCGCCCGGGCGAGAAGACCAGCGAGTACGGCTCCCCGGTGTATGCCACCCGCGTCAAGAACCGCTCCGCGAAGAACACCTACGTCGTCTCGAACAGAATTCCGATCGGCGTCATGCAGCAGC
>Ga0207684_10006109_pt1 | contig 11015 bp, 8 predicted proteins | sample KBSK5501metaG_FD_184342 | JGI IMG/M metagenome (GOLD analysis project Ga0207684, IMG submission 184342) | Corn, switchgrass and miscanthus rhizosphere microbial communities from Kellogg Biological Station, Michigan, USA - KBS K5-50-1 metaG... | ecosystem: Host-associated > Plants > Roots >... | reverse complement strand
CGCCTCACCGAAGAGGCGCGTCAACCGCACGATCTCCGGCCGGAAGAAGCTCGTGGCGTGGCCCACGAGCTCGTGCACGACGTCGGGCTCCGGCGTGTAGAGCGGCATCGAGTGGTGGCGGATGTACTGGGTCGAGAGAAAGACTCCGCTTCCGAGCGAGCACAGGAAACCGCGCGCGGAGATGAGTCCGGCGACCGGCAGCATCTCGATGCCGGGGCTCGCCTTCAACTCCTCGTTGACTTCGACGAGCTGCGGGATGTTCCGCTGATCGAGGTCGAGTTCCGCCGCGCCCTCGCGCCACTCCGAAACGGCATTCGTCGAGTGGAGCGGCGCCAGGTGTTCCCACACGGTGCGCCAGACGGAGTGCTCGGCGTCCGTGTAATCCACCGTCGGCGGCGGCTCGCCCGGCCGATAGTCCAGCGCCAGCCGCGCGATCGCGTTGCGGCGCTGCCGGTAGACCGGATCCCGGAATCCGGGGTGATCCGGATCGAGGCGGACCAGCTCTTCTTCGCCTCCCGCGTGGGGAGCGATTGGATCGCCGGTGGCGTGGAGCGGAGGAGGAGCGGGATGCGGATCGTCCGGCATGAGACCGGCGATTGTGCCATTACCCGAAGCGGGGAAAGGAGGCTTCAGCGGGCCTTCATCCGCCGTCTGCGGGACGAATCGGGCTGCCCGCTGCGAAGGGCTGGAAGGATTTGCCGCTCCCACATCCGCTTGCAGCGCTCCCCGGCGAACTGGAACGCCTCCGGACCCCGCGATCCGACCGAGGCGTAGAGCTTCTTTCGCAGGAGGGTGCGGGCACGGAGGAGCCGGGTCGGCGTCTCCGGCTGGCTCGGCGGCGAGATGGTCTACGTGCACGGCGTCGCCGTCGATGCGCCGCCGGCACCGGGTCGGGCCTAGAACTGCTTTCGCCCGCCGCCTTTCAACAGCTCGATGTTGCCATTGCTGTTGTTCGCTCGGAGCTCGCACCGGCCGTCCCCGATCTTGCCGTTCAACGACTCGCCACCGATCGGCCCGGAGACGCCGACGGGCATCTCGGTGTTGATCTTCCCGAACGACGTCTGCGCCGACACGGTGTAGCCGGCGCCTTCCGGCAGGTATACGCGGATCGGAGCGAACGAGGTCTTGAGCGACAGCCGCGTGCATCCGGAAGGCAATCCCGCGACCTCGATCGAACCGTTCTGGTTCGTGACGTCCACGTTCTCGCGGACGCCGTCGACCTTCACCGCTCCGAACGACGTCCGCGCGTTGACGGACCCGCGGATGTCGGAGGCCTGGATCGCGCCGTTCGAGTTCTCCGCGGTCAGGTTTCCAGAGACGCGCGCGGCGTCGAGGAGCCCGAAGCTCGTTCGGACGTCGGCCGGTCCGCCGATTTCCGAGACCGCCACCCCGCCGTTGTCCGACGACACCTTCGCCCAGCCCTTGATCCGGGTCAGCGAGACCTTGCCGAACCGCGTGCGGACGTCGGCGGAGCTGCCGATGTCGGTCAACGTCACGGCCGCGTTGTCGTTCACTGCGGTGACGTTGCCGCGCACGTCCGACGCCTCGATCGCGCCGAAGGTCGTCTTCAACATCGCGCCGCCACGGATCGCGCGGACCGAGATCTTGCCGTTCGAGTTCTCGATGTCCACCCCGGCGGCCTCCGAGATCTCGACGGCTCCGAACGTGTTCCGCACCAGGACCGTCCCGCCGGCGCGGACTCCAGTGATCCGCGAATTGGTTCCCGTGCAGGTGACCTTTCGCCGCACGTCGGAAAACTGGATCCCGCCGAACGAGGCGGCCAGATCGGCGTCCCCCTGCACGTTCGACGCCTCGATCGAGCCGTTGTTGCTCTTGACCGACAGATCGCCCTGCACGTTCTTCGCCGTCACGCCGCCGAAAGAGGAGGTCACGTCGGCGGACGCATTCGTGTCGTGCAACTCGACGCTGCCGTTGCTGTTGGAGATGCGGCTGCGGCCTTTCAACCTCGAGGCGGAGACCGTCCCGAATCGATTGACGAGGTCGAGCTCGCCGCCGAGGTCGCTGACCGTAACGCTTCCGTTGCTGTTGACGATCGCGGCGTTCCCCTCGTTTCGAGCCAGTTCGATCTTTCCGAACGAGTTTTCGAGCCGCTGCGCGCCGCGGCCGTCGCGGAAGTCGATCGAGCCGTTCGAGTTCTTGATGTCCGCGGACGCCTTCAGTCCCGAGACGTCGACGTTGCCGAACTTGTTCCGCGTATCCAGGAGCGCCGTTTCCGGCATCACGATGTCGTAGTCGACGGAGTAAGACACGAACCCGCGCCCGAGAAAGCTCCAATTCTTCTCGGGGTACCGCGTCACGACCGAGACGCCCGCCGGCGACTCCTCGACGGAAATCTGGATGCCCTCGGAAAAGCGCCGCGCGCCTTCGACGTCGGAGGACGAGACGCGGATCGTCGCCGAGATCGACACCTGCGACTCCTTCTGCGTGCGGATCTTGATCGTCCCGTTCGAGTGCTCGATGCGCAGCTTCTGCCCGGGCTTGAGCGCGACTGTCTTCTGGAAGGTCCGCTTGAACTGGTCGCGAGAAGATTCCTCCGGCGAGTCGGCGAGAACATTGACCGCGAACAGGGCGAACAGGAGGGTGAGAGCGGCTCGACCGGTCCGTGTCCCATTGAGTCTCATGACGTTGCCCCTTTCATCACGTCCCGCAGCGTCTGCTGCTTCTCGGCGTAGATCCCGAGCAGCTGGCGGCGGAGGTGGGTGTTGTAGCGGTTCTGCTCGATCTGGCCGGAGAGCTCCTCGATGGCGCCGTCCAAGAGCTGGAGCTTTTCGCGATAGGAAACGAGGAGCGGCGTGGCCGCAGCTTCCAGGCGCGGCTGCGCGATCTTCGAGAGCTTCTCGATCGAGCGGATGTACTGGGCCTCGCTCTCCTCGACGTCTTTCAGGGCAGCGTCGGTCAGGAGCGGATCCTTGGGAAGAGAGCGGACGCCGAAAATCTGACGGTCGCCCAGGCTCGGCCGGAAGACCTGAAGTCCGACGAAGGAAACGATGAAGAGAGCCGCGATCACGGCGATCGGGAGCCACGCCGGCCAGGCGGGCGCGTTGCGCGGTACAGGCCGCGAAGACGCGGTCGGCGCGAACGTCTCCCGGGCGAGAGACTCGCGGATCTTCGGCCAGAGCTCCGGGCTGTCCCAGCTCTTCTTCAGGCCGGACGCGGCCGCGGAAATCTCGTCGAAAGCGCGGAGCCGTTCGCGGCAACGCTCGCAGGACTCCGCGTGCGGGCGCGCTTGCGCGATCGCCTTCGCGTCGGAGCTCTCGAGCGCCGCGTCGAGAAGGCGGCAGCCGGCGCTCACGATGCGGCCCTCGCGGCACGGGGATGCGCACCGAGCCACCTCTGGAGCTTCTTCTTCGCCTCGAAGAGGAACGTCTTGGAAGTCCCCTCCGGGATCCCGAGGATCCGGGCGATCTCGCGGTGGGTAAAGCCCTCGACGGCGAAGAGGAGAAACACCGCGCGATGCCGGGGATCGAGAAGGGCGACCGCCTTCTCGAGCGCCAGGCGCAGCGGGTGGTCGGCGACCGGATCGGCCGCGACGGCGACCTCCCCGCCGGAGGCGTCGAGCGGGCCCGCGACGGGACGGCTCTTGCGGCGACGCAGCGCGTCGTAGCAGGTGTTGACGAGCACGCGATATGTCCAGGTCGGGAACGCCGCTGCGCCGCGGAACGTCTTCGCGCCGCGGAAGATCTTCAGAAAGGTCTCCTGCACGGCGTCCTCGGCGTCGCCGACGTTTCCGAGCAGGTTGAGCGCGATCGACTTCATGCGAGGTCCATTTGTCTGGTAGAGCTTCTCGAACGCCTCCAGGTTTCCGGCACGGCAGCCTTCGAGAAGCTCGTCCTCCCTCTCCGCAGGGGGCATCGGGGATTCCGTCTCGCCCAGCCGGACCTCCTTTTGAATGGCGAAGTTAAGCAGATCACCGTGCCCGGACCGGATGACGGCCCGGCTCCCCCGTCAGCCTCTTGGACGCGCCGCCCGGTCGGACGGTTTGAGGAATCCGCTACGGAAAGAGCGTATTTAGAGGTCGGAGGACGTCATGTATCCACTGTTCTTGGCGGTTCTGCTCGGCCTCTTACCGGGAGGCGCGGCGCCTCGCTCAGAATCCGGCAGCGAGAAGTTCGGCGGCTATTGGTATCAGGGAAAGGCCGAGCTGAACCGTTACGAGCTTGATCAGGCGCGGTACGGCGAGATGCACAAGGGCGAGGCGATGCTCATCTTCGTCACGGAGCCGTTCCTCGCCGACCGGCAGGTCAAGCTGGAGGAAGGTGACCCCTCGAAGGGCATCACCGTCCTGAAACTGAATTCGGTCCGGAAGTTCTTCACCGGCATCTATCCGTACTCGCTCATGACGTCGACGTTCACTCCCGTGGACTTCTCGCGCACTCGCACGTTGAAGGTCGCGTCGTCGTCACAGGAGTGGTGCGGCCAGACCTTCACGCAGGTCAACTTCCGAAACGGCAGGTACGAAGGGGCGCTGCGTTCCTACTTCGAGGCCGAGGGGGATCGCGGGTTCGACTTCGCGCCCGCCTGGCTCGAGGACGAGCTGTGGACTCGGATCCGGCTCGCCCCGGACACCCTGCCGGTCGGCCGCGTGCAGGTCGTTCCGGGCCTCCAGTACGCGCGCCTCTGGCACAAAGCGGTTCGACCGGAGGAGGCCCGCGCGAGCCTGCGCTCCGAAGCGGGCGAGAACGTCTACGAGCTCGACTACGCCGCAATTCCGCGCCGCCTCGCGATCCGTTTCCAGAAGGAGTTCCCGTACAAGATCGTGGGCTGGACCGAGACCCAGCCGGGGGCCTTCGACGGCAGCCCGCTGCTGACGACGAAGGCGGTCGCGACAGCCAGTATCCAGCTCGATTACTGGAGACGCCACAACAACGCCGACGCTCACTTCCGCAAGGAGCTCGGGCTGACGATGTGGTGAAGGCGCGCTCGCTGAGGAGCTTCGTCTGTCAAATGTGGCAGGTGGCAACCTGACCCCCAATGTGGCAAGTGGAGACCTGACCCCCAATTACCACCCGGTCGGCTTGCCCTTGTTCTGCTCGTCCAGCCACTTCTGCAGCGGCGCGAAGTAGTCGCGGATCGCGGTCGCATCCATCTCGCGCTTTCCGCTGATCGCTTCGAGCGCGTCCTGCCACGGCCGGGAGAGTCCCATCTGGAGCATCGTGTCGAGCTTCTTGCCCGCCACCTTGTTCCCGTAGATCGAGCAGCGGTGGAGGGGACCCGTGCAGCCCGCGGCCTGCGAGAGCGCGCGGTGGAACTGGAACTGGAGGATCGCGGCGAGGAAGTAACGCGTGTAGGGGACGTTCGCCGCGACGTGGTATTTCGCACCCGGGTCGAAGTCCATTTCGCTGCGCGCGACGCCCGCGTCGACGCCCTGGTACTTCGTTCGCAGCTCCCACCACGCGTGGTTGTATTCGGCCGGAGTGACGTCGCCGGCGAACACTTTCCACCGCCACTGATCGACGAGCAGGCCGAATGGGAGGAACGCGAGCTTCTCGAGCGCCTTGTGGAGCAGCAGGCCGATGTCCTTCGAGGTGTCGGGCGCCTTGTCGAGAAGGCCGATCTTGACGAGGTATTCCGGCGTGATCGAGAGGGCGATCGTGTCGCCGACCGCCTCGTGGAAGCCGTCGTTCGCGCTGTCGCGGAAGAGGCCCGGCTTGGCGTTGTAGGCGCGCTGATAGAAGTTGTGGCCGAGCTCGTGGTGGATCGTGGTGAAGTCCTCGGCCGTCGCCTCGATGCACATCTTGATGCGCAGGTCGTTGACGTTGTCCACGTCCCAAGCGCTCGCATGGCAGACGACCTCACGGTCCCGTGGCTTCGTGAACAACGAGCGCTCCCAGAACGTCGGGGGCAGCGGGTCGAACCCCAGGGAGGTGAAGAAACGCTCGCCGTAGCGGACCATCTCCTTCGCGTCGGTCTTCTTCGCTTCCAGGATTTTCGTCAGGTCGTAGCCGGGATCGGCCTGAGCCGGCTTGACCAGGTCGTAGACGTTCGACCAGTCCTGCGCCCAGATGTTGCCGAGCAGGTGCGCCGGAATCGGGCCGTTCGCCGGGACGGCGTCGCCGTACTTCTCGCGAAGCCTCCAGCGTACGTAGGCGTGGAGAGAGACGTAGAGCGGCTTCAGCTGCTCCCAGAGACGGTCGACCTCCTTCGCGAACGCGTCGGGAGGCATGTCGTACTTGGAGCGCCACATGGCACCGGTGTCCGCGAAGCCGAGCTCACGCGCCCCCTTGTTCGCGAGCTCCACGAACCGCTGGAACTGCGGGCGCATCGGGACCGCGATCGCGTGCCAGCCGCGCCAGACGTCGAGAAGCTGCGCCGCGTCGCGGCTCTCCGCCATGATCTTCGAAATCTCCTGGATGTCGAGGCACTTCTCCTTCCCTTGCGAGCAGTACTTGCCCTTCCCGTACGCCCCCTCCATCGCGGCGCCGATCCGCGTGACCTCTTCGCTCTCTTTCGGGTTCGACGGCGCCGCCAGCGTCAGGCCGTTCTTCAAGAGCAGCATCTTGCGGGCGACGTCCTCCGGCAACTTCAGCTTGTCGTAGCGGGTCGCCTTCTTCGCGTACCCGACGCCGGCGTTGATTGCCCGCTCGCTCGCCTTGGCCGCGAGCACCTCGGTGTCGTCGGTGATGTAAGTGGACTGTACCCAGCCCGCGCGACTCGCCTCGACCGACAGCTCGAGGAGCTTGCCTTCCGCTTCGTCGACGAACGCCTTCGCCTCGGCGACCGTCGGCGCCTGGGCGCGGATCGGGGCTCCCCCCTTTTTAGGCACTGCTGCGGAAGAGATCGCGGAAGAAAAAAGCGCGATCGTGATGGCCGCGAGAAGAACGAGTCGATTTCTGCGCATCGATGCCTCCCAACATTCGCGGGAAATCTATCGCAAGGGCTCGCGACGCCGTTCTAGTTTGACTTCTCCTTCCCCGAGCCGGCGACCGCCGTCCGTCGTTCGACTCAAGTACTGAGGAACGATCCGCGCCCTAGTGCGCGTGCTCGGTGTGCGCGGCTTCGTCGTTGACCCGCAGGCTCGATACCATCGTCTGAAATGTCTGCGAGAGCGCCGAGTAGTCCTGCGCCGGCGCGACGAAGAGCGCATAGAGAACGTGCCCGTCCGGAAGCTCGCGCGTGAAGACGGTCACCCGCTCGTCCGCGCCGGTCACCGGAGAGCGCCCCCCGAGCATCACCGACAGCGCCCGTCCCTGGTCGATCGTCTCGCGCCGCGTGGAGTTGGGGATGACGGCGAGGTGCGGATTGCTCTCCCGGATCTGGTTGACCAGATCGTTGGTCGCCTGCTCGAGCGACGTGTTGCCGGAGACGGGTCCGCGCCGGTTCGAGAAGACGCCTCCGATCGATCCCTCGAACGGCTCGTAGTGGTTGACGACGACGCCGTAGACGAGGACATGCTGACCGTTGGACGCGCGGACGGCGCCGCCCGGCGGCAGGATCGTCACCCCGTAGCCGTTCTCCGGCTCCGCCACTTCCCAGTTGTTGGGGTACTGGATCTGGAAGAAGTCGTTTCGCTGCCGGAATAACCGAAGGCTCGTGGACGGCCGCTCGATCCGTCCGACCTCTCCGGCCCCCGTCACCGGACCGGTCGACGGAGAGCCGGAGCCCTGCGCGGCGCCTTGAGAGATCTGCGACATGCTCCCGGTGCGTGGCATCCGGCGTAACTGCGCCTGGACGCTCTCGAGACCTCCGATCGGCGCGGTCGTTCGAACCGCCCCGAGGGCCTGCGCTTCCTGGCGGACGCGCGCTTCGCGGTTCGCCGGCGAAGGGTGATCGCTGAAGAACTGCGCGACCCGGCCCGGGTCCCGTCCCTGCTTCTCCCGGAGCATCGAGAGCATGGAAGCCATCGCGAGCGGGTTGTAGCGGGCCCGCGCCATGATCTGCGTGCCCATGATGTCCGCCTGCGACTCCGCGGTGCGGCTGAACCGGAGAAAGAGCGCGTTCAAGCCCAGGCCGCCGACCGCCTGCATGATCGCCGTCCCGCCGCCCCCGAGGATCCCGCCCAGAAGACCGATGCCCGCCTTTGCGAGATAGGCCTTGGAAGCCTGGTTCGTGCCGTGCCGCAGCGCGACGTGCGAGATCTCGTGCGCCATCACGCCCGCGAGCTCTCCTTCGTTGCGAACGGCATCGATGATCCCTCTCGTCACGTACACCGGACCTCCCGGCAGCGCGAAAGCATTGATGTCGGACGCGTTGATGACCTTGAACGTGTAGGGGAACTTCGGTCCGGGCGCGACCGCGGCGAGACGCCGTCCGATGCGGTCGACGTAGCCCGCGATTGAAGGGTCTTTGAGGACAGGCAGCTGGCGTTCGGCCTCCACGGTGGACTCTCTCCCGATCTCGACGTCCTGATCGGCTGAAAAAAGGTTGAACCCCGCCGTGACCGGCGTCTGTGCTGACGCCGCGCCGCCCGAAAGAGCGACGAGCGCAACGACGGAGATCGCGAGCGCGGTCGCGAATGATCTGGACTTCTGGTTCATGGCAACCTCCTCCGCGCGACGGAAACGCAAGGGCAGTGCCAGAGCGTGCAGTTACAGCTCGACGAACACGTCCTCGCCGACCACTTCGACGGGGTAGCGCTCGGTATCCGTCGCCCAGGGCGTGTCCTGGTAAACCTTGCCGGTCGTGACGTCGAAGTGCGCCGCGTGGAAGGGGCAGGTCAGCAGATACGGGCTTCCCGCCGTTCCGAGCTCTCCGGTGTGAAGCGGCGCGCCCCGGTGCGTGCAGGTGTCGTTCATCGCGTAGATCCGACCTTCGACCCGGGTGAGCAGGACCTGCCTTCCCTCGTGCTCGCGCATCGTCATCCCGCCTTCGGGGACTTCGGATGCCGCCGCGAGCCGGACCTTCGCCATTTCCTCGTTCGCGCTAACGGCCGCCGCCGGCCCGCTCCCGCATCGACTCCCCGTACAGCCGGTGGAAGTGGTGGACGCCACTCTCCCGCCGCACCGAGTAGCGCCCCCGGTCGTAGGTCCTCGATTGGAGGCCCTTCTGGACCGCCTCGCAGATCGCGACGTCCTCGCGCTGGATCTCGTCGGAGAACTCGACCGTCTGGCGGATGGTCTCGCGCACGGCGGGCGCATCTGGATCGCGAAAGAACCACTCAAAGGTGGTCAACGTGCGGTCGGGCGACACCGGCACGATCACGTTCGTCGAAAAATTGTCCGGGTAGACGTTCAGCATCAGGTTCGGAAAGATCCAGTAATAGACGGCGTCGTTGTCCTCGTCGCGCGGGTCCCCCCGGAGGCGTCCGTCCGCTTTCTTGATCGGCGAGCGCTGGAGCGAATACGAGCGCCGCGTCTCGGTCTCGTAGCGCGCGTAGTCGAGCTCCTTCATCAGACCGGGGTGGACGATCGGGATGTGGTAGCCCTCGAGGTAGTTGTCGACGTAGACCTTCCAGTTGCAGTCGAGGTACCAGTCCTTCCGCTCGGCGAGGCGCACGCCCGTCCAGTCGCGGGCCGCGAGCGCGCCGGGTAGGTCCTCGAGCGTCTCGGCGAGAGACGGGACGTCGTCGTCCAGATTGACGAAGACGAGGCCGAGCCAGGTCTCGACCCGGAATTCCGGGAGATGCACCGATTCTTTCTCGAACGCCTCGACGCCGTCCCACTCCGGCGTGTTGAGGAGCCGTCCGTCGAGCGCGTAGCTCCAGCCGTGATATCCGCAGCGGAAGGCGGAGCAGGAGCCTTCGCCCTTCGCGACCGGTCCGGCGCGGTGCCGGCAGACGTTCGAGAGCGCGCGGAGCCGGCCGTCGTTGCCGCGGACGAGGAGGAGCGGCTCCCCCGCGACCGACGCGGTGAAGTACGAGCCGGGCGCCGCCGCCTGGTCCTCGCGTCCGACGAGCTGCCAGGTTCGAGCGAAGATCCTCTCCCGCTCGAGAGGGAGCGTCGAAGGGTCCGTGTAGCACCAGGACGGGATGGTCGAGGCGCGCGGGAGACGCTCGTCGACCTCGATTTCGCGGGCCATGCCAAGAGTCTAATGGGGTCAGGTCTCCACTTGCCACATCGAGGGTCAGGTCTCCACTTGCCACATTGCTTCGCGAAGATGGCAAGGGCAATACAGGAATACACGATTGACCCTAGATCTCGATCTGCGCCCCCAGCTCGATCACGCGGTTCGGCGGAAGCCGGAAGAACGCCACCGCGCCCGTCGCGTTGCGGGACATCAGGGCGAACAGCTTCTCGCGCCAGACCGCCATCCCGAGCCTTCCATGCGGAATCAGCGTCTCCCGTCCGAGGAAGAACGTCGTATCCATCAGGTCACACTTCCGCCCCTCGACGACAGCGCCCTCGAGGGCTCGCGGGACGTCCGGGTCCTGCATGAAACCGTAACGAAGAGTGATCCGGCAAAAACCTTCTTTCAGCGTCTCGACCTCCATGCGCTTCCGGCGCGGGACGAACGGCACCGTCTCGGTCGCGACCGTCAGGAACACGACCCGCTCGTGCATCACCTTGTTGTGGCGGAGGTTCTGGAGGAGCGCCGGAGGGGTTCCGGAGCTCACCCGATCCATGAACACCGCCGTGCCGGGCACGCGCAGCCGGGGCTTTCGCGCCACGCCGTCTAAAAAGACGTCGAGCGGCATCGTGTCCGCCTCGAGGCGCTTCGAAAGGATCCTCCGTCCGCGGCGCCACGTCGTCATCGCCGTGAACGTCATCGCCGCGGCCGCGAGCGAGACCCAGCCGCCTTTGGGAACCTTCACGAGATTCGCGGCGACGAAAACGAGATCGATCGCGAGAAAGAACCCGGTCGCGAGGAGAGCTCGGGTCGCGCTCCAGCCGAGCACGTCTTTGGAGACTCCATAGGCGAGCAGCGTCGTCACCGCCATCGCCATGGCGATCGCAACGCCGTAGGCGTCGGCGAGATGCGTCGACGTCCGAAAGAAGACGATCACTCCCACCGTCCCGAGCATCCCCGCCCAGCTCACGCCCATAATGGAGATCTGTCCCATCTCGGCGCGGGAGGTGTGGATGATGCGGACGCGCGGGAGGTAACCGAGCTGGACGGCC
>Ga0207684_10006108_pt1 | contig 11015 bp, 10 predicted proteins | sample KBSK5501metaG_FD_184342 | JGI IMG/M metagenome (GOLD analysis project Ga0207684, IMG submission 184342) | Corn, switchgrass and miscanthus rhizosphere microbial communities from Kellogg Biological Station, Michigan, USA - KBS K5-50-1 metaG... | ecosystem: Host-associated > Plants > Roots >... | reverse complement strand
ATCGGCCGGTTCGGCGCGGGCAGCAGCCTGTACCGGGTTCCGCTGCCAGACCAGGACGAGATGCGCGAGATGGTGATCGAAGCCTGGCGCAGCGAGCAGCGCGCCGCCTTGCAGAAGCTCTCCGTCGAGATCGCCGAGGCGCAGGCCGCCGTCAAGGGCGGCACCATGCGGCCCGCCACGGTCCAGCGGCTCTACGAGAAGTACCAGCAGCTCAAGGACCAGGCCGGCGAGCACGGCCGCCAGCTCGGCGCCGACCTGGATGAGATGACCGCCGCGATGGACCTGGCCGGCACGCAGGTCGTGGCCCTGCTCACCCAGGTCGGGTGAGCAGGCCCGGCCGGGAACCAGCCCCGCCCCCGCCAGCGACGCGCACCCGTAACCGACGCGAAGGAGGACCCCGATGACCCGCCCGGACCCCCAGCCCGGCACCACCGTCAGCCCGGACCAGCGCACCGCCCTGATCGGGGCCGCGCGCTACTTCCGCGCCTGCATCGACAGCGGAGACGTGATCGACGCCGCCATCGAGCTAGCCGACCTGGTCCTCACCACCTTCGGCGAGCCGCCCGCCCGGCGGTACCAGCGCCGCGCCGCGCCGCCCTGATCCCGGCCGCCGCCCGGCCGGCCCGCCACTTCCCCGGCGGGCCGGCCGGGACGCGGCCACCCAGGCCAGAACCGCCCTCACCACGACCGGCAACTACCGAAGGAGATCGCATGACCAGCACGAGCACCACTCCCGCCGCACAGGACGGCACCCGGCCGGGCATCGAGGTCACCACCGCCGGGCTCACCGCGCTGGCCCGGCACGCCAGCACGATCAACGACCAGATGGCCGCCCTGTCCGTCCGCGCCATCGCCGCCGCCGCCCGCGCCGCCCTGCCCGCCGCCGCGGCCGTCGGCCTGGCCTGGACCGGCCGCGGCCCGTCCCTGGAGCCGGCCGGCTTGTTCACCGCCGCCGGGCAGCGCCTCGGCACCGGCCCCGGCGACGACCAGGCCGCCGCGGCCCGGCTCACCGCCGCCATCAGGGACTGGTGCGGCCACCTGAACCAGGCCAACCAGCCCGTGTGGGAGCCCCTCATCACCGGGCGGGCCGTGTTCGGCACCGCCCTGGACGGCGAGTACCTCCTCGACGTCGCGCAGGTACTGGCCGCCGCGCCGCCCGCCGGGACGTGCGCCTGCCCGCCCGGCGCGCACGCGGTCACCGACGGCGTCACGGTGATGGGCCACCGGCCCGGATGCGCCCTGGCCCGGCCGCCGCAGGAGTACTTCTGGGAGTGCTCCTGGGGCGACGGAGACGGCGAGGTCTGCACCGGCACCCTGGCCAGCTACGCCGAGGCGTTCGAGCTCGCACACGACGAGTCGCTCCCGGCTCCCGAGCTCAGCCCGGTCATCCGCGCCTGGGACGCCGGCTACCCCGCCCTCACCGTCCAGGCCGCCTGCCTGGACCACAGTCCCGGCCAGGACGGCTGCTGGCTAGTGCGCCTGTCGGTGCCCGGCGAGGAGGTCACCGTCCGGGTGTGGGCGCTGAGCCAGCCGTTCCCCCGCCTGCCGTTCCCGCCGGCCGGCCGCCCCGCCGAGGACACCGCCGCCGGGGACCAGGGCGCCCAGCTCACCATCGCCTACTGGATGCCGTGCCGGTTCCTCACCACCGTGCCCGCCGCGCAGGCCGCCCGCATCCTGCGCGAGGCCCGCGCGGACGACGCCGCCGCGATCGCAGGCCGGATCGCGGCCGGCGAGACGGTCACCGGCGACCCCGAGGGAACCCGGGCCGACGACCCCGGCCCCAGCGACCTGGCCGCCCTGGCCCTGGCGATCCAGAACAACCACCGCCCGTTCAGCCCCTACCTGTACGACACGGACGGCCAGCCCGACGACACCGACGACCCCGAGGACTTCTCCGTATCCATCACCGCTCCCGGTACCGCCGGGGAAGACGCCGCCGGCTGACCGGCGGCACCCAACAGGAGGAACTGACATGACGCAGATCAACGACCCGGCCGCCGGGCAGCTCCCCGGCGCCGAGGACGACCTGGACCTGCCCCCGACCCCGGCGACCACCGCCGGGGTGCTCCGGTGGGCACGGGAAGGAGGCTGGGCGATCCCGTCCGTGCTGACCGAAAACGCCCGGGACGACGAGACCGGCGAAATCCGCCTGGTAGCCACCGAGATCACGCCGGCCGGGCTGGTCGTGACCCTGGACAACGGCCAGGTGTTCCTGCTGGAAGCCCGGGAACTCACCCGGCCGTCCGGCGACCCCGACCACCCGTACACCCTCAACCCGGCCGGGCCGCACGTCACCCACGCCGCCCGGGCCGGCGCGGCGCTGTGCCCGCTGGCCGCGCCCGGCGACCCGGCCACCGGGGACTGGGCGGACGTCACCTGCCTGGACTGCCAGGCCGCCGCCCCCGGCAGCGACCTGGCCAGCCTCGATGACCTGGACCTGGCCATGGCCGAGCGGCAGGTCCGCAGCATCCTCATCGCCGCTAGCCCGGACGAGCTGACGCTGTTCGACATCATCCGCCGCGCCGACCCCGGCTACCGCGCCGCCGCCGAGACGGCCCTGGCCGCGCTGGCCCGGCAGGGCAAGGCCGAGCCGTTCGGCGACCCGGGCGGCCCGCACCCGGCCTGGAGGAGCACCGAAGGACTCTGACTAGCGGCCCGGCCCGGGTACCCGGGCCGGGCCGCCCCCGCTCCCCCGCGGTGCCCGCCGGAACGCCCGTTCCGGCGGGCACCGCCGCGTCGGGCCGCCCGCGTCACGCAGCGCGGGCAGGCGCGACAGCGGGAGGTAACCAGGCGCCCCGGGCAACCGCGCGCCCGGCAGCAGCCCCGGCCCGCGCCGCCCCGGCCCTGGCGGTAGCCACCCCGGCAAAAACACCCGTTTCGGCAGCCAGGCCGCTCCCAGCCCGGTCCCCCTGCAAGGCAGCCGGGAGCGGGCACGGCCCCTTCGCTGCCGGTACGTCGAGTGAGCACAGCTGCGCGGACGGTGAAGCCCAGGCCCGGGGCCGCCGCCGGTGCCTCGCCGCCGGGACGCGCGAGGGTGTGGTTCCGCCCGGGGGCGCTGTGCGCGCAGGGGTAAGGAAGCAAGATATGCCCCAAGGGGCCCCTTAGGCGTGGACCGGGCGCGGTCCACGCATACGCTGGTTACTGTCTCCCTCGTGACGGGGCGGGGACAGGATCGGTGAGCGGTGGCGCAGGCCTCAGCGCGAGGCGGCGGGCGGCGCCCGCGCGGCCAGGAGCCGCGTGGGCTAGTGATCAAGGTCAAGCTGTCGGCGGCGGAGAAGGCGAAGGTGGCCGCCGCGGCTGCCCGGGCCGGCCTGGCCCCGGCGGCGTGGGCCGGGCAGGCCTTGATGGACGCGGCCGAGCACCGCGCCGTCGCGGTGCCGGTGATGCAGCGGGAGACCCTAGCCGAGCTGTTCCGCCTGGCGGGCCTGGTCCGCCGCGCCGGGGTGAACCTCAACCAGGCCGTGACCAGGCTCAACGCCACCGGCGAGGCCGGGCCTGACCTGGAGCCGTCTGCGGCGTACTGCATGCGCACCGTCCGCCGGGTCGACGAGGCGGCCCAGCTCATCATCCGCCGGGGGCTGCGATGATCGGCCGGGTCCTCGAGCGCGGCCACCAGCTCGCCAGGCTGCTGTACTACCTGTACGGCCCGGGCAAGGCCTGCGAGCACGTCAACCCGCACCTGGTGTCGGGCTGGCGGCACCCGGCCGAGCTCGAGCCACCGGTGCGGCCGGACGGGCAGCGCGACTTCCGGCAGCTGACCGGGCTGATGCAGCAGCCGCTGGCGCTGCTCGGCGACCGGGCCCCGGCCGATCCGGTGTGGCACTGCGCGGTCCGCGCCGCCCCCGGCGACCCGGACCTGGGCGACGGCGCCTGGATGCGGATCGCCGGGGAGATCATGCACCGCACCGGCCTGTCCCGGTACGGCGAGGAAGACCAGGGCGTGCGGTGGGTCGCGGTCCATCACGGCGACAACCACGTCCATATCGTCGCGGTGCTGGCCCGCCAGGACGGCCGCCGGGTGAACCTGCGCAACGACTTCTACCGGATCGGGGAGGCCCTGCGCCAGGTCGAGGCCGAGTACGGCCTGACCGTGGTGGGCCGGGCCGACCGGACCGCCGCGAGGAACCCGACCCGGGCCGAGCAGGAGAAGGCGGCCCGGGCCGGGCAGGCCGAGCCGCCCCGGGTCGCGCTGCGCCGCCACGTGGCGGCCGCCGCGGCCTCCGCGAGGTCCGAGGCGGAGTTCTTCGCCGCGCTGGCCGCCCGCGGCGTGCAGGTCCGGCTCCGCCACGGCGAGCACGACCCGGGCCAGGTGACCGGGTACGCGGTGACCCTGCCCGGGGCCCGGACCGCGGCCGGGGAGCCGGTCTGGTTCGGCGGCGGCAAGCTGGCCCCCGACCTGACCCTGCCCAAGCTGCGGCGCCGCTGGCCCGAGCCGGGCGCCCGGGCCCACCGGGCCGGGCCGGGCGGCCCGGCCCGGCCCGGGACACGGCTGCACGGCCCGGGGATGGCCGGCCCGGCGGCCCGGGCCGCGCTGCGCCGCGAGGTGGCCGCGGCCGCGGCCGCGGCCCGGTCCGAGGCGCAGTTCCTGGCCGGCCTGGAGGCGGCCGGGCTGCTGGTCCGGATCCGGTACAGCCCGGACCGGCCCGGCGAGCCGGCCGGGTACGCGGTCAGCCTGCCCGGCATGGTCCATCACCGGGACGGCCAGCAGGTCTGGTACGGCGGGCAGACGCTGGATCCCCGGCTGGGCCTGGGCGCGCTGCGCCGCCGGTGGCGGGCCGGCCGGCCCGGCGTCCCGGCCGCGGCCGCGGCGTTCACCGGCGCCGAGGCCGGCGACATCTTCGGCTACGCCGCCGGGACCGCCGCGGCCGCGGCCCGGCTGCTGCGCGCCGGCCCGGCCCCCGGCCAGGCCGCCGACATCGCCTGGGCCGCCGCCGACGTGCTCCGCGCCGCCGCTGATGCCACCGGCAGCGCCGAGCTGGGCCGCGCCGCCGAGGTCTTCGGCCGGGCCGCCCGCGCCCAGTGGGGCCGGATCCCGGCCCCGTCCCCGGCCGGGGCCGGGCTGCGCACCGCGGCGTACCTGCTGGCCCTGCCGGTCCAGGACGGGACCCGCCGCCGGATCACCCGGCTGGCGCTGGTCGCGGCGCTGGCCGGGCTGGCCGGCGCGGTCGCCGAGCTGCGGCAGGCCCAGCAGCGGCTGGCCCAGGCCGCGGCCGCCCGGCGGGCCGCCGCCGGACTGGCCGCCGCGGCGGCCGGAACCGGGCCCGGCCCGGCGCCGGCCCGGCCGGCCGCGGCCGCCACCGCCGGGCCGGTCCTGCCCCGGCCCGGTGTCCCGGCCCGGCCGCCCCGCCCGGCCGCGGCCGGGCGGGCCCGGGCCCGGCGCCGACCGCCCGGCCCCTCCCCCGCCCCGGGCCGGTCCCCGTGACACGCCCGCCCGGCCCCGCCCGCGATGGCACCGAAATGTCAGTCCGGCACCGCATGATGGAACCAGGGGCGGCGCGGCCCGTGACGGGCCGCGCCGCCGGGAAGGAACAGCCATGGACCCCAACGAGGCCCCGCACCCGGACCCGGTCGCGCAGGGCGCCGGCGTCGCCGGGCAGAAGCTCGCCGAGTTCGCCGCGATCGCCGCGCTGCTCGCCCAGGTCGTCGCGCAGGTCCGGGCCCGGCAGGCAAGCCAGGCCGCGGACCAGGTCACGGCCGGCGAAGCCGAGCTCGCCGCCGCCCGGGCCGGATGGGCGCCCGCGCTGGACCGCGGCTGGCTGGCCGACGCCGCGCTGCGCGACGTGGCCGGCGCGTGGGGCGCGGCCCTGCCGTACGAGGCCGCCGACCCGGCCGCGCTGGCCGCGCTGGCCGCGGCCGAGGCGCGGATGCGCGACATCCACCCCTACGCCATGGCCGCCTATGACAAGCTGCGCGCCCAGGGGTACAGCCGGGCCGACGCGATGCGGGAGGCAGTCCCGCAGTTCCTGATGCACCCGCGGCCCCGGCCGGCGCCGCGGGACGCCCAGGCGGGCCGCTACCTGCCCGGCCCCGCCGCCGGGACGCCCGCGCCGGACCCGGACGCGGCCGCCGCCGGGCACCTGCTGGGCATCATCGCCGGGCTGAACGACAAGGCGATCGCGGCCGGCCGCGGCCCGCTGTCCCCGGCCATGGTGCAGATGGCGCTGGAGGGACGGACCAGCGCCTCCCCCGAGCTGATCGCCCGCATCGTCGAGGGCCTGCGGGACGGCAGCGTGATCGTGCCCGCCGGCCCGGCCCGGCCCGCCCCGCGGACGGTCGCGGCCGCCGGCCCGGGAGCCGCCGACTGGCCCGGCACCGTCCATGACGGCGTCGCGGCCACCACGCTGCGCCGCGCGGCCGGCGGCCGCCCGGCCCGGGCCGGCCGGTCCCGCCGGGCCCCGACCCAGTCCCGCGCCCCCCGCCCTCACCCCTGAGTCCACCGGGAAGGAGACGCTCATGGCCTGGCTCGCCGTCGCGGCCCTGGTGGCCGCGGGATTCTGGACCCCGGTGATCATCGCCGCGGCCCGCGGCACCGCCCGCATCGGCCTGGTGATCCTGCTCACCCTGCTCACCCCGGTCACCGGCGTCAGCTGGTTCGCCGCGCTGTTCGCGGCGTGCACCCTGCCGCGGGCGCTGCCCCGCCCGCCGCGGCGGGCCCGGCCGCTGCCGCCGGCGGGCGGCCGCCCGGCCGGCTACGGGCCCCGGCCGGCCGCACCCGCGCGCCCGGCGGGCACCTGGCGGTAAGACCGGGCGCCGCGCCGCCCGCGCGGGCAGGCGAGCTCGGTCAGACCGACGGGCCGGGCCCGGGCCGGGGGGCGGCCGCCGGCGGCCCCGGGCGCCGCCCTGCGGGCCGGGCGGCCGGCCCGGGGACGGCCGGCCCGCCGGCGGCGGCGTCCAGGACCGCGCACAGGGCCATGGCGAGCAGGCTCTCCCCGGCCGCGTCGACCAGAGCCGCGCGACGCAGCAGCAGCTCATCGGCCACCCCCAGCTGCGTCAGCTTCCGCTCTACCGGCCCCGGCCCGCCGGCCGTGTCGAGGGCCTCGGCGAGCAGGCTCTCCCCAGCCGCGTCGACCAGAGCCGCGCGACGCAGCAGCAGCTGATCGGTGACCCCCAGCTGGATCAGCTTGCCTTCCACCGGGCCCGGCCCGCCCGCCCACGGATCGGCGGCCGCGCTGAGGGCATCGGCGAGCAGCTTCTCGGCGGCCGCGTCGACCAGGGCCGCGCGGCGCAGCAGCACCTCGTCGGTGACCCTCAGCCGGATCAGCTTGTGCTCCACCGGGCCCGGCCCGCCGGCCCACGGGTTGGGCGGAGCCGGGCCGGGCACCCCCGGCGGGCCGGGATCCAGGGACTCCTCGCGCCGCAGCGTCGCCCGGGCCAGCGCCATGCCGCGGCTGGGCGCCCCGGCGGCCGCGGCCGCCGCGTCCAGCGCCTGCGCTGCGGCGCTGCTGGCGGCGGCGGCCGCCTGGTACGCCGCGAGGAGCTCCTCGGTCTGCCCGGGCTGGGCCACCACGTAGGCCCGGGGGATGGTCCGCAGGTCGGTCCGGACCTGCAGGATCTTGCCGATGACCCGCACCGGCACGTACAGCCGCCGGGCCCGCCGCGCGGCCTGGACCGCGTCCAGGTCCGCCGCGGCGACCCGCTCGAGGGCGCACGCCGCGTGGTGCACCGCCGCCAGCACCGCGGCCGCCGTCCCGGAGTCCGGCGCCAGCCCGGCGGGGTCGCGCAGCGGAGCCTGATCGGCCGCCTGCGGCGTCCACGCGGGGTTGTCGCAGGCCAGCCGGCCCAGGCGGACCAGCAGGTCGCTGGCCTCGGTCATGGGCCGCGAGACCAGGAACCGGGTCTCGGTCGTGATCAGCCCCCACGCCGCGGCGAGCTGCTGCCAGCTGGCCTGCGCGGCGGCCAGCGCGTCGGCGGCCGCGTACAGGTCCTCGCCGGGCAGGCCCAGCGGCCCGGCCAGGCCGGCCAGGCCGGCCAGCATGGCCGAGGACAGGTGACTGGCGACCGCGCCGGCCGTCGCGGTCCACCGCCAGGCGCCCGCGGTCGCCTCCGGGGACCAGGCGGCCCGCTGCGCCGCGCCGCGGGTCACCGCCTGCAGGCGCCCGGCGCTGGCGGTGATGCCCTGGCACAGGGCCGCCGTGCTCTCGCCCGGCCGCGGCCGGTCCCGCCGTGACGCCCCGGCCAGCGGGATCGCGAACAGCAGCGTCCGGTCGGCGGCCGTCACCGGGTCGGCCGCCTGCGCGGGCCGGGCGAACGCCGCCGCCTGCCGCAGCCACTGCCCGGCCGCGGCGAGCTCGCGGGCCGCGCCCGGAGCGCCGGCCACCTGCCCGGCCAGGTCGTCGGCCAGCGGGGCCAGCTGCTGGCACCACGACGCGACCAGGTCGGTCACGGCCCTGATGACCGGCGCCGAGGTGATCACCGCCGCCCACTCGGTCCGCCCGGACACCGATCCGGCCGGGCCGGCGTCCAAGTGGGTGCTGAGCAGGTCCCGGGCGGCGGCCAGCGTCGTGGCCGCAGCGGCCAGCGGCCAGCCCGGCGGCGGCTCCCCCGGGCCGTCCGCCCCGCCGCCCAGCGCCTGCCCGGCGGCACCCAGCGCCCGCCCGGCCCGCAGCAGGGCCTGGCTCATGTCCGCCCCGGCGCGCTGCCACCAGATCAGGTCCGCCCGCCCCAGCGCCAGGGCGTCGTGCCAGGGCCCGACCGCATCCAGGTGCCGCACCAGGGCGCTGGTGATGCGGCGGAGCTGCCCGGCGGCCGCCGCCGGGCCGCCGCTGTCCTGCGGCAGCCCGGCGGCGGCCCCGAGTTGCCCGATCCCGGTGAACAGCAAGTCGCCGAAGGTGACCGCGGTCACGGCCGGCCCTCGGCCAGCAGCTGGCATGCCTGCCCGGCGCCGGCGGCGGCCGCCGTGAGCGCATCGCGGTCGCCGGGCAGCTCCGCCTGCGCCGCGGCGGAAGCCAGCCGGCGGGCCACCGCCGCGGCGAGCCCGGCCAGCTGCCCGGCCGCAGCCCCGGCCCCGGCCCCAGTCCCGGCCCGGGCCGGGATCGCGGCGTCCCCGGCCGGCATCGAGGGGGCCAGGCCGGCCGCGTGCTGCGCCTCGGCGGCCGCCGCCGCGGCGAACAGCAGCGCCGCGTACAGGCCGGAGCGGGGGTCAGCGCACTCCCCCGCCGTCGTCCGCACCAGGTCCAGCGCCTGCCACGCGGCGTCCAGCAGGTCCGGCAGGGCCGTCGCGGCGGCCAGCCGGGCCGCGGCCGCGTCGGCCTCCTGCAGCCTGCTCACCTCCCCGGCCCGCGATCCGCCCCAGGCGGGACCCGGCCTGGCCGCTCCCCTGCCGCCCGGGGCCGGGCGCGCCGTCCGGCCCCGGCCGCGGCCACGGCGGCCCTGGGGGCCGGAGGCGCGACGCCCGGGAGCGGGTGGCCGCTAGCGGCCGGGCGGCGGGTGAGCGGGCCGTGGAGGGACGGCCGCCCTGCTTAACACCATGGCCCGCCGCGGCGGCCGCCGGGAATCACCGGCGCCGGATTCCGGCGCCGCCCCGGCCGCCCGGGTGAACCGGCCGTCCCGGCAGGCCGTACCCACAGGTGACCGGTGTCCCGTGATTAGGCCGACCCGCTGACCGCCGCCTATGAACGGGGAGAGCGCATGACTTCGTGGCACCCGCAGGAAACCCCCGGCCGGCACACCCGGCCCGCCCCGGCCCGAGACGACCCCGGCGCCGCCGGCGAAGCCGGGACCGCCCCCTGGCCGGCCCTGGACGGCCCGGGCCTGACCGGCCAGGACGCCGCGTACGGCGGCGAGGACCAGCAGTACTGGCCGGACGGGCCGGGCGCCGAGACCGCCCCCTGGCCGGCCCTGGACGGCCCGGGCGGCCATCCTGGCCATCGCCGCGGCCGCCGACGCCGGCCGCTGCTGCTGCCCGCCCTGGCGGCCATCGTGGTCATCGCCGCGGCCGCCGCGATCCTGACCGGCCGGCCGCACGCCCGGCCCGCCGCGCCGGCCGCCGCGGCCCGGCCCGCCGCCAGCGGCACCCCGGCCCGGCCCGCCGCCGCGGCCCCGGCTATCACCTCGGCCGACGCGCAGCAGCTGCTCGCCCGGTACGTCGCCGCGAACAACACCGCCAACCAGGTGCGCAGCGACACCCGGCTAGCCCGGATCGAGGGCGGCAGCAGCTACCAGCTCGACGCCGGCGGCTACCAGTTCCTGACCGCCAGCGACCCGGGCAACACCAGCTACCAGTCATTCACCTACACCCCGTCCGCCTGGTACATCCCCCGGCCGGCCAGCTGGCCGCGCTGGTTCGCGGTCTACGGCACCTGGGCCGGGACCCGGTCCGCGCCCTACCACGGGTACCTGGTCTTCGCCCAGGCCAGCCCCGCCGCCCGCTGGCTGCAGGTGCTGGCACCCAACATCACCGCCGGCGCGGCCGGGCCCGCCGCGGTCCCGGCGACCGGCCCGGGCGGCTACGCCACCGCCGTGCCCGCGCCGCCCGGCCTGCCGGCCGCCACCGCCGCGGCGCTCGACAGAACCGCCGCCGCGGCCGCGGTGACCGGCCTGCCGGCCCTGGCCGACCAGCAGGACCGGGCCTACTGGGAGGCTCGCGTGCCGCGCGGCACCGCCGTCACCGACCGGCACTCCCCCACCCCGGACGGCGCCTACGCGCTGGCCGCCCGCGGCGGCGGCGCGGTCGTGTTCTACAGCCTGGCCGCCTCCCTGGCCATCACCCCGCCGGCCGGCGAGCCGGTGCAGCTGCAGATCCCCGGCTACTACTCCGCGGGCACCCCGGTCACCAGGGCGGCCGTGCCGTACGCCGACCAGTTCGCCGCCTGGACCGGGCCGGGCGGCACCCGGGTGATCGCCCAGAACTCCGGCATCGCCGCCAGCCGCTGACCGGCCGCCCGGCCGTGCCGGACCCGCGTGCCGGGGATACCCGGCACCCGGCCCGGCATGCTAACGCCGCCCGCCGCCCGGCCGGCGTGGCGCCGGGCGGCGGGTGGCGGGACGCAGATTAAAGCGATCGCGGCCTGGCGCGG
>Ga0207684_10006107_pt1 | contig 11016 bp, 13 predicted proteins | sample KBSK5501metaG_FD_184342 | JGI IMG/M metagenome (GOLD analysis project Ga0207684, IMG submission 184342) | Corn, switchgrass and miscanthus rhizosphere microbial communities from Kellogg Biological Station, Michigan, USA - KBS K5-50-1 metaG... | ecosystem: Host-associated > Plants > Roots >... | reverse complement strand
ATGCGGACACTAAGGCCGTTTAACGAAGGATGGTTGTCGCCCTGAGCGACAGCCGCTTGAACCAACTCCCGTCCCTCCTGTTCACACTCCCGCTTCGACGCATGCGTAGAAAGACGCACCTTGCCAAGCGGAGCGACGGGCGGTTCAACCGGGGTTGTGTGTTCCCACAGCACCCACCCGCACTCGGCCGAGGCTGAGCCGGCCAATCTGAGCACCATCAGCACGATCAGTCCCAGCATGGACGCCGCCCTCTTCACTTTACTCCTCGCCGTCGGTATGCGTTTCAGGATCATACCGAGTGGGAGGCGAGGTCACAATGCCACACGCCCGTCTAGGCTGATAGACTCGCGCCCAACCTGGGAGGTAGAAGGGTATGGGCCAACTGCGGTGAGCCTCGGTGACGTGCTGCTGACCGTGATCATCCTCGTTTTCCTTTACCTGCTTCTGAGCCGAGGGCGCAGGCCGTGAAGGCTGACGTAGTGACCCTGGCAGTGGGCCTTGCTGATTTACTTCGTCCTGAGACGAGGAGGACGGTAGCCACACCCCTCCGCCCCGCACGCCGGCCGGCGGTGGTAGATTGCGAGCAGCAAGGGAGATACCCGATATGGATGCTACGGGCCGTGACATGCTCCGCAAGTTCGTCGGGGCCCTCAACAAGGGAGCGCCACACCCATTAGCCTGGCAGCGGTTCCACGACTTCACCATCCACGCCCACGGGCTCAAACGTGCTTATCGTGTTGATGAAGTGCTGCCGATCTTGACCAAAGAGGGATTGATGGGCGAGGCGGCACGTAGGTTCATCTCCGCCTACGAAGACGAGTTGGCTTTGTTGCGACGCTACGACGAGCAGGCGCACTGACGATGTGGCCTCGCGTCCTCCTCGCCCTGCTCTGCCTCCTCGCTCTCGCCACGTCGGCCTCTGCCGAGTGTCCGTGGGTGGTGTGGATTCAGCGGTCCGTCGGTCCTATCGATATGAGAGCCGAACCGCCATGGATCGTAGTGGAAGCAGCTCCGACCTACGCTGCCTGCGAGAGCACAAAGGCCGAGAGGCTCAGGCACACTGCAATGCCTCAGGATAACGTGGTGACGGCGGTATTTGAGAATTCGGTGAGCAAGACCATTCGCAACGCTGACGGAAGATCCGTGACTTGGTTAGTGCTTTCCCGACACCGTGGACCCGCGTGGGCCGAAGGGGAAGTGATCCGGACACATGGAGTCCGAACGAGAGATCACAATCGATATGGCCGAGGACGAGTGGTCGGCGATAGTGAATGAGCCGGACACCGGGGACCATACCCCCACCCTCAGCGCGGCGGCTCTGGCAGCGTTGATGAGCGCCGCGCCCGGTGGTGGTATCGTGCGATCGTTCACGTGTTCAGTCCTGGTCGCACGAGAGCTACTGCCGTGGTGCGAGGCCGCAGCGGCGCGGTGGGTCGCAGACGATCCTGAGGGAGCAGCGATATTCGACAGGGCGACGAAGAACATCCGTTTCGGGCTGTGGAGAGTTGGCGAAGGCTCGCCACCGTAGACCCGGGCCGATTTCCTCGTAGCCTCGAGCCCGCCGGCCTGCAGGTCGCCCCGATCTCCCCGCCCATCGCACGTGCCGCACGCGCCGAAGATCGGGGGCGGAGCCGTAGCGGACTGGACCAGCGAGCCGGCGCGTGCTACACGTCGAAGCGGGATGCAAGTACAGCCAGCGCCGTACCCAGGCCGATTCATCCACGGCATCGACCTGAGCGACTGGTATCCGTGTTGGAATCTCGTCTTTAGCGGCCGGCTCCTCTCGCCGGACGTTCCCACGACCCCGTACAGCGCAGTAATTTTGCCAGTCGGATCGAGCACAAGGGGGGAATGTTAGATTGAGCTCTCTGGCGTAGCGCCGAACAGTCCCTGCAAATCGCATATCCAGGCGTGCAGGCGGGAGAGGAGCGGCATATGCGGCGGGAACACTTCCTCAGCGCGACACTGCTTTCGTTAGCGGTCTCGTTCGCGCTCGGCGCCTGTGTGCCGACAACACCGGGCTCCCGCGGTCAGGGGAAGGCGGGAGAGATCAGCCCGAGCTGGTCGCCCTCAGCGTATCGGAGCCAAGACCGCGACGACGCGTGGCATTTCGCCTATGCCGTACAGAGCTGGGCCGGGGAGCAGAGCGGTCATGTGGTGATGATTCCTGCCCGCTACACGATCGTCGCCGACCGAGCGTTCTTCAGTGACGAATTCAGCCACATTCCGTTGCGGGCGTTGCGAGGCGTCCATGCGGACGATCCGAACCGCGTCGTCGTGCTCAAGCACATGTGGACGACGCACGCGTCGTCCTGGGACTACGACACCGACATCAAGCTCGTCCTATACGGTCCGGGCTTCATCAAGGAAGGCGTCACGCTGGAGAAGACAACACTGCAGAATATCGCGCCGACGTACGCCCGCCTAATCGGCACCACACCGCCCCAGGGATCGATGGGGCGCGTGATGGCGGAGGCGCTCGTTCCCACCTCGAAGCGGCCGAAGGTCATCCTCACCATCGTGATGGACGGTGGCGGGCGGTCCCTCTATGACGCCTGGCCGGACGCCTGGCCCGTCATCAAGGGACTCGCGATGCGGGGTGTCGAATACATGGACGCGAAGGTCACGCAACTCGAAACCGCGACAGCCGTCTCTCACACCGCGATCGGGACCGGAGGCTATCCCATCACGACCCGCATTGTGGGGAACGAAATCTACGACCCGGCAAGGAACCAGGTGATCACTTCGTTCCCAGATTTCTCGCCAGAGTTCGTCAAGGCGCCCACGCTGGCCGACGAGTACGGCGTCAAGGCGGGTCACAAGCCGGTCGTGATCGGCACCAGCTTTCAGGAGCGCGCAGCGATCGGCATGGTCGGCCACGGGGCCGCCCATCACCCCGGTAACAAGAGCCACATTGTCGTCCTGTTCGACAAGCCGAAGAAGCCGGCATGGAAGGCGGAGTTCCCGGGTAACAATCAGGACAACCGTCTGATGACGAATATTGACCTCTTTTCCTTTCCCGAGTACCTTCGCGGTCGCAGCCCATTGCCGTACGTCAAGCAGTTGACGGGCGGTACAGGCATGTGGATGGGCCACAAGATCGATGACACCTCGAACGTTCGCTTTACGCCAGCCTACGTCGAGTTCGAGTGCGACAACATGCTGTTGATGATGGACCGTGAGCCTATCGATCAACCCGACGTGACCGCGCTCGTCTACATGAGCATCAAGCCGACGGACTACTCCGGACATCGTTGGGGCTTCGAAAGTCTCGAGACGCGAGAAGCTCTACGGGCGCAAGACGCCTGCGTCGGCAGGCTGATCCAGAAGCTGAAGGCTCGGGTGGGCGAGGGGAACTACGTCGTCACCATCACCGCCGATCACGGGATGATGCCGATGCCGGAGGCGGTGAACGGGCACCGGCTGTCCCTGCGTACGCTGCTCGAAATGATCGACATGAAGTTCGGAGCCAAGATCAGCCTCGGCGGGGGATTCATCAATCTCTGGTTCGATCAGGCGAAGATGAAGGAGATCGGCATCACGAACCAGCACATCGCGGCGTACCTTCGCTCTTTGACAGCCGGCGAGTACTATGGCCCACGTGACAAGTGGCCCGCCTATCTCGCCTATCGGCCGGACGACCGTCTCTTGTTCAACGCGTACACGTACGAACAGGTCGAGGCGTTCGTAAAAGCGAATCCGAGCCGCTGGATGGCAAACCCCTACGTGGGAGAGGGTACCGCCGTGACCCTCGAGCATAACCTCGAGCGGCTGTATGCGACCGGATCAGGCATGGGCTATCGCGCATTCGGCGTTCATGGCGATGGAGACGGGCCGCGCATCGACGGCACCCGCCATTTCTATCGAGACGGCCCCGAGCTTGAGGCCGAACGTGAGATGTTCGAGGAGATGAGGTCTCCCTGAGTGTCACCACCAGCACACGCCGGGTAGCCGCATGATCTGCAGGGCCGCTGTATTGGCAGGCGTCGTCGCCCTCAACGTCTTCGCCACCCCGCTGGCTGCCGAGGCGGAGCAGGCGGAGAAAGTCTATCGGATCGGCCTCTTCCACGTGGGCCTCGACCATGTTCCCCCGGCTTTGTATGGATTGCGACAGGGGTTGATGGAGTTGGGATATGAGGAAGGCAAGAATCTGCGCTGGGACTTCCGCAACCTGCCCGATGAAACGGCCGCGCAAGCGACGGCACGGGAATTCGTTCGGCAGCGGGTGGATGTGATGGTTGCGTTCGAGGAGCAAACCGTCCGTGCCGCCCGGGCCGCGACCTCGGACATCCCTATTCTCTTTCTCCACGTGCTCTCCGATCCAGTCGCTGAAGGTTTCGCACAGAGTCTCGCCCATCCCGGAGGCAACACTACCGGTATCTTCGGCGACGTGCTGGCGAAGCGAGTGGAGCTGCTGAAGGAAGTGATGCCACGTCTCGAGCGGCTGTTGCTGGTGTTTGATCCGGCCGATCCGGTATCACTCCAGGAGTTGGCAACCGTGCGAGCTGCCGCGAACGGCCTGCGGCTTCAAGTGGTCGAGCGCGCAGCTCGAACGCCTGCGGACATCCAACGGGTGTTCACCCAGGCGAGCCGCGAGCACCTCCAAGCGGTGGTTGTCGTCTCCGGTCTCCTCACGAGATTCCCGTCGCTCATGATCCGGTTCGCCGCGGAGAGACATCTTGCGATCCCTGGGCATCGGAAGGAGTGGGCCGAGCAAGGGGCGCTGTTCTCGTACGGGCCGGAGTACTTCTCGGTCGGCCGGATCGATGCGGCGCGGCTGGTCGACCGAATATTGAAGGGAATCAAGCCGGCCGACCTTCCCGTCGAGCAGCCCACCAAGTTCGAGTTGGTTATTAATCTCAAGACCGCCAAAGCCCTCGGCTTGAGGATCCCGCCGTCGCTCCTGCAGCGGGCGGATCAGGTGATCGAGTAAGCGAACCTCAGCTGCTCGTCGCCCGAAGACGAGGAGCGGGAGGCGGGAGCGGGCGAAGGCGGCAGGAAGAAGAGCGTGCCGAGGCGCGGCGAGAGGCGCTGCTGGGCGAGCCAATAGGCGCCAGGTTCTGCCCATGAACACCACGAGCGCCGAGGGGAACTCGACGCCCGCGTGATTGGACTGAACTGCGGTGCGACGACTAACTCTGCCTGCGCCGTCTCCAGTGAGCCGTGAGGCCTAACCCCACCATGGTGCTGCCCCAGAGGAGGAGCGTGGTCGGTTCCGGCACCGGCTCCAGCTCGCCGTCGAGGGTGAAGGCGGCGTTGAACATGGTCCCGCCAACGATGTCCGTGCCAATACGGAGCCAGTCCGGATCCAGATCTCCGTTCCGGATCCAGCTCTGCAAGTCCGGCGCGAAGGGAGTGCCGTCCGGCCCCACGATGGGCCTGACCGACGATAGCCAGAAGAAATCGCCGCTTGGCAATTCCACCTGAGGAACGAAGAAGTAGTGATCGGCAGGTAACGTAATCGGCGTCGAGAAGAGTACGTTGAACTGCACTTTCTGGCCAGTTATGGGACCTTCGCCCCCAGTCGTCTGATTCGGAATCTTGTTGATTCCGTTCAGGATCGAATTCGCTGCCACGAAACTCCCAGCAACTACGCCCGGCGTGAAGGTCAGGCCACCCCCGCCGCTTTCACGGGATTCGAAGGCGACATCGGAGGGCGAATTCACCCGCGTCGGAACGTTGCCAGACGGGGGATTTGTCGAGTCCTGTGGGAAGACTCGATAGATCTCGACACGAACCGTGCCGACACTGTTAAGGGATGACCCAGTGGGCAATAGACCCTGGAACGTGGCACTGTTTAGCTTTAGCGTGCCACCGCTGACGACGAAATCGTCGGCTGACTCGATCTCGATCTTGCCGGGGCTTTCCGGCCGGGATGCAGTAGCGATTCTGCCGTCCACATCTCCGGTGCTGAAAAAGAAGGGCACGGCACTCGCCGGTCCGCTCCAAGCCAGTATCGCTGCCATCAGGAGGATGGACAACACGCGAAGGTTCATGGTTCGTACCTCCGGTGACTCGCAGTGGAAACGGACGGCAATGTAGGGCCGTCCGCCGGACGCTGTCAAGGCTGATTCTTGCCCCTACGGGTTGAGTGCGCCCTAACCCACGCACCCTACAGCATGGACCCACAGACCTTCGAGGATTGAAGACAGGAGTTCGATCCTCTAGCCTAACGGCCCGTCCTTTGCGTGGATTCAGGGAGTCAGCGTTTAGCTGGGGAAATCCTCTCTACCGTATTCTGGTACGAGAGGAGGCCCGCCGATGACCCGACGCTCGCTCTCCCAGGGAGCCCGGTCGAGACAAGGAGGTAAGACGACATTGCTCGACAAAGGAGCCAAGACCAAACTCTTCGTCGTCGCGGCCCTTCTCCTCGCTCTGACGCCGGCGGCGCAAGCCAAGTCATTTCACCTCTGGATTGAGCAGAATGGAACGGACTTCTTCTTCGGACATGACGACAACGGCAACCAGGGATTTATCCAGACGCAAGGTTGCCGGGTGTGGGGCTATCGCGGGCACGGGATGCTGGAAGTAGGAGAGAATTGGAAGGCTCTGGTTCTCCTTAATACGTCCGCTGGCTCCGTCAACTGCGGCGTCGTGCGGATGTGGCAATGAGCCTCCAGTGCCTCATCCCCGACACCGTGGAGCCGCGTGGGCCAAACGGGAAGTGAACAAAGCGCAGACACAGGACGATGACGAGGAGAGCCCGCTATGGTATCTGAGCGGTGGGAACGGGACAGGATTCACCACTTCGAGTACGACCAACCCGAACCGTGTCCGATGATGGACGCCTTCACGGTTGCCAAGGCCTTCATCTGGGTGCCGGACAAGCACATCGCGTTGGGAATCGTCATGGTGATCGACGGCTTGGAGATGTCTCGGTTGAAGGCGGCAGACGTGATCGCGATGGCTCGCGACCGCCTGGGCAGAATGCTGGAGGATATTCCGGGCACCCACTATGACGAAGCCAAGGAAGTGAAGGAGAGCATCACCTACGTGTACGACTGGGGCGGCAGGGTTATCCGGCGCGTGCAGCCATGAGCGCGGCCATTTACGCCCCCAAGAGCACCGACCACGGAGGCGAGCGTTGACCACGGCGCTTGTAGCACTGGTTGGCCTTCTGGGCATCGCATTGGGCGCATGGCTCAATTCGCTCTTCGCGACCGGGAAGGAGCGCTGGGAGTTCAAGCGCGAACTGTATTGTCGCCTGCTCGAGCATCTGTATGAAGCTTCTGCCGTGCTCAGGATGTTGGTGAAAACCCGCGAGCTGGACAAGCTCAACACCTTCAACGCAGAGGTCGAGCAGATCCGACGGGCGCACGCTGTCGCTGCGCTCTTCCTCGATAGAGAGACGAACCGCGAGATTGAGGAGCTTGACGCAGCGTGGAAGAGCTTCCGCGAGGTCCCGAGCGAACATCTCGACGACTCATTCAAGCAGCGAGTCGATCTCCTGAGATCAACCTACCAAGCAGTCCTCGGAGTGGCACGTCGGGATCTCAGCCTAAAGGGGGGCGCGTGACGGGCCGACGCGATGTGACCAATGATCGCCACCATCTACGCCCGTAAGAGCACCGACCGACACCAGGAGGAGGGCCTGAGCAATGACCGTGCGCGAGCAGGAGACCTTGCTCCAGGGGCTCCATCTCTGGCGTAGGCCGTGGGGGAAATGAACTGGGAGGCTAGTCGGGGTCCGCGTCAGTTTGCGATCGAGACCAAGTACCGCGAAGACAAGGCCAGGGCGCCTCAAAAGCACCTGATTTCGGCACGGGACTTCACGGTGGGCGGGGCCCTGACTGGGTGCCCACTTGCGGGGCGGGGCGCGGCGTGGTTTTCGGAACGAGGCTCTACCCGCCCAGTCTCGTTTGCGGCGGCGCGGCCTACAACTGCTGCTGAGACGCCCGTGCCTCGATCGCCATCCGCCGGTCCGCGCCCGCCCGGAACTCCGCGGGGGAGATCGCCCCTTCTCCCCTGATAACGATCACCGAAACCCCGCCCGCGGGCGCCGCGCCATCTCTGTGCAGCTCGCCCTCCAGCCGCGCCAGCAGCTCGAGCACGTCCTGGACGTACTTCGGGCTCTTGAGCCGCACCTGAATGGCGTGCAGGGCGTCGGCACGGCTCGCCTTGAAGGCTTCGAGGATGAGCTTGCGCACCAAGCCGTCGCCAGCGGGCCGGCCGGAGTAATTTCCGGAGATCCCGGGTCTGAACCGTGTCGCCGCGGGCGGCCGAGTGCCCCCTGTTCCGCGCCTGTTACCAGGCGTCGAGGTCCGGGGCGGGCGCCCGGTCGGCCGCGACGGCGTGTCGCTGGCTCCTGCGGTCGTCCGCGCCCTCATGACGGCAGCTCTCCCTCGAGCTTGGCCAACAACTCCACGCACTCCAGGACCGTCTTGGGGTTCGTGAAGCGGGGGCGTAGGGCCGCCGGTGGCCATGGAAGCGACCGGCCGCGCGGGTCCTGGGCATCAGGGGGGTGGGCACCGAGACCGCCGCAGTTCCCACGACTGTTCCCGCCGCATTCACCGCCACACCTTTCATCTTCGTGGAGTACCCACTTCACGGGGTTCTCGATCATCGCTTCGGCCCACGCGGCCACGACGGCGAAAATGCTTCAGGCGCAGTCGAGGGGTTGGCTCCATTCACTGCTGCGCGTTCTTTCGCATTTGTATCGTTATCGTTTCATGTGCGACCTTCTTCTCTGGTGGTTTTGCCTCTTGCAACTCTTTGTAGAGAGGGCCAGCCAGGACCCACAGGACGGGCCGATCCTTCATGAGCGGCTTGTTCTGATAGAATTTTGTGATTGCGTCAGCAATGTCGCCGAACGAGTGACCTCCCATGACTTCCTGAATTCGGCCACTGAACCGTGACTCAGCATCCGCGCCCCCGTGGAATGAATCACCTTCAAACTCGTAGTCCAGGGTCTTAATGCGTTTTTGGTTCTCCATCTCGACGGAGGCGGCACCATTGATATTGCCGAGCGCGCCAACAAGATCACCGACCGCATTTACATAGGTTGCGCGCATCAATACGTTACTGTTCAGCCACCAGTTGCCGTCTCGACCACCAACGACATTTGTATGTCCGCTCTTATGGGCCTCCTCGACAGCCTTCTTATCTATCGCCACTGCATTGTCGATGAGTGAGTCGAGAGATAGTTCAATCGACTCCGACATCCACATGGGCTCTTTCGGTTTAGAGGTGGGCTGTGGTTGACGCTCGCAACTTATCTGGATCAGGAGGAGAGCCACCAACAGGGGATACCTTAGAAAGGCCGCAGTGGTTGTCATTCGCTCTCCAGACTGTCTCCCCTTATGGGACCGACGGCGGCGGACAGAATGGTGCGTGCCAGCGAACCTATTTCCTTCTCCACCCGGATGGATCATCCCGTGTGGGTTCACGCGCGTTAATCCTCGTCGAGGACGCAGGCATCGATCCCGTTCTGCATTAGACGGGCTTGAAATGTCAAGATTTCTGGGTTGTGGATGATGCCCTTACTGCGTCCTGCCACTAGGCAGTGTACGACCGCGTGCCCATGCTGCCGGGGATGATGCCGAGTTCGCCGAGCGTGGCCGACACCACGTGATATAGAGGGCGTCCCCTGCCGACCCCCGCTCAAGAACCTCGCCGACCATCCGATCTGGGCGCGGAACCCGAAAGGTCTCAAGCATCAGGCGCCGCATCACCGCCGTACTCGCAGCCTGGTCTCGGGCGAGCTTGCCGCCTCGGATCGAGCGGAGATGACCGTCCAGCGCTCGGGTCCCCGTGCGCGTGCGGTCAGGACTCGCTGACTTCTCGTCAGACGCGCTTGCGTTCGTGACCGCTGCGGAGGGTTGCGGTGTCCCGGGATCTCGGCGGCGCCGCTTCTGGCCGGGCAGGGGGCGTTCAGGCTTCATGCGTACCCCCATTGGTCTCCTCCTCGGGTTCATCGTCAGGCGCTTCCACAACGTGCTGGGACCGGGCCAGCCGGGGACTTGGCACCATGGGACGTGTCTTAGGGCTCCGGCCTCGACTCGGAGCCAATGTCGCCCCAGGTCAGCAGGATCGGCAGGGGATTCTCGGGGTTGCCGGCATGCTCCACCACCTGGGCCGGCTTGCCGAAGGCGCGGTCAGCCAACCACGTCGCCGCCTCCATGCGCTGGTCGATCTTGCGGTTGGTGTCCGTCATCACGGCCAGCATGAAGTCGGCGAGGGCCTCGCCATCCTTGGTGCGAGTCCGGATGTAGACGCCGAGGCTGGGTGCCCGGCCACCAGGGTTGCCGGAGACACCCTTGCGGAATTGGCCGCCGCGTGTTCGGACCGCCTGTTCTCGCCTGTTCTCAGGTACCGCCCGGCGCCCCGCCGGGTTCCCAGAGCGGCCTGGCTTGAAGCTCGTCCGATTGGCGCGCTTGGGCATGCCTGTTAGCTCCCTGATCTGGCAGGTGTCTGGAGCGGGGGGCGGGGGACCACGGTGGGGTGGAAGCCCCGCTCCGCGACCGGCGCGTAGGGGAAGAACGGACGCGCGCCGCAGTGGGCACACGGGACGTCGGGGCGGGGCGGCCGACCCAGGACGTCGAGTTGGCGCGCGATCGCCTCGTAGAGCTGCTGCGCGAGCCCCAGAGCCTCCGGTGGGAAGGGGGTCTCGCCCGCCGGCCAGGTCGCGGCCCGCGTCATGATGATCGGGGCCATGTGCAGGTAGCGCTCGATGGCCTGCGCGGCCGAGCGGGTTCGGTTCGAGCCGGCGGCGAGCGGCCAGAGCGGCGGAACCGCGTGCTTGATGGGCGGGTCGTCCATGTCCAGGCTCCTTGTTCTCAAGACTCGGTCATCGGGTCAGTGCAGTCCGCGGTGCCCAAAACGGTGCCCACACATCGGGAGAACCGCCTATCACGAGGCCTCACGAGCCGCTTGGCGACTGTCTTAAGTGCTCGCGGAGTGAAAGAGCGTGAGGAGGGATGACAGTAGGCGAGAGGCTTCCCAAGCTGGACGTCGCCGGTTCGAATCCGGTCGGCCGCTCCATTCTTCTAGGGGGTCACGGCGAGGAGCCGTGGCCCC
>Ga0207684_10006104_pt1 | contig 11019 bp, 8 predicted proteins | sample KBSK5501metaG_FD_184342 | JGI IMG/M metagenome (GOLD analysis project Ga0207684, IMG submission 184342) | Corn, switchgrass and miscanthus rhizosphere microbial communities from Kellogg Biological Station, Michigan, USA - KBS K5-50-1 metaG... | ecosystem: Host-associated > Plants > Roots >... | reverse complement strand
CGAGCATCGTCGACCTCGCCTCGCTCTATCGCGACCAGAGCCGCTTCGCGCAGGCCGAGCCGCTCTACCAGTGGGCGCTCACGCTCCAGCGCAAGTCCCTCGGCCCCGACCATCCCGACGTGGCCGATAGCCTCGAGGAATACGCGGTGCTGCTCAAGCAGACCAACCGCGAGGCCGAGGCCGCGCCCCTCGAGGCGCAGGCCAAGGCCATCCGCGCCAAGGCCCCGTAGCCGGGCCGCCTAACACCAGCGCGGCCGCGATGATCGGAGCGGTCGTATGAAGGAGCGCCCGCGTCTTCATCTTCGCACCCTCCGCAGTTGGGCGAGGTCCTACCGGGATCAAACGAGACGCTTTTCCTGTGCCGGTGGCGACCCGCAACCGCAGCGGGCAGTTGCGGGGACCCATGTCATGTTGCGTGCAGCAAACCCCCAAGCCAATGCAGACCAGTTGACAATGAGCCAGCCGTAGAACTTGCCCAGCAGAATGCGGGGCGAATCACGCGAGCGTTCCGGGATTGCGCAGCACGAACACCGTCATGTCGTCCTGGATCCGCGCGCCGCCGCGGCGGAGCACGTCCTCGCAGAGCGCCCGGGCCACCGCCTGGGGCGGCAGGGCCCGCTCGCGCGCCAGGAGCGATAGGATCACCCGCGCCCCGGGCCGGCCGCCGGCCTCCTCCTGCGCCTCGAGAATGCCGTCGGTCAGGAGCACCAGCGTGTCGCCGCGATCGAGCTTCAAGGTGGTCTGGCCGAACGCCGCCTCGTCGAGCACCCCGAGCGGCGTACCCGCCGCCTCCCCGAGCGCGGCCACCTCCGCGTCGCCGCCGGCGCGCACCACCACCGGATCGGGATGGCCCGCGCTCGACAGAACCACGTGCCCCGGGTCGCTCGGGTCCAGCACCGCCAGGATCAAGGTCACGAACATCGAGGGCGGCATGTCGCGGCAGAGCGAGCGGTTGAGCCCGGCCAGCACCGGGCCCGGCTCGTCGAGGCTCCGGGCGATCTCGCGCAGCAGCGTGCGGGCCATCACCATGAGGAGCGCGGCGGGAATCCCCTTGCCCGAGACGTCGCCGACCGCGACGCCCAACCGATCGCCCATCGGGACGATGTCGAAGAAGTCGCCCCCCACCACGGTGGAGGAGCGCAGCATCGCGCCCGCCTCGAGCCCGGCCACCGTCGCGGGGATCGGGGGTAGCAGCCGCTCCTGGATGTCGCGCGCGGCCTCCAGGTCCCGGCCGAGCTGCGCCATGCGCTCGGTGGTGAACCAGTCGCCGAGCACGCTGAGCAGCGGGCTGACCACGCGGGAGTGCGTGGAGCGCTTCAGCAGAGCCGCCACCCGGACCACGATCTCGGCCGGCTCGAAGGGCTTGGCCACGTAGTCGTCGGCGCCCCGCTCGAAGCCCTTCATCTTGTCGGTGAGGCCGGCCCGGGCGGTGAGCATGATCACCGGCACCTGCGCAGTGGGCGGGTGCTGCCGGATGCGCTTGAGCGTCTCGAGCCCGTCGGAGCGCGGCATCATCACGTCGAGCAGGATCAGGTCGGGCGCCTGTCGGTGGATGGCCTCGATCGCCTCGATCCCGTCCGCCGCGCTCGCGACCTCGTAGCCGGCGCGCCGCAGGGTCACGGTCAGGATGGTGCTGATGTCCGCCTCGTCGTCGACGACCAGGATGCGCGCCGCGGTCACGCGCCGCCACCGTTCGGAGCGGGCAGGCGCGAGCGGATCGCGCCGAGCAGGTCGGCCGAGCTGAACGGCTTGGTGAGGCAGACGGTGGCCCCGAGCGCCCGCGGATCGCCCGGCTCGACCTCGATCGCGCTCAGCACCACCACCGGGGTGTCGCGCGTCTCGGCCTGCTCCCGCAGGAGCCGGATGGCCTCGAAGCCGTCGAGATCGGGAAGCATGAGGTCCATCGTGATCACGTCGGGACGCTGCTGTCGCGCCAGCTCGACGCCCTCGAGCACGCGACCCGCCTCGATGACCCGGAAGCCGGAGAGCTGGAGAACGTCGCGCATGAGCGCGCGGACGTCCGGTTCGTCGTCCACCACCAGCACCAGCGGCGCCTGCTCCTTCCGCTCGGCGGGAGCCTCCGTGCCGGGGGGGGCGGCGGCCGCCCCCGGCAGCGCCAGGCGCACCGTGAAGGTGGCGCCCGCGCCGGGCCGGCTGTCCACCTCGATGCGCCCGCCGTGCTCCTCCACGATCCCGCGGCAGATGGCGAGGCCGAGGCCGGTTCCCCCGACCGCCCGCACGTTGCTGCCGTCGAGCTGCTGGAACTTGCGGAAGAGCCGGCCCACGTCCTCCGGGGCGATGCCCCGCCCGTGGTCGCTCACCCAGATCTCCAGGTCCGGGCCGGCCCGGCGGGCCCCCACCGTGACCCGCTCCTGCTCGGGCGAGAACTTGATGGCGTTCGAGAGCAGGTTGGTCACCACCTGCACCATCCGGTCGAAGTCGACGCGCACCGACGGCAGGTCCGCCTCGAGCTGGGTCTCGATCGAGATCCGGCGCGACTCCGCGAACCCGCGGATGCCGTCCACCGCCAGCTCGACGAAGTCGACGGGCTGGTGCATCTCGAGGTCGAGGTGAATGTGGCCGGCCTCCATCTTGGAGATGTCGAGGATGTTGTTGATGAGCCGGATGAGCCGATCGGTGTTCTTGAGCGAGATGTCGACGAGCCGGCGCTGGGTCTCGTCGAGCACGAGCTGCTCGTCGGACAGCAGGAGGTGCAGCGACCCCTTGATCGACGCGAGCGGCGTCCTCAGCTCGTGCGAGACGGTGGAGACGAACTCGGTCTTCATGCGGTCGATCTCCCGCTCGCGGGTGACGTCGCGCAGGGTGACCGTGACCCCGACCTCGCCCCCCAGCAGGTCGCGGGTGGGCGTGATCATCCAGCGGAGCGTCCGCCGCTCCGGGCCCGCCAGCTCGAGATCGCCGTCGGCGCTCTCGCCCGTCCGCTCGAGCGCGGCGGCCAGCGCCGGCCCGCCCGCGGCGTCCCAGTCGACCGCTTGCCCGACCGCCTCCACGAGGCGGGCGAACGAGCGACCGATCACCGCGTGGGGGGCGATCCCGAGAAGGTCGCCGCCGCGCTGGTTGAGCGCCACCACCTCGCGGTCGAGGCCGAGCACCAGGAAGCCGTCGGAGGTCGAGGCGAAGACCTGCTCGAGCTGGGTCTTCTGGTTCTCCGCGTTCTCGAAGAGCGTCGCGTTGTCGAGCGCCATCGCGAGCTGGTCCGCGTAGGCCGCGAGGAGCCGCGTCTCGGCCTCGGTGAGCGCGCGCGGGGTCGCGAACTGGAGGAGCAGCCCGCCCAGCACGCGGCTCCGTCCCCGCACCGGGAAGCCGGCGAGCGCCCCGCCCGGCTCCAGCAGCCCGGCCCGGAGCAGGTCCGCGCGGGCCCCGGTGTCGGGAATCAGCAGCGGCGCCTCGCGGCGGCGGAGCGGCTCGGCGAGCGCGCGCACCGCCTCGGGAGGCCAGTCGCCCCACGCGATGACATCCCCGCTCCCGCTCCCCGGCTCCTCGAACAGCACGATGCCCACCCGGCTCGCCCCGAAGGTCTGCCCGAGCGTCCCGGCCGCCTCGGGCAGCAGCCGCTTGACGTCGAGGGTACGGTGCAGCGTGCGGGCGGCCGCGTTGAGCAGAGCCGCGCCGGCCAGGTTCTGCTGGGTGGCCGAGTACAGGCGCGCGTTCTCGACGGCCACCGCGCCCTGGGCGGCCAGGCTCGAGAGCAGGTTGACCTCGCGCTCGGTGAAGGCGTGCGGCTCGAAGTAGGAGCCGCCCAGCACCCCGAAGACCTCGTCCCGGATCATGATCGGCACCGCGAGGTAGGCGCGCGGCGCGTCGTCGCGCTGCATGGCCTCCGCGTTGGCCGCCGCGTAGGCGAGGCTCGGGTCGGCGAGCCGGTCGTTGGTCCAGGCCGGGCGGCGCTCGGCGTAGGCGCGCCCGGTGATCCCCTCCCCCGCCTTCAGCAGGAGCGGGCGCGAGAAGCCCTCCGGATGGTTCCGGCCGCGGACGAAGACGAGCCCGCCGCGGGAGGCGTCCCAGCGGTAGAAGGCGGCCGCCGCGCAGCCGAGCGCCTCGATCGTGCCGTCGGCCACCAGGTCGAGCACTGCGTCCAGCTCGAGGGTCGACGAGAGCTTCCGGGTAACCTCGAGCAGGAGTGTGGCGTCGCGCTCCCGCTGCCGGGTCTCGCCGTAGAGGCGGGCGTTGTTGACCGAGGTCGCGAGCTGCTGGCAGAACAGCTCGAGGTGAGCGACGGCGCGCCGCGTGATGGGCCGGCGGCTCGGCTTGTTGTCGACGCTCACCACCCCGACCGGGCGGCCCTGGACGAGCAGAGGGACCACCGCGAAGCGCCGGGTGCGCAGGATCGGGTGGTGGCGCCACTCGGGCGGCAGCGGCGGCACGTGGGCGAGCTGCTCGTTGTCCGCCACCATGAGGGTGATGCCCGAGTCCCACACCTCCCGGAAGCCGCCCACCTGGCCCAGGGGAAGGAGCGGGGCCACCTCCGGTCGCGCGTCGCTGCCCGCGACCAGCCGGAGCGTCGCGCCGTCGGGCTCGGCGAGCCAGACGTTGAGCCGCTCGAAGTTGAGGGCGCGGAGCGCGGAGGCCGCGAAGATCTCCACGCGCTCCTGCAGGTCCATCGAGCGGTCCATGGCCTGGGTCAGGGCGTAGAGGTCCTCGGTGAGCCGCCGGCGATCCTGGATGTCCTGGAACAGGCGCGCCTTGGCGATCGCGGAGGCGGACTGGGTGACGAAGACGTCCAGCATCTCGTGATCGTCGACCGCGAGGCGAAACGGCTCCCGGCCGCCCATCACCAGCACGCCCAGCAACAGGTCCTGGAAGATGATGGGCACCCCGAGGAAGCTGCGGAAGCCGTGGGCGTCCCACCACTCCCGGTTGGTCACGCGCTCGTCGGTCGCGACGTCGTCGATCTCGAGCACGCGGCGCTGGGTCGCCACCCAGCCCACGTCGCCCTCTCCCGCCTCGAACGAGCGGCGTGGAAAGTCGGGCACGCCGGCCGGCCCCGCGAAGGCCCGCGCATCGAGGCGCTTGAGCACGGCATCGACCACCCACACCGAGACCACCGGCACCTGCATCAGCTCGGCCGCCGCGGCCGCGATCCCGGCCAGCACCTCGTCCGGCTCGAGCGACGAGGAGACCAGCTGGTTGAGGCGCGTCAGGGTCCGCAGGCGGCCCGCCCGCGCGTTCAGCGCCTCGTGCAGCCGGGCATTGCGCAGGAGGACCCCGGCCTGCTCGCCGATCGCCTGCAGCGGGGCCAGGTCGGCGTCCTCGAAGCGCCGCCGCGTGTGCCACCACACCAGGTAGAACGCGCCCGCCACCTGGTCGTCGAGGTAGAGCGGGATGATCACGCCCGACTGGTGCGGGAAGCGCCGGAAGAGGTCGATGGCGAACCGTGGATCGGACGGCAGGTCGTCGCTCCAGATGACCTGGCCACTCCGGAACACCGCGTCGAACCCGTGCTGGTCGCCGGCGGTGAGCTTCGCGCCGGCCAGCGCCTCCAGCGCGTGCTTCGGCACGTGGTACGCGGCCATCGGGCTCAGCTCGGCCCCGGCGGCCTGCCGGACGTACGCGGCGACGGTCTCCGCGCCGGTCAGCTGGGCCAGCTCGCGGCAGATGAGGCGGAGGGCCTCCCGAAAATCGGTGGTCGCGCTGGCGACGCGCGCGACCGAGAGAAGGGCCGCGGTCTCGCGGAGTCGCGATTCGAGCGCGGCGTCCCCGGACACGGGACCGGACCCCGCCTGATCTTCCGGGCGGCTCGGGCGCGCGCCGCCGGCCCTGTGGCTGCTCATGGGGTGAGTTCCAGTATATGCCGGAGGCGCGGGAACACCGCCAACGAGAGACCCGGCCGACGGGGCGAGCCGGCCGCGCACCGATCAGCTCGGCGTGACCTCGCGTGGCTTGATACCGGCCGCCCCGTAGTAGTTGAAAGTGAAGACGAAGTGGCCCGCCGCGTCGGCGCGCTCGATGGCGTCAAGCCAGCCGCCCGCCTGTCGAGGACGGATCAGGCCGAACTGCATGGCGATCTCCGTCCGCCGCTTCAGCAGGCTGTGGGTGAACGGGTCGAGGCTCCGCACCTGGTACACGTCGGCCAGGAGGCGCACCCGCTCGAGACCCAACTCCACCAGCCGCCGCACCAGGGTCCGGCCCGAGTAGGGCTCCGGGTACATCCGATCGGCCACGCCCTCGAAGATGAGGCGGGTGAGCGCGCGATCGGGGTGGTCGAGCACCTGAGTACCGAAGTCCTGGTCCACGACCGCCCGCTCGAACGCGGCCGACCCGTTCGTGCGGCGGCTGGAGGGGACGATCGCCGCGTAGGCCATCGGCTCAACCCCAAGGCTGCAACTCCGGGCGTCGGGCGAGGCCACCCCTCCGGCGCCCGCGGTCTGTTCTCGGCCGCTCGCGGGCCGCGGCGCCCCCGAGCGAATGCCTACGCCGTCGATCGCTTGTCAGTGACCCAACACGCCCCGGTCTGCGCGGACCCGACGAACGACATATTCTTCTTGAAGGTTGACTCGATCACCCATCCCATCACGTCGAGAGACGGATAGAGCTGATTTGCGGCTCGGTACTCATCAGAATCCGATCGGACGACGTGTGCACCGAAGATGTCGGTGGCCTCGGCCAGGTCGATGACGAAGTTGTGATCCTTGTACGTGTAGACCAAGCGCCGGGCAATCGCCTCGATTTCTTCCGGAGTCTGTTCCAGATCGCGCCGGCCCCGGAGCAGCCTCTCGGCGTACTGCTTGGCGGACTCCGCGACGCGCTCATAGAAGCCCAGTGCTTCGATGTTTAGCGACTTGCTCAGGTACTCGCTGAACATATCGCGGGCCTTCGGATACTGTGTGGCCAGCTGGGCGAGATGCTCGATGGAATGCTTCAGCGCGAGGGCAGGGATTTTGCCGAGCTGAGGGTCTATGGGTCCGAGCTCGCTCAAGCCACCCATGTGAATCTGGTCCGCTCCGCAACAGATGAGCGTGGCGGCCGACTTCGCCTGTTGAGCGACGGCCACCTTGAACGCTGCCTTCGTGGACTGGCGACAGAGCTTCGAGATGAAGTAGGCCGACGCGACATCGCCCCCGGTTGTGTTCACGATCAGCAGCAAGGGTTTCTCGGGCTGCTGCAAAGCCGTCACCGCGGTGTAGATCCGATTCGCGTCGGATCGGCCGATCGACACCAACGGGAAGAGGAAGAGCACGTTGTGGTCGGCTGCGATGGGATGGCGGTCGAGGATCCACTGCACATGGCGATTGACGACGTCCTGGATCACGATGTCGGTCGCATCCGGCGGCAGCTGAAAGAGCTCTCCGAAGGGCGGCGTTTTCTCGCCCGGCGGCGGCGGCGGAGGTGGGAGAGGCTGGGCGGCGGGCGCGTCCGCCGGCGTGTCGACCACGAATGGTTCCTCTCTGATGGGAATAGGTTCCGCCGGCCTATTGGCCGCGCCCGTTTTCCTCTTGTTCGCCATCTAGCTATCCCTTTCGCGCAGCGTTGGCCGCGAGGGCCGCGCCGGCACCACGAATAGGCGGCCGCCTCATCCCAATGAGCTTGCGGGGTCCGGGGATGATCTCGACCTTCAGGCGACCGCCGAGCGCGGCCACGTAACGCGCGATCGTGCTGATCTTGGCGTTCTTCACCTTGTTCGATTCCAGCTTCGCGACCGCCGGCTGGCTCACGCCGAGGATGAGGGCGAGCGCAGTCTGGGATACACCACTCCGCTCGCGCAGCTCTGCAAGATCCTGCTCGAGCGCCATCTCGGCCACCATCGCCTCCACCTCTTCCTGGAGTCCAGGCGTCGCGCGATACTGCTCGGCCATGTACTCCTTCAAGGTCTGCCCCTTGCGATCCTTCGTCATTTCCCTCTCTCCCCTCACGCGCCCCGCCGGCGTCTCTGGCCGGCGGGGCGGAATCCGTCCATACTCCCCTTCGTTCACTGTGCCTTTCGCTCTCTGGCCTCCACTTCGCGCCGGTATCGGCGCATCCGGTCCAGCACGTTCCCGGGAATCACATCCTGCTTTTTCAGGATCCCGTCGAGCACCACCGCCCGACGCCCGGGCAGGAACATGTAGAACATCCGGATCTGGCTCCCGCCCGACCCCCGAAGCTCCAGCAGTCCCGGCTCGACGACCTTGGAATGCGGCTCCCGCAACTGATTGCCCCGCGACTCCAGCAGCGTGAGCAGCGCGAAGGCCCGCTTGCGGTCGGCCATCGGCAGTCCGTCCAGATAGTCCCTCAGCGGCACCGCGCCGCCCGTCTCGAACCACTCCACCGTCCACGACGACCCGTCGGCCATCTCTGCCTACCCTTTCTGCTCCATCGGCTTCGTGTCCTCCTTGCCCATAGTTATAACCCACAGGTTATGTCCCGTCAAGGAGGAAAATAACCTATAGGTTATGAGGTAGACTGGCGCCATGATGCCGGCGCGGCTCCCGCGCCGAGCACCTCCGGCACGTCGGCTGGCGGGCTTACCAGGCACCGCCACCCGCCCCCCGCACCGCGCCCTGGACCCTCACGCCGCCGACCCACCTCGACGCCGGAGTCGGCCCGAGCTGATTCCGGCGTCCTACCGCCCAGGCCGAGGCGTCCGCGTCCACCGCGGGCCGATCTCGGCGCTCTCGATTGCCGAGGGAGGCCCGCCCCGCTGGGCGCATACGGCCTGCGCCCCGGGGCTCGGGCGCTCGTCGAACGACGACCACCCGTGTTCTCGGATCGCACCAGCGCGGCTGTGGCTTCCGCCGCGCCCGCACAAGGCCTGCCCCGGCCGAGCCCGGTCACGCCGCCAGCGCACCGGCCAGCCGAAGCCGGTACTGTCCAGCTCCGGTCTGGCTCGGCCTCCAGGCTGGCCGCCTCGGGTGCGCCCGCGGCCCGTCTCCCCGGGGCCGCACGAATCGCTTGGCGCGAAAACGGGGCGCCGCGAGACTTGGCCCATGGTCGAAGCCACGAGGAAGGCCCGATGAGGCAAGCCACCGTCACCGGTCCCCTGCGCCTGCCGCGGCGCTTCCGCTCGCATCTCGGGGCGATAGGCCACGCGTACCGCGAGCACTTCATTGGCCTGGAGCAGACCTATGGCCCGTTCCAAACCGAGCTGCTGCGCCAGGCCGCGGCGGACGCGGCCTCGTGTCACTGCGTGAAGCTGTCGGCCGTGCGCGCCTGGGAGGAAGCGCAGGTGGCGCGCCGCACGGGGAAGGGCCGTCGGCCCAACCACGCGCTGCTGATCCGGCTGGCCAAGCGCATGGCCCTGGAGTCGTCCAGCTACCAGGCCGCGGTCCACCGCCTGGAGGAGCTGGTGGCGCGCACCAAGCCGGGCGCGCCCTCGGTCGCAGGCCTCTTCGCCGCCGGGAGCCCGCGCCCGTGAGCAAAGTGGCGCGCGTGAAGCGGACGCCCGTGCGCGTGTGGCTCGACTCCCCCGCGTTCTTCAGCCAGCTCCACTGGCTCACCGGCGTCCCGCTCACCGACGTGATCGAACCCTACCGCGCACGCATCTTCACCCGCGTGCTCGACACGTTCGACGGGCCGGGCACGCTCCAGTTCAACCTGGCGCTGTGCGGGCGGGCGAAGAAGAACTGGAAGAGCAGCGACCTCGTGCTGGCCGCGCTGTTCGCCTGCGTCGCCAACGACTCCCCCGGCGGCAACCAGTGCTACATCGTGGCGAACGATGAAGGCCAGGCCGCGGACGATCTGGAGCTGGCCAAGAAGCTGCACGAGGCGAACCCGCTGCTGCAGGCCGCGCTGAAGGTGACGGAGAAGGCGCTCGTGCGGCGCGACGGCCGCGGGTTCCTCAAGATCCTGCCCGCGCAGTTTGCCGTCGGCGAGCACGGCAAAAGCTACCGGTTCCTCGGCATCGACGAGATCCACGGGCACCGCTCGTGGGACCTGCTGGAGGCGCTGCAGCTCGACCCGCACCGCCCCGACGCGCAGCAGTGGATTACCTCGTACGCCAGCCTGTTCCACAAGCCGGGCGTGCCGCTCTTCGATCTGCTCCAGCGCGCGCGCACCGACCAGGATCGGCGCCTGTTCTTCTCGTGGTACGCCTCCGACTTCACGACCGACCCCGCGCTCCACGATGCGACGCCCGAGGCCCGCGCCAATCCCTCGCTCGCGTCCTTCACGCCCGGCTACCTGGAGCAGCAGGCCAAGCGCCTCCCGAGTCACCAGTTCCGCCGCCTCCACCTCAACCTGCCCGGCCTGCCCGAGGGGTCCGCCTTCACCGCCGACGCCATCATGGGCGCCGTCGCCCGCGGCGTGAAGGTCCGCAAGCCGGTGTTCGGCATCCACTACTTCGGCTTCGTCGATATGAGTGGCGGCTCCAGTGACGATGCCACCGCGGGTGTGAGCCACCGCGAGGAGGGCCGCTGGATCCTGGACGGCGTCTGGCACCAGGCCCACCCCGCCCCGTTCAATCCGCGCCTGGCCGTCGAGCGCTTCGCCGGGATCTTCAAGGCCTACGGCATCACGGACGTGTGGGGCGACAACTTTGGCGGCAAGACGTTCTGGTACGACTTCGCGCAGCACGGGCTCATGTACTACGTGATCGCCGCCACCGCCTCCCAGCTCTACGAAGCCTTCGCCGTGCCCCTGAACGCGGGCGAGGTGGTGCTGGTCGATGAGACCAAGCTGGAGCAACAACTGCTCGGCCTGATCTGGCGCGGCGGCAAGATCGACCACCCGAGCGGCGAGCACGACGACTACGCCAACGCGGCGGTGGGCGCCCTCATGCTGGCCCACGAAGCGGGCGTCGGGCCGCTGGGTCCGACGCCCGAAGAAGAGGCCCATCACCGTGAGCAAGAGCGCGCCGTGGAGCGCTACCTCGGCCACCTGCCCACGCCCCCGGGTGGCTTCAACAATCTGGCCCTCGATGATGACGGCCGCCCGATTGACCGGCGCTATGCCAGCGGAGAGTTGTGGTTTCCCCCGCCCGCGCCCGAGCAGGGCTACGTCGACATGTCATGAGCACCGTCGACCTCGACGCGCTGGAGCAGTACCTGGTGGACCGCATCGCCTGCCGCTGCCTGCCCTACCTCC
>Ga0207684_10006102_pt1 | contig 11022 bp, 15 predicted proteins | sample KBSK5501metaG_FD_184342 | JGI IMG/M metagenome (GOLD analysis project Ga0207684, IMG submission 184342) | Corn, switchgrass and miscanthus rhizosphere microbial communities from Kellogg Biological Station, Michigan, USA - KBS K5-50-1 metaG... | ecosystem: Host-associated > Plants > Roots >... | reverse complement strand
CGCGCAGTTCAATGGCAAGGACCTGGGCGGACGTGCGCTGAAGGTTAACGAGGCCAAGCCCCGCGAAGATCGCGGCGGCAATGGCGGCGGTCGCAACGGCGGCTCGCGTTACTAAGTAGAAGTGTATTGCTTCTCACGGCCTCCGGTGAAAATTTTACCGGGGGCTTTTTTTGTCTTCATCAACTGATCCATAACCAGGTTATCATCTGCTGAAGCTGATTGCGGCGGGCGCAGGCCAGTGATATAAGACTTACCAGAAAGCAAGCACCTTAAAGAGACGCAGTGAGTGGTGAAATTGGGTTTCACTCTCTGGCGACGATTTTCCACAAGGAGAGAGACATGGGAGAGCGGTACAAGGCAACACTGGAACAGAAGATCAAGGAATTTGGTGGCAGCAATTTGCGCGTCTTTATAAATGCCGAGGGAGTCAATCCGCACTACAAGCAACACCTCGAAGATACTTTCCGGGAGGCCGGCGTCCGCTTTGTTCCCAGCCGCGCCGAAGCGAATTTTGTTTTCGATGGCGATTGTGAGCCGAACTATTTGCCGGGCCAGATCGTCGCTTTCTTCACCAATGGCAACCTCGCCTTTGCCGGCGGGTTTTAGCCCAGTGCAATAGCTCAAACCGTTCGGAGCGGTCGCCGAGGCGTTCGGGTCCGCTTATTCCCTCGTCTCCTTACGTCACGCTATCGGCGTGATAAGCCTCCCCGCTCAACAGTACTGGCACGATAGGTGCTCTATAGCGAAGGGAATTTCAGATTGGTCTGTATGAGGACGTATTCACTGGGCAAAAGTGTGTACGATTAGGACGGAGGAAAGTATGAAAAGGATTCTATCGAGCTTGTTGATAGTGCTAATACTAGTGTTTTCAGCGGGGCCGATCGCGTCGGCCCAAACCAGACGGCATCGCCGCCATAGCCGGACTTTCTGGCAAAAGCATCGCGACAAACTTACGGTGGCGGGGACGACGGTGGCCGGCGCCGCTATTGGCGGAGCGGCGAAAGGCAAGAAGGGCGCGGCTATCGGCGCTGGTGTCGGCGCCGGAAGCGGGGCCCTCTACACGTATAAGATTCGAAAGCGTCACCGACATCGCCGCTATTAACGACGACTAAGAACGCGTTTTGGGGCGAGCGGCTTTTATTCATTGAAGCGCAATAAGGTCGCAAACAGATCTTATGCCGATGTTCATCATCGGCATAAGTCTCAACGAAACCATAAAGGCCTCTGCAGCGTCTAATTTGGTAGGCGAGCAAGGAGGTCTTTTTATGAGAGGAAAATATTTACGCAGGATCGGGGGCTTGATTCTGGCGTTGTTGGTGCTGCCCGGAGTTGCAGCTTTGTCGAGCACGACGGCGCAGGCTCAGCGACGAATCGTAGTCGTCCGGCCGTATCGACCAATCTACCGGCGGTTTTATGATCCCTGGTGGGGATACGGGCCCTGGGGTTACGACCCATACTTCGATTATTTCAGCCGTTATGGTCACTATGTCTTTAGAAGTTCAGAGTCCGCTCTTCATCAGGGTTACAAGGACGGAATAAAGACGGGCGAGGGTGACGCCAGACATCGTCGCAGCTACGATCCGCAAAGGTCGCATTACTTCCAGGAGGCCGGGTTCGGTAATTTTGGAGAGGTTTACCGGCAGGGCTTTGTCCGAGGATACGCTGACGGTTATCGATCCTAAGGTTCCGATTCTAAGTTGAAGTCTTGATTCAGGAATGCCGCGATGAGAGTCGCGGCATTTTTGTGTTTCCGCAGACACGTTATTCAAAGGACAATTTCCGCGAACAATTGTTTGCCGGTCGACGTACTCGGTTTGGCTTTGCTCACAGTACAAACAGACCGATAATAGCCGCGAAAGGAAGCGATCATGTTCTGTCCCCAATGCGGAAATGAGTCAACGACGGGCCAGCATTACTGCCGGTCCTGCGGCTCCAATCTTAAAGTAATCGGGAAGGCAGTTTCACTCAGCGACGCCATCTCGAAAACCGACGGCGTGCCCGCGAAGATCAAAGAGATCATGAGCAACATCAAGATTGCTCATGTCACGGAAGAAGTTTCGCGGGCGATGGACAAGATGAACCACGAGATCACCCGCAGCACGATTGACCACGCCGCCAATGCGGGATGGAAAAGGGAAAAAAGCGCTGCGGAGCGGCGCGAACGTCATCTGGTAAAAGGCGCAGTGAAGCTGTTTGGGGGTGGTGGCCTGACAATCTTTTTATATTTTCTTGCTCATGCGCTGGTGCTTAAGTTGCCGCAGGATTTCCTGGCCAGGATTCCGTTCGAGGTAGATCCCGTCGTGCACGTGTTGTGGTTGATTGGTTTGATTCCGATGCTCTCAGGCCTGGGCCACATCATCGCCGGCCTCACCATCAGGCCCGAACCTGCAAAACAAATCGAGTTTCCCGAGCAATCGCCGTTAAGGATTGATCCGGTCGCGGCAGCAACCGTTCAATACGAGCCGGAACGAACGACGACCACGCGAGAGACTCCGCCAAGCGTCACCGATCGCACTACCAACATACTTGAGCGAGATCCCAGGCACCGAACCAGCGAAGGATTCTAAACACAGCATTAACGAGAAGCACAAAATTCTCGCACGCCTACCAAAGATATTCGATCACATTCGGAGAAAGGGGTTTATAATGCGCTCAATCAACCCTGACTCTTCCCGAGGGCTCGGAACAACACTGTTCCCGGTCAGCACCTTAAAGAGGCCGCAACATGAGATTCAAGCATGCAAAAGCCAAACTCGGTGTCGTGACGTTAGCGTCTGTGCTTTCAGTCGGCGCAGCGGCAGCAACAGTCTCAAATGCGCAGGAAGATCGAAAACCAAATGTCGAAAGCCCAAGGACTGAGAGTCCGCCAAGCGCCCCAGCTCCTTCTACGCCCTCAAGTCCCTCAAGCCCGCCCAGTGAATCGTCGCGCAGTAACGAGTCGAGTCGGAGCAACGATAGCGGCAACAGCAGCCGCAGCAACGATAGCGGCAATAGCAGTCGCAACAACGATCGCGGCAACACCAGTCGCAACAACGATAGTGGCAGCAGCCGCAGCCGCGATGCGGGTGGAGGCGATTCAAATCGAGGAAACCGAGACGAGGGTGCCGGTCGTACCGGAGGGAGTGACAGTCGAAGGTCCGGAAGCGATAGTAGCGGGTCCCAGACCCGTGGAACTTTTGAGGGAGATGGTAGCGGGAACCGGCGCGATCGGATTAGAGACGAAAGTTCTCCAGTAACAACCTCTGGCGACCGACACGGCAATCGGGCTCGTGATCGAAGCGGGGACCGCGACCGGGACAAGGATCGCGACCGCGACAAAGATCGCGATCGGGATAAAGATCGCGACCGCGACAAAGATCGCGATCGGGATAGAGATCGCGACCGCGACAAAGATCGCGATCGGGATAGAGATCGCGACCGCGACCGGGACCGTGATCGCGACAAGGATCGCGGGCGCTATCGGCATCAAAACCGGTATCCCGGCTACGAGGTCACGACGATTTATCAATCTGAAACCTATGGCAACTATGTTTATAGTCGGAGTGCGTACGACCAAGGCTACGAAGATGGTTTGTACACGGGCGCCAACGACGCTCGCCGAGGACAGAGCTACGACCCCTGGCGTTCTCACTTTTTCGGCAGTGGCGCCCGTGGCTACAATTCCCGGTTTGGAAGTCGCGACGTTTATCAGCAGGCGTACCGTGACGGCTTCCTGGCTGGCTATAACGAGGGCTATCAGAACTGGCAGCGCTATTTTACCGGGGGGTATTTCCACCGATAGAACTCGTAATCCGGCATAGGCCGTGGGGAAAGCCGCGGCGTTGTCTGAGAGACTGCAACGAAGATCACCGCCGGACATCACTCAACGCATATCCGACTTCGTGCACACGATATAGTTTGTCGGCGAGCACATCAAATTAGATTTGCTTGCAAACCTGAGTTGGACAACTCGTCTTGATTCATCGGCATAGTAATTGCCAATCGGGCGAGCGGAGGTTTAGACATGAAATCAAACAATCTCAGGAACAAGATCGGGAGAATCTTGCTGGCGTTGGCATTCCTGGTGAGCGTCGGATTGGCATCGAGCTCTGTGGTGCAGGCCCAATGGCCGCGGGATCGTGACCAGGATCGCCGTGATCGAGATCGTCGCGATCGCGACCGGGACTATCGTCGCGATAGAGGCCGCGATGGGGACCGCGATGAGGACCGCGATTATCGCCGCAATGATCAATATCGCCGCAATGATCGGTACGGCCGTAACGGTGGGTACGGCGGTTATGGTGGTTACGGCAACGTCTACCAGGTTGCGTTGAATCAGGGTTTTCAGGACGGTCTCTATACCGGTTCCAGCGACGCGCAACGCGGACAGAACTACGACCCGCAAAGATCTCACTTTTACCGAAACGGACATGGCGACAACCGCAGGTACGGCGGGTACGGCAACAACAACTATCAGTATCAGCAGGCCTACCGTAATGGCTTCCTGCGAGGCTATGACCAGGGTTTCCAGCGCTATGGCGGCTACAACAACAATCGTCGGCGTAACGGCAACTACGGCCGGTTTCCGTTTCCCTGGTAATGAATCGTAAATGAAGTTTCGGGCCGGTGGGTTTTCCGACTAAACCTCTCGCCCTTACAAACCGAGCGGTCTCGCTGACTTTGGTTCGCGACGCCGCTCATGTTCTGTTTGGGGAGCGCATCGCTTCCCGCGCCGATCAATCCGCTGAGGCAAACCAATGTCCTCGCCAGACTCGCGTACTCAAGGGCCCCTGTGGTATCTAGTAATTTCCAAAACCACAAATTGGGAATTCCGGGGAAAACTTTTGCCGCCCGTTTGTGGAGGAACCAGACAGCAGGAGGAAGTCGATGGAGATAAAGCTCTTGAGGACGATTGTGCTGGCGATGATTGCCGGACTAGCTTTGTTTGGTGGCGTATCAGCTCAGGAGATGAACGCGCATCATCATCCGGGCACTGGCAATTCTGATAGCACGAATCCGGAAACCATTCAGGACTGGGCCAAAGAACGTTTGGCAAAGTCGCCGCGGCATCGCGAGTGGGTGACCGTCAAAAATGGGAATCGCGAAGTTAATGCCTTTGTCGTCTATCCCCAGGTCAATAAGAAAGCGACCGCTGTCGTTGTGATCCACGAGATTTTCGGGATGAGTGACTGGGTGCAGCAACTCACCGACGAGTTGGCCGAAGCCGGGTATATCGCGATCGCACCCGACCTGTTGTCCGGGATGGGACCAAAGGGCGGCGGGACAAGTGATTTCGACGCCAACAGCGTGCGCCAGGCGATTCAAAAACTGCCGCCCGATCAGATTACTGCCGATCTGAATGCCGCGGCTGAATATGTCTCCAGACTCCCGGCCGCAAATGGCAAGGTCGCGGTCGCCGGATTCTGTTGGGGTGGCAGCGAAACGTTTCGCTTTGCGACCAATCGTCCCAGCTTGACGGCTGCGTTTGTTTTCTACGGCACTTCGCCCTGGACAAAAGAAAATACAATAGACAAAGCAGCCCTGGCGCGCATTAAGGCTCCCGTGTATGGCTTCTACGCCGACAACGACATGCGCGTAAATGCCACAGTGCCTCCGGCCTTCGAAGCGATGAAAGAACTCAATAAGACTTACGAGCCGGTGACTTATCAAGGCGCGGGCCACGGTTTCATGCGCGCCGGCGAGCCGAACGCACCTGAGCCAAAGGCGCCGGTTGCCGTGGGCGATGAAGCAGCCGACAAAAAGGCAGTTGACGACTATCAGAAGGCCTTGGTTGCTTACAAGGCAAATCGCAAAGCGCGCGATGAGGCGTGGGTTCGTTGGAAGGCGATACTCGCGAAGCTCTAAGCTCTTGCGCAAATCAATGAAGAAGAGACTGACGCTTGCTTTGGTCGTGATCGCTCTGATGATCGCGACCCGATCCTTCTGTCCTGAAGCAGTCCGCAGCGCGCCGAAAGCCGAGGATGACTTTCAACTCGTTAAAGTCGCGGACGGAATTTACGCGGCGATTGCCAGGCCGGGAGGTTTGGCATCGGGAAATGCCGGCTTTGTCATTGGCGATGAAGGCGTCTTGATTTTTGATACATTTCTAACTCCGGCCGCGATCGAAGAGCTTATCGGCGCGATCGGAACGCAAACCAAACTCCCCATTAAGTACGCCGTCAACAGCCACTATCACCTCGATCACACTGGCGGAAATCAAGTGTTGTTGGCCCGCGGCGTTCCCATCATCGCGCACGATAACGTCTCGCAATGGCAGACGACCAGGAACCGGCGCTTTCTGCCGGCTCCGGAAGAATTGCAAATGCGGCGTGCGGATGCGGCGAAACAGTTGAGCGAGACTTCAACAGATCAAACAGAGAAACGGACGCAGTTAGAGCGCCTAATTCGGCGGCTCGACGCCATGCTGGCCATTAAGCTAACGAATCCGACCGTGACGTTCGGCTCCGGCGTCCTGCATCTCTATCTGGGAAAGCGCGAGGTTGTGCTGTTCACTCTACCCGGTCACACCGGCGGAGACGTATTCGCGTACGTGCCCGACGCCAATGTGGTCTTCACCGGCGATCTCGGCTGGTCGGCAACGCTTCCCAATCTGATTGACGCAACGGTGAGTGATTGGGTCCCAACGCTTGATAAGATCCTGACTCAATATCCCATGGCGAAGTTTATTCCGGGCCATGGCAATATCGCCCAAGCTCGGGAGATTAAGGAGTTCAGGGACTATCTTGACGACCTGCGCACACGAGTGAAGCAGGGAATCGCGAATGGCTTGACCCTTGACCAGGCGAAGCAGCAGTTGAGACTTCCCGAGAAATATAAAGCCTTCGCGTTTCAGAATTTCGCAGCCCCGAACGTCGAGGACATGTACAAGGAGTTGAAGGGTACGAAGCAGATGAACTAGGGCGGCAGTAATTCCGGAGTCGGAGTCGCGCTGCCTTAACTCTCTTAATTTCCATTCAGCAGGCTTTCGCTTTCGGCTCTGATAGTGCTGTAGCAGTCGCAGGAAACTTTCTCTAAACCACTGCGATTGAGGACAGTGACATGCCCGCGACTGTAGCTGATTAACTTCTCCCTTTGCAGATGGCCGGCGACTTTGTTAACACCCTCACGGCGCACACCCAACATATTAGACATAAACTCCTGCGTCAGCCGAAACTCGTCTGACCCGATACGGTCATGGGTCATCAATAGCCAGCGCGCGAGCCGAGAGTTCAGTGTGTGGAAACGATTGCACGCTGACGACAGAGACATCTGGGTCAATAATGAATGAGTGTAGAGGTGTAACAGGCGGTGCAATGAGTTAACCTGGTTCGCTTCAACCCGCAGGACCGCGGACTTCATTCTTACGGCTGCGCCGGCTCCCTGCACCAGTGCGAGCGTGCTGGACGTATCCACGCCCATAAAGACAGAAACGCCGGTCATGCCTTCGTTTCCTATCATGCCAACTTCCAAGGTGGCATGATGATTCTCTGCCGCAAGCAAAGACACCACAGAATCGCTGGGAAAGTAGACATACCGAATTTTCTGGCCGGGTTCATAAATGATTTCGGCGAAATTCAGAGTAACCTGCTCCAACTCAGGCAGCAGGCGTTGATATTCCTTCGTGGGTAAAGCGGCTAGTAGCCGGTTTGCGACGAGAGGCTTCTGTTTTACAGACTGCACGGCAATTCCCTTTGTTTCAGTCGGGCCATGAAACGAGAATACTTCACACAGGGGAAGGAAATGTGTTTCATGCCCGATGGATCCGAGCATCGCCAACCGACGCTTCCTCGTATTACGAAGATACAACCCGGGCGAAGTCAGGTCTGTGCGCCAACGCACATAGATTCACTCAAGTGGGAGCTAAATTCGTTTTTGACTGTTCGGGATTCCGGAACGAAGCTTTACGCGCGGCTGGTTTCTTCCTGGGCGGCCATCAGCTTAACCTTCTTTAGTTCAGTTCGCTTGATGCCAAAAAATGTGGCCATCTCGACAATCTGCCGGGGGCTGACGAAATCGTCGGGGTTTGAGCAGAAGCCGGCGATGCTCGGCCCAAACTCGCGGCAACTCATTCCCTTTGGAATAGTAAGGCCCAATTCACACCTACCATCTTTCCGATAATGCAGACAGAAATCACAGATTATCATGACGGACTTTCTTCACCCGGCTCTTGATGATGCAGGATTGAGATACCAGAGTATCACATAACAGGTTGGCTAATGCCCGACTGGTATCCGCTGAAACCGGGTCTTGCCTTCGGTATCGTGCCAGGAAATATCAAGCACGTAGGGGTTAACATGCCCGGCTTTGACGGTAAGTCTTTGCAACTGATCGTTATCAATGCCGACCGGCTTGCCGTTGATCCAGGTGCGATGAGGTATGACGGCTCGCTCTTTTGGCTGAATAGACTTGAGGGCTTCAAACCTAATGTGAGCTTGGGAAGGACCCCCGCCTTGGGTCACCTCATCCTTTAAGAAAACGGTTAGGATTTCGACGGACTTGAGAGGTTGTTCGGTTACGTTCGTCAACTGCAGCGCGATCTCTGAGCCGGCGCCGATAAATTCAAAGGTCAGGGGTTTGGCAGTGTTGCTTATCATGGCGCAGGCGAGTCGGTCACACCGGCGAGCTTGATTGCTTTGGCCAGGTGGAGCGTTTGAAGCAGACGGATTCCCCACCAATTCAGATCCATTTCGTACCACGCCAGTCCGTGTCGCGCGGCGCTGGGATGCGCGTGATGGTTATTGTGCCAGCCTTCACCAAAGGTCAGCAGCGCGACCCACCAGTTGTTTCTCGAATCGTCACGAGTAGCAAATCGGCGTTTGCCCCAAACGTGTGACGCAGAGTTTACCATCCAGGTCGCGTGCAGATTCAGAGTTACCCGAAGGAATACACCCAACATCAAATAGGGCCAGCCGCCGAGCAAAAGCAGAGCTAGTCCCAGAATGGTCAGCGGCAACCAGTAAAGGCGATTTAGCCAGACGTGAAATTTGTCCTTCAGCAGGTCGGGAGCGTAGCGTCCGAGGGTCGCTTTGTCATGACGCTGTGCGGTGCCGCTCAAAATCCAACCCATGTGCGCCCACCAGCGGCCATCGCGCGGCGTGTGGGGATCTAATCCAGGCGAGTCGGAATGCGCGTGATGAATGCGATGAGTCACGACCCAGTAGATGGGGCCCCCTTCAAGAGAGAGCGTCCCGAAAAGGGTCAAAATATATTCGACTATCTTTGGGGTTTTGAAGCCGCGATGTGTTAAGAGTCGATGAAAGCCCATACCCACTCCCAGGCTCGCGGACATCCACCAGAGCACAATCGCGACCGCGAGGGCTTGCCACTTAAAGGTGAAAAGCGCAGCCACTGCGCCAATATGAAAGAGCGCCATGAACACCGTGGTATTCCAGCTGATACCCCTCCGTTCCGTCGCCATGGTTTCCTTTTGCATTCGATCCTTTAGAGATTTGTTCTGCATTCGACTTTGAAAATTAAGACGCCGGAGTCCTTTTCTGACCGCCGTTGCGTTTCTCTTGCCGCCATTCTCTGATCCATTTCCCGAAGATTGTAGCAGAGTCACTAGCTCTTTCCTGTGTTGGGTCATCGGTCGGCGAGTCTTCGGTAACCAATTCTGTTGGCCGTTCGCGCTCGTTTGACGTAACGACTTTGATACGAGGTTTTGTTGTCGTCATTGGTGAACCCTGAGTGCTTGTCCCCTTTTTCATGCTTAGATTACGCCGCTACTGGTTGCGATTAAGCCTGGGGCTAGTCTACTTTTGAAGTGGAATTTAACAGCAAGACTTAAACAGATATGTATAACATGGAAAAGAAAAAGATGTCTGTGTGGTAACACACATACGGAAGAATTGGCGTAACCGCCGAATCCGTTAACCGAGCAAGCGAGTGTGTTCGTCTTTGACCACCTGGTAACATTCACAGACGCGGGCCAGGAGTTGCGCCCGGTCGAGAATGATAATGTGACCGCGCACATAACTGATCATGCCCATCTCTTGCAATCGCTGCGCAGCCATGGTGACGCCTTCCCGCCTAACTCCCAGCATGTTGGAGATGAATTCGTGGGTCATTTGCAATTCATCCGAGTCCGCTCGATCGTGAGTCATTAACAACCAGCGACAGAGTCTCTGCTCGACTGAATGCAACCGATTGCATACGGCCGTTTGCGAAATCTGTGTAATCAGCGCCTGCGTATAGCGCAAGAGCAAGTGCTGGAATTCGTCGCCACGTTTGAATTCATCCAGCATCGCCTTGGCTTTCATTCGGAAGGCGACACCCCCACCCTGCACCATGGCGCGGTTCGGCGTCGTCTCGCCACCCATGAATAAGGAGATTCCGACGACGCCCTCGTTGCCCACCAGCCCCATCTCAGCCGTCGAACCATCAATCATCGTGTAAAGCAAAGAAATGTGCGAGGTCGTCGGGAAGTAAACATGCCGCATGTGTCCGCCGGATTCATAGACAACTTCGCCCAGGGAAAAAGCGACCGGCTCGAGATGCGGAGCCAGGCGTTCATAGGCTTCAGTTGTCAGGGCCGCCAGCAGCCGGTTTCCCGATGTTTCAGCAGCCTGGAGCATCGATTGATCTCTCCGGTTTATTTTGGGCGAGGCAGAAAAACTCGTCTATCTACCTTTCAGAATCGCAATGGGCAATGCAATAATAGCACTATATGTGTGTTAGCGCACAGAAAGGTTCGTTCATGTCGCCTATTCTGGCGTGACGTAACCCCCAAATTCGGATCACTTGAGCGGAAGGAAAATAGGAACCGATGAAGGTCTTGCTTGTTTACCCGGAGTTTCCGGACACTTACTGGAGTTTTCGACACGCGCTTTCATTTATCGGCAAGCGCTCAGCCTTTCCGCCTCTTGGTTTATTAACGGTCTCCGCAATGCTCCCGCCTTCATGGGAGCGACGCGTGGTCGATATGAATGTGCGCTCACTGAAAGAGTCCGATATTGAATGGGCGGATATGGTGTTCGCTACCGCCATGTTGATCCAGAGGGACTCTTTGCGCGACGTTGTCGATCGTTGCAAGGCTAAGGGTAA
>Ga0207684_10006100_pt1 | contig 11024 bp, 10 predicted proteins | sample KBSK5501metaG_FD_184342 | JGI IMG/M metagenome (GOLD analysis project Ga0207684, IMG submission 184342) | Corn, switchgrass and miscanthus rhizosphere microbial communities from Kellogg Biological Station, Michigan, USA - KBS K5-50-1 metaG... | ecosystem: Host-associated > Plants > Roots >... | reverse complement strand
CACCGCGGCACCTTGCCCTCCATTTCCAGCACCAGCACACTCTTCCTGCGGTCGGTCAGGGCCGCCCTGGGCAGTCCGCCAAAGTACTCAAAGGCCTCCATCAAACAGCGGATCAGCGTCGGCGTATCGCAGCGCTTGACGAAGGTCACAAAGCGCATGCGCGAGCAGCACAGAATGGCAGTGAAGCCGTAGAGCTTGCGGGACACTCCGTCCTGCTCGTACTTAAACTCCCCCCAATCGAACTGCACCTGTTCTCCCGGCTTGGTTTCATAGCGTACCACCGGATAGTGCCCTCCAGCTGGAGGGCGCAGCGGATGGACAAAGGCTTTGAGCACGCTCAAACTGCCAGGGTAGCCCATCGCCAGCAGGCGAGGCAACATGGCCTCACAGTTGTAGCAATGATCTTCCTGGATCCACTTCTTGACCTGCTCCTTGAACGGATCCAGCTTGGAACGACGGTTGGGCCGCGGATGCGGCATGGCTACCAGCTCGGGATGCCGCAGGTACTTGCGCACCGTATTCCTGGCGATCCCCAGGCTGAATCGCGATGTCCTGAATCGACTTTCCTTGCGCTGCCAAATCGTGGATCGTATTCACTGTCCTGCTCCTGATCATGGCTGCCTCCTGTGTGCATGCTCCACCTCATGCTCCACAGACTACAGCCATATCGGGGGGTGGTCAATTTTATCCTGGCGCAATTATACGTCGGCGTCTATAATAGAGGCGAAATGCTTCACGCGGCCCTCGCAGCAGCGTCTCCGGCTGGACGATAAAGAGCGCCTGTTTCCAGGCCCGAACCATTCTAGCGAGAAGCAGCAAGCGGAACCGATCTGTCTTCTTGCAGGCCGGTCGTTTGACGTGCCGATGCAGGATGATGAGTTGTTGCCGCAACAACGCGTTTTCGACAAGCAGTTCGGACTTGCCTTTAGCAAGGTCTGTGATCGTTCCCAGCAGAAGGGAGGTGGAGCGCGGTTTCATCCAACAAACAACGCCATCAGCGAGCGCGTGAAAACACAGAGTCATTCGATGCCTGAGAGGGATGAGAACAGGGAACACAGGCTTCTCCTTTGCGCAGAGAATAAGTACCAACCCAACGTATGAAAGACATGCATGTTCTCTGATTCTACCTGTGCCTGTAATGGCTACTTAGTACATCCATTCGTGAAATAAACAACTTGGTTTTTTTCCACCCTCCCATTTATCTTGGTAATGGAGTACTCAGCCATCAATGCAGCATGGCAATGCTCTTCATACACGAGAGAAAACGTAAAAAAACGCGTTTCTTTGCAGCATACCCTCAGGCAAGCCATGCAAAGGCTGCATGAGAGATCTACCAAAGACATCTTCATACATGACGCTTTTAGCTGGATGCACCTCGTCCATTGGCAGTACCCTCGAACACGTAGTACCGGTTCAGGCTACCCATTGGTAGTCATGGTGGAGTCCACCCACTCTCGGAATAGCAATCACCTTGTTAACTGCATCCTGGGAGGGGGGAGCCGATCTACACCGTTCCGGAACCTGTTGCTGAATACCTTGATGCGGTCGTGCCCGGTTGAAGTACACCACATACTGATTGAGCAAGCGCTGGAGTTGCCTCTCGTGAAGGATCAATACGTGGTCAAGACATTCATGGCGCACACTTCTCAAGAAGCGTTCACAGATAGCATTAGCTCTTGGCGCATGATAAGGCGTTTTGAGAATCTCAATGTTACTCGTGGTCGCCACCCGAGCAAAACTCTGCCCGAATTTGCCATCATTATCACGAATCAAATACTTTGGTGCTTGTCCAAATGGTGTGGCTTCCCGGAGTTGTTGCGCAATCCAAGAATCGGTCGGAGATCTTGTCACGCCTACATGGATCACCTTCCATGACTTGAGTTCGATGATGAAGAACGCAAAGAGTGGTCGGAAGCATAGATCTGTGACCTGTAAGAAGTCGCAAGCCCAGATCTGTGCTGCGTGATTATGCACAAAGGTTGCCCACTTCTGGCCTCTTGGCTGGGATGAACGAACAGTCCTCATGTACTTCTGAATGGTTCGCTTACACACATGCATGCCCAGTTTCAGGAGTTCCCCACGAATACGCTCAGCACCCCAGAGCCGATTCTCCTTCGCCATCTCTCTAATCAATGCGATGGTTTCCGCAGCTACCCTGGGCTTGTGTGAAGAGGCCTTTGACCTGCGCTTATAGTACAGGCGGAAGAGCTCCCGATGCCAACGCAGGAGGGTTTCTGGTTGAACGAGAAAGAGCGTTTGCTTCCATGACCGAGCCGCCCGTGCTAAGAGTACGAGGAGGATGCGATCCCTCTTCGTGCATACTGGGCGTTTCATTTGCCGCTTGAGGATGATGAGTTGTTGTCGTAAGAGCGCATTTTCCGCCAGGAGCTCCGCTTTGCTTCTAGCAAGATCGGCAACTGTTCCAAGCGGCAAGGAGGAAGTGAGAGGTTTGGTCCAAGGAACGAAGCGAGTACGCAGTACGTTCACAGACGTACCAACAAGCCGCTTGAAACAGGAATGAATCGGGTTCAAAAATGCGCTTCTCCTTCAGAAAGATACGTTGATTGATTTTCATGTTGTATGGTAAGCACTTGTTCACATCCTCACATTGTATCCTGGTTGCACAGCCATTTGCAACCAGTGAAGGCACACTCTATACCACTTACTGCCGCTTTTCCCGAACGGATGTCCCTTGTAGCCAGTACAAGGATCCTCGCCACGTCGATGCCATCGACCCGCAGTGGAATCTGTTCGACTTCACGCCCGAGGGACGCGGGACCGACTGGTATCCGGAGCTGAGCTACTCCTGACTGCCATCGTCCGACCAGGACTCGATGCGACGACCTCACCACCGAGCGAGGCCTCATCGTCATCATGCAGAGGTGCTGTGACTTCTGCCAGATGTGTGAGTGGTTGTTTTCTGCTTTCATGCGTCGTGTGCAGTTCAAGCAACGCAGGATGCCTCTGGCATCGACCAATCAGGTCCTCCCAGAAGGCTGATCTGTAGATGAGAGAGGTGCCGGGCGACCACAGCCTGAGGAAGGACCTGGAGGCTGTGGTCGCTCAGGCAGTGCCGGCCGCGAACTAGTCGGAGTCCGCCCCCTTCGCTTCCACACCCGCCAGCTCGTAGATGAGGATGGCGATGCCGTCACCGACCGTTTTCGAGTCCGCAAGCCGCAGGCGCTTCTTCTCGCTCCTGTCGCCGAAGAGGCGCTTGCCGGTCCCGAGGACGACCGGGAAAACCATCAGGCGCAACTCGTCGACGAGGTCGTGCTCGATCAGCGTCTGCACGAGCTGGGCGCTGCCATGGACCACGATGTCCCCACCCGGCCCCTGTCTCAGCTGCGAGACGTTCTCCACCACGTCGCCCCTGAGTACCGTCGAGTTGTTCCACTTGGCCTCCTCGAGGGTCGAGGAGACGACGTACTTGGGCATGCTATTGAACTTGTCCGCGAATTCACCCTCCATAGATGGCCAGGCTGCGGCAAAGCCCTCATAGGTCACCCGCCCCAGCAGCAGCGCTTCGGCGTCGCGGGTCTCGTCGAGCTTGAACTGGTCGCCCTCCTTTCCACGATCGATCTCGAAGGTCCAACCTGCGTGCTTGAAGTCCTCGCCTCCGCCCGGGGCCTCCATGACGCCGTCGAGTGAGACGTACTCGGTTACGACGATCCTTCCCATCTTGATCCTCCTTTTTCTTCCTGTCAAATGCTCCCAATTCAGGGGAGAACTACGAAGCTCTCGCTGATCGAGGCGCGAGCAGCAAAGCATTTTCACGCTCAAAATTCCTGCTCGTTGTTTCTCGTACCAGTAATCCTCAAGAGCCAATATTGTGGGCTACGGCAGCACGAATGAGATCTTTCACAGCAGACTCATCAACATCGCTGCCCTCACGGAAATCGATCGATCGCGTTTTTTTCGCATCAAGGCCAGCATTGAAGAGTTTCTGCGGATCTTCCAGGAAAGCGCCTTGAAAAAAGTTCATTTTTACAGCGTTCTTGAAAGTGCCGACAGCACAAACAAGTCCTTGGTGAGACCATACCGCAGTATCCCATTTCCATTCCTCAGTGATGTCGGGGTCGGCCTCGCGGATAAGTTTGCGTAGTCGGGCGACCATGTGGCCGCGCCAGTCAGTAAGCTCTGCAATTTGGTTGTCGATACGTTCAGATGGATTCATTTCCTTCCCCTTGATGAAATGGTTCTGGAGAACTCTTTCAGCCCTTCACAAACCTGTTCTTATTGATGGGAAGATATGCGGAAATGCTTTTGATACAGCGTGTCCAGGAAATCTCTGCATTCCTTCCCAAAAATCCCTCTTACGAGAGAGAACGCATGTGGGTTCAGGAATCACAGTATGAGCCAAAAGGTACTCACAGAACTGCACATTTTTGTCTAGCGTCACCAAAATGCTCCTCAAAAGCAGAATGGTTTTTTCTCGCTTGCTTCTGGGGCAAGGTTCTCGCGCCTCTTGCCGTCTTAGCCTTCGAAGAACTCCACCAAGACAGGAGCAAGGGCCTGCGGGTCGACGTTGTGCGGCTGACCAGAGAGGGAGCTAAGCTGCGCGTTGGGCATGGCGAATACCAGGGCCTGTGCAGCGGCGTGGAAGAAGGGGTCAGCTACTCCACCGTCGATGACGATGGTGGGAATCGTGACGGAGGCAGCTTGTTTTACTGGTACCATGCTGTCTCCCATCACTGCGGCATCGTAGGCCAGGGTAGGCGCCAACGCCTCCTGGGCAGGCCACCAGGGCGCGCTGCGAGCCTGGGCGATGAATTCGGGCGGAACACCGACCTGGGACATGAAGAGTGCGGCGGCGTCACCACGACGACCCTCCGCCAGCAGTTCGCCCAGGCGCGTTTCGTACTCCTTATGCCGCCGGGGGCCATCCTCGTCGACGTTGAATGGTGGCTCCCAGAGCGCCAGCCTGGTGATAGGGAGTCCACCAGCGGTTGCCAAGAGGGCCAGGACCCCACCGGAGGACGTGCCCCACAGGGAAGCTGATCCACCAGCTTCGACAATGAGAGCTTCGAGATCTTCGAATTCGCGCTCGACTGCGAATGGCAAGGCGTCGGAACTGTCGCCTCGACACCGACGGTCGTAGTTGTAGACGGTGAAGTGTGGTGAAAGCCTCTCGGCCAGGGCCGCATTTGCTACCCGCGAGGTCGACGCGCCAGAGATCAGGATAACTGTTGGTCCCTGGCCGGACCGCTCGTAAGTGATGATGGTGCCATCTTTTGAAATGACTTGACTCATGTTCGTTCTCCTTGTATTGTTCATCGGACAGAGGTAGTATGACTCAATAAAAGAGCGTTGTCTTGTACAAAAACGACAGTTGCTCAGGCTGGCTTTGATGCATGATTTGAGCAGGCGTTTGTCCGATGAAGTATTTCAGCGATCGGGTCAGATGCGGCTGATCGAAATAGCCCGCCTGATGAAGCGTGTCCAGGATCGAGACGCCTTGCTGTAAGAGGAGCGTGGCAGAGCGGGCGCGCTCAATTTGACGAGCAGTACTCTGTGTGACCCCGGTCGCCTGCAAGAAACGACGCTGGACGGAGCGCAGTGAGAGGTCTTTCAGGCGACCTTGTAACGCTTCCCCGACGATTGGTTCACGCAGGAGCAGACCCTCACGCACCAGCCAGGCGACAAACGTGTCCGCATTGTCATAGTCAGGAAACTGCCAGACCGAGCCACCCAGCCAGAAGGATTGACTCGTGGCGTGAGGCAGGGTGACCGTGGCATCCACGAGATTTCTGGCCGGCAGAGGGAGCAGAAAGGCACCCGGCTTCAGTCGAATGCCAAGCCACTCACTGTCGGCAGGACAGTCTCCAAGCGGCGTGGCCTTCGTCTCGGGGCCCCGCACGGTCAGGGTGAGCTTGCCATGGTGTTTGGTCACGACCATCTCAGAGCGGCTCTCGGCAATCGAGAGAAAAGGGCTAGCGCCCTCACTATGAGCGCGCCAGATCCTTTCGACAAAAGGCGAGTCGGACGGTCTGTCCTCATCAAAGAGAATCATGCTTCTCCTTACATGAGGCGTCTCAGTCGTCGATCGCCTGGTAGGCCAGAGTCCAGAAATAGACGTTCGGTGGACTGGGGGACGTCCAGGCGCACTGAGTCATCAGGATGATGACCATCTCCTCCCTGGGGTCGGAATACCAGGAGGTGCCCAGGCCACCGTCCCAGCCATACCGGCCAGGCACCGCCGCGATGTCGTCGCGCCTGGTGACCACGGAGACGCCGAATCCCAGCCATGGCCGTCTAAAAATCCAGAGATCAGGCTGGACGCCGCTTTCTGCTCGGGCGTCAGCTGGTCGGTCGTCATGAGTTCGACCGACAGCCTCGAGAGGATGCGCTCGTTGCCATGTTTTCCCTGGGAAAGCATCATCTGACCAAAGGCCAGATAGTCGTCGATGGTGGAAACCAGTCCCCCAGCTCCCGACGGGAAGGCAGGCGGGCGGCTCCATTGGCCGTCCTTAGCCTCGTCATAGTTAGGCATTCATTCGTTGCCGCTGAACACGTATCGGACATGGCATTGCTGATTCCATCTCAAAAGCAGAGTTTTGTGTCTCAATCGAGATCCGCAGAACTTCTATTGCCTGAGACCCTGATGTGGAGGGGAAGTTACCAGGCAGGTGCCCAGATGCCGAATTCGTTGCCGTCAGGGTCGGTGAACTGCGCCCATTTGCCCCAGGGTTCAGTGCTCAGCTCCTGGGTAATAGTGACCCCACGAGCTTTGAGCGTCTCACAGGTTTCTTCTATAGTGTTGGTATGCAAGACGTAGCCAGTGAAGCCCGTTTTGTCGCCACCACTCTGGCCGCGCAGGCCAAGCATGAGATGGGTCTGTGCACCGGGAGGAGCGACTTCGAGCCAGCGCTCGGTTTCGCTCATGGGCTGGTCATCAATCTTCTCAAAGCCGAGCGTGTTGACATAGAAGTCGAGGGCTTTGTCCTGGTCGCTGACACCGACACCGATGGTGCCGATTTTCGTGAACATAGATACCTCCTCTGTGTTGATCACTCCATGTTCAATGATACCTCATATCGAACAAAAATTCAAGTATACGCAGTGGCAAACATTCCCTCTGTCGAGCGAGGAGTGCGAGGTACGAGCACCCAAGAAAATCATCAAATCCATCTCCCATGCTTGTTCAACAGCACAGAAGAATGCCTGACACCCTGTTTATTTGGAACGGATATGGCTAAGTAGCCCTGATCAGCTTGCGAACTGCTGGTTCTGTTGAGGTGATGGGAGTGGTGTCGCCGCTCTTGGGAGCGCCTGATCCGCTGGCAGCAGGCGTCCCTCTTGCCAGTTAGAGATGAAAGCCCCCTCGCCAAGCTGCTCACGAACAGCAGCGACCGCAGGATCATAGTCGGCTTGTTCAACGGGGTGCAGTGGTGCGCCAAGCGCTTCACGCAGCGCTTCTGCCATTCCCCAGAGCCGCGCCGCCTGGGCAGGATCGCCTTGCGCAGCTATCGCAAGCGCCAGCCCTTCCAATCCAGTGGCAAGCAACTCTCTCTGGCCCAGCTCTCTCGCCATGGTCAGGCTTTCTTCATAGAGTGTGCGGGCAAAGGTCAGATCCCCCCGAGCAGCTTCCACTTTTCCCAACAGAGAGAGCGCTTCCGCTATCCCCTCTCCATACCCCATCTCTCTGTAGAGGAACAGCCCCTCTTCCACCCGCGTACGTGCCGTGGCAACGTCTCCCTGTTTGAGCGCCACCGACCCGAGCAACAGAGAAGAGACCGCCATCCCTTCCTTGTCGCCTACTTCCCGGTCGAGCGAGAGCCCTTGCGCGAGCAGCGGGTACACCATCATCTGATCACCCTGAGAAACAAAAAGCGCGGCGGCCATCTGAGTCAGAGAGGCGGCTATCCCCCGCTTGTTGTCTAGCCTCCTGAAGAGTGCCAAACCCTCCTCCAATGAGGCTGAGGCACTGCTGTACTCTCCCTGCTTGATGTTGAGCAATCCGAGCGCAAAGAGCGACCAGGCGATGCGATCTGGGTTCCCAAGCTCTCTGTACAGGGCAAGGTCTTCTTCCATCAGGACCCGTGCGGTTGGCAAATCGGCCCGTCGCCAGGCAGCAATGCCGAGCCGATTGAGAGCGAGGGCGATGCCTCGTTTGTCTCCCAGTTCCCGAAACAGAGCCAGGCTTTCCTGGGCCAGCGCATTGCCCCGATCATAGTCGCTCTGCATGAAGGAGAGTCGCGCAGCGGCAAGCAGCGCCTTCGCACGCACAGACGGCGCCACTCCTGCACTTCCTCCCAGTGCCCGCTCTAAGAATGTCAGCCCCTCATGGCGGTAACCGCGCACCACCCAGAAGCGCTCCAACGCCGAACAGAGGCGTAAGGCCATGACTGTCTGGCCTGCTCTCAAAAACCAGTGCAATGCCGCCCGCAAATTGTCATGCTCCTGCTCCAGGCGATCCAGCCAGGTAGTGAGCAGTGATCCATCCAGCGCAGGCACGGCCTCCTCCGAAAGCCTCAAAAAGTGATCAGCATGGGCCTGAAGGGCATCAGGTGCTTCCCCGCCGCTTGCGAGCAATTCCTGCCCATACTCGCGGATCGTTTCCAGCATCAGGAGGCGTGGCTCCTCGCTTTCTTCCCCCGTTTGCTCGATGGATCGCAGTAAACTCTTATCGATGAGCGAGGCTATGTCATCCATCTCGTTGCCAGTTCTGGCGCACATAGCTTCGGCGGCCTGCAAAGTACAGCCACCTACAAACACCGAGAGCCAGCGGAAGAGTCGCTGTTCCTGAGCATTGAGCAGGTGGTAGCTCCAGGAGATGGTATTGCGCAGCGTCTGCTGTCGTGTCGGCACATCCCGCGCCCCGCCTGTCAGCAAAGTCAGGAGTTGCCCCATGCGAGCGAGCAGAGCCTGGGGAGAGAGCAGTTTCATACGTGCAGCTGCTAACTCGATGGCCAGTGGCAATCCATCCAGACGAACGCAGATCTCCGCGACCTCCCTGGCGTTGGCCGTCGTCAAGCGGAACTCGGGCTTGACAGCCTGCACCCGCTGCACAAAGAGCGCGACAGAGGAGAAGCGGGCGAGTGCCGCCAGCTTGGGAAGACGTGTAGGATCGGGCAACGCCAGCGGTGGCACCGCGAATTCGTGCTCGGCGCGCACATGCAGCACCTCCCGGCTCGTCACCAACACCTTGAGTCGCAGGCACGACGCAAGGAGATCCGCCACCTGCCCTGCTGCTCCAACCACCTGTTCAAAGTTGTCCAGCACCAGCAGGACGGGCCTGCGTTGCAGCGTTTCCACCACGCGCACCGCGAGAGCCTGTCCCGCCCCATCCCGAATGCCAAGCACCTGCGCGATGGTAGGCAGGACCAGCATGGGGTCAGTGATCGGAGCGAGCGAGACAAAAAAAATGCCTCCCATGAACACATCTCGAAGTCCTGCTGCCACCTGGATCGACAGGCGACTTTTGCCCGTGCCACCCGGTCCTGTTAAGGTCACCAACCGCACATCCTCGCGACGCAAGAGCTTCCCGATCTGCGCCACCTCATCCTCTCGTCCAACGAGCGCAGTTGGCGGCACAGGGAGCGTGTCAGCACGGCCATCGAGCGTCTTGAGGGGAGGAAAATCGGCAGGCAGTACAGCAATCACCACCTGATAGAGACGCATCGCTTGCTCGAAATCCTTGAGGCGATATTCCCCAAGATCACGTAGACTTATCCCTTCTGCTCCGTCGTGCGCAACCAGATCGCGGGTCGTCTGGGAGAGCAGCACCTGCCCTCCATGAGCGGCGCTCATAATGCGTGCAGCACGGTGGACATCCAGGCCCACATACCCTTCGGTCACGCGAGAAGGTTCACCGGTATGCAACCCCATGCGTGCGCGCACCACTACACCTTGCGGCCAGGAAGAGGCGGCGAGTGCGCGTTGTGCAGCCACAGCAGCAGAGAGCGCATCACTGGCTCGAGCAAAGACAGCAAACATGGCATCCCCCTGTGTATCGACCTCGTGCCCGTGAAACCGCTGGAAAGCACTTCGCAGCAATGCACGGCACGAGGCCAACAGCTCGCCGTACCCATCACCGAGCTGATGGAGCAGGTGTGTTGAACCCTCAATATCCGTAAAAAGGAGCGTGATAGTACCTGTCGGTAAATCACGCACGCCGCACCTCCTTACATCTCGCAAGATGTGAATCGCCCACTGACTGAATCACATCGTGTAGGACACGCATCTGGACAGGTCTATTGTACTGTAATTTTATGCTGGTGTCATCCTTAAGGAGGCGCTTCAAAAGGCCACGGCGAAAGCGACAGGGCGATTCAAGCGGCTGTACTGGCTACTTAGAGTATCCGTTCCAAAAATAATAGATGCAGACTGCTTGAGGTATCCGTTAGCCCATTAAATAGTTGCAACCTGTGTATAACTTTATTTTAAGCTACCAAGCGGTGATAAGAGAAAATTAACTCTAGGGTAAGATAGTGTAAAACTTTGTCAGCGGATCCTGGCCCATAATACTGAGCGTAATATCTCTCCAAGAGTGTACAACTTTATTTGACGCTTACAGTACTGTTCATCAAGAATAAAGTTGCGGACTCGCAGAATAAAGTTGTGGACTGAGTTGTATTCAGAAAGGAGGGTTCAGAAGCACTTAGACAACAGCATCTGGAAGTTCCCGTACTGGAAAGCTTGGAGTTAGGAAACTATGAAAAAAGGTTCCTGGCCACCAAGCTTTTTGGGCTATTCGGATGTTTAGGGGAATTTTGACAAATACCATGAAGGTGATGACCCAGGATGCGGTCACCTGTCTCATTGGCAGAGAGGATAGGAAAGTGCTTATGGGAGGTAGAACTAAGATCCTGACGAAAAAGGGAACTATTCAGATGGGTCATGAAAAAGCGGGAAGAACGGGATGACCAGCAAAGGTGCGATCGAGTGCAGACAACAGTTGGATGCCTTGCTTGTGCAGGGTCGACAGGTAACTGCGGATGCGACAGAACATCACCACCCCAACTTCGGTACGGAAACACCCGGAGACCTTTTGCTGCACGCGGGATCATGCGCAGATCTCGCTC
>Ga0207684_10006099_pt1 | contig 11024 bp, 10 predicted proteins | sample KBSK5501metaG_FD_184342 | JGI IMG/M metagenome (GOLD analysis project Ga0207684, IMG submission 184342) | Corn, switchgrass and miscanthus rhizosphere microbial communities from Kellogg Biological Station, Michigan, USA - KBS K5-50-1 metaG... | ecosystem: Host-associated > Plants > Roots >... | reverse complement strand
TGCGCAATCTCCTGCTGCTTGTTTCCCTTATCGCCTTCACGGTTCCGACCCTGGCACAAAAAGACCGATCAATAGCCGGTCTCGCCGATCCTCAATCGTCCGCCTCTTGGACTTTTAACAGCGGCAACGATGTTTGGACGCTTTGCAATACCGTTAATACAAACACGGCTATGGGACGCGCCTACCGGGGATTCTGCATGGGCTACATAAAGGGCGTAGCCGACGTGCTGGACCATCAAGAACATATTCGCACCCCAAAGACCCTCACTAATGGTCAGTTATACGACACGGTGATGGCTTGGCTGGCGAACCATCCCGAACAGCGTCATCTGGCGGTACTTGATGTCATCTATCTGGCACTGCATGAACGCTTCCCGAAGTAGTACGCCGTGCACGCAAAGGACAAACTATGGCAAACGACGAAACAGCATTGAGGTTCGCAGCACTTTCGGAAGCGATGTGTGATGCGCTCGCTTCCGTTGCTGCCGACACTGCGATTCTTCGGATGATCCTAGATAGTAAAAAGATGGTGTTGGATAATGAATTCGATGCGGCCCTTGAGAATTTCCGGCTAACGGATAAATGGCGACGCTACAGGGACCAAATAGCAAAAGATATTCACGAGAAGACGAAAGCGAAATTGGATTCGATGCGCGGTCCGGTGAATTAGGCCGCTTTTTCGGAAACGGCTTTGTCCAGAAGTCTAACCACCTCTTCGAGATTCCAGATGTGGTCTGCGACTCCCGCTTCCATCGCCGGGGTGACGCGGAGCGTTTGGTGGACGCGGCAGAAGTTGTAGTGCATGAAGTGGAGCGCAACCGCGTGTTCAAGATTTTCGACTTTCTTGGAGAAGCCATTCGTTAGCCTCGTAAAACGGCGCATCCCCATGCGCATCGTTAGGTTCTGCCTCTCAACAAAACTCGTTGAGATATAGCGAGGATTAGGTTTTCCGGTTATCGTGCTGGCCATCGCCCCAATGCATTGTGCTGGGCTGTAACGGGCTTCCTCTGGCCGAGGATCGTTGCCGTACATCTTGACCAGCATGGCATAGTCAATGTCAGCCCCGAACGCCGCTTCGACCGCATTCAGATAAACGCGGTGTCCGTCTGTCGTAAGCTGCACCCGATTCGCCAATCGCCCAGCAAGATCATTCATGAACGCGAAGGCTGTTCCCGCATCCCGCGTCCCAACTATCCAACTTGGAACCAGTTTCGTATCGGCACAAATGGCCGTCCACGTCCAAACATCGCCATCCCCGAAACGCCCCTGCTTATCGGCTGGCACGTTCTTCTGTTTGGCGTAACAGAATGACCAAATCTCGTCGCACTGAATCCGCCTGCACGGCAGATTCCGAAAAGCGCAGTCCTGATATTCGGCGCAAGCCGTTCCCACTTCCGCCAGCAGCTTGACGATTGTGTTTTTCGCCACGCCCGTCATGCGGACCGTGGCGCGAATGGAATTGCCCTCAAGAAGGGCTGAGATGACTTGGACCCGCTTGGCTTCGCTCAAGATGTTCATAATGAAAACATCTTATGCTTGAGCGGTCATGCATGTCAAGGGTTATTTGTGGGAATCGCCCCGATCATACGGTTGGTAAAGGCATTGAGTGATACACCAGCCTCGCTATGATTTGGCCTGGCGACAGCCACGTCCCTGAATAGGTCCGAAAATTCTGCATGTAACTGCTTCAGTTCCGCCTCTATGAATGCGGTTTCTTCTGGCCTTTTTTCATCGACTTTGCCGTCGGGAGTAAAAACAAGCGCATTGATTGGACCTCCGCACCCAGGCAAGGCTCTTCTTCACGTTTCTTCTAATGCCCTGTTCCGTTGGCTTTTTCAGCGATGAAAGACCTTCTTTGATTTCCTGAAAGCCTTCTTCCATTAAATCCGCGTATCCCGATCCCGCTAAACCAAGACAAAATCCCCTGCCGCCAGTAAACGTCAGCTTAGGAGCATACGTTTTGTGCGACCCTTGATACGTAATTTGGGAATCCGCCGCGAGAACCGCGCCCTCTTCGGAGCAAACACCAACGCAAACCGTCACCTTAGGCCTCCTGACGGGCGGTACTACCTGAAGGCTTATTCTACCTTCTTCTCGGCTTTCTTCTTGCCCCAACGCGCGGCTGCTGCTTTGCTGGCTATCTTCTTGCGTCTCTTGGGGGATAGAGCTTCCGCCCTTGCCTTCCCGCCCTTGAGGCCACCTAGGCGACCTAGGGCCACTGCCGCAGGATTCTTGCCTGCGAGTTCTAGGCCCGCAGAGGTCGCTTCCGATACGATTCGCGCCGCTACCTGGTTCACATCCCTGCTTGACCGCTTTTGCATATACCAATGCTGCCATACCCTCCCGCCCATTTCAATGGGCTTACAATTCAAACTGACCCACCCACCGTGTGCCTTTGTTTCGTGCATTAAGTCAGATGTTGGTATAGATTTGCCTTTTAAAGGAGGCAGTCCAGTAGCCGGGCCTTACACAAACACCATTTTCGAGCACCAAGTTCCCGCGCATCTCCAATCCTCTTATCAACTTACGTCCCATGAGCGCGCGATTCGAATCATTACTACATAAGAAATAACTTTACAAGTCATCAGAAACGCGGTACCATACACCGTGAACTTTGGCTTCCAGCCCGATCCCGCTTCCCATTTTGCAACTCGACCTCTCCCTGCACTCGCGTTTTGCTCTTCGGCTTTTCCTTCCTCCTCTTTTCCCAACCTTCCCTCCTGTCAACCTACAAACCTTCAAACAACATCTCGCCTAACCCCTTTCCCTGCCACTCATACGGGCCGTTCGCAAATCGCAGAAAATGCAGCCACTTTAACCCCTGTATTTGCCACTCTTACGAGCTGCGTCCAACATAAATCCTTTGCTTGCCACTCTTACAAAAAACACCCCGGGTGGGGTATGCCCTACTTTGGCGAGGCTCTATCCGTTCAACCCTCAAGCCCTCCAACCATCATTCTGCTCGATCTCCAGCAGTCACACGCGACGGCTTTACTAAATCCTGTAGAATCAACACCTATACACCTTCCCACAAGCATTCAATCTAAGAGACTTGCGCAAACCCTAAGTCTTTTATATGCAACACTTACAAAAATCCAGGCGGTGGGTAGCATAGACTTCAGTCTGTGCTCATTTAATTTTTACCGGAGCTGCGACGTGGACTGCCGACTCTTACGTTCAGGTGTACGAACTCAAGATGGTAGGATGCTGTCGGATTCCATGACTACCCACGTCCCAGTCCTCATCGTCGGCGCCGGAATCTCCGGCCTGGTCTGCGCCCATTCCTTGCGCCTGTCCGGTGTCGACGCTCAGGTTGTCGAGGCCTCCCGGCGTCCTGGCGGCATGATTCGTTCTGAGCGCCGCGATGGCTACCTCCTGGAACTCGGCCCCCAAAGTTTCAGCAGCACTCCTCAACTCGACGAACTCTGCCGCAATCTCGGCCTCGAAAACGAACTGCTAACCGCTCCGCACCGCGCTCCCAGATTCCTCGTCATCGATGGCCAGCTAAAGCAGGCCCCGCTCAGCCCGCCAGCCTTCTTCACTTCTTCCCTCCTCAGTGCGCGTACCAAATGGAGCATCCTCCGCGATACTTTCGGCCACACCGCTCCTCCCGACGAGGACGAATCCGTCGCCGCCTTTGTCCGCCGCAAATTTTCCGCGGAACTCCTCGACAAACTCGTCGGCCCTTTTGTTTCTGGCATTTATGCCGGCGACGCTGAAAAACTCAGCCTCCGCGCCGCTTTTCCCCAGCTCTTCGAAGCCGAACGAACCAGCGGTAGCATCATCCGCGGCATGCTACGCGCTACAAAATCAAAAAAGGATCCGAAGCACAAGCCGGCTCTGCAATCCTTTCGCGATGGAAACGAAACCTTCGCGCGCGCGCTCGCCGCAAGACTCGGTCCTGCTCTCCGCACCGAAGTTTCCGTGACAGAGATCCGCGTTGCCAGCGCAGGAACTTCAACGAACTACGAAGTCACGCTGACCGCTAACGAATCAACGGAACATCTCATAGCAGACAACGTAGTCTTCACCACACCGGCTCCGGCGGCCGCCAATCTGCTCCGCGGCATCCACCCCGGCCTTGCATCCGCTCTCGCGTCCATCGAATATGCGCCAGTCGCTGTCGTTTCCCTTGCCTATCCGAAGGACCACATAGGTCAATCACTTGACGGATTCGGTTTTCTCATTCCGCGCTCCGAGGGACTTCGCACCTTAGGCACGGTTTGGAACTCATCGCTCTTCCCTGGCCGCGCCCCGGACGGTCATTCCCTTTTCACCAGTTTCGTAGGTGGCGCCACCGACTCGCAAGCCGTTACGCTCTCCCCTGACGAACTCGTCTCCCTCGTTCACAAAGAAATCGCGCCGCTTCTTCAAATCCGCCAAGCTCCAACCTTCTCGAACGTCACGCTCTACCCTCGCGCTCTGCCTCAATATAATTTGGGATATTCGCAACTCGTGGCCTCGCTTCTGAAACTCGGTGTAGAATTTCCAGGTCTTTGGCTCGCAGGGAACTACCTTCGCGGCCCGGCAATCGGCGCGTGTGTCGAGCAAGCTTTGTGCGTCGCAAACGAAATCCGCGCCCGGGAAGCGCGCTGAGGTCGCCATGCCCAGGCAAATTCATCCGTTTGAGCGTTTCCGCCGTACAGTTCTTTAGGAGAGGAAGAAGCCGACACTCGTGTTCCTGGCGGCTTTCACATCCACCGGTCACCCCGAAGTGTCGCTTGACGCGACGCTCTTGTCGCGCCTCCTTCAAAAAGACGTGAGCGCTTTTGAACAGCTTTACGACCGCCATTCGCGCCTCGTCTACGGGCTCGTCCTGCGCATTCTCCAGCAGGCTTCCACTTCGGAAGAGGTCGTTCAGGATGTCTTCCTCCAGCTTTGGCGCAACGCGGATCAGTACGATTCTTCGCGCGGCCCTTTTGTCCCGTGGCTATGCACCATGGCGCGAAATCGCGCCCTCGATCAGCTTCGCCTGAAGAGCGAACGTCAGCGCCGCCGCGAAGATCAGCCCGACGAACTGCCGCCGCTAGTGGTCGCGCCAGACTACGAAAAGGCCCTCGACGAAAAGCGCCGCGCCGAACGCGTTCGCGCTTTGATGGCCTCACTCGCTCCGCAGCAGAAAAAAGCCATCGAGCTCGCGTATTTTGAAGGCTTGAGCCATTCAGAAATTGCGGCGGCCTTGAAAGAACCGCTTGGCACGGTAAAAAGCTGGATTCGCAACGGTTTGCTTCGCCTGAAAGAAGGATTGCGGGCAACGACGTGAAAAACTGCGAACAATTTCGCGAACTGGTTGAGGCCTACGCTCTCGGTGCGCTCGATCCCGAAGAACGCGCCGCGCTCGAAGCGCATCTCGCCACCGGTTGCGCGGACTGCTCCAAAGCCGTTGAAGAAGCGCGCTGGCTGGTCAGTCAACTCGCCTACGCGGCACCGGAAGCAGTTCCCTCGGACATGCTTAAGGGCCGCTTGATGCAATCGGTCCGCGCCGATGCACAAGCCCTATCAGAAACAAAGCCGCGTGTGATGCCGTCCAGGAGCGTCATCTCCTCCTGGTTGTGGGCAGCCGTGGCCGCGCTGTTCGTCTTTTCACTCTATTCCACTTGGAATATGCGCCGTCTTCAGGACGAAATCCGACAGGCTAACGATCGCGCCGCGGCACTTCTTCAGCAGCGCCAGAAAACCGAGCAGCAACTGGCCGCCGCCAAGCGCGAAGCCATGATTCTCATGGATCCTTCTTCCGTAAAGATCTCTCTCGCAGGGCAAAATGCGCAGGGACCACAACTGGAAGTCAAGTGGCATGCTCAATTGGGCGTCGTCGTCATGGGAGAAAACATTCCAATGCCGTCCCCACACCATGTTTTGCAATTGTGGTTCATACCTAAAGCGAAGGGAGCAAAGCCCATGCCCTCGATGATGGCCTGGCCAGACGCAAATGGTAAGTTCATCCTGTTGATATCCAATCCGCCCGAATCCATGGACGCAACCAAGGCCCTTGCGATCACCGAAGAGCCCGAAGGGGGCAGTCCCTGGCCGACCTCAACGCCGCGCTGGTCCGGCGGCGTCAGCTAACTTTCAGATATGCAGATGCGTTTTCCCGTAACGCATGGCTAGACGCACTTCGCGACGTTTCGCAGCCTCTCGGAAGCGTCGCTTCTCATCCTCCGTTTTCAGAATCAGCGGCGCCACAGGCTTCGGAAGCCGGGTGTACTCATCCACGGCCACAAACGTCACATATGCCGAAGTTGTGTGCTTTCGCTCGCCAGTCATCGCATTTTCGGAATAGACCTCGACGCCAACCTCCATCGATGTCCGGAACACTCGGTTCACTTGCGATTTCAGGTTGACGATTTCTCCGAGATTGATGGGATTGCGAAAATCGATGTAGTCCACCGATGCCGTCACCACGTAACTGTTCGAATGCCGGTGCGCGGCCATCGCCGCAACCATGTCTACCAAATGCATCACCTGCCCGCCGAGCAATTTCCCGAGAGGATTCGTCTGCGCCGGCAGCACGATTTCCGTCATCTCCGAACGCGAAGCGCCGACCGGCTTGCCCTTCAGCGTTAATCCTCCACTCATCTCACTCTTCACGGCTGGCTTGCGCTTCATTCACCCCTCGTTCCTCGGCTGCTTTGGGACGCAGTCTCGTTATCCGTATAATACGGGAGCCAACCATGACCGACCAAAAGAAAACCCGACGACAGATGCTCGAAGAGTTCGTCGCCAAGAAACCCGACGACGCCTTCTCCCGCTATGGCCTGGCGATGGAATGCATGAATAGCGGCGACCCGAGCGCTGCCGACGGTCACTTCCGCGCCCTGATCGAGTTCAACGCCGACTATATTCCTGCGTACCTCATGTACGGGCAACTTCTCGCCCGCGAGTCTCGCAACGAGGAAGCCAGGCAGGTTCTTTCGAAGGGCATCGCCGCCGCATCCAAAAAAGGCGACGAGCACGCTCGCTCTGAAATGGAAGCGTTTCTCGGCGAGCTCGCGTGACAACGCCAGCGGCCAAATCTTTCTAAAGCAAGAACGCTGTCATTGAAAAGCAAGAAAGCGCTGAAGGACTCTCAGCGCTCACTTACTCATATCGCAGGGCGACCACGGGATCAACTCGGGTGGCGCGGCGCGCGGGAATGTAACTCGCCAGCAGCGCCACGGCAAACAAGAACAGAGCGACCTCCAGAAAAGTAGCCGGATCGGTGGGCGTCACATGGAAAAGAAAACTCTTCATCAGCCGCGTCAAGGCAAATGCTCCCGCCGTCCCCAGCGCAATGCCGAGCAGTGTAAGCCGCATGCCATTGCTCAGTACCAACCGCAGCACGCTCCGTTGGCCGGCTCCCAGCGCCATGCGCACGCCGATTTCGTGCGTCCGTTGCGCCACCATGTTAGACATCACGCCGTAGATTCCCAGGCTGGCCAGCACCAAAGCCAGCCCGGCAAACAGGCTTAGCAGCAGCGTCCGAAGCTGCGGCTGCGCCACAGCCTGCGACATCATTTGCTCTCCCGTCGCGATCTCCGCGACCGGTTGATCTTTGTCGACTGACATTACTTGGCTTCGAAGTACGCTCGCCAGATGCGACGGATCCGAATCCGACCGCAGGAACAAGCTCATGCTGCTCCACACTTGCTGTGTGCAAGGCTCGTAGACAGTCATCGTGGCTGCCTCTCCGAGGCCGTCGTCCTTCACATCGCCAACGACGCCAACGATTTCGCGCCAAGGCGGGTCCCCCGCTCCGACGCCAATTTTGATCGTCTGCCCTATCGGACTCCGGTCATGAAAAAACCGCTGCGCTACCGCCTGGCTGATGATGGCCACGCGGGGGCTGCCGGCGAAATCCCCTTGCGTAAAATAGCGTCCAACCAGCAGCGGGATTCCCAGTGTGTGGAAATAGTTCGGGCTGACAACGTAATACCCCGCGGAAGGCTGGTCCGCGGGCGCAAGCGCCTGGAGCTGTTTGGTCGCGAACACAAACGAGAGGTTTGATCCGTCCATGGGGTTGCCACTGGCGACCGCAGCTTCTTTCACATCCGGAACAGCCTGCATGCGCTCGAGCACCTGACCGAAGAATTGGATTGTTTGTGCATCCGTCGAGTACTTCGATTTTGGAAGTGAAATATTCGCGGTCAAAATGTTCTTAGACTCGAAGCCCGGATCGACTGTTTGTAAACGCACAAAGCTCTTGAACAACAAACCCGAGCCAACCAGGAGTACGAGCGCCAGCGTAGTCTCCAGAACTACAAGCGCACTGCGCACACCATGGCGTCCCGCGCTTGCTGTTCTCCCGCCCTCCTTCAATGTCTCGGACGGCGCTCCTCGCGTAATCTGCAGAGCGGGCGCAAAACCAAATAGAAGAGCGGTGAGAACGGCGACCCCGGCGGCAAATCCGAGCACGGGCAAATCCAGTCCAATGCTTTCCGCTCTCGGCAGAGTGGATGGCGGCAGCGTACGGAGCGCGCGCATGGCCCACTCCGCCAGCAGCAAACCAAGAGCGCACGCGATCCCGCTTAGAAGAATGCTTTCCGTCAACAACTGGCGAGCGATGCGGAGCCTGCTTGCCCCCAACGAAAACCGAATGGCGATTTCCCTCTGCCGCGCCGTGGCCCGCGCCAGTAGAAGATTTGCGACGTTTGCGCAGGCAATCAAAAGCAGAAATCCTACTGCGCCAAACAGGACTAAGAGTGTCGGGCGAATGTTCCCCACTGTTGCTTCGCTCAAAGCCACGACCTTCGATGTCCATCCGGTGTTCGTGTTCGGATACAGCTGTTCCAGCCGCTTGGAGATCGCAACCATCTCCGCCTGCGCCTGATCGATGCTTGCGCCCGGCTTCAGTCGCGCAATCACGGTCAAATAATGCGCCCCTCGAGCCCGTGGACTCAGCGAGCGCTCGTCAAACTCCGAAGGAAGCCACAGCTGCACGCCGCGCGGAAATTGGAAACCATTCCGCATGACTCCGATGACCCGATAGGACTCCCCGTCCAGGGTGAGCGATTTGCCAATTACTTGCGGATCGCTTCCAAAGTGTTGCGTCCATAATCCATGGCTCAGGACGACAACGCCGGCTTTTCCCACGACGTCGTCTTCCGGCAAGAACGTGCGTCCAAGCTCCGGCTGCGCACCCAGCACCGAGAAGAAAGAGGCAGCGACCCGGGCCCCGACGAGGCGCTCCGGCTCCGCGCCACCCGTGTAACTAAATTGGCCCCTGGACATCGAGGCCATCTGTTCGAAGGCGCCTGCAGCGTTCTTCCAATCCATGTAGTTCGGCGGGGAGACGGAGAACTGCTCGAACCCTTTGCTCGGATTGCTCTCACGCACGAGAGTTATGCGGTCGGGATGGTCGTATGGAAGCGGGCTCAACAACACGGCATGAATCACGGAAAAAATCGCGGTGTTCGCTCCAATGCCGAGCGCGAGAGTCAAGACGGCAACCATCGCAAAACCGGCGTTCTTCCGCAGCATGCGCAAGCCGCAGCGAACGTCTTGCCAGAGTGACTCGATAAAAGTGAGGCTGTTCATGCGATATATCTCCTCGCGGATCTGCGTCGGATTCCCAAGCTTTCGCCTTGCTGCATAACGCGCTTCTTCCGGCGTCATGCCCCTGGCAATGTTTTCATCCGTCTCGATTTCGAGATACGCCTGTATCTCGAGCTCTCGCTCTTCATCCCATCGTGCCCTGCGGAAGTAGCGCATCCATCCCATGGCGCTACTCCTTCGCCGGACGCAGTACCCGGTTGATCGCGCCGACCAGTTGTTCCCAGCGGCTGGTTTGCTGGGCGAGTTGCTGGCGCCCTGATCGAGTCAGGCGGTAATAACGCGCTTTACGGTTGTTTTCCGAAGTGCCCCAGAACGAGGCGATCCAGCCACGGTCCTCCAGACGATGCAAAGCCGGGTACAGCGAGCCATGTTCAACTTGCAAGACGGCATCGGAGCGGTGCTCGATCACGTACGCGATGGTGTGGCCGTGGGCCGCGCCGAGCACGAGGGTCTGCAGGATCAAAAGATCCAGGGTGCCCTGGAGCAGATCCGCCTGTAAGGGAGGTGCACCTCGTTTTGGCATGTCCAAGGACTTATACTCCCATAGATGATCTACTACAAGAGGTTTCCTACTTTGGTTGGACGCTCCAGAGTCAAAGGGGTCTCTAGTTAATTTCAGGTTGGCCCCAGTAGACAATCTATGGGTTAAGGGGCGACGTCACCCTCCCGGCAGCGGGCTGCCTGACAAGTTCGTCGCTACAAGGACGACGAGCACACCCGGTCTGCAATGGAGACACGACTCAGTGACTCCTGCTGAGGTCATAAAGTTTGGAATTTCGAGCGGCTCGAATGATTGGACGGGCTGGCGACTCAGCGAATCGGCTTCTTCAAAGCGTCCGCGATTCCAGCCTCGGCAAGCGGCGCCATAATTTCGTATCCCGCTTTGTTCGGGTGCACACCATCCGGGCTGAGCTCGGGCTTTAGCCCTCCTTCGCTATTCGTCATTGGCGAATAGTAGTCAACAAAAACGAAGCCATTTCTCGCAGCGTACTCCTTGATCCACGCGTTCAGGGCTCTAATCTTGGGCGCAGGCTCCAGTCCCCTGTGCCAGTGGAAATCGCTCGCAGGCAAAACCGAACACAATACGGGACGAATCCCATTCACGCGGGCAAGTTCGCTCATGGACTCGATATTGTTTTCGATCTCCCCCAGCGTCATTTTCCCGGTGTTCTCGGCGATGTCATTTGTGCCCGCAAGAAGCACGACCACTTTCGGTTTCAGTTCGATGACGTCCTGCCGAAAGCGCAGCAGCATTTGAGGCGTGGTCTGCCCGGAGATACCGCGGTTAATGTAGGGCTTGCCTGGAAAAAACTCGCCGCGGCCCGGCGACGTTGCAGTAGCCTTCATGCCCCACCCTTCGGTGATGGAATCTCCCAGGAACACCACGCGCACCTCACCCGCCGCAGGAGGAGGTAGTTCCTTATCAGCTTCGCGAAATTTCGCAAGGAAAGCCCAATCGTTGTACATGCGCTCGAGTTGGGATTTTTGGTAGG